>SXGT01636774.1_pt1 | contig 11378 bp, 5 predicted proteins | sample 3176221 | NCBI WGS metagenome assembly SXGT01 (sample SAMN11356862, study PRJNA531348) | freshwater metagenome | isolation source: freshwater sample F1-120 | place: China: Fuxian Lake, Yuxi | collected 2017-12-25
ACTGATTCTCATGCTCGGCCTAGGCGGTTCTTCCTCGCGGATGATGCGCTTGACCTCATCCCAGGCGGCTTCCTTGAAACGCTGCTTCTCCAGCGGCGTTGTCCCAGTGAGCAGTTCGTAGAGCAGCACTCCCAACGAATAAATGTCCGAGCGGGTGTCCACATCGATATTGTTGAGCTGCGCCTGCTCAGGGGACATGTAGAGCGGAGTTCCGAGTACCGTCTCATGCGCGGTGTGCAGAGTCTTCTCGGTCAATGACTGGTGCATCGCCTTGGCCAGCCCGAAGTCGATGACCTTGGGGACCGGCAGGTCGTCGTAGGGTGCGACCAGAATGTTGGAGGGTTTCAAGTCGCGGTGGATGATCCCCTTTTGATGCGCGTGCTGGACCGCCTGGCAGACCTGGACGAACAGGTTCAGCCGCTGCTGAACGCTGAGCCGCGTGGCGTCGCAGTATTCGGTGATTGGCACCCCTTTGACGTATTCCATCACGAAGTAGGGCCGGCCCGTTTCGGTCAGCCCGCCGTCAAGCACTTTGGCGATGTTGGGATGGTCCATCACGGCCAGCGCCTGCCGCTCCGCCTCGAACCGGGCCAGGACGGACCTCGAGTCCATGCCCGCCTTGATGAGCTTGAGGGCCACCTTGCGGCGAACCGGTTCGGTCTGTTCCGCCACCCACACCGTCCCCATCCCTCCTTCGCCAATCTCTTCGAGCAACTTGTAGCGGCCGGCGATGATCGCGCCGGGCTGCTCACTGGGAATGAACGCTTGCGTCTGTCCCAGTCCTCCCGGAACGGGCTGGTCCAGCAACGGGTGGGATTGAAGGTGCGCCTCAACTAACTTGGCGAGCCGTTCCCTCAGGGGAAGATTTCCCGCACATTCCCGGTCCAGAAAGGCTTTGCGCTCCGCCGAATTTGCGACGGCCAGGGCGGCAGTAAACAGGTCGAGTTCATTCATGGGATTGTCCCTCCGGTCATAAAGCGTAATCCGCGGACAGAACGCGCAGGGGAGGCTGCAAAAAACTGCCGCCCGCCTGGTGCCGTTTTCCAGGAAACAATCTGCTGGCTGGCACGTAAACCATTTGCTACCAAATGTTTACGCCGCTCGAAAATCAGCATAAAATGGAAGGCCAGCATACGCGGTGGCAAATAAACGCCCCATTTCTGCTAAAAACACTAACCAGCGTCAATCTGTCCGCCCCACCGCTCCGTCTAACCTTCAGAGAAGGCACGGCTGTGACAGCACCCGAAAGCAAGGCCCCCCCGAAGGCCGCGGCGATTAAGCCGCGCGCCCGCGATGCGGCTGCGCTGGAGGAGGCGTTTGCCCAGTATCAGGCGGAGCTGCTGGGGACGCTGTTTTACCTGGTGGGCAATATGGAAGACGCCCGCGACGCCTTGCAGGAAGCGTTTGTGAAATGTTGGCGCAGCCATGAAAAGCTAGTCGAAGTACAAAACTTGAAGGCCTGGATCTTTCGCATTGCCCTGAACACCGGGCGGGACATCCGCGAGACGGCGTGGCGGCGAAAGAGACAGTCGATGGGTGAAGACGAATCCATGATTGCCAGCCAGGAGGACGGACCGGACTTGCTCGTGGAGCAGGATGAACGCCTCAGCCGTTTGCGGCAGGCGCTCAAACAGCTTCGTCCCGAGGAGCAGGAAGTATTCCTGCTGCGGCAAAATGGTGAGTTAACGTACGAGGAGATTGCCGAGGAGATCGGCGTCCCCTCCGGAACCGTGAAGACGAGAATGCGGCTAGCGCTGAGCAAGCTGCGGGAAGTGCTGGCGGAATAAGAGGGAGGCAATGGAAGTTGCTTAGCCACCGCGTCCACGCGGTGCTGTCCCCGCGTGGACGCGAGGGCTAAGCAAAGAGCCTTTGTCAACAAGAAGTGTGACCGATGAACGAGAACGAAACACTCCGCGAGCAGATGTGGGATCTGTGCTACGGCCTGCTGACGGCCGACGAGGTCGCCGCTCTGCACAAGCAGATCAAGTCGGACCCCGCCGCGGCCCGGCTGTATGCGGAAGTGCGCTTGCAGGCTGATTTGGTGGCATCGGCAGCGAAGGTAGAGGATGAATCGGTCAGTCTCTCAGTGCCCGACGATGGCCGCAAAGTTCAACCGGCGACAAAAAGTCATGCGGAACCAGGGAAAACTTCTGCCCACTCCGCCAAATCCAGCCGCTCTGGAAAGAAGTCCTTCCCTATCCCGTCCTATCGCACCGCGAACTGGCTGGCGGCGCTGGCAGCGACCGCGCTAATCGCGCTGATTGGCTACGGACTCTATGCTCCCACGCAGTTTATGGCCTCGTCTCCACCCGACAGCATTGTCGCCTCGGTTTACGCCAGACAGCCTATGCAAAGCGGTCTGTCGCAAAGCCTGAAGGTCGTCACCACGAACGGACGCGGTGAACCGGTTAGCGCTGCGGTTAGTTATGACGTCATGCATGACGGCAGCGTTGTGCTGCGAGACGAGGTACAGACCGATGAGTCCGGCGAGGCCCAGCTCAGCTTGTTGGGCTCTGCCGTCCAGCCGGGAGCGGTTTTGGAAGTACAAGCACAGAGTGACAAATCGGCTCGCTTTGCCCAGAAAAAATATGCTGAGGAAACCGATCGCGACAATCTGCAATGGGCCGAGACTTCTCCCAAGGTCGTAGTGCAGCTCGCCGCCAAGCCAGAGCCGGTCACGAGGAACGTGCAGTTGGAGCAGGAGTCGTATCAACCGGGCGAGACGTTCCGGTTTTGGGTTCATGCCTGGGGCACATTTTCCAATCAGCCCGCGGTACCCGCCGACGACTACAAACTGGTGGCGCAGAATGGGCGAGAAATCCAGCCGGCGGTCATCGAATTGCGCCCGGAGGCTGGCATTGTGACGGGTGAGTTTCCGATCCCGGCCGACGCCACCGCCGGTTATTACACCTTGGTAGGTGTGAATCGCCAATCGGGAACAGCAGTGGATGTGGACCGGGTCGCGGTTGGCCTTGACTCAGAAATGTCGGGCATCCGTGCTCGCCGCGCCGGGATGGCGAACCACAACCGGCATTTGTACATGATGGGCCAGATTGACTCTTTGGCGAAGGCAGAAGCGGCGGACGAGGAAACCAAAAAGTCTGACATGGCCTCGACGCTTGCTAAGAAAGAGAAAACTGAGATGGCTCGTAGTGGCGGCGCAACCGCTGCCACGCCTGCCGGGCCGCCGCTTCCTGCTCCGGCGGAAGCGCCAGCCGGTTATGCGGCCAAGGCACCCGCTCCGCCGGCGGGGGCACCAGTTGCCGGAGTACCGCTGCGTATGCAAGGAGAATTGGACCAAGGCGAGGCAGGTTTAAGTGGTAACCACCGCTTCAGCGAACAATTGGAGAAAACTGTCGAATCGAAGCCAGAAGCGCTATTCGTGCAGGTTCCCGCCGAACTGGCCAACCTGGATTTGCTCGTCGTCGTTCGCCAGGCGAGCGTTCCGGTTGCAACCCAGCAATATAAGGGTTTTACGCCGAATGACGACCAAGCGGCCGAGGCCAAACTTCTGGAAAGTCGCGCGACCAAGAACAGCCCCGAGCTGGCGGAAGGTACCAATGGCGTGGCGGAAAATAAGCAGTTGGTGATGACAAGATCGCAGCTGAGCCTGACGCTGCCTCCCGAAGCAAGCGGCGAGCTGGACGTGACGTTGTATGACCAATCCGTGCAGCCCCCCAAGCCGGTTTATCGGCAACTCGTACGGCGGGCAAGCTCCCGCGAAATGAATATCGACATCCGGCAGGAAGCCACAGTCTTCTCCCCCCAGCAAGAGTTGAACGTCACGTTGATTGCCATGGACCAGAATGGCAACGCGGTGCCCCGGTCCAATTTCTCGGCCCGAATTGTGAAAGCCGAAGCCGCCAATGCCGTCGATGCCTTGGCGGTTGGTCCGGCACCAGCCGGTCGCTTTGCGGCAAACGAAGAGGGGGCGGCGAGAGGAAAGGATGGCGAGGTTCCCGCTCCCGGTGTTGCAGGTGGAATTGGGGGGGGCGGCGGATTTGGCGGCGGCAAGGGTGTCGCGGCCAAGCTTGCGGACACGAAGGAAGGCAAGAAAGACAACGCCCAAAAGAACGAAGAGCTGGTACGAGAGTCCCTGGAACGGGAAAGCAAATTCAAGAAGGCCCAGAGTGGTTCGGACAAGCCCGCTGAGCTGGCTGCCAAACAAGAGCCGCCATCATTGGCAGGACCAGGTGGTTTGAGGAAAGAATCCGATAAAACGCCAGCGGCTCCTTTTGACCCACAGGATCGCCTGCTCGAAGAAGACCGGGCGGCGCGCGACGAATACGAATCGTTCTCATATTTCAATAGCGCAGCATTGGCGGAGCAGGCAGCATTGCCCGAGGAAATCCTCCTGGGTTCCAACGATGCCATCATCCATCAGGCTGCGCAAGCCGAGGAAACGGCTGCTGCGGTCGCAAAAGTGAATTTCCGGCAGATGATTGGCCGCCTGGTGCTAATGGTTGCCGCTGCCGCGCTGCTGCTGTTTGGTCTTTTGGCCATGCTGCATCGTCCCGCTCAGGCCAAAGTCTGGGTTCCCGCAATGGTCGTCGTCGCGGGCAGCTTTGCCGTTGGCTCGGTTTGGTTACTAGGGGGCGGTTCCGCCCGGCGCCAGGCTGCGAAAACAGTGGCGCTCGCGCGTGATGTCCGGGTTTCAGGGATAGACTCTCCACGCGAATTCAGGCCGATGGCTCGCGCCGGCGAAGCGTCTCCACCTTCGGCCGCGCTGGACGCCCCCTCAGAAAATAGCACGGTGGAAAGTGTCGCCGAGACGGAAAAGGTTCCTGCTGTTTTCTCGGAAGCTGCTGGTCCCATGGCGGGTGGACGGCCCGGTGCCTTTCCACCGCCCGTACCTATGTCGGCGGCCCCGCCTAAGCCAGCGTTGGGAGCATCCAGGCCGAACGAGCCAGCCCCCGACGGCCCTAAGTCGCGAGCGATTGAAGACCGAAAGAAACAGGGTGATCAAGACAGCAAGAGTGATTCCAGCCGCGGCGAATCGGCCAAGGATGCCGTCGAATCCAAAGCAAGCGGCGGAGCACAATCTCCCGCAAATCCATCTCCCGCCAAGCCGGCTGCCGCGAAGTCGGTTCTGGCCGATTCCCAGCGCGACAAGCGAGCACGGTCGGCTGGGCTCCTCTGGCAGCCTATCCTTCCGACCAATGAAAAGGGAGAAGCGGAGCTGAACATTCAGTTGCCGGCCGAAGAAGGGGATTACTATCTGCTCGTCGACGTGCAGGGACCAAATGGCGTGGGGACGGTTCAAAAACGCATCCCCATCCGTGTTCCCGCCGCCCCCGCTGCCCCCACCAAGCCATAGCCGCCGGCCGCCCCTGTCCGCTAGAATCGGCATTTTGGAAGCGAACGCCCGCAGTGGCGGGTGAATTCAAACGCCGAGCGGTGGATCATGTCTGGAATCGCGTCTTTGCAGCGGGTACTCGACCACAAGATTGTCGCTGTCATCCGCGCGGAAAATGGCGACTTGCTGGTCGATGTGGCGGAAAGTTTGCTGGCCGGCGGCGTCGAAGTAATGGAAGTCACCTTCACGGTCCCGCGAGCAACTCGCGTCCTCGAAAAAGTGGCCGACCGCATCGGCAGCCGCATTTTGCTCGGGGCGGGGACAGTCCTCGACACGGAAACGTGCCGTGCGGCCATCCTGGCCGGTGCCGAGTTCATCGTCTCGCCGGCCGTCAATGTCGCTGTGATTGAGCTTTGCAAACGGTACAGCAAGGTCGTCATGCCCGGAGCTCTGACCCCGACGGAAGTCGTTACCGCCTGGCAAGCCGGCGCGGACATCGTGAAAATCTTCCCCTCCGAAATCACCGGCCCCAAATATCTGAAAGCCCTGCACGGTCCCTTGCCTCACATCCGCCTGATGCCCACCGGCGGAGTGAACCTCGATACAGCCGCCGAGTTCCTCCGCTGCGGCGCGTGCGCCTTGGGCGTCGGCAGCTCTCTTGTGGACCCCAAAGTCGTCGCCTCCGGCGACCTCAACAAAATCGAATCCCTCGCCCGCCAATACGTCCAAATCATCAAAGACTTTTCAGCCACCAAGTAGTGTTTTCCCATTCGTCATTCGCCATTCGGATTTCGAATTTGGTTTTTGCCCATGCCCCTCCCCTTCGCCTGCCCCCACTGCGGTGAACTGACGCTCGTCGATGACGAGTTCGCGGGGCACAGTGGTCCCTGCATTGGCTGCGGGCGAATGATTGTCGTGCCTCGGTTCGCCTCTCCCCGCCCGGCTGGTCCGGCGGGAGCGGCGATTCCCGCCTCGGCCTATCCGGGGATGCCGCAGATCAGCCCGCGACGCCGGTTTCTGTTCCTGACTCTCATTGGCGTGGCGGCCACCGTCGCTCTCCTTGCGCTGCTCACCATCCTGTTCCAGCCGGTGCTGGAATACTCGCGGGCCGGCTCGCAACGCCGGCAGTGCGCGGCGAATCTGCGCAAGATTGGCGTGGCTCTGATGGCCTACGAAGATAAATACGGCACCCTCCCCCCGGCCTATGTGGAAGACAAGGACGGCAACCGCATGCACAGCTGGCGAGTGCTCATCCTGCCGTTTTTTGGGCCGGAGGAAAAAGCTCTGTATGGCGAGTACAACATGGCCGAAGGCTGGGATTCCAAGCAAAACATGCTCGTGGCCGCCAAGATGCCGGCCGTCTATCATTGCCCTGCCGACGAGCACGATGAGACCGAAAACGAGAACGATACCAATTACCTCGTTTATGTCGGCAAGCAATCCGCTTTTCCCGGCGCGACCTCCATCCACCACAGGCAGATCAGCGACGACCAGAGGCAGACAATCTACGTGTTTGAGGCGAAGGACACCGCCATCGGCTGGACGCAGCCCGGCGATTTGCAGGAGGGTCAGCAAGGCTTCGACATCGGCACGGATATCGGGGGGAATCACCTCCGCGGTATCAACGTTTTGCTCAGCACCGGCGAAGTCCGCTTCCTGCGGGAAAATGTGGATCCCGATGATATCCGCGCGATGACCACGATCGACGGCAACGAACCGGTGCCGGAGTATTAAGCCGCTCGGCGAGTGGTCGCATCCGTGGCGACTAACCTGCTGAGGAGCTCCACGGTCCGGTCGGTGGCGCCAAGTTGCGACAGGACCAGTGACTGGGCATTCTGGCCCAGGCCAGCGGCGAAGGCGGCATCTTCTATACAGCGGCGGACGAAGGTTTCGAGTTCAGCGCCGCCCTTGACCACCACCGCCGCCTCGCGGGCCAGCAGCATGGCGACTACGTCCTTGAAATTCCAGGTGTTTGGCCCAAACGAAACAGCCGCTCCATAGGCCGCTGGCTCAATCATGTTTTGGCCGCCCCGACTTCCCAGGCTGCCGCCGACAAAGGCGATCTGCGCCGCCCCCCACCAATGGGCCAGCTCGCCGATGATATCAACAAGCAGAATGCGCGCGCATGGGTCCAGCCCGGTGGATTCAATCGTGGAGCGGCGCTGCCACGGCAGTCCGCATTTTTCCAGCATCCGGGCGACTTCGTCAAAGCGTTCGGGATGGCGCGGAACGAGAATGAGTCGCAGGCGGGGATGCTTCTCAACGAGCTTGGAAAAGACTTTGACCGCGAGCGACTCTTCCGGTTCCTGAGTGCTCCCCGCCAGGAAGACATGGTCGGTCGCCTGGATACTGGCGAGTGCCGCCAGTCGTTTCGTTGTGGAATTGTGCCTGTCCGAAAGTGCGCCGTCGAATTTGATGGAGCCGGTAACGGCGACGGCCGCCGGATGCGCGCCAAGCTGGCGGAAACGCTGGGCATATTCTTCGTTTTGAGCGGCGATCAGGTCGATTTGTTCCAGCAAGGAGCGGGTGAGAAACCCAATCCGCTGATAGCCCCGCAGGCTCTTGTCCCCCAGCCGGCCGTTGATAATGGCGATCTTCGCGCCGAAACTCTTGGCGGCCGAAACAAGGTTGGGCCACAGTTCCAGCTCGGCCAGCACCAGCAGATCGGGACGGATGCGGCGGATGGCGCGTCGGGCGCTCCAAGTGAAGTCCAGAGGGCAATAGAACACAGTGCGAGGAGCATACCGTTTGCGCGCCAGGTTGTAGCCCGCCAGCGTGGTGGTGGAGATGACGCATTCCCAATCGGGAAATTGCGCGTCCCAGCGGGCAATCAGCGGCGCGAGCAGATTGACCTCCCCTACGCTCACTGCATGCAGCCAGATGCATTTGTTCTTGCCGGAACGGAGTGGCACGCTTCCCAGAAACTTCTGCCGCCACCCTTCGCGGTACTTGCCGTAACGAATGGCGGCATAAAGCAAATAGGGCGACGCGACGACGATCGCCGCCAGGTAGAGCAGATCCAGCAGATAACCCATCCGCGCATCCTTCCGCACCAAAGTAGTCCGCTCACTCCGTGGGCGGAAGGCACATCACACGTGGAAACGAGAAGTGTGCCGGCAGCTAAGCCACGTCCTGCTGCCGACCTTGCAACCGCATGCAGCACTGCTTGTACTTTTTCCCGCTGCCGCAGGGGCAGGGGGCGTGGCGGCCGACGCGGGGGCCGCGGTTCTTGATCGGCTCGGGCTTCACGTCCGCCTGTCCGGCGCTGGCGTTCTCTTCCTGCGTCTGGCCATACTCTTCGGTGGCACCTACCGGCGAAGCGTGCGTGGCGCTGGTCTCCACCCACGTCGAGCCGACAAAGTCTTCGTCCAGCCGCTCCATCTTGAAGACCAGGTCGGTGGTTTCGCGGTCGATGGATTGCCACATTTGCTCGAAGAGCTTCATCCCTTCCTTCTTGTATTCGACCTTGGGATCGACCTGAGCATAGCCGACGAGCCCGACCGAGCTCCGCAGCTTTTCCATGACGTAGAGATGGTCTTTCCAAGTGTTGTCCACAATCTGCAACAGCAGCGAACGCTCCATTCGCCGCATCTCGGGGCGGTAACGGTCTTCAACGCCGCCGAGCAGCTTGATTTCCAGCTCCTCGCGGTTCAACTCTTCGAGCTCTTCGACCGGCAGGTCCAAACGCAATTCCGCCTTGCACCACTGGACGAGCGATTCCAGCGAGCCGCGGCTGGTGTCATTGGCCCGCAGGGAACGCTTGGGATCGGCTCCGCTGAAGACGTCCACGACCTTTTTCTTCACTTCGCGGATGGCCCCATCCGCCTTGTTCGCGCTTTGGCGGCTGTGGTTGGCAAGGATCGCGAACAGCTCGTCGCGGGTCTTGCCGTTGAGATCATTGGAGTCGAGCTCGATTTCGAATCGCTGCCGGGCCCAGGCCATGAGCCCTTCGCCATCGAGGCGCAGGTGCTTCCCGCCGCTCGCGGTCAGATAACGATAAAGGCCCGCCATTGCGGGATATTCCGCTTCTTTCGCGTCATAAGCCGCTTCGGCTTTCTCCGTGACAAATTTCTTCAGGCCGGCTGCGTCCAGGGAGAGGATTTCCTCGAGCTTCAGCTCGATGCCGAATTTGTTGTGCACCCAAGTGGCGGCAAAACGATGCTGGAAATCGTCCCCCAAGTAGACCTTGCCTTCGGAAAGATCAACCGCCTGGATCGCCTTGCGGGCCATGTCGAGCAGGTACTCGCCGACATTATCGCGTCCGATTTTTTTGAGGTCCCAGTCTTTGACCTTGACTCCCCATTTGCTCTCGGCCAGCTTGGACATCGCATCCCAGTTCCAATCGGCTTGGGATTCTTCATCCCCCTCGTCCCCGGGAAGGTTTTCGTCCAGCGAATCCTGCACGGCGGTTTCCGCGTCCCGTTCGGCCCGCTCCTTGGCGTACGTATCGGCTTCGCTGAACTCCATGCCGCGGAAATCCTTGGCCTCGAGCGAGCATGTCAGCCGGTTGCTGGCGAAGGCGGCGAAGCTGGCGGTCCCAAAGTCCTTCTGCATGAATTCCGTCAGGTTCCTTTCAATCTGTTTGCGGACCATTTCCAGAATGACTTCGCGGCAGTTGCGGCCATCCAGAATCTGCTGGCGAAAGCCATAGACTCGCTTCCGCTGCATGTCCATCACTTCGTCATATTCAAGCAGGTTTTTGCGGGCCTCGAAGTGCCGCTCTTCCACTTTCTTCTGCGCGGCTTCGATTCGCCGCGTGACCATACGGCTTTCGATCCGCTCCCCTTCCTGCATGCCGAGCTTGTCCAGAATCATCTTCACCCACGGCCCGGCAAAGATTCGCATCAAGTCGTCTTCCAGCGACAGAAAGAAGCGGCTGGATCCGGGATCTCCCTGTCGGCCGCAGCGCCCGCGAAGCTGCAAGTCGATGCGGCGGGCCTCGTGCCGTTCGGTGCCGATGACATGCAGCCCACCCAGTTCCTTAACGACCTTCCCTTCCTCCTTCATCTTCTCCCGCTCGTCGATCTCGCGGACCAGGGTGTCCCATTCCGGGGGAGGAACGTCGAGGCGGGTGGGATACTTGTCCTGCAAAATGGCCCAGGCCATCGTTTCGGGATTTCCGCCTAGAACGATATCCGTTCCGCGGCCCGCCATATTCGTGGCGATCGTCACTGCTTTCAGGCGGCCGGCTTGCGCGACAATTTCCGCTTCGCGCTTGTGGTGTTTGGCGTTGAGCACTTCGTGCGGAATGCCCCGTTTTTCGAGCAGCGACGACAGCCGCTCGCTCTTTTCGATGGACACGGTGCCGACCAGGACAGGCCGCCCCTTGCGCTCGATTCGCTTGATTTTGGTTCGTTCGATGACATCACGCTGTTTGCTCTCGTGAGCCTGAAACTCAACCGTGTCGTCGGTTTCCTTGAGGATGGTCCCTTGCAGGTCATCCCCTTTGTTCATGAGGAGAATGTCGAACTTGTGCGTCTGCTCGATCTCGTCGGCGACGGCAATGAACTTCTCCCGCTCGGTTCGATAGATTGCGTCGTGATGCTCAATCCGCTGCATCTTGCGGTTGGTTGGAATGGCAATAACATCCAGGCCGTAAATCTTGTAGAACTCGCCCGCTTCGGTCATGGCCGTGCCGGTCATGCCGCAGATCTTGTGGTACAGCTTGAAGAAGTTCTGCAGCGTGATGGTGGCCAGGGTTTGCGTCTCTTCTTTGACCTTGACCCCTTCTTTCGCTTCGACCGCCTGGTGCAAGCCGTCGCTCCACTGGCGGCCATCCATGAGACGGCCGGTGAACTCGTCCACGATGATGATCTTGTCGTCCTTGACGACGTATTTCACGTCCCGCTGATAGAGGTAGTTCGCCTTGAGGGCGTTGTCGAGGAGATGCGGCCAATCCATGTTGCCGGCGGTATAAAAACTTTCGACTCCCGCCAGGCGTTCCGCTTCGCGCACGCCGTCGTCCGTGAGGTTGACGGAGTGGTCCTTCTCATTGACGACAAAGTGCTTTTCCTTGGTCAGCGTGCGGGCAATGCGATCGGCATCGGCATATTTGTGGACGTTTTCGTGGGCCGGGCCCGAG
>SXGT01928807.1_pt1 | contig 11377 bp, 9 predicted proteins | sample 3176221 | NCBI WGS metagenome assembly SXGT01 (sample SAMN11356862, study PRJNA531348) | freshwater metagenome | isolation source: freshwater sample F1-120 | place: China: Fuxian Lake, Yuxi | collected 2017-12-25
CTCGATCTCTTCATCCTGATTGGGCAACCAGCGGCGCGCAAGTCCCTACAACCGGCACGACCCGCACTGTCGGACTCTGCTTCGCGCGCGAGAAGGTGACCTCAGCACGGTCACCGCGAAGCGGTTTAGTTCAACTTGTAAGTGGGTACCTGGCGTGGTATGATATGATCTGGCCGTGGTGGGACTCTGTCTTGCAGTTCCAGGCTGTTTGCCGGGTGATTTTGGCAGCTGTTCGACGATTTGAGCAGCGGGTGCCCGTACGATACTCATTCCTTGCAACCTTCGAGAACGCTCATGACCACGAAATTTGCGCAAGATTTTTCTCTCCGAGGTGTTTCGCGCGCTTGGGGCGCGTCGGTACTTTTCGTTTTGATGGCCATGCCTGGCTGGGCGACGCCGGTGCAGGTTGATTATTTCGGGAACAACGGAGTCGCGGCGGAAGCGACGTTTGACCTGCTCGACGGGGGCTCGACGCTGCAAATTGTCTTGAAGAACACGTCGGTTGCACCGTTCGCCGGCGGGGGCGCCAACATGGTGCTGAGCTCGATCAATTTTGACCTGGGAACGATTGATATTATTGGCGGGAACGTTGGTTTGGCGGGTGGCTCGGACGTGGTCATACGGAGCGGAGCGGTCTGGGCTCCGGAGGTCGCGCCGAACCTCAACGTCGAATATGGCTACTCGAACACAGGCATCGGAAACGCCGCGCCGCCGGGGTTGGGAGGGGCCGACAACTCTGTTACTTCGCACAGCAACGGCGGCAACCACGTCACGACGTTTCACGGCGACGTGGGGGGCGTCGGCGGCGGGTTGGATTTCGGTCTGGTGGGCGCGACGAGCTCGCCGTTTGGCAACAACAAGTTCATTCTCGACTGTGTCGACTTGCGGCTGACGTTGTCGGCGCCGTTGCTGAATCTGAGTTTCTTGCAGGGCGGTTCTTACGTGGAATTTGGTTCGGACTTTGCGTTCATTCCGAACGTGGTTCCCGAACCGACGACTTGGGCGCTGTTGGTGCTTGGAGCGGCGGCGCTGCCGGTTTGGCGTCGGCGTCTGGCTCGGACGGCCTCGAGGTAGCTGGGTGTTTTCACCACGGAAGCACGGAGGACCTGGAGGTTCGAGCGAAGACGAAAGTCGGCAATTCGACAGTCAGATTGAAAAACAGTCCTGTCGGTGAATCTCATTACCCACCTCATTTCCATCGGATCCGAGCCGGCCGTGCCGGTGATTCACACCAACCTGACCACGAACGCCCCAAAGATTGAGAAATGCGTGGCCCAGCCGTCCAAACCATTCGGCGGGTCCCAAAGCGAATACCGTGGGTTGGGCGTTCGCGCGCGGTCGAGAAATCGCCGCGGCAAGCGGAACCGATAGAATACCGGATCGCAGGGTCAGGTCACGAGTCCCTTGGTCACCAGCATGAACACGTCTTCCAGCGTGGGGTCTTTTTCGGCGAAGGAGCGCATCTTGACGCCGGCGCGCATGAGTTGCGAAAGCAAGGCGGCCACGTCACGGTCTTCGGCCGCCATTTCGACCGTAGCGCGATGGTCTTCGACCACGACACTGCGTGTCTGCGGCAGGCTGCGGATCAATGACAGGCCGATTTCCATTCCATCGACGAACTTGATCTCGATCATGCGATTGCCGCGAATGCGGCGATACACGTCGTCAATCGGGCCGGCCATCAACAGTTGGCCGCGTTCGATGATGCCGATCGAGGTGCAACAGTCGGCAAGTTCCGTGAGGATGTGGCTGGAAATCAGGATCGTCTTGCCCATCCGCCGCAACTCTTTGAGCAGCGCCTTGACTTCCAGGCGGGCGCGCGGGTCAAGACCGCTCGAAGGCTCGTCCAAAATCAGCACCGGCGGATCGTGGACAAGTGTTTTCGCCAGGCACAGCCGCTGCTTCATGCCGCGCGAGAGTGCATTGACAAAATCGTCCCGCTTGTGCGTCAGGTCCAGGAGTTCCAGCACGTCGCCGATCACGGCTTTGCGCTTGGCGCGGGGAATCTGATAGGCGACCGCAAAGAAATCCAGAAACTCCCAGACCTTCATGCCATCATAGACTCCGAAGTTGTCGGGCATGTAACCGACCGCCTTTCGCACTCCGAGCGGATCTTTGGTCACGCTATGTCCGGCGACAATGCCCTCGCCGTGGGTGGCCCTGAGGAGCGTGGCCAGAAAGCGAATCGTCGTACTCTTACCGGCGCCGTTGGGGCCGATGAAGCCGAACATTTCGCCGGATTCGATCTTCAGATTCAGGCATTCGACGGCGGTGAAATCACCGTAACGTTTGCCAAAGTTGATCAATTCAATCATCGTCGGGTTTTGCCAGTTCGGAGCGAGTGTTGGCGTCCTTGGTGGGCGTTGGGCCCAACGCGCGGCGGAGGTTCGCCACCACCAGCGTCGCATGCCGCTGCTGCGACGATCGCGGCTTGATGAGCATGCCGGGCATTTCGTGTTCATTCCAGGCGACGAGCCGCACGTCACCCTCGTGCAGGTCGTGTGTTTCTTCCGCCAGACGCACCAGCGATTTCAAGCTGATCGTGCCGAGGGGAGGATTGTCGGCGGTGATCGGCGATTGTTCACGTCTGGGGGGTTGGCCGGCGGCGGGCCTGAAATCGAGCGCGGCGGCTTGTCGCGGGCGGAGCACGCCAATCCAGGCGTACTCGGCGCCGCTTTTCGCGCGACGCATGACCAGGGCGCCTTGCAGGAGTAATTCCGTGCCGTTGACGACTCGCGGAACCAGGTCGTCAGGGTTGACCAATTCAAGTCCGCCCCCCAGATCGAGCATTTGCTCGGTGTGCAACATGCCGGTTGAGTTCGATAAAATCTGGTAGCCCGTCAGGTGCACTGCATTGTCGCGGCGGAACAAAACGTTCCGCGAAGCCTGGCCGGTCAACAAGCGAAAGCCGGGGTCGGTTGACAGCGGGGCGGCCAGGGCCGAGGGATCGTCGAAGTGTACGTCGTATCCGGTCGAGAGCGACGTGTAGAGCGCGGTGAAGCGAGTGACGTGAGCGCGCGGATAGTTGCCTTGCAATTCAACGACGGCCACCTCGGTCCTGGAACGGGCGAAGCCGATGTCGAGCTGCGCCATTTTGACGACCGATAATGCGCAGGCGACGGCAATGACCGGCGCGGCGATCCAGGCCCATTCCACACGGCCCAGCGCCCAGAACACCAGCCAGTTCAGCGGCACGATGACCACCAGGTACAGACCCACGACCCAAACCACAAACCTGCGATGAGGCACGACGATGCCTGCCGCCGCGCGTAACGATTCTCGCGCGGCATGGGCCACCGGCGAGAAGTCGCACCAACCGGCGACGCCCGGTTGGTGCTCGGCGTAGGCAATCCGCTTGGAATCGACGTAGATCTGCATTTCCGTGGGACCCCCCGGAAGTCCGACGCCAGCGGCCGGACTCACGAACGCCGGATCGCTCAGGAGCTGCTCGGCAATGTCAGCGGGAAGGCCGGCTTTTTCCTGAGTCGCCTGCTGCTCTTCGGGCGAGCCGCCATCGCGGCTGAAGTACCGCAAGTCGCAAATGATACTTGGATCGAATCGCAGGTCTTTGAGCGGCGCGCGCGTTTTGGGATCGATCCAATCGACCGTGGTCGTCGCCAGGTCCCCCTCGTGATAGATACGCGGCGGGTGGCGGAGCAGAGCATTGTTAAAGAAACTGTCATAACTCCGCCAGGAGGTCAGATCGCGTTCGGTCAAGCGGAACGCACTGACGACGATCCGTCCCCGGCCCACGCGTCGCTCGACAAGTAACTCGCCCGTGCCGGGCAAATAGCTGGCATTTTCGTGCCTTACCAGCTTGACCGCCGTCCAAGGCTGCGTGATTTCCAGAGGCAGGCCAAGTCCCCTGGTCGTTGGAACGGTCCAGGAACGATTGAGTTCGTCGAGCGCGCCTTCGTCGAGTTGAATGCTCGGGCCGCCGGTCGCGGGCAAGTAAGGTTCCAGAAAGCTGCCACGCAGCAGATCGAGAGTTCTTGGTCCGCTGACCAGGATCTGTCCACCCCAGTGCAACCAATCAAGCATGGCCTGTTGTTGGTCATTGCGCAATACCTTGGGGTGAATGTCGTCCCACAGCAACACCGCGGTACTTGTCCAGACCAGCGGATGCGAGGGGAGACTGACCGTTTGCCCGACGCGCGGCAACTGCACGCGGTAATAAACGTCGCGTTCTTTTTCAGCGAGGTCGTCGTGCGGCGGCTTGATCGAATCCAGAACTTTGAGATAGCGGTATCGGTCGGGCTGGCTTGAGAGCACGTACATGAAGTATTGATATGCAGGCAAATGGCTGACCGGCTGGCGGTCCTGCAAGACTTCACCGCCGCCGCCGCGACCGAAAAGTCGCGTTGCGACCGTGGTGGACAGGCTGCGCGGCACGAAGAATAACAGTTCCAACCGCTTCGCCTGGCCTTTGGGAAGAGTGGCGGGCCGTGTGGTGAGCAGCCGATACGAGGTGCGTTCCAGGTCGACGGGTGAGCCGGCGCCGGTGAGAATGCCGACTTCCAGATCGCCACTGAAATCGAAGTTATTGGCTTTGGCGTCCAGCGTGGCACTGACCCAGTGGCTGGGTTTGACGCCCTGGGTCAAATCTTGCCCGTCGTGCGGCAGGGCCGTAAGCTTGAGCTTTTCGAAGTCGGGTTTGGGCTTGGGCTTGTCTTTCTTTTTCTGTTCTTCCTCCCGCTTCCTGTTTTCCTTGTCCTTGCCGGGGGGGGATTGTGAACTGGAGGAGGAGTCGCGGCACCCACTGCATCCGGGTGCCATCGGCAGCAGCAGCGTCAGCAGCAGGGCCCAAAGCACGAGGTTGTTCCTCTCGCTCGTAGCCGGCGCGCGGAACGGGGTGAGCAGGAAGCAGCGCGCAAGGACCCCAACGGCACCGCGTGCCGGATTTCCCATCGCCTTCGCCGCCCCGCCACGGCGGACGTTCCGCCCGAGGCCGGGAAGAGGGGCGGAAGACTTGCGCGCGCTGCTACGACCTCGCTGGTTCATTGCCCCCTCCTGGTGCGCTTCATCCTAAGGGGTCAGTCGATTCGGGGAAAGTCTGTCGCCGCGTGCCAGATCGCCCCCTCGGCCTTGAGCTTGCGGCCCAACAGCCGGCGGAGCATGTTCGGTCCGTTGTGGCCGACCAGAGCCGGTGGCAGGCAATGGTCAGGCGAGCGCCACAGCCCCAGCGACTTCGGCGGTTGCTTGAGAAAGCTGGAACGGGCGCACATCGACTCCGTTGATGGAGGCGATTTCCAGGTCGCTGTGGAGCGCCAAATCGATTTCTTCAAGCGACGAGTCGGAGTATGGCCAACCGTAGGGGTCGCGCAATCCCTGAACTTTGGGTTGCACGGGATACTTGGGATTAAAGTCGACAACCGCCGCCTCAACCCCGTTGGAAAGCGTCACGATCTGGCCGATCGGGAACGGCGGAATAATTTGGTAGAACGCCCGCGCGATCTGCGGGTCGAAAAACGATTGGCAGAACGTTCGCATTTCGTGCAGCACCTGCACCGGAGGTTTGGCCACCTGATAGACCCGGCTCGTCGTTGCCGCATCATACACATCGCAGATGGTGGCGATTCGACTTAAGATCGGAATCTGCTTGCCTTCCAGTGGAGGCAGCTCTTTGCCCGAGCGACTGTCGACGCGGGTCGGATACCCGCCACCGCGGTAACGCTGATGATGGTTGAGCACGATTTGCGCGGCATTGGCCGGCACGCGTCCTTTGACCAGCTCAAACCCATCGACCGGATGACGTTGTATGATCTGCGTTTCTTCGGGCGTGAGCCTGCCGGGCTTGTTGAGAATCTCCACGGGGATGAACATCTTGCCGACGTCGTGCAGCAGGCAGCCAAGGCCAAGGCTTTGCAAGTCCTTGGCGTCGCGAGCGCGCTTGAACTGCCGTTCTTCGATCAAATAGCGATCGACTTTCAAGCCCAACAGCAACGAGAGATAGCAAACGTTTGTCGAGTGCGACATCAGGTAGTTGTCAAACGCGTCGAGCTTCTGCAACAGCACGTTGCCGGTGGAACTCTTCTTAAGGAAATCGAACAGGGCGGCAATCGAGCTTTCAAAGTGCTGCACATCAATCTCGGACGCCGCGCCGCCCATGATCATTTCGAAGTTGCGACGGACGTGCAGATACACTTCACGCTGCCGCTCGCCGAGACCCTCATCGATCAGGTCTTCGAGAAACTCCAGGTCTCGGTGGCGGATCCAGACTTCGCGGATGTTGAGTTGCTTGAGCCGAGGAATAAGATCGAGCGGGATTTCCACGCCGCGCTGCAGCAAGAAGCGCCGCGGATCGTTGGGCACGGGAATGGGCCTCGCCAGGACCATTCCAGGTTCGATTTTTTCGACGGGAACTCGCAGCATCTTTGGACTCCATGCGGAGCCACGCTCGTCGCCATCCCTTGCGACAGGCGGCTTCGCCGTCGGTGGAAGCGAGGAATGCACCGGCAGGCCGAACTTCTACCCTCGAAAGATTAGCTCGTCGTTCATGATCACCGCGTTTCCGGACGGGTCAGTCGGAATTCGCCGGACCTCGACAACGGGAAGGTGTGGGCTGGTTGTGCCGACTTTGCAGACGGCGATAGTCGTCGAACGTGTCAACGTCTGCGAAGGCGCCGGCGTCGTGCCACTCGACATACGTCACGCTATGGCGGAGCAGCAGCTCGTTGACACCCTGCGCGAGCTGCTCAGTCTCGAAAGCGTGCCGCCAGGCGAATAGCACCGGATGCCCCGTCCGACCGGATGGCAAACGCGGAACGATGATGCTGCTTTCGCCGCGGGCATAGACCCCCACCAGCGTGCGAATGAGATCGGCCGAAAGAAACGGCATGTCCGCGGGGGCCAGCAGCCAGGCATCGTCATCGGCAACCGGAAACAGCTGACTTGCCAGCGACAGTGCCGCCCAGACCGAATCTTTCATTTCCAAGGGAGGCGCAGCGGGCAGGCAGACCGTCGCCCCGGCCGCACGACAAACGTCGGCGAGCTGCCGGTCTTCGGGATGGACGACGACGATGCGTGTTTCGACGCCGCCTTGACGCCAGGAATCGAGGACTTGCTCGATCAAGGCGTGCTGACCCCAGGGAAGCAACAGCTTTGGCTGGCCCATGCGCTGGCTACGTCCCGCGGCGGGGATAATTGCAAATGTGCGCATGCGTTATCGATCGCGGCCCCAATCTCCCAACCTGCCTCGATTGCGGCAGGCGACCAGTTCTGCAGCGATGCTGATGGCGATCTCGGGCACGGTTTGCGAGCCGATGTCGAGACCGACCGGGGAATGCACCTTCTCCAACAATTCGGCAGCGATTCCGGCGGCAAGCAGATCGTCGAAGATCAGGCGAATTTTGCGATGACTGCCGATCATGCCCACGTAGCGCGCACCGCGATTCACCAGATGATAGAGAGCTTCCTCGTCATGGTTGTGGCCGCGTGTGACGATCAGGCAATACGTGTCGGACGCGATTTCAAGCTGCGGCAGAACCTCGCCCATCAAACCGGCAACGCGGCGCTCCGCCATGGGAAACCGCAATTCCGTCACGTATTCGGCCCGGTCGTCGATGATCCAGACGATGAAATCCAGATCAGCCGCAAGGCGCGCGACCGCCTGTCCAACGTGACCACCGCCGACGATCACCAACCGGCAACGCGGCAGCACGGGCAAGAGGGCGATCCCGTGCGTGGCGCTGGGTGCGGGCCGAGATTCAAGCGAGGGCAAAGCGATGGTAATGGCGGCCGGTGTCCCAGCGTTCGTGCCAGACCTGGCCAGCAAGCGATGGTCTCGGTCGAACAGGTGACAATCAGGCGCCAATAGCTCGCTGGCTTCCGCGTCGAAGACAATGGCTTCGATGGCGCCTTGCCCCGTCGCAAGCAGCTCGGTGAACTTAGCGTAGTATTGACGGGAGGACTCGGTGGCCAGCGGGTCGATCAGCACCTGCATCCGGCCGCCGCAGATGAGCCCATCATCCCAACCGTAGTCGTCATCAAGCTGAAACCGCTCCACGAGCATCGTGCCAGCTTCGATCGCGGCAATGGCCTTGCGTTTGACCTCAGCCTCGACGCACCCGCCCCCCAGCGTGCCCGCCTGCGATCCGTCGGCGTAAACCAACATCGCGGCGCCGGCCTTTTGGGGCGTGGAACCGCGAGTTTCGACGAGGCGACAGACGGCGGCTGGGCGTCCCGATGTCACGGGGCCGAAAAGCAGCGGCAGCAAATTGCGAATCATCAATGCAGCTTAATGGGTGTGATGCATCGTAACAACGTCCCTGTTCTTCGTGGCGACGTCGCTCGGTCGGCTCACCCCCAGGGGTACCCGATCACGGCTCAACCGGTTACGATCAGATGCATGTCCCAAACGGAACTTTCACCTCTGCGACTGACGCCTGAGCCGCTGCCAGGCAATCTGCGCAGTGTCCAGCCGGGGGGGGGCTTTTGCTATCGGGTGGAAATGGCCTGGGGACGCGGGCGGCGGCGCTGGCTTAAGAGATTTCGGTCCGGGTACGTGCGGCGGATGGCCGAGTTGCGCCGCGGCAGCGCGGCCGGCGCTCCGCACGAGATCCTCGACCCTCGCGATCTCAAGTTTTGTCGCAATCAGGTGAACTGTGACTGGGACCGGTGCCACGATCGGTTTCGCTGGCGGTCGCAGCTTGGGTTGGCGCGGTGGGGACTCGCGGAGCTGCAGCTCATGGGTTGGCCGCTGTTGGTGACCGGCATGGCGCTGGCGATGTCCCCCTGGTGGTACGCGGCCATCGTGCCGGGCGTGCTGTTGGCGCTGGTGGTTTGGTTTTTCCGGGATCCTCCTCGGCGAGTGCCGACCGAGCCCGGGCTGGTGGTTGCGCCCGCCGATGGCACGATTGCCGAAATCACTCCCTTGGCCAATGACGAATTTATTGGAGGGCCGGCGGTACGGATCGGCATCTTTTTGTCGATTTTCAACGTACACATCAACCGCGCTCCCGTGCGGTCGCATGTGATCAAGCTGCATTATTCACCGGGCGAGTTTCTCAACGCGCTCAATCCGGACAGCGCGATTCGCAATGAAAACCTGTGGATTGGATTGCAAGCAGACGAGTTTCCGTTTCGGCCGATGATTGTGCGTCAGATCGCCGGTCTGATCGCCCGCCGGATTGTCTGCGAGCTGCGCCCCGGGGAAGTCATGGAACGCGGTCACAAATTTGGCATGATTAAGCTGGGTTCTCGCACGGAACTCATCCTTGCGGCGGAGGGTGAGCTGGAAATACTTGTGAAGGTAGGCGCGCCGGTGCGCGGTGGGGCAACGGTACTGGCGTGCTATCGCGACGCCGCGCAGCCCACCTCGAGGGTACCCGCCGCGGACTGAATTATCCGACATTGGCACACGGACCACTGACGATTGAAACCGCATGCGTCGAATTCGAACGATCGCCGTCTTCCCCACGATGTTCACGTTGGGAAATCTGATATGCGGTTTCTTTGCGATTGTCGTGGCGGCGCGGGTTGAGTCGCCGACTTCGGTCGAAATGAATCGCGCGCCGGATATTGTCTTCCGGCATCCCGGCATGGCGGTTCGGCAGTTCGACCCCAAGGACGATACGCACAATTGCATGCTCAGCGGCTGGCTGATTTTTCTGGCGATGATCTTCGATGCACTCGATGGCCATGTCGCCCGGCTGTCGCGGACCAGCAGCGATTTTGGCGCACAGCTTGACAGTCTGTGCGACCTGGTTACGTTTGGCGTTGCGCCGGGATTTCTGTTAGTGAAGATGTGTCCGCAATTCACGTTCGTGCATCGCGAGACGGTCTGGATCGTCGCGGCATCCTACGCGGCCTGCGCTGCGCTGAGACTGGCGCGTTTTAACGTCGAAAGCGGTGAAGAAGACGATCATTTGCACTTCAGTGGTCTCCCCTCGCCAGCCGCCGCCGCTTCGATTGCCGGTTTTGCGATACTGTTTTATGAGTTGCGCCGCGAAGGCAGCCGCCTCTCGTACGCGACGACCATCGATCAGGCCGTGCAATACGTGTTGCCGGTGTTCGCGGTGGTGGTGGCGCTTCTGATGGTGTCGCGGATTCCCTACCCGCACATCGTCAATCAGGCGTTTCGCGGCCAGCGCGGGATGGGGCACGTCGTGGGGTTGCTTTTTGCCCTGGGCGCGATTATGTCCATCAAGGGTTACTCGGTGCCGATCATTTGCTCGACCTTCGTACTGGCTCCACCGATTTTGTATCTCTGGCGTAGAATGCGGTCCGAAAAGCCCCAGCACGAGCCCATTTTTTAGTGACCTCGGGCTGGGAGCCTGATGTCCCCGCAGCCTGGAAGGGCTGACCCATGCTATGTTCACCGGCATCGTTCAACATCGTGCGTGCGTGGCAACCTTAAAGGATGCGCCGCCGGGCAAGCGATTGGTCGTGCATCTGCCGGAAATCAGCGACGCGGTCATCGGCGAGAGCATTGCCGTCAATGGCTGCTGCTTGACCGTGGTGCAAATCGACGCCAAGGCCAAATTGCTGGCTTTCGATGCCGGAGAGGAAACGCTCGCGCGAACCAACCTCGGCAGACTTTCGACCGGTGATCACGTCAACATCGAACGTTCGCTGTGCGCGGGCGATCGACTCGGCGGCCATTTTGTGACCGGTCATATTGACGCAGTCGGGATACTGGACAATCGGCACGACGACCGTGACTGGTCGACGTTTTGGTTTCGCGTGCCGGCATGGGTGACGCGGCAGATGGTCTCCAAAGGCTCAATTGCCGTTGATGGCATCAGCCTGACGCTGGTCGAGGTGGAGCCCGAGCGTTTTAGCGTGGCGCTGATTCCGCATACGCTGTCCGTCACGACACTCAGCGCGCTCAAGCCGGGTGCAGTGGTGAATGTGGAGACAGATCTGTTGGCAAAGTACGTGCAAAAATCGGTGGCAGGGAGATGATCCGCGCGGCGGACCAGCAATTCATGATGCCCGCTAATCAAACTGTTTCGTTCTTGATGAAGCGTTTCAAGGAAGCGGGCGTGCACATCAAGGGCAAGCATGGTCAGAATTTTCTGGTTGACCTGAACCTGCTGCGGCTGCTCGTCGACGCGGCGAAACTAGAATCCCATGACGTGGTTCTGGAAGTGGGCACCGGCACGGGATCGTTGACGGCGCAAATCGCATTGCGGGTGGCGGCGGTTGTGACCGTTGAGATCGACCCACAGATGTATCAGCTTGCCAGCGAAGAGCTGTTCGAGCTGCCCAACGTGACGATGCTTCGGCAGGACGCGCTCAAGAACAAGAACCATCTCGACGATCGCGTGCTGGAAGCGGTGCGGCAACATCTCCAGGCGGACTCCCGCAGGCAATTCAAGCTGGTGGCCAACCTGCCCTTCAACGTGGCGACGCCGATTCTGTGCAATTTGCTCGC
>SXGT01110266.1_pt1 | contig 11373 bp, 8 predicted proteins | sample 3176221 | NCBI WGS metagenome assembly SXGT01 (sample SAMN11356862, study PRJNA531348) | freshwater metagenome | isolation source: freshwater sample F1-120 | place: China: Fuxian Lake, Yuxi | collected 2017-12-25
GTGCTGGTCAAGATCACCCACGGCCGCCCGCGCGACAAGGGCCGCCACTGGCTGGCGTACATGTGCTGGATCCCCAGCAAGGAGCCATGCCTTCGCCCTTGGTACAACAAGATGACCCCGGGCTTCTGGAAGGCCTGTGGCTTCAAGCACGTGCCGTCCTACAAGACCGTATGGATGCGCTTTCGCGAGCTGGAGCAGTTCGAGGAGCACTTCCGCTGGGCGACCAACCACTTCATCCAGGCCGCCCGCCGCAAGGACGAGCGGATCGGCGCCTTCGTCTACGCCGACGGCACCGAGGTGCGCACCCACGCCCAGCCGCGCTACGACGGACCGGCCAAGGCCGGTGCCAAGCCCCGCAAGCGCCGCCCCCGCTTTCGCATGCTCTCAACGGACGAGGCGCGCCTGCAGCGCCAGCACGACAACGCCGAGCCGTTCGATGAGGCGACGACAACGAAGGCGAGCCGCACCCCTCTCCCCGGCGGCGGCCAGCGCTTTCAGTCGGGCGGGCACTACTGGACCTCGCGCGATCCCGACGCGGGGCTTCGCTCCTACGGCAACGGCACCTACTGGTACGGCTACTACCACCACAAGGTGGTCGACATGGCGACCGGTGCCGTCATCTGCGTCGAGGTCCACGCCGCGGATGAGAGCGAAGCCGAGGCGTTCCCGCGGGTCTACGAGCGCGCGGTCGAGGCCATCGGCGCGGACCCGGTCGCAGTGGTGGGCGACCGCGGCTACTCGGTCGACGACATCTATGAGTTCCTCACGCGTCGGGGCGTGACTGGCGTCTTCCCCTGGCGCCGGCGCAACGGCAGCGACCCACACCGCGCGCCTGCCGGCCCCGACTGGGACGACCATGGGGTTCCCACCTGCCGCCACTGCGGGGCGTCTGGCAACTACCTCCGCTTCAACGAGAAGGTCGGCGGCGGCAAGATCTGGTTTGACTGCTCCAACCCGACAACGCCGGGCTGCAACAAGACCCAGACCATCCACTGCTCGCGCAACTGGCGGCGCCTGCTGCCCATCTGGCGCACCGGCCCGAGCTACGGCCTCCTGATGGAGCACGGCCAGCAGTACGAGCGCGTCCACAAGCAGCGCCGCGAGAACTTCCGCTCCGGCGGCAAGCACTTCATCGAGCGGGTCCGCATGCTGGGCCAGGCGTGCCTGCAGCTGCGCGCGACCGCGGCCTGCGTCGTCGAGTGGATCCTCGTGCTCGATCGCCAGGGTTGGCTGACGCCGGGCCAGGCCGAGCGCGCCCAGCTGAAGGCCATGGTGCCCAAGGGCGCGTTCAACCGGATCATGGGGCGCCGCCGGCGCGATCACCTGCGCGGCGGCGAATGGCGCACCCACCGGGGCCCGCCCCGCCGGCGCGGCGCACGCGCCACCGCGGTCAGTCCCTAAGAGGGGCTCCGAGCCGCCCCCATCCCCGCCCGATTCACCTCCAGGCAACCGCCTGAGGCGGGCGCCTGCCCGAGTGGCTCCTTGTACCGCCGCTTTGCAGGGTGTTTCACCAAGAAGGCCCCTCACTCCGCCGATGATCTGGCGAGGTGAGGGGCCTTCTTGGCTTCAGTTCTTCAAATCAGGCACTTCTCAGAACTGTCTTCAGAAGTGTCCTGATGGACCCGGCCGGCACTGCCCCGGCGTCCGAAGGCGTTTCCAGATGGGTTTCTCCGAGCGCAGCCGATGATGTAGATCTCGGGGTGGGCGCCATCGTCGGCAAATCACTCCGCCCCCAGCTCCTCCTGCAATCTCGCCCCTTGACCGAGGAACCCTGCCTCGGGGCCAGAATCACTATGCGACGCCGGTGATCTCCCTCGTGATCCGAAGGGAAGGCCGACGACTCTCAGATCCGCTTACTAGGCGGCGAGAGCGAGCTGGCGAGAATCCGCAGCTACGTTTGGTTCCCTGTTGGTAACGCGGTCCTCAGGGTCCGCGGCTCGCTTGCCAATCCTTCTCCACCCCGTCGAAACTGGTTCGGGCCCGTTGAAGATTCCTGGGGAGACAGGATATCACTCGCCCCGTTCCCCCCGTTTTTACAGGTGATTTCATTCGCAGCTGCGCGGCCCGGCCCGATCTGCTGTTGCTCCAGGCCTCCGCCCACCAGGGCGATGCGCGCGCCGATGCGCTGCTAAGCGAGTTCCTCCCGGAACTCGAGTCCCGTGTGGCCGCCGACCCCGCCCGTCGTCGCTGGGAATACCTCAAGGCGCTGGTGGTGTGCCGAAAGCGCGACTGACCGGGCGCCTACACTCCTCCTATGCGAGTTCTTCTCATGCGCACGTGCCTGTCCGATGCCATCGCTCCCAAGGTGTGGAAGGCCACACGGCGGGCGCTGGAGCGGGCGGGCGTTGATGTGAAGGTGCCGCGGGGTCAGACCTGCTGCGGCCAGCCCGCCTGGACGGCCGGCCACCCCGATCAGGCCCGCGCCGTGGCGCGACACACCATCAAGGTGTTCGCCGGGAGTGACGAGGTGGTGGTGCCGAGCGGATCGTGCGCGGGAATGGTCATCCATGCGTACCCCGAGCTGTTTGCCGGGCAGCCCGATGAGGAGGACGCCCTCGATCTGGCTCTGCGCACCATTGAGTTCACGCAATTTCTCGCCAAGCACGACCTCGACCCGCGCGCCAGGGCATGTGGCGCCCTCACGGTGCACGACTCGTGCCACATGCTTCGCGTGCTGGACGAAAACGAGAGCCCGCGTGACGCCCTCGCGAAGGTACCGGGGTGTGAGGTTCGGGAGATGGCCCACGCCGACCAGTGCTGCGGATTCGGCGGGGTGTTCGCACTCAACTTCCCGGAGCTGTCGGGTCGGCTGGGCGAGCAGAAAGCGCAGGCTGCCGCAGCCACGGGCGTATCTGAGGTGGTGTCGTGCGATCTCGGGTGCCTCATGCACATCGCCGGGCGCGCACACCGCACGGGAATCCCCATCCGCGCCCGTCACATCTCCGAGGTCTTGGGCTCGTGAGCACCCGTCGCCGGCGCCGTAATCCCGGTGTGGCCTACCCCGATGTCACGGGCACCTTGCGCGATCGCACGGTGGATGCCCTGCGTGATCCCACGCTCGCCGACAACCTGCGCACAGCCGGTGACAGTTGGGGTGCCGGGCGCGAGGTGATGAAGCGCGACTTCGGGTTTGACGAGATGCGCGACCGTGCCCGTGACATCAGGCGGTCGAACATTCGCAACATGCCGGCCCTGCTCGCTGAATTGCAGTCGAACGTGCGGGCCAATGGCGGTGTGGTGGTGCGTGCCGCAGATGCCGATGAAGCATGCAGGTACATTACCGATCTGGCTCGGGCGCGCGGCGCACGCGTGGTGGCCAAGAGCAAGTCGATGGCCACCGAGGAGATCAATCTCAACGAGGCCATGGAACACGCCGGACTCGAGGTGGTTGAGACCGATCTGGGCGAGTGGATCATCCAACTGGCCAACGAGCACCCGTCCCACATCATCGCCCCGGCTGTGCACCTCAACCGCAATCAGGTGGCTGCGCTCTTTCGCGAGGAGGCCGGCACCGACGATGTGCCCACCGATCGCGAGGGCCTTGTGGCGCATGCCCGTGTGCGGCTGCGCGAGAAGTTCGCCCAGGCCGAGATCGGCATCTCGGGTGTGAACCTCGGCGTGGCATCCACTGGCACCGTGTGCATCGTGGAGAACGAGGGAAATGCCCGGTTGGTCACATCACAGCCGCGCATCCACGTGGCCGTAATGGGGATGGAGCGTGTGATCGCCGACTGGGATGAGGCCGCGCACATTTTGCAGGTGCTTCCCATGGCGGCCATCAGCCAGGACGCGGCGAACTACGTCAGTCTCATCACCGGCCCGAGGCGCGAAGGCGAGACCGATGGCCCCGAGGAGTTCCACCTGGTCATCATTGATGGCGGGCGGGGAGCACTGCGCGGGTCGGAGTTTGAAGAGGTGCTCTCGTGTATCCGCTGCGGGGCCTGTCTTTACTCGTGCCCCATGTGGCAGAACGTGGGTGGACAGGCCTACGGATCGCCCTACTCAGGGCCCATCGGCGCAATCATCACACCCGTTCTCGAAGGCCCCTCGTCGCCCGGGTCGCGAGACCTCCCGTTTATGTCGACGCTCTGCGGTGCATGCGGCGACGCCTGCCCGGTGGGGATCCCACTGCCCGATCTGCTTGTGCGCGCCCGGGCCCGGTCGTCGTCGCCTGCAAAGCGCAAGGCCGGCCTGGCATTTCGCGTATGGAGCCTGCTCTGGCGCCGGGGTGTGACCTACCGCCTGACCATGATCGGCTGGCGGCTGGGGCTTCGAATTCGGGGTCGCGGCGGATGGGTACACCGGCTGCCGGGGCCGGGGTCGGGCTGGAGCAAGGTTCGTGACATGCCGAGCAAGTGGCCCCCACGCCGGTGAGCACCCCGGTTGCGCAGATGGTGGAGTCACTCGCCCGCCGCAAGGCCACCGTCCAGTTGGCCGGTGCCGCTAACGCCGGCCGTGCTGCTGCTGGCTGGATGGCCGACCAGGGGATTGTGCGCGCAGTACTGGCGGATGACCCGGTGGTGGATGCCGTGGGCCTCGAACCCGCGCTTCGGGCGGCCGGTATCGACGTATTCCGCTGGCCCGTGGCCATGGGGCGGCGCGAGGTGCTGGGGCTTGAGGGGCCGCAGGATGTGTGCGGTGTGACCGTGCCCACGCTGGGCGTTGCTGAGCGCGGCACCCTTGTGCTTGAGGCGTCGGTGGGCCACGGCCGGGGGCTCGACGTGACCAATCGCCATCACGTGTCGCTGCTCATGGCCGACCGCGTCGTGGAAACCCTGGGCGAGGCGCTGGCCCAGACCTTTGCCGACGGCCGCCCGGTGCCGTCGGCCGTCAGCCTGGTGTCGGGGCCAAGCCGCAGCAGTGACATCGAGAAGATCTCCACGCTGGGCGCACACGGCGCGCTCACCGAGCACGTGGTCATCATCACGCCATAACGGCATGGGGGCCTAGCTGCGACCCCTGCGGGCATTTGCCCTGGAGAGTTCGCGCGACATCTCCTTGTCCTTGATGGCCACACGCTTGTCGTACTGCGTGCGCCCACGGCCAAGGCCCAGTTCGATCTTTGCGCGGCCCTCGACGTTGAAGTACATGCGCAGCGGGATGAGGGTGACGCCGCGCTCGGCAAGCCTGCCCGAAATCTTGTCGATCTCGCGGCGGTGCAGCAGCAGCCGGCGGGTGCGCTGGGGGTCGTGCCCGCGACCACCGGCCGGGCCGTAGTCGGAGATGTGGGCGCCCACGAGGAACACCTCGTTGTTAATCACCTGGGCGTAGGCCTCACGGATCATGGCGCCACTCTCGCGAAGCCCCTTTACCTCGCTGCCGGCGAGTGAGATTCCCGCCTCGTAGCGGTCGAGGATCTCGTACTCGTGCAGCGCCTTGCGGTTCTGCGCGATGTCGCGACGCGTTGGCGGGGTGGACCCGCCCTTGGTGGTTGCCTTCTTGCCCATCGCGCCGATCCTATCGGCCGCGCGGCGCGCGGCGGCCGAGGCGCGACCCGCGATCGCGATCTCGCTGCTCGGGGTCGCGGGTGGTGCGCGGGCCCGGGCGGTCGGCGGGCTCAAGCGTGACGCGCCCCCGAAGCGGCTCAATGTCGTGCACGCGAACCTTCACCGAGTCGCCCAGACGGATGCGCTTGCCGGTCTCGTTGCCCGTGGCCTGCACGCCGTCGGGCTCGGGCACCCAGTGGTCGTCGGGCATGCGCCGAAAGGGCATGAATCCGTCGTACGCATCGCCAAACGAGATAAACAGCCCCGACTGTCCGATGCCCGTGACCTCACCATCGCGGGGGCGGTCCCACTGCTCGTCGCCCCGCATCTCTTCAGCCAGGAGGTAGGCCAGGCACATGCGGTCGGCACGGCGTTCCAGATCGGTGGCCTTACGCTCGCGCTCAGATGAATCGCGCGACACTCCAGGCAGCATTACGGCATCGGGAGCGGCCTCCCCCAATCCAAGCGCATAGACCAGCGCCCGGTGCACCACCAGGTCGGGGTAGCGACGGATGGGGGATGTGAAGTGCAGGTACGCCGCGCTGGCGAGGCCGGAGTGGCTGGTGGCATCCGGCCGGTACACAGCCCGCTGCAGAGAGCGCAGCACCATGTACGGAAGTGATCGCCCGCCCTTACCCATGCGCTCGACATACAGGCGGGTTGCGTGCGCGGCCACACCCGCGGCTTCGCGACGCTGATCCGCGGTGAGCATTCCCTCGGCCAGTGGCGGCACCGGAATGCCGAGCACCTCAAGACGGGTCCACAGTTCCTCAATTGCCATCTGCTCGGGATCACCGTGCACACGGAAAATGGTGGGCACCTTGCGGTCGATGAGGAAGCGGGCCACCGCCTCGTTCGCGGCGATCATGCACTCCTCGATGAGCGAATGGGCATCGGTCTGGCGCTCCACCTCGATCGAGGCGATGCGACCCTCCTCAAAGTGAAACCGTGGCTCGGTGGTGGCAACGTCGAGCGCTCCACGGCGCATCCTGCGTGCCCGTAGCGCACGGGCCAGATCCATCGCCAGCCGCACGTCATCCTCCATCACCCGGTCGCCCAGATCGGCCCTGCCCTCCAGCAGAGCGTCAACCTCGGGATAGGTGAGCCTGCGATCCGACTTGATGAGCGAGCGCTGGAAGGCCTCACCAGTGACGGTGCCATCGGGCATCACCAGCATCTCGGCCGTGAGCGCCTTTCGATCCACATCGGGGCGCAGTGAGCACACATCGTTTGAGAGCCGCTCGGGGAGCATGGGGTCAACCGTGCCGGGCAGGTAGGTGCTGCACGCGCGGCGTTCGGCCTCGTGATCAACGGCGCCGCCTGCCTCGACGAAGCTGCTCACATCGGCGATGTGCACCCACAGGCGGATTCCCTCGCCATCGCGTGCCACTGCGATGGCGTCGTCGTGGTCCTTGGCACCCTCCGGGTCGATGGTAATTACCCGCTGCTCACGCATGTCGCGGCGGTCCGGTTCCATCGTCTCGGCGCCACGGGCGGCCTCGTCGGCTTCATCGCGCACCTTGGCGCCAAACCCATGGCCCAGATCCTCGTGCGCCACCAGGGCCCTGATGGCGGCCCCGGGCAGGCGGGACGGACCATGAATGGCCACCACCTCGGCCCCACCACCCTTAAGGCGCGCGGTCACCAGGTCGCCCATGTGGGCGTCCTTACGACGCGCCTTGAGCAGCGCAACCTCTGGGCCGGCCTCAAATGCCGGGCGCAGTGCCATGCCGCGGCCATGCGGCACCAACTCCGCGACAAACGACGCTCCGGTGCGGCCGCGGGTCACGATCTAGGCCTTTCCGGTGCAGGCGTGCGCGAGCGCCACCGAAAGCGCCTCGTCGGCGCCAGTGCGGGGATTATCAATGGCACGGACGTTTGGCTGCACGCCCTTCTTGCCGATGTCGGTCCCCTTGGGGGTGAGGTAGCCGGCCACCGTCACCTTTACCGCGCCACCGTCGGTGGTGGGGATGGTCACCTGTAGCTCCGACTTACCGAAGGTGGAAGTCCCCACCACGAGTGCGCGGCCATTGTCCTTGAGGGCCCCGGTCACGATCTCCGATGCGCTGGCACTTTTGCGATCCACCAGCACGGTGACGGGGATGCTGGCCGGGATGGGATCGCCATCGGCCTTCAGCACCTCTTCGGGCGAGGTACGGCCCTTGGTGGACACCACAACATCGCCGGGCTTCAGGAAGTCGCCGGCAACCGCCACTGCCTCGTCCACGAGCCCACCCGGGTCGCCACGCAGATCGAGAATGACCGCGGTGGCGCCCTTGTCACGAAGTGCCGCCACCTTGTCGGCAACCGCCTCCCCCGCACCCTGATCGAACCGATCAAGTGTAACCACTGCGACCTTGCAGCCGCCGGGAGCAGTCACCAGTTTGCCCTCCACGAGCGGCACCGTCACGTCGCCGCGGGTCACCTTCACGGTGCGCTTTGCCCCGTCGGTGCCGGTGACACCAAGAGTCACCACGGTGCCGGGCTTGCCGCCAATGGCCAGCACACTCCTCGCCTGGCCGCGCCGGGCCACCGGGATGCCGCCGACGGAGGTGATGACGTCGCCCTTCACCAAACCCGCGGTGTCGGCCGGGCTGTCGGGGAACACCTCGCGGATGGCGACTCCGGTCTTGGACGGCTTCACCCGGATGCCGATGCCGATGTAGGTGCCCTCTGAGGCCCGCATGAGGTCGCGGTACTGATCGGGCGTGAAGTACTGGGTCCAGCGGTTGCCCAGCGACGCGGCGATGGCGGCGGCACCGATTTGCTCGAGCTTGCTGCGGTCCACCTCTCCCCGGTAGCGATCGGCAAGAACGTTCAACACCTGATCGGGAAGCGACCCGGTGGAGCCGCCCACCAGCAGGTTGCGGGCGCCGGCTGGCAGTTGGTCAAGCCCCGACTGCCGGGGATGGCCGCCCACGAGCACCCCCAGAACGAAGATCACGAGAGCCATCACCACGACGGCAACGACGTACGCGGCGCCCCGGCGTGGGGGCTGGTGGGGTGCTGACACGGGGCGAATCCTAGGCCGGGTGCCGGGTGCCCGCGGTCCGGCCGGTCGCGGGGCGGCGGCGCTCGCAGGCGCCGCCGCACGCGCCGATCAGATGCGCAGGAAGCGGCGCAGCGTAATGCCGCTGCCTACGGCGCCGAGAAGGGCGCCGGCTCCCACCAGTACGACGGTGAGGAGCGGGAAGGCGATTGCCCCACCGGCGGATCCGGTCTTGGTGAGGGCGGTGTCGGCACCAGATGCCCAGGCATCCACCACTCCCACCTTGATGCCCCACAGCATGGCCACGGCCACCACGGCCCCCACGAGGCCGCAGATGACTCCCTCAATCATGAAGGGCCATCGGATAAACCAGTTGGTGGCGCCGACAAGGCGCATCACCTCCACCTCACGCCGTCTGGCGAAGATGGAGAGTCTGATGGTGTTGCCGATCAACAGGACCGCTGCCACCAGAAGGATGCCGATGAGCGCGAATCCCGCCCACTGCACGAACTTGGCTGCGGTGAGCAACCTGTCGGCGGTGGTCTGCGGATAGACGATGCCCTCGGTTGGATCGAGCGCCGCATCGTCCTTTACCGCCGCAACGATGGCGTTGGCGTTGGCCGGATCGGTGGGCTGGATGTTGAACTTGGCCGGCAGCGGGTTACTCGGCAGCTCGTCGAGCACAGACGGGTCGCGCAGGCGCTCACGCATGAGGCGCAGGGCATCGTCCTTCGACACGTAGGTGAACTCCGCAACCTGACCGTCGGTCTTGAGCGTGCCGATCTTGTCGCGTAGGGCGTTGACCTGCTTCACCGATGCGGTGTCCGAGATGTACACGTCAACGTCGACCTTCGACGTCTGGGCGCTCACGGCGGAGCGCACGTACATAAACGACGGGATGAAGGCACCGAGGATGAATACGGCGATGAGTGCCGTGACCGTTGCAGCCACCGAGATAGCGGCGTTGGCGCGGATACTGCGAAGCGCCTCGCGGAAGAACATTCCCAGCCTCATGCGATCTCCCCCGTGTCGCCCGGGTCCTCGTTGTAGCCGCCCTCCGCGTCGCGCACGATGCGCCCCTTGTGGAGTGCGATCACACGCTGCTGCATGCGGTCCACCGTGTCGCGGTCATGGGTAGCCACGAGCACAGTGGTACCCGTGCGGTTAATGCGGGTGAGCAGATCCATGATGCCCTGCGATGTGTCGGGGTCGAGGTTGCCCGTGGGCTCGTCGGCGATGAGAAGGCGCGGCTGGTTAACCAGTGCGCGGGCAATGGATACCCGCTGCTGCTCGCCACCAGAGAGTTCACGTGGCAGGCGGTCGCCCTTGCCGTCGAGCCCCACCAGGGCGAGGATCTCGGGAACCCGGCGGTTCACCTCTTGCCTCGAATGCCCGGTCACCTGCAGCGCGTACGCCACATTCTCGGAGGCCGTGCGGTCGGGCAGCAGGCGGAAGTCCTGGAACACGCAGCCGATGGCGCGACGCAGATATGGAACCTTGCTGCGCTTGAGCTCACCCAGATCGCGACCGCCGATGATCACGTGCCCCGACGTGGCCCGCAGTTCACGGATACACAGGCGGATGAAGGTGGACTTGCCGGATCCGGACTGGCCCACGAGAAAGACGAACTCGCCTGCGGCGATCGACACCGACACGCCGTCGAGCCCCCGCACGTCGCCGTCGTAGCGCTTGATCACCCCTTGAAACTGCACCATCGGGCCTGGGCCCGGGCGGAACACGTCGCCGCGGCGTCGCTTCTCGCTTGCGGGCGGGGTGACTACGGCGAGGTCGGCGGGCACCGTCTCAAGTGGTACCTCCACCAGAGTGAATGCCCGCGGAGTGCTGCCCGCGTCGTGAATGTCGTCGTCGATTCGTGCCATGGGAGGCGCTAGTCCCTCCATCTCGGGGTCGGATCCGCTGCGGCCACTAACTTTCGCCACCGCAGCGCGTGCCCCTCCCCTGAACTGCAATCGCCCTTACGGGAAGAAGGGGCCATGCACACGAGTAGTCGGGTAAGGGCCCCGCGAGGCCACCGACTGTTCCGGGGCACCCGGTCGTAAGAACTCCTCAAACCCCGCTACTTCGGCACTTCGACCACCCCCCACAACGGGGTCAGACCCCGGGTGGGGTCAGTCGCTGTGTCAAAACGACACGGATCGGTCCTGGCCCATCTGGCTCGTGCATTTAAGGCGCAATTGGGGTCAGACCCCGGGTGGGGTCAGTCGCCGTGTCAAAATGGTCACAGGGCGTGTTTAGCCCATGTGGCCGAGGCGATTGGGGCGTCAGGCTCGCGTATCGAGGGCGCGCCTGGGGTCAGACCCCGGGTGGGGTCAGTCACCGTGACAAAAGTGATTCGGTCTGGGGTCAGACCTCAAGTGGGGTCAGTCACCGTGACAAGACGGTGCCGAAGGGGTCGGGGAACGCTCGTGTTGCCTGCACAGGACCCACGACGCGATGCTGACTCTCTGGGCCGGGGGGCCGGAGCCGGCTTTAGTCCTCGCCCACCACTGCCAGGCCCTTGGCCCGGCGCTCGAGCTCGGCCCGCATGAATGGGTCGAGGGCTCCGTCGAACACCGCCTGGGTATTCCCGGTCTCATGGCCGGTACGCAGATCCTTCACCATCGCGTACGGGTGGATGACGTACGAGCGGATCTGACTGCCGAAGCCGATGGTCATGCTCTCGCCGCGCTCCCGGGCCGACTCCTCCTCGCGCCGTTGCAGCTCAAGCTCCACGAGACGTGACCTGAGCATGCTCATGGCAGTCGCACGGTTCTGCGTCTGGCTGCGCTCGTTCTGGCACTGCACCACCACGCCCGTGGGAAGGTGGGTGATGCGCACCGCGGAGTCGGTCTTGTTCACGTGCTGGCCACCCGCACCCGATGCGCGGTAGGTGTCAAC
>SXGT01271172.1_pt1 | contig 11373 bp, 8 predicted proteins | sample 3176221 | NCBI WGS metagenome assembly SXGT01 (sample SAMN11356862, study PRJNA531348) | freshwater metagenome | isolation source: freshwater sample F1-120 | place: China: Fuxian Lake, Yuxi | collected 2017-12-25
CGGTGCCGCGGGCCTCGCGGCGGCGCTGGTGACGGTGGTCGCCCCCGTGCTGGTGCTGCGTGCTGCCGCGCCCGCGGTCGATCGCGACGGCCCGCTCGCCGCGTCGGTGCTCGTGGTCGGCGTGATCGCCGCGCGCGTCCTGGGCCTCGGTCGTCGGCGGGCGAGCCGCTGGGTCGCGATCGCCGCCGTCGCCGGTGTGCTGGTGTCGATCGCGTCGCTGCGCGCCGTGCCGGTGGCGCGCGGCCTGATCGTCACCTACGGCACGTTCAGCAAGTCGGTCGCGCGGGCGACGTGGCGGATCACCGATCGCGACGGCGACGGCTACCCGGGCGCGTGGTGGGGCGGCGCCGACTGCGACGACGGCGACGGCCAGCGCAGCCCGGCGGCGTACGAGCTGGCCGGCAACGGCAAGGACGAGAACTGCACTGGCGCCGATCTCGATCCGGCGCTGCTCGCCGAGCGCGACGCGCGACGGCCGGCGGCGCCCGGGCCGCGCCGCAACGTCGTTCTCATCTCGGTCGATGCGCTGCGACCCGATCACCTGGGCGCCTGGGGGTACCGGCGGCCGACGTCGCCGGTCCTCGACGCGTTTGCGGCGACCGCGACCCGGTTCGCGTGGGCGCTGACTTCGTGTCCGTCGACCCGATGCGCGGTGCCGGCGCTGCTCACCGGCCGCTACGCGCCGACCCTGGCCGGCAGCCGGGCGTCGGGGCTGGCCCGCGTGCTGCGCGACGCCGGCTGGCAGACCGCGGCCATCACCTGTTGCGCGCGCTTCGGCTCCGGCCGCGAGGAGCTGGCCGCGTTCGAGGTCCGGGACATCAGCGCCGACGCGGTGCGGATGGGGCGGGCCGGGCAGTCCAACGGCGACGTCGTCGCCGACGCGGCGATCGACTGGCTGGCCCGGCCCCACGAGCGCCCGTTCTTCCTGTGGCTCCACCTCTACGAGCCGCACCATCCCTACGCCGCGCCCGACGGCGCCGATCGCTTCGGCGACCGCGACGTCGATCGCTACGACGCCGAGATCGCCTTCGCCGATCGCCAGATCGGCCGCGTGCTGGCCGCCCTCGACGCGCGTGGGCTGGCCGACACCACCGTCGTCGCCATCACCGCCGATCACGGTGACGAGTTCAACGAGCACGGCATCCGCTTCCACGCTCGCAGCCTGTTCAACCAGGTCGTGCGTGTGCCGCTGATCGTGCGGGCGCCGGGCGCGCGGCCGGGCGTCGTCGAGACCCCGGTCAGCCTCGTCGACGTGATGCCGACCTTGCTCGAGCTCGCCGGCGCGACCGGGCCGGCCGGCATGAACGGGCGCTCGCTGGCCGCGGCCGTGCGCGGCACCGGGGCCGCGCCCGAGCGGCCGGTGCTGATCGAGCTGCGTCCCGATCACCAGATCCAGCGCGACATGGCGGCGGTCGTCGCCGGGCGGTGGAAGGTCATCTGGGATCGCGAGGCCAACGCCTGGAGCCTCTTCAGCCTCGACGATCCCGCCGACGCCCACGACCGCGCCGCGTCCGAGCCGGCCGCGCTCCGCGAGATGCAAGCGCTACTGCGCGCGACGCTCGATCGCGAACTGGGCCGGTAACCGCCGGGCCGCGGCCGAGACCCGAGCCCGAGGCCCTACTCGGGACAGGGATCGGAGACCAGGAGTCCGTCGCGCGAGAAGCTGACCGAGCGGACCAGAGCGTATTCGCCGAGCAGCGTCCGATCGATCTCGCTGGTGCGGGCGCCGAAGGGATAGGCGAAGGTGCGGACGGTGTGGCCGTCGGCGCGCAGCGCGTCGGCGGCGGCGTGGATCTCGTCGGCGAGGTAGCCGTCGATGCCGTGGCGCTCGGCGTAGTCGGGGCCGCGCTGGTGACGCAGCGAGTGGTTGCCGATGGCGTGGCCGCGGGCGGCCAGGCCGCGGAGCGCGGCGCGCTGGTCGGCGCTGAACGTGTCGAAGTGCGAGACGAAGAAGGTGACGCGGGCGCCGTGGGCGTCGAACAGGTCGGAGGCGGTCACCCAGCTGTCGATCGCCGCGTCGTCGAAGCTCAGCGCCAGCCCGGCGGCCGCGGGAACGCCGTCGGCGAGGTCGTCGTAGGTGAAGAAGGCGAGGCCGCGGTCGCGGGCGCCGGCCAGCGTGCGCTCGAGGCGTTCGAACGAGATGCTGTGGCCGGGCACGTGGGCGTAGAGCTGGACCACGGTGCCGGTGTCGCGGGCACGATCGAGGCCGAGCGCGATGTCGGCGTCGTCGCTGTGGCCGTCGTCGATGCGGATCGCGCACAGGACCTTCGGCCCCGGGCCGCGGTAGTAGACCTCGGCGATCTCCGACATCGGATCCGCGCACGCGGCGAGCGCCATCGCGGCGAACCCGAGTATGGTCGCGGCGTGCGGCCGTCGTACCTGTCGCTCGTGGCCGTCACGGTCGCGGTCGTGACCGCGCCGGTTCGCGACCTGCGAGCCGACGAGCCGCCGGCGTCGCGCTGGGTGGGCGCGCCGGTGCTGCCGGTCGGCCGCCTCGACGTGAACGCGGTCCACGAGCTGCGCCTCACCCGCTTCAAGCACCTCCCCGACGAGTTCGGCGATGCCTGGGCCGACGGCATCGATCTCGCCATCGCGGTGAGTCCGCGCCTCACGCTCGGGCTCGGACACAGCGCCCGGGCCCGCGGCACGATCGATCATGGTGGTGGCTGGTGTCACGACGGGCGCGGACAGGTGTGCGACCGAGCCTACGCCGGCGCGCTCCTCGACGCACGCTGGCTGGCCCGCCGAGGTGAGCGCGGCTCCGTGACCGCGCTGGCCCGCGCCGGCGTCATCGGTCTCGGGCCGGTCCGTCCCGCGGTGCGTCTGGGCCTGTCGGGCCGGCGCTGGCGCGGGCGCTGGTGGGGCGCGGTCGAGCCCGAGTTCCAGATCGCGCTTGGTCATCGCGAGGCCGGCAACCGCGATCAGCTGGTCGCGCCGCTCTGGATCGGGGTCGGCCACCGCCGCGCCGCGGCCTGGATCATGACCGGCGTGCGCGGCGAGCTGGTCGGCTTCGGCGAGAAGTACGAGATCCCGCTCCTGCTCGGCGGCGGTCTCACCGTGCGCCAGGTCCGCGTCGGCGCCGAGGTTGGCCTGCCCCAGCTCGCCGGCCCGCAGAACACCGGCAATGTTCGTCATGCCGCGATCTGGCTCGGCGTCACGTTCTGAGTCACCACCAGGCCTTGCGGGTTCGACGAGTGAGAAGCAGCGGAAGTGGGGAGCCGTCGGCCCGGGTGGTGTGGAGCACGACCAGGACCACGTTGCCGTCGGGGATCGAGAGGAGCATGCGATCGGCCTGGCGCTCGTAGGAGAGCTGGTGCGGCGTGGGTTCGCCATCGATGGTCGCCGTGATCGTGGTTGCGGTGACGCCCCGCGGCAGCGCGAGGGCGTGGCGACCGCTCTCGGTGACGGCGCGGGTCAGCGCGGTGGTCCACCCGCCGTCGCGGGTGATCTCGCCCATGATGCCGATGTCGTGGGGCTCGAGCCGCGCCGGGGCCGGATATGCCGGTACGTGATAGATGCAAGCCCAGAGCTGCACCGCGGTGATGGGCAGCTCGGGGTAGCGGCGGCGCACGTCGTCCAGGGCCAGGGTCAGCCGCTCGCGCAGCCGCACCGGATCGTCGATGCGGTAGAGCTTGCGATAGGCGTAGGTGCCGTGGAGCCAGGCCTCGACCTCATCGGCGCGCGCCCCGGCGCCGACGACATGGAAGCGGCCGTGGATGAACGCGTAGTCGAGGTGCTGGTCGAACGGCTTGCGGGCGCGGATGACCGCGAACATCGGATAGGTCGAGAACGGATACGTGCGCAGCCGCTGATCGATGCGCGGGTACGCGAACGAGACCAGCAGGTCGTAGGCGAGGAAGACCGCGACGAAGACGCTGATCGCGCGCCGCGGGCGAGGCGCGAGCGGCGCGCTGCCCGGCTCGACCGCCGCCAACGGCCGGCGCCGGACCCACGCGCCCAGGCGATCCCAGTCGAAGAACACCGCCGCCAGCGGCATCCACTGCGGATTCCACAGCCCCATCACCAGGCCGATGCCGAGCACCTCGAGGAGGAACGCGACGCCGAGCACGGCCCGCAGCCGCGGCCGGTGGACCAGGGCGCAGGCGAAGATGGGCAGGAGCTGGTTGCACAGGTTGAGGACCGCGACGATGCGGTAGCGCCACACGCTCTCGAGGAGCCAGTCGGCGAGGGCCGTACGGGGCAGCCGGTTGAGATCGAACTGCGAGAGGATCTGGTGGCGCAGGTTGTCGGAGAGCGCCCACGCCAGGCCGCGGCCGTGGCCGATCTTGAACGCGAACGCGGCGAGGAAGACCAGCCCGCAGATCACCTGGATCAGCCGCGGGGTCCACTCGTAGGCGTCGGCCGGTGGCGGCGGCAGGCCGCGACGTCGGCGCAGCCAGCCGTCGACGCCGAGCACGTCGCCGCCGCGCGTGCCCTGGACGGCGAGCAAGGCGAGCAGCGGCAGGTTGAGGTCGTGTGGCCACTCGGGCGTGAAGCTGACCGTGAAGCTCACCACCACCAGCGACGACGCGAGCGCGACCGCGGCGGCGATCCGCGTCCACACGCCGGCCAGGAGGGCGAGGGCGGCGATCCACGCCAGGAGGTAGCCGATCGAGATCACCGCCGGCGGCGGCGCGGTGTCGCCCAGGAGCATGAGGATGCCGGCCGGGTCGTAGGTCTCGAGCCTGGCGTGCTCGGGCGCAGTGATCAGGGCGTGGTCGCGCAGGCGCGCCAGCATGAACACCACCGAGGTGGCGACCGCGATGCGCGCGGCGCCGGCGTTCCAGCGGCCACCGGTCGGGAACCAGTAGCGTTGCCAGACGCGTCGCACAGCCGTGATGTATCACAGCCGTCATCGCCGTCACGGTGGCGACGGCCGAGTGCGCGGGGGAGTTGTGGCGGCGCCGCCGACGGTGTAACCGTGTGGCGTGAGCGGTCTCCGTTCCGTGATCGTGGCCACGCTGGTCGGCACGCTGGTGCTGGCGCCGATCTCCATTCGCGCGGCCGCCGCGAGCTGCAGGCTTGCGACCTCGGGCGAGCCGTGCCGGACGCCGTGGCTCGACGAAGGGGCCGAGCTGCGCGCGCTCGAGGGCTCACCTCCGGGCGCCGTGACCGCGACCACCGAGCTCGGCAGTGTTGACGACGCTCCCCGCCGCGGTCGCCATCGGTTGCGCTCGCTCGGCATCACCGCCGGGCTCTACGCCGGGTTCATCACCTGGGCTCACTTCGCCTGGTACCGCGGCAAGATCGAGCACGGCTTCCAGTGGGGCCGCGACGGCTGGTTCGGCAAGGAGACCTACGCCGGCGGCGCCGACAAGCTCGGCCACGCGTGGGCCACGATGGTGCTGGGCCGGGGCTCGAGCCGGGTCTTGCGCAAGGGCGGCTGGGACGACACCAGCGCCGCCGTGCTGGGCGGCGGGCTGTCGTGGACGCTGTTCCTGTTCGTCGAGATCAAGGACGGCTACGCCTATCGCTTCTCGACCGGCGACCTGGTGTTCAACACCGCCGGCGCGATCATGGGTGTCTTGCAGGAGGTCTCGCCGCGGTTCGACGAGCTCCTCGACTTCCGCGTCGCCTATGCGCCTAGCGACGAGTACCTCGGCTTGTGGGAGGGCCGTTACTACGGCACCAAGAAGGGCAACAGCCTCAACATCGCCGAGGACTACTCGGGCCAGACCTACTACCTGGCGTTGCACCTCGGCGCCGTGCCCGGAGTGCGCACGGCGCCGAAGCCGCTCGCGACCGCACTCGAGTATCTCGATCTGGGGGTGGCCTTCGAGACCCGTCGGTACAAGCCCGACGCGCCGCCCGAGGCCATCCCGACCCAGCAGCTCTTCCTGGGCGCGACGATCGATCTGCAGCGCGTGATGGACCGGGCGCTGCGCAAGCAGCAGATCACCCGCAAGGTCACCCACGGCGTACTCGAGGTGATGAGCCCGCCCTACACGATCGTGCCGGTGGTCGGCGCCCGGCGTTCGGCCACCGGCCCCTTGCCCGAGCAGTGATCGTCGGCGGCCGGCGCGTTCAGGGCTGGTTCATGCGATCGAAGGCGCGGCCGAGGAACGGCTCGAGCAGCGCACGCGCCGGCGAGCGGGTCGCGGCGGCGATGGCTGCGCGGATCTCGGGGCGATCGAGGAAGCGCTGGCAGCGCGAGAGCGCGGCCCGAGCGGCGGCGGCGTCCCAGCGACCGCCGATTGCGGCGGCCACCACCGGCACGGCGTGGACCGAGGTCTCGGCGAGGAGCGCGACCGCGAGCACGCGCTCGGCCGGCGCCAGCCCGTCGACGGCGGTGATCAACACGTCCTTCCGGGTGAGCAGGAAGGCGACGAGCTGATCGAGCGCGTAGGCGTCGAACGGATCCTCGGTGGCGGGCGGCGCCAGGTCCCGCGCCAGCTCGAGCCGGGGCTGCGCGAACGGGGTGCCGAAGGTGATGGGCTCGGCCTCGCGTAAGACCCAGGCCGCCCACTGCTCGAACGGCTTGACCATGAGCGCGTGACGGGCGCCGAGCAGCGCCGCGCCCAGCGCTGTCCACACCTCGGGCTCGCGGTTGCCCTTGCGGGCCAGCTCGGCGAGCAGCACCGCCGCGCCCAGCGGCCGCTGCGCGCGCAGGAGCAGCCGCGCCACCCGCAGGCGGCCATCGATCGAGGCTGCGCTGGCGGCCATGGGGCGAGGCTATCAAGAACGCGGGCGGTAGAAGCGCTCGAGCTCGTCGAACAGCTCGGGCGCGCGTCGGCGGAGGTCGTCGGGGCGCTCGAAGTAGGCCTCGGTGGCGACCGCGAAGAACTCGGCCTCGTTGGTGGCGCCGTACTCGCGCAGCACCTTGCGGAGCTGCTTGTCGCGGCCGCGCAGGCGATCGAAGCCGCGCTGCATGACCGCGGCCCACGGCCGATAGTGGTCGCCGGCGTGCAGCTCGGGCGCGCCGTCGAAGGTGCCGTCGGCGCGGTCGAGGACGTGGGCGAACTCGTGCGCGGCGGTGTCGTGACCGTCGCGCGGGTTGCGGAGCCCGGAAAGCACGGCATCCCACGACAGCACCACCACGCCCCAGCTGTGGGCCTCGCCCAGCACCGCGCCGTCACCGTCAGCGGCGCCGGGGTGCTTGTAAGCGCCGGGGTAGACCACGATCTCGGTGAGGTCGTCGTAGCGATCGACGTCGAGGTGGAGGACCAGGCGGGCGGCGGCGGCGGCGATCGTGACCCGGATCTCATCGGTGATCTCGATGCCGCCGGCGGCGATGAAGTGTTTCTCGGCGATGAACACCTGGACGTCGCCCTCGAGGCGGGCGCGTTCGGCGGCCGGCAGACGGTCGACGAAGGGCGCGTTCCTGGCCAGGATCTCGGTCCACGCCGCCGGAAGCGGCAGCGCCCGCACCTTGGCGCGTCGTCGCCGTCGCCACCAGCCGAGCATCAGTGACGTCTCCGCAATGGGGCCTCGGACCTCTGGCCTCGGGCCTCGGCCAGCGGGGAAGCGGGCCTCGGGCGGCGGGCTTCGGTCAGCGGGCCTCGGACCTCGGGCCTCGGGCCTCGGCCCGAAGACGCGCGACGTACGCGCCGTGCGTCCTTCGACACGGTCTCGCTCGCGGTCGACCGGCTCAGGACGAGCGGGGGGATCCAGCCCGGTCTTGCGGGAGCGTCGGCGTCAGCGTCGTCTGCGTCTGGGTCTTGGCCGAGGCCCGAGGTCCGAGGTCCGAGGCCCGACACGAGTCCTGGCGGCGCCGACGCGAGTCCTCGCGTCACCGGCGTCGCTCGCGTTTGGCCGGGCGTCCGAGCGCGGCCTCGACCAGGGGGCGGAGCTCGTCGACCAGCTCGGGCGCACACAGCAGGCGCACCGTCGAGGTCGGCTGGCCCAGCGGCATGTCCTCGAGCAGGCGGCCGAGCGTGACCGCGCCGTGGCGCGGGTGATCGACCACGTGCAGCTCCTCCTCGGCGCGGGCGACGTAGCCGATCTGGCGGGTGGTGTCGATGGTGACGTAGGTGCGGGCCGCCGCGCCGAAGTGGCGGGTCGCGATCGCGACCGCCGGCTCGGCCAGGCGCTCGGCGACCGCCGGGTCGTCGCCGAGATCGAAGGTCTTGAACAGGCGGCGATCGACCAGGCGCGCCGCCAGATCGCGCAGCACCGGATCGTCGGCGGGCGGCTCGTCGCTGCGGCCGCCCCAGGTATCGAGGGCGTGGGTGACGCTGACGTCGTGCAGGCGCAGGTAGCCGTCGACGGCGAGGGTCTCACCGCGGGCCAGCACCGCCGCGGGGGCGAGGCCGGCGGGCTCGGTGCCGGCGGCGGCCAGCTCGCGGTAACGCTCGAACAGCTTGACCAGCATCCACTCGGCCGCGCGCACGGTCTTGTGGTGATAGACCTGCGCGTACATGTACGAGCGAGCGAACAGGTACTGCTCGACGGCGTACGTGCCGCGCCGGTAATCGATCACCAGGTCGCGCGGGTCCTCGTCGCCGGTGCGCACGTCCTCGACGGCGAGCGCGTGCAGGATCCAGTCGAGATCATAGGTGGCGTAGCCGGCGCCCGAGAAGTGGCCGTCGCGTAGGAGGTAGTCGAGGCGATCGACGTCGAGCTGCGACGACACCAGCTTGCGGGCGAAGGCCGGCTTGTAGGTCTTGTGCCAGAAGCCGCGCACGCTCTCGGCCAGGCCCGGGGCCAGCGCCTCGAGCGCGCCGTGGAGCTCGACGTCCTCGGCGACGATGCGCTCGCCCCAGCGCTCGTGATCGGCGCCCGGGAAGACATGTTCCCAGGCGTGCGAGAACGGGCCGTGTCCGACGTCGTGGAGGAGTGCGGCCACCTTCACGTCGAGGGCGACGCGGCCGTCGAGCTTGAGCTGGCGGGTCACGCGCTGGGCCACGTGCAAGGCGCCGAGCGCGTGCGAGAAGCGCGAGTGCTCGGCCCCCGGATAGACCAGCCAGGCCATGCCCATCTGCTTGATGCGGCGCAGGCGCTGCATGGCTCGAGTCTCGAGCAGCTCGGCGATCGGGCGATCTTCGCCGCGCAGCTCGATGAGGCCGTGGACCGGATCGCGGAAGACGCGATCGCGAAGCACCGTCATGCGCCGAGGGTGGCGCGGTAGAAGTGGAAGGGCAAGGGCAAGGGCAGGGGCAAGTCAGCGCGGAACGCAGACGTTCTTCACCACCGAGGCCTGGCCGTTGCGGCCGCGGGCGGTGCAGGTCGAGCCGGCCGAACACTCGGACGCGTTCGACGACGGCGTGCAGGTGCGCAGGCAGCTGCCGCCGGCGCCGAGGGTGGCCTCGCTGGCGCAGAAGGTGTCGGCGTAGCCGGGCTGATCGGAGCAGTAGCGGTCGCAGCTCATCGTGCAGGTGCCGCCCTTGCAGGTGGTCCCGCCGGTGCAGTCGCTGGCGGCGAGGCAACGATCGCCGATCCATCCCTTGGTGCCGGGCACGCACACGCGGGCGGTGACCGACGCGCTCGAGGCGCGGGCGCGGGTGGCGGGCACCAGGTGATCATAGGGACGGCAGCCCAGGTTGACCGCGGTCTCGCGGGCGACGCACATACCGCCGCCGGCCGGATCAGCGACGCAGAAGGTGGTGGGCATGCCGGCGCGATCGGCGCAGGTCGAGGTGCAGCGAGCGCTGCAGAACCCGCGGCCGCCGTACGGGTTCTGCTTGCAGAAGCCGCTGGTGTAGTTGCAGTCGGCGTCGACCGAGCACTCGGCGCCGATCCACTTCGACGGCAGATCGATGCGGGCGGCGGCGGCGGTGCGCTCGGGCTCGCGCTGCACGCGCACCGGCACCGAGGCCACGCCCTTGATGCGGGCGTAGAGCTCGAGGACGTCGGCCGAGGCCATACGGATGCAGCCGTGCGAGACGTACCCGCGGCGCAGGTTGCCGCCGTTGGTCGCGCGGAAGTTGTCGATGGGGCCGTGGATGCCGTAGCTGCCCGACCACGACAGGAAAGGCAGGCCGGCGAACACGGGCAGCTTCTCGCCGGTCTCGGGATCGGTCCACCAGGTCTTGCACGGCTGGATCCCCGACGGCTTGATGACGAAGTCCTGCTTGCCGTAGGCGGCGACCGGGAAGTACGAGAGCGACTCGCCGTAGGTCAGCGAGGTCGGGTCGGTGTCCTGGGCCCCGACGCCGGCGGGGAAGACCTTGTCGAAGCCGGTGGTGCGATCGACGAGGTGGACGGTGAGGCCGTCGATCGAGATCGTGATCTCGGGGCGCGCCAGCGGTGGCAGGTTCGGGACGGTCTTGCAGGTGAGGGCGGCCCCCCAGTTGCCGTCGGCCTTGGAGTCGTCCTCGCTCAGCTCTCCGACACCGAGGTCGGAATCGCCGTCCCCCGGCTCGTCGGGGCTCGCGTCGTCGGCGGCGCAGCCGGCGAGCAAGGCGGCCAGGAGGGACACGGCGGGGACCAAGCGATGCATCACGCGCGCGGCGATTGCAACGCGTGAACCAGGGTTGTCCCCTGCGATCACGAGCAGTTGCGTCAACTCAGCACAGGGTCTTCCGACCCATGGCTGGCCCGATAGCCGGCTAGTGGGCACGCGATTCTGGCCGAGGCCCGAGGCCCAGCCGCTAATCTCTCGGAGGACGCGGCGGCGGCTCGCCGGCGCGGCCGATGCGCGCGCTGCGGATCGTGCGATCGGGGTGGTTCTTGGGCGGGGTGGCGGCGGCGATGTCGAAGGCGTCGGCGGCGTGGCCGGCGATCTGGAAGCGGGTCTCGTGCGACATGACGCGGATCGCGCCGATCTCGGCCTTGGTGATGCCGCCGCGGGTGCAGATGACCGGGATGAGCCACTTGGGATCGGCCTTGCGCACGCGGCCGATGTCGATGCGGAACCAGATCATCGGACCGTCGGGACCGCGGGGCGGACCTCCTGGACCTCGGGCCGGACCTCCGCCGGCACGGGCGGGGCTCTGGGCATGCGGGCGAGGCGCGTGTTCGCGCGGCGACCGTTGCGAGGGCGAATCGACGACGGTGAGCTCCTCGGGCGCGGGCAGGCGGGCGCGGTGGGCGCGGACCAGCGCCAGCGCCAGCTTCTCGGGATCGTGGGCGGCGGCCAGCGAGCGGGCGGCGGCGCGCTCGTCGTCGCTGGCGTCGGCGTCGATGCCGGCGATCTCGGCGGTGAGGCGGGTCTGATCGGCGGCGCGGATGGCGTCGGCCGACGGCGGCGGCGTCCAGACCGCACGCAGGCCGGCGGCGGCGAAGAGGCGCTCGCCCATGCGGCGCGCCGGGGCCGGCACCAGCACCACGGCGAGGCCCTTCTTGCCGGCCCGGCCGGTGCGGCCGCTGCGGTGCACAAGCACCTGGCCGCTCTGCGGCAGGTCGGCGTGGATGACGAGCCCCAGATCGGGCAGATCGAGGCCGCGGGCGGCGACGGCGGTGGCGACGCCGGCGCGGGCCCGGCCGGCGCGCACC
>SXGT01531771.1_pt1 | contig 11372 bp, 9 predicted proteins | sample 3176221 | NCBI WGS metagenome assembly SXGT01 (sample SAMN11356862, study PRJNA531348) | freshwater metagenome | isolation source: freshwater sample F1-120 | place: China: Fuxian Lake, Yuxi | collected 2017-12-25
CTGCTGCTCGACGTGCTCCCTCTGTCGCTGGGCATCGAGGTGGGCGGCGGGGTGGTCGACAAGATCTTGCCGCGCAACACCACCATCCCGGCCGGGGCCAGGGCCACGTACACCACCCAGGAGGACGCCCAGACCGGCTTCGAGATCCACGTGGTGCAAGGAGAGCGGGAGCTGGTCTCGGACTGCCGGAGCCTGGCGAGGTTCACGCTGAAGGGGATCCCTCCCATGGCCGCGGGGCTGGCCCGCCTCGAGGTCACCTTCAAGGTGGACGCCGACGGCCTGCTCTCCGTGCATGCCAGGGAGACCACCACGGGGCTGGAGCAGAAGATCGAGGTCAAGCCCTCCTACGGGCTCGACGACGAGGCGGTGGAGCGGATGCTCCTCGACGCCCTCGACCATGGCGAGGACGATCTGCTACGCCGCCGCCTGGCCGAGAACCGGGTCGAGGCTCACCGGGTGCTCAGCGCGACATCGAAGGCGCTCTCCTCGAGCGGGGCGCTGCTCCAGGGGGGGGAAGAGCCCAGGATACGCGCCGCCATGAGGGCGCTCGAGCTGGCCGCGTCAGGCGAGGATCCGGCCAAGATCCACGCCCGTATCGAGGATCTGGACGCCTCCACCAGGGAGTTCGCCGGGCGTCGTATGAACGAGGCCATCGCCAGGGCGCTCGAGGGAAAGAACCTCCAGGAGGTCGAGCAGGAGGTCGAGCACGCCAAGGGGATCGAGGCCGCCCACGAGCCCTGGGCAGGCGCATCGAAGCCCGCGTGAGCCTGCGGCCGCCCCGTCGACCTCCGGGCTCTACCTCTTCTTGCCGCCGAGGACAGGGCGGAGAGGGCCTTCCCCGAGCGCAGGGGGAGCAGCGGCCATGAGGCGAGGGGGGATGCTCCTGTACTTGGCGATCGAGCCACGCTCCTCCGTGGTGAGAGGCCGCTCCCTGAGCGCTGGAGCGCTCGTCTCGACCCGGGCGTCGGGGTGGGCCAGGGCCGCCCGGGTGAGTGCCACGGGGACGACCTCGGGGGCCGCCAGCTCTATGCCTCCGCCCTTGCTCCCGTAGGAAATCAGGAAGAGGCCTCCCCCGACCAGGTCCTTGGCCTGCTCACCCTTGTAGAGGTGCCAGGTGCGCCCGTTGGCCACCTTGGTCGCCTCGGGATCGTTCACCAGCTCCGCGGCGTTCCTCTCCCTGTTGTCGACCAGGGACGCGGAGAAGCCGGAGTTCTCCTCGGGGGCCGCCTTTGGAAGGCCCGCCCCGTCGGTGAAGGAGACCCAGACCCTCGCGGCGAAGGGGCCCTTGCCCCCGACGAAGCTGGAGAGGAGCTGGAAGGAGCGCGAGGTGGTGTCGGTCGCCTTGGGATCCTTGAGGATGGCGAAGCCGCCGCCAAAGCCCGAAGGCGAGCTGGAGTCGTTACGGATCTTCACGGTGAGCCGCTGGTTGCCCGACGAGTAGTAGGCGACGAAGGAGCCCGCTCCGCCCTCCCCCTGCTCGGTGAGGACAAAGCCCGGATCCAGCAGCATGTTCTGGGGCGAGTTGGCCAGGAGCTTCCCCTCGACCAGCGAGCGCTGGGGCGGCGTGGCGGCCGTGGGCGCAGGGGCCGGAGGAGGGGCGGCGGGAGTGACGGGCTCGGGGGGCGCCTCGTCGCTGCCGCAGGCGACCAGGGAGAGCGAGAGGAGGAGTGGGAGAGCGAGGGTCTTGGGGGTCATCGTGATTTCCTCTAAGGCTCAGGGAGCGTTAAGCCAGGCGCGGGCGGTCGTGAGCAGGGTGTCGGTCCCGGTCAGCAGGTCCGACTGCTTCTGGACGACGATCTGGTCGGGGTCCACCCCGTGGCCGCTCTCCCAGCGCGCGCCCTGCGCGGCGTCGAAGTCCGAGCCGAAGCGGGCGTCCTGGATCTGGATGCTGCCCCCCTGGATCCCCGAGATGAACGAGGGGACCGAGATGACGGAGCCAAAGGCCCCCGAGGTCGGGTGAGGGGCGAAGATGCGGAGGCGCGAGCGGCCCTGGAGCAGCTTGGGCATGAAATCATTGGCCGAGACGTCCACCGTGTTCACCCACGCGATCTTGCTGGCCATCGCCTCGGGATCCGCCCCCGAGGCGTAGAAGCCGTTGGAGTTGGCGACGAAGCAGCGGGTGTCGTTGTTGCGGGAGCTGGTGCAGGTCCGGAGGCCCGTGAGGAAGCCCGCCGGATCGGGATCGTCGTAGGAGCCCCGGCCGGTGGAGAAGACCCCGATGGGCTCGCTGGCCCCCCGGGTCAGCCTGAAGAGCGACTCCACGGTCGAGTAGTAGCCCCCGTGGCCCTGGCGAGCGTCGACCAGGACCCGGGGAGGCCCGCCCTTGAAGACGCCGCTCCAGGAGGCGTCCCAGGCGCCTCCGCCCACGAAGCCGTCGAACTGGACGGCGATCTCCCCGTCCGCCCTGGTGTCCACGTTGATGATGTCCTCCCCGCTCCGGTTGGAGCTCTGGAAGTTGGGCACCGCGTTGGTGAGGCGGGCCGTGCAGCCGAAGTTGTCCTCCCGCGAGCCCGTCTTCCCCTCGACGATGGCCTGGTACACCAGATCCCCGATGTCGATCTTGGTCTCGGCGCGATCCGCGCCGGTGCAGGTGCTGTTCGGCGCGCAGCGGGCGAGGGTGAAGGTCCTGGCCCTCGTGACGAGCAGCTCGGTCATCATGTTGGCGGTCTCGCCCCAGTCCGAGCGAGGATCGCTGGGGAGGGTGTGGGCGAAGGAGGGGAAGTGCTTGTCGATCCAGGCCTTGGGATCCTGGCCGTCGATCGAGACGAGCACGTCCCCCGGCTTGAAGCGAGGGTCCGAGCCCGCCCGGAAGATGCCGTAGCCCATCCCCCCGCCCATCAGATCCTTCGCGACCACGCCGAAGCAGGCGATCCCGTTGGAGCTGCCGTAGTTGACCTGAGGCCCGAAGAAGCTGAAATTGGTGGGAGAGCCAAAGGAGGTGTGGTTGTCGCGGAGCTCGTTCACCAGGCGGGCCAGACCCCCCACGAACTGGCGCGCCGAGCGGGCCTCCCTGGCCAGGCGGCGGGCCTCTGGAGCGAGCTTGGTCCTGGCGATCGGGATCGAGTTGCGGTTCCCGTGGATACGGCCAGAAATATGGATCCAGCGCTCGGCCAGCTCCTCTCGAAAGGACGGGGAGGGGAGGGGACCCCAGGTCACCGAGGAGGGCACGCAGTGGCCGTACATGCAGTCGCCCTCGGCCCCGCAGGTCTGGTCGACGTCGTCCTGGGTGCAGACCTTGGGCTCCATGCGGGCGCCCTCGACCTTCTTGATCTCGAGGGCGTCGAGCAGGAAGAAGTCCCCCTCGGCCGCGCCTCTCGGCACCACGACCAGGGCCCGGGCTCCGACCCCGAAGACCTGCCCCTCCAGCGGCCCGGTGGAGAACTCGGCCCACCCGTCGGTCGTCTGCTTGCCGGTGCGGAGGACGCGCACGCTGGCGAAGGGGAACTTCCCTCCCTTGTAAATGTCCTCGTCGGTGCGCCCGTAGGCCACGCTCAGCGTCGGGGAGACCCCCACGGAGCGCCCCCAGAAGCTCACCTCGAACCGCCCCCCCTTGACCTTGTCGAAGGTCTCTTGATCGAAGAAGACCAGACCCTTCCCTCCCTTGCCCAGCCTGAGCGAGCGCCCTCCCTCCAGGGCGTCCTCGGGCTCGGTCGTGAGCAGACCGGACAGGGCCTCCGGCGTGGCGTCCGAGTACACGAGCTCGAAGGACTGGGTGCTCCACGTGGCGACGCGCACCTTGAGCGGCGCGAGCTCGCCCGGCTGCTCGAAGCCCAGGCCTCGCAGCGTCGACCCTCCCGCCGGCGAGAGCTTGAGGACACCCGAGGCCGGATCGAAGGTGGAGGCCGAGGCCGGGGAGGCCAGCGAGGCCAGTGCGAGGACGAGAGAGGCCGGTAGGAGGAGCCGTTTGCGCTTCATGGAGCGCAGGGTCTAGCACCAAATCGTCCCGTGGCGACCCGACCCTCACACCAGGACGAGGGACCCCTTCCGCTCCCCGTGATCATGAGCTCCCCGAGGAGGAACCCCTGTCCGTCGGGGCACTTGACGCCTCCATCGAGGTGATTATTCGTCCTGGCAGGCCGCGATACCGAAGCACCCCCGGACCGGGCGGGAGCGGTCATCGGGCCACCAAAAACCCTGCAGGAGCCCCGGAGGTCGAGGGCGATCGGCAGGACGCTCGCCAATGGGAGGAACCTCAATGTTGACCAATATCCGCGAACTGGATCGAACACTCGCCCTCATGCACGAGCTGAGGCGGCGCATGGACAGCGCCTGGACCGACTTCGACGCCGGGTGGCCCTATGCTCAGGCCGCCCCCGAGGTCTGGCCTCGCATCAACGTCTTCGATACGGGGACGGACCTCGTTCTCAAGGCGGATGTCCCTGGGATGTCCGAGAAGGACCTGCAGATCACCCTGGACAGGGAAACGCTCTCTCTCGCCGGAGAGCGCAGGATCGAGGCTCCGGAGGGGTACTCGGTGCACCGGCAGGAGAGGAGCAGCGTCAAGTTCTCCCGCAGCCTGAGCCTGCCTTGCAAGGTCGCCGCGGACCGGACGTCCGCGGTGGTCAAGGACGGGGTGCTCACCCTCACCCTGGCCAAGGCGCCCGAGGCCCAGCCCAGGCAGATCGCCGTCCGCACCCAGGAGAGCGGAGGGGCGTCATGAACGGCAACCTGGCGAAGCGGCAGGACGGAAACGTGGAGCGCGTGAAGCAGAGGACGACCGCGGCGCCCCTCGTGGACGTCTACGAGAACAACGACGAGCTGCTGCTCCTCGCGGACGTGCCTGGCGCCAGCAAGGACGGTATCAACATCCACCTGGACAATGGCCAGCTCACCATCGAGGCCAGGCGGTCCGAGGACGCGAGCTTGGCGCCCGGCGGCGGGCAGCAGGCCTACGATTACTTCAGGGCGTTCTCGGTCCCCCAGGGGATCGATGCGTCCAGGATCGACGCGCAGCTGACCTCGGGGGTCCTGCGCCTCCGCCTCCCCAAGTCGGAGGCGGTGAAGCCCCGGCGCATCGATGTGAAGGGGGGCTGAGTCCCTCGAGGGAGGTGAAGCCATGGTGCTCGACGAGGTCGCGAACTGGACGAAGAGAGCGATCGAACGCATCAAGCGCCCCAGGGGAGAGGAGGTTCCGGTGCGAGCCCCCCTCCAGGTGCTGACGGCCGGGAGAGCGAGGGCGCCGCTCGTGGACATCTTCGAGAACGAGAAGGAGTTCCTTGTCTTTCTCGACGTCCCCGGGGCCTCGGCCAAGAACACCGAGGTCTCGTGGGACGAGGAGGACATGCTGGCCGTCCATGTCCGGCGCGCCGCGCAGGAGAGCGGCACACCGCGGCTCTCCGAATACGAAGGAGACGACTGGTATACCCAGATCAGGTTGACACCCGCGGTCGTCGGTTCGAAGGCGAGCTGCACCGTGAAGCAAGGGGTCCTCCGGATCAGGCTGCCTCTGTCCCGAACCCTGAGCCCGAGGGCCATACCCATCCTCGCGACATGAGGAGGGAGACGGGAGCTGCCCTGACCCTCGAGGCGCGCCTCGAGGGTCAGGGCAGCCTCGTCCGTGGCCCGGGGGCCATGGTCTGGTGAGAGGGGGTCAGAAAAGCGTCCTGCCGGGCCACGAATACGTGTACTCCAGGAGTCCGGGCATGGGCTCGCCTCGTGGTCCGAACCTCCCCATGAACAAAGTCCCGGACCTACAGAGCAGGGCCGCAGACGGCTCAGAACCGCTGGGTTGGCGTGTCCGGTTCCGTGAGCACCCCCTGGAGTTCGCGCTGGGGCTCTTCGCCGACGTGCGCGCGGGCGAGGCCATCACCTCCCTCCTGCTCACGGCCACGCTCTTCCTGCTGCTCATGGCCTATTACCTTCTCAAGGTGGCGCGAGAGCCCCTCATCTTGATGGGCGGCGGCGCGGAGGTGAAGAGCTATGCCTCGGCAGGCCAGGCCGCGCTCCTCGTGCCCTTCTCCCTCGCCTACGGCGCCCTGGCCAAGCAGGTGAACCGCATCCGCCTGATCGTCACGGTCACGCTCTTCTTCGTCTCCAACCTGCTGATGTTCTGGCTGCTGGCGGGCCGCGCTGTGCCGCTCGGCGTTCCCTTCTATCTGTGGGTCGGGGTGTTCAACATGGCCGTGGTGGCCCAGTTCTGGGGCTTCGCCGCCGACATCTTCACGGCGGAGCAGGGCAAGCGCCTCTTTCCCGTGCTCGGCATAGGCAGCTCCGTGGGCGCGGTGGTGGGCGCGGCGGCGGCCCGTGGCCTCATCGCCCTGGGGCCTCGCTCCCTGATGCTCCTGGCCGCGGTGATCCTCGTGGTGTGCACGGGTCTCTCGGTGGTGGTCCAGCGGCGCGAGTCGGGGACGGCCAAGCCGGACGCCCCGCCCGAGGAGCCCCTCACCGGCCCCAACGGCTTCGCGCTCCTCCTGGGCGATCGCTACCTGCTCCTGCTGGGCGCCCTCGCGATCGTCCTGAACGCGGTGAACACCACCGGCGAGTATGTCCTCGATCGTACCCTGCTCGAGGCCGCCAAGGGCGAGGCCAGGCCCGAGGTGTTCATAGGGGCCTTCAAGGCCCGCTACTTCGAGTGGGTCAACATCGCCGGGGTGCTTCTCCAGATGTTCGCGGTCTCCCGGATCATCCGGTACCTCGGCCTGAGGAGAGCCCTGTTCATCATGCCCTTCGTCTCCTTCGTGGGGTACGGCATCCTGGCCGCACTGCCCCTCCTCAGCCTGGTCTTCACCGCCAAGGTGGCCGAGAACGCGCTCGACTACTCGCTCCAGAACACCGGCCGGCAGTCTCTCTGGCTGCCCACATCGAGGGAGGCCAAGTACAAGGCCAAGCAGGTGATCGACACCTTCCTCGTCCGCACCGGGGACGTCCTGAGCGCGGGGATCGTGGCTGTGGGGACGGTGCTGTCCTTCAGCACGGCCGGCTTTGCGCTGACCAACGCCGCGCTGGTCCTGGTCTGGATCGCGGTGCTGGTCTTCCTGGCGAGAGAGCACAGGAAGAAGGTCCCCGACGACCCCGGGGAGGTGGCGTCGTGAGGGCGAGGTCCCCTTCTCGCGCCCTGCTCGCCTGGCTCTCTGCCACGGCGCTGGTGCCCCTCCTGGGTTGCAGCAGCGGGGTGAGGCGCTTCCCGCTGAGGGAGCCGCTCACCAGGGACACGGATCTACGCTCGGTGTACGTGCCCTGCCGCCCCGCGCCCAGCAAGGACGATCCTCGTCACGTCGAGTGCACGCCCGAGCCCTACGTCTCCCCCCTGGCCTGGGACATGGCGGACAATACCGTGTTCAGGCCTCTGGCCCAGGTCTTCGCCGTGTCTCCGGGGGGGGAGGCCGTGAACGTCAATGCCCTCGATGAGGTCCCCGACTCCAGCTGGTTCGAGAACCGTATAGGGCAGCGCCCGATGACTCCCGACGAGATATTCAGGGGCCCGTGCAGCGTGCTGCTCGACGAGAAGGAGTGGCCCGACGGCTCGTGGCGCATCGACGAGGGCAAGCCCAACGGCGCCACCCCGGGTTTTCGGGTGCGGGTCCCCGAGTACGGGAAATTCATGCTCAAGGCCGATCCCAAGGAGCAGCCGGAGCGGGCCAGCGCGGCCAGCGCGATAGGCATGAGGCTCTACCATGCTGTGGGCTTTCACGTGCCGTGCGACGCGGTCGTCTATTTCCCGGAGCGCTTCCTCAAGCTGACCCCTGGCCTGGTCGCCACGGACAACACCGGGATCCCAAGGGCCTTCGACGACAAGGCACTCCGCTCGGTCCTGGTCACCAACTCCCGGCGCGGCGACAGGATGCGAATGCAGTCGTCGCAGTGGGTCTCGGGTCGAGTGCTGGGGCCCTTCAAGTACGAGGGCACCCGCAGCGACGATCCCAACGACGTCATTCCCCACCAGGATCGCCGGGAGCTCCGCGGCGCCAGGCTCCTGGCGGCCTGGGTCAACCACTTCGACGCCCGGGAGCAGAATACCATGACGACCTGGATCGCCGACGACCGGTCGCGACCGGACTCGTCGCCAGGTCATGTGCGCCACTACTACCTGGACGTGAGCGAGGTCTTCGGGAGCGAGTGGGACTGGGACGGCATAAGCCGGCGCCTCGGCCACTCGTACTACCTTGATTTCGCCCATGTCTCCCAGGACTTCATCACGCTGGGGCTCCTTTCGCGCCCGTGGGATCGCGCCGTCAAGGGCCCCTCGGGCGAGGTGTTCGGGTATTTCCGTGGGGAGGATTTCGTCCCCGAGGACTGGCATGACGGCTACCCCAACCCCTCCTTCGATCGGATGACCGAGCATGACGGCGCCTGGATGGCCCGTATCCTCGCCAGGATCACGCCGCCGCTCCTCGAGGCGGCGGTCAAGGCGGGGAACTTCTCCCAGCCTCGCCACGAGCGCTACCTGATCGATACCCTCCTCGAGCGCCGACGCCGCATCCTTCACCGCTACCTTGCCCGCCTCTCCCCCCTGACCCAGCCCAGGGTCTCCGGCCGCCGGGTCTGCGTCTCGGATCGGGCCAGGGAGAGCCAGGCCTTCGAAGGGGCCTCGTTTCGCTACGACGCCCACCTCTACCGCGGCGAGCGCCTCGAGGACGGAGGCGTCCTCCGTATATCGCCGGATCCCGGGGGCTCTCCCTGCTTCGATTTACCCGAGGGCCCCGTGGATCGCTCTCCGGACGACTCGGCCGCCCGCTACCGTATCGTCGATATGACCAATGGCCAGGCCAGATGGCCCCTTCGTATGCACTTCTACGATCTTGGCGCTGGCGGCCTTCGCCTGGTGGGCCTGGAGCGGCCCGAGTCGGCAGGGGCGCCGGAGTGAGCGCGCCCCGCTCCGTCCGGGCGCTCGCCGCTCTCGCTCTCCTGCTCTCTCCTCGTCTCTCGTCGGCCCAGGGAGCCGACGCGGGAGCCCCTCCGCCAGCTGCAGTGGCGCCGTCCGTGAAGGAGCCGCCGGTGCCTCCTGCCGCGCCAGGGGAGCCTTCGCCGAGGAGGGCGCTCCCGGACTACGACGGTCGAGGGGAGCCTCCCTCGAGCGCGGGGGACGGCGCCCTGTGGGTGCCCAGGGTCATCTTCTCTCCTGCCTATCTCGTCAGCGAGTTCCTGATTCGCCGCCCACTCGGGGCGCTGATCACGGCTGCAGAGCGGGGGCAGTGGCAGGTCGCCCTCTTCAACTTCTTCGCGTCGGAGGACCACCGGTACGGCGTCGTGCCCACGGCCCTGGTCGACTTCGGCCTCAAGCCAAGCGTGGGCCTCTATGCGTTTTACGACGACGCCTTCGTCAAGGGCAACGACCTGCGTGCCCACTTCGGCTTCTGGGGTCCCGAGTGGATATCGGTGGGCCTCGCCGACAGGGTCAAGTTGACCCCTGGCTCCACGGTGGCCTTCTCGGGCTCGGTCGCCAAGAGGCCCGATCGCCTCTTTTATGGTCTGGGCGCCCGTTCGCAATCGGCCAATCGCTCTCGCTTCGACTCGACCACCGTCGATCTGGCGGCCGAGGCTGACGTTGCCCTGCGCGGCTGGAGCAGGTTCAGGGCGAGGTCGGGCTTCCGTGGCGTGTCCTTCGGCCCCGAGACCTGCTGCGACGATCCCAGCGTCGCGCAGCGGTTCTCCACCCTCCCTCCCGGGATGGCCACCGGCTACGGCGTCGTCTACCAGGAGCTCGAGCTGGTCCTGGACGGGCGCCGCAAGAGGCCGGCTCCCCAGCACGGGGTGCGCGTCGATCTCTCGGGCACGCACGCGGTGGACCTGGGAAACCACGCGGCCCGGGAGTTCGTGAACTACGGGGGCACGGCGGCTGGCTACCTGGATCTGGGTCGAGCGCGCGTCGTGGCTCTCAAGCTGACGGCCCGCTTCGCCGATCCCATCAGCCGGGGGGAGGTCCCCTTCACCGAGCAGGTGATCCTGGGGGGCAGCGGGGCGATGCGGGGCTACCTCTTCGGCCGCCTCACCGGCCGTAGCGCGGCGGTCGCCGAGCTGGAGTACCGCTGGCCCATCTGGGTCTGGCTGGACGGCACCATGCACGTGGCGCTGGGCAACGTGTTCGACGCCCACCTCAAGGACTTCGAGACCAAGCTCCTCCGCCTCTCCTCGGGCATAGGGATCCGCACGGTGGGCAGCCCCGATCACATGTTCGAGTTCCTGACCGGCTTCGGGACCGAGACCATCGAGGACGGGCTCAGGGTCTCCTCGTTCCGCCTGGTCATCGGCGGGACCCGAGGCTTTTAGACCAGGTCGAGCGCCGCGGCGCCTCTCGTATTTCTTGTGGCTGCCGCAGGGACGAGGCAGGCCTTGCGCGGCCTCGCGAGCTACGAGCCGAGCACCGCCCGCACCTTCTGGAGGAGCGTGTTCGGAGTGATGGGCTTCTGGAGGAGCGCGACGCCCGACTCGACAATCCCGTGGTGGACCACGGTGTCGATGTACCCGGACACGTAGAGCACCTTCAGCTCCGGGCGCAGGACGCGCAGGCGCTCGAGCAGCTGCCTCCCGCTCATGCGCGGCATCACCACGTCGGTCAACAGTACTTGAATGTCGGAGGCGAACTGCTCGCAGAGCAGCAGAGCCTCCCCTCCGTTCTGCGCTTCGAGGACGGTGTAGCCGTTTCGCCGCAGGATCGTGCGCATGAGCACTCGGACCGCCTCCTCGTCCTCGACCAGCAGGACCGTCTCGGAGCCGCGCAGCGTGATCGGCGGGGGTGGCGCGGTCGTGATGGGACGCGCGGCCCGATCCGTGCGAGGAAGGTAGATCTTGAAGACCGTCCCCTGTCCGGGCTCGCTGTAGATCCGGACGTGACCGCCGGTCTGCTGCACGACGTTGAAGACCGTGTACAGGCCGAGCCCCGAGCCCTTGCCCTTCTCCTTCGTCGTGAAGAAGGGCTCGAAGATGCGCGCGCGCGTCGCGGCGTCCATCCCCACCCCGGTGTCCGCGACCGTCAGCATGACGTGCGGGCCGGGGATCATCCCGTGGTGCTCGGCCACGCACGCGGAGTCGAAATCGATGTTCGCGGTCTCGATCGCCAGCCTTCCGCCTCGAGGCATCGCGTCGAGCGCGTTCACCGAGAGGTTCATGATGATCTGCTCGATCTGCCCGGGATCGGCGTAGACGCTCCCGAGGTGCGCTGCCAGCAGGAACGACAGATCGATGTCCTCGCGCAGGAGGCGCCTCAGCATCCTCTCCATGCCGGCCAGCACCCGGTTCAGATCGATGACGCGGGGCTGGAGGATCTGCTGTCGGCTGAAGGCGAGGAGCTGGCGCGTCAGCTCCGTCGCTCTCACTCCCGCCTTGTGGATGTCCTCGATGTCCGGGCGAATGGCGTCTCCCTGCTTGATGTCCTCGAGGATGAGCCCCGTGTAGCCGAGGATCACCGAAAGAAGGTTGTTGAAGTCGTGCGCGAC
>SXGT01625342.1_pt1 | contig 11372 bp, 8 predicted proteins | sample 3176221 | NCBI WGS metagenome assembly SXGT01 (sample SAMN11356862, study PRJNA531348) | freshwater metagenome | isolation source: freshwater sample F1-120 | place: China: Fuxian Lake, Yuxi | collected 2017-12-25
CCACTTCACGTCGGGACACGTGCTGCCCATGGCCTGCTTCGACTGGTCGAGCGCCTGCTTGCAGACCTGCTCGATCGCTCCGGCGGGCACCGCGCTCCAGCCTTCCTTCATCTGCGCGAGCGTCTTCTCGGCGGCGCCGCGTCCGGCCTCGGGCATGGCCTTGATGCACAGCGCATAGTTGTCGAGAAACGCCTGGCAGGCCGCCGGAACACTGCCGCCCGCGCCGCCACCCTTGCCGCCGTCGCCCCCCTTCCCTCCGCAGGCCGCGAGTCCGAGCACGGCCGCCATACCAAACCTGCCGAGAGTTTTCATGAGACTGTCCTTTCGTTGTCGGCCGAAACCCGGTCATCGGGTGGATCGGCAGAAAGGGTGTAACCCGGCCGAGCGAGCTCGGCAACTTTAGCGCTCCATGCCGGCTACGGCTTCTTGCACGCGAGGAGCTGGAAGAGCGGCATGCCCGAGCCGGCCGCGTCGGTGGTGAAAGTGCCGGCGATGTTGCCGGCGGCGGCGGCGGCGTGGTTTCCGCCGGCGGCGGCCGAGATGCTCTTGGAGAGGAGCGTCGCGCCGAGCGTGACGGTGTGGACGTGCATGCGCTCCTCGCGGTCGGCGAGCGCGGTGCCGACCTGGCCGCCGACGTTGGGGCCGCTCGCGGCGCCGACGAAGAGGCGCCCGCGGCCGGCCTCGAACGGGATGAAACCGGTCGGGCAGGTTGTGCCGTCGACAAACGCGACGAGGCCGGTCGGCGAGGCCTCGGCGGTCGTGCCGGCGGGTTCGCCGGCGTGGCACTCGAGCTCGCCGCGCCAGGGGAAGTCGGCACCGGTGTCACTGCTCATGAGCTCGAAGGCGAGGCCGCTCGAGGACGCGTAGCCGGAGGCGAGGCCACTACTCGCGAGCGCGATCCCGGCGGACGGCGTGGCGATGGTGCCGAGGACGCGATGGTGGTGCTCGGTGCCGAGGGCGGCCGCCCCGAAGGGGACGCCGGAGGCGCCGATAGCCGGGGTAGCGACGAGCAGGCGGCCGTGGCCGTTCGTCGTGGGCTCGGTGCCGGCCGGGCAGAGCTTGCCGTCGTAGAAGAAGCGCAGGTCGGCGGGCATCGTCCCGAGCGCCAGGGTGGCGGTCTTGCGGCATGCGAGCAGCTGGATGTAGGGCAGGCCGGTCGAGGCCGCTGCGAGATTTCCGGAGACCGTCACGGCCTGCGCGCCGGCGGGCGAGTTGTTGCAGCAGCCGCCGATCCCCGCGAACGAGACGGGGCTCGGCGTGACCGCGGAACTGGCGCTGTGGCCGTGGGTTGGAACCTGGAGTGGGGTGAGCGCGGAGCCGCCGAAGTCCCCGACCAAGAGCCCGTCGGCCGGCACGAGCGTGCGCCCGGTGGCGAAGCCGTAGACGGCCCAGCCGCTCGGGCAGGCGCTGCGATCGAACCAGGCGATGGTGCCGGTTGGGAAGGAGTCGCCCGCGACGCAGGCTTCGTTTTCGCAGAGGTGGTCGGCGCCGCAGGGCGTGCCGTCGGCGAGGCCGGTGATGACGCAGCCGCCGGCGTCGGGGATGCAGCCTTCGCTGATTTGGCAGGCGGTCGGGCGCCCGCAGATGAGGGGCTGGCCGCCGCCGCAGACACCGAGCTCGCAGGCCTCGTGCTGGGTGCAGGGGTTGCCGTCGTTGCAGGCGCCGGCGGTTCGCGAGGTCAGCGCGGTCGGGCTCGTGAGCGGATCGCAGACGCGGCAGGTGCCGGCGGGCTCGCCGCTCGGGATGCACTCGCCTTCGACGGCGCACCAGCCGGACTGGATTGCGTGCGTGCAGACGCCGGCGGGGCCGCAGGCGTCGTCGGTGCATGTGAGGCCGTCGTCGCAGGGGGGGCAGGTGACCTCGGCCTCGGTCTCGGACTCGGACTCGGTCTCGAACTCGGTCTCGAACTCGGTCTCGAACTCGGACTCGGTCTCGGTCTCGAACTCGGTCTCGGTCTCGGTCTCGGTCTCGGTCTCGGTCTCGGTCTCGGTCTCGGTCTCGGTCTCGGACTCGGTCTCGAACTCGGTCTCGACCTCGGATGCGACGTCGCCCGCGACCTCGTTCCTTCCGCTCGACGCGTCCCCCCCGCACCCGACCACGGCCATTCCGACGGCAAAGAGAACGAGCCACGCCTGAGGATGTCGCATGCCGAGGGTGTGCCACGGCCCACATCCCCAGAGCAAGCCTCGGCCACCGGGCCGAGGCCTGAGCTCACGCACTCACTGTCACTGTCAGAGCCGGAGCCAAGCCGACTTCAAGTCGCGACCCCTTGGAGCGGGGGTACAGACGATGGCGAGCAGGACATAAGAGACCACTCGGCCGCCATATTAATCCGAACTCCTCGATGAAAGCCGAGCACTCCGAGCGGCCCGGCGACGGCCGCGCCCCATGAGCGCCTCGAGCTGCCACCGCATCACGCCGAGGCCTTCCGCCAACGGCGGTCGGCCCGCCAGTCGTAGCCGTTGGCGCGCGACCGCTGGTACCAACGCTCGGCCTCACCGGCGTCCGCCGGCCCGCCGACGCCCGTCTTCCAAAGGATGGCAAGCTCCGCGGCCGCGTTCTCGTCGTCCTCGGCAACTAGCGAAAACGCCAACCGCGCCGTCGCCGGATCGGCCGCCCCATGGACGCCGGTGCGGAGCTGTTCACCTAAGTGGCAAATCGCAGGAGCGTGGCCCGCAAGCGCTGCGCGAGCGACCAGCTCATAGCCCCGCTCCGTTTCCCCTTCGTCGATGAGGTCCGTCGCGAGATCGTACGCGGCCCACGGCAGACCTGCAGCCGCCACCTCTTCGAAGAGCCGGCGCTCGAGCGTTCGGTCCTTGGTGCTCAGGTCGCCGTTCGCGTAGGCACACGCGAGCGCGTACCGAGCCTCCATGTCCCCGAGCGCGGCGCCCCGCTCGAGCCATTTCTTTGCGCGTCGCTGCAAGGGTTCTTCGATCTGCTCGACGAGGCGCTCCCCCAGCTTGCCGATCGCTTGGAGGTAGGCCGCGCTGGGCGTCACGCCCTCCGCAAACGTAACCGCCTCGAGGCGCTTCTCGGCCTTCTTGAGGAGCGCCTCCTCGTCGAGGACGTGCTCGTCTTCGTCCGATTGCGCGATCATCGCCCACGCTTCGCGCACGCCCGGCTCGGCCCGCTCGGGCTCGGGAAGCTCCGTCCGCTCCGAGGGTTCGACGACGCGGATCGTCCCCGCGCGCAGGGCGGCGATCGCCTGGGCCAGCGCCCCGGTCTCCGGGAGGTCCAGCGCGCCGATCTCCGGCGCCTCACCAGGGGGCTTCACGCTGCGCGGGGCGACACGCAACGCGTGGAACGACGACTCCCGCGCGGTCTCGACCGCAACCGTGTCGTTCGCGCTGATCGCGACCTCCAGGACCTGTCCCTCGGTCACACCCGCCGGGACCGACGTTCCGTCCGCGAAATCCCAGTACCAGAGCACATCGCCGACGCTGCCGATACCCCACGCGCGCTCGGGTGCGGGCATCACGACGAGGCCCCCACCGCCGCCTTCGATGTCCGCGGACCGCCGTCCAAAGACCGGCTCCCCCGACGGAAGCGCGAACCCGTGGAGCGTCCGATCGGAGTCGCTGACCAATACGCGATCGGCCCCTGCGAAGCGCACCCACTCAATCTCGTTGTCGCCGTACTCCGCTCTCGGAACGGTCAGCTTGCAGACCGCCTCGCCGCTCAGGAGGTCCCGAATCAGCACGGTCCGCACACCGGTACTCGTTGCGCGCAGCCACTGGTCGCTACCCGGAACCGGTGCCCGCACGGCGGACTCATCCCAACTTGCGCGATCGGTGTGCGTCGCGACGACGCGGCCGTCGGCGAGATCGACCACCCTCGCGTTCGGCCCCGTCTCGACCAGAAGTCGCGTCGGGCCGACGAAGCTCACGCGGCTCGTCCATGGGTCGAGCTTGGGCGCTCCCAGGGGCAAGACGCGCGTCCCGCTGCGCGGGTCATCCAGGCGAAAGACACGCACGCCGACCGCATCGATCGCGGCAGCAACTAGGCCGTCCGGTCCGATCGCGGCGGATAAGATCGGCCCAAGGTCGGGCACCAGGCGCGTCACCGTCGCTGTCGTGTTCCAGACCCGCACGCGCCGATCGACCCCATCGCCGCGGCGGTCGTCATCGTAGGGATCACGCATCGGGTGAAAGACCAGGGCATGGGGTCCCGTGGGCGCAGGCACCACCTTGGGCGTGACCGCGAAGTCGGCACGCCCGTTCGGAACTTGCAGCGTGCGCTGGCAACGCCCCGTCGCGACCTCCCAAACGCCGACGCTCCCTGCACGCGGCGTGAGGACCACGTGGCCGTCCTGCGCGAAGATGGGGGGCGACATCGACGGGTAGTCGCGATCGGACGGGCAATAGGGCTCCGTGTCGGGCGCCGACACGTCCCACAGCTCGACCCCGCACGAATCGATCGTCGCGAGCTCGCCTTGCGCGAGCGAGACGAGCCCGCCGATGTCGCGGTGTCCCATGTGGATGGTGCCCGCTCGGCTCGCGCCGGCGAGGTCCCACACCTCGAGGTACTCCGAACGGTGAAACGCATACACGGTTTGCTCGCCGGGCCCGAAGACCGCCACGTGCGGCACGCTGACACCTTGTGAGCCCGGGAGTTCCTGAGCGACCGTGACGACGCGGGTGCGCGTTGGAACATCCCAGAGCTCGACGACGGGGTCCCACTCGTTTGCGAACCCCGCAACCAGCAGGCGCGTTCCGTCCGCACTGAACGCGAGCGAGGTGATAGCGACGGGCCCCGCCTCGCCCCCGAGCTCCCAAGGCGTCGTCGTCAGACGACGTGTGGGCGCTGCGCCGTGTGTGCCTCGAGGGCGAGGGCCACCAAGGGGCTCCCCATCGGGCACGCCTTCGACACGAACCAGCCGCAGCAGCCCGTCGGCGCACCCAACGGCGAGCGTCCGCCCGTCGGGCGCAAAGGCCAGCGCACCGACGGGGAAGTCGGTCCGCACCTCGCGGGTCCGACTCTCGCCGACAGGCGCCCAGCGTGCGCCGCGCTCCGTGCCGAACGCTGCCACCGTCCCATCGGGCGACCCGGCCAATGCGAGGACCTCCCCGCCTACCTTCCAGAGCCGCTTCGGGCGAAGGGTCCGGAGGTCCCAGACATGAATTGCCCCACCGTCCTCGCTGCCGTCGGACGCTGCATGATGCGCGATCGCATGATGCGGGCCGAGGCGCGCCGACCGTAGGACGGTGTGGTAGCCCTTCAGTTCGTGGCGCTCGGTGCGCCCGCTGTCGAGGTCAAAGCGAAAGGCCGTGCCCCCGTCGATAGCGACCATGGCGCGCGTGAGGGAGTCCAGCGCGAGCACCCCGATCCCTCCGCCATGGGCCGTCTCGAGGCGCGCGAGGCGACGGTCGCGATCGGGCGCCCGCTGCAGCGCCAACGGCTCGAGTCGGGTCAGCGCGTGCGTCTCGCGCCACGTCCGCGCCGCGCGACCGATCTCGCTTTCGGGGGGCTCGGCCTCGGCGGCCGTCACGAGGGCGACGGCTCCAGCCCGGCCGATCTGGAGTCGATGGGCGGCGAGGAAGCGCGCGATCGGCGCGTCCGGTCCGCGTGCCGAGAAGGCTGCCAGGATAGCGAGGCGCTCGTCGAAACGGGCCTCGATGTCGCGGCGGCGCTCCGTTCGTCCAAGGGTGTCGATGAGGTCCGCAAAATCGTTGGGTGTAAGCGGCATAGCGGATACGGTGACCAACACGGACCTATTTGTAAACGCGTCCTCACGCCCGACCTCGGTTTCGGACGCGAGCTCGGACTCATCTCGGACGCGAACTCGGTCTCGGTCTCGAACTCGAACTCGGACTCGGATGCGACGTCGCCCGCGACCTCGTTCCCTCCGCTCGACGCATCCCCCCGCACCCGACCACGGCCATTCCGACGGCAAAGAGATCGCATGCCCGAGGGTGTGCCGCGGCCCACACCCCCGGAGCAAGCCTCGGCCACCGGGCCGAGGCCGGAACTCACGCACTCACGGTCACTGTCAGACCCGGAGCCAAGCCGACTTCAAGTCGCGGCCCCCCGGAGCCACGAAGCGGCCACGCACGAACCACCCGTCCGTGCTGGCAAACTCCGCCGGCAACGCGACCTCGGCGCGGAAGGTCTCGGCCTGACCCGTCGTCAGCTTGCAGCCCCTCCCGATCTGATGCGACAGCGGCGCCGGCTTGCCGCTGTACCGGCCCTTGCCCTTGCGCTTGCCGTCCTGCGGCGTCGCGGCCGCCCTCGCTTCAGCGGCCGCCAGCGCGGCGATCGCCGAGTCTCCGGCCGCGCGCGTCGGCGCGGGCGACGGCCCGAGATCCGCATCGAGAAGGACCGACGGCACCGGCGCCACCGGGAGCGTCTCGACCTGCTTGGAGCCCTTGCGGAAGTCCACGAAGAGCCCGCCGCTGGCATCGAGATCGGCGATCGGCGTGACCGTCACCGTGATCGGCAGCCGACCGTCATGCGGGTCCGCGCGCGCAATGGTCACCGAGCGGGGCGTCGCCGGAGGCACCGTCGGCACGGTACCGTCGGCGGCCGTGGGCAGTTCTTGGCGGGCGAGCTTGATAGGCGTTTGATTCGTATCGATTTGAGTATTCAAGTCGGACTCCTGGAAAAAGGCCGCGCGCATCCCTCGACGATCGCACCCCGACCTCGGGGGCGTATCCTGAGCGGACATCGGCCACACCCGACACCGCACGGCGCGGCATGCGCCGGCGCGACGCCGCCACCGAGTCTTCACCCGTAGCTTCATTCGCGCAGGCCACCGCCACGGGGCTCGCACGAACTTCCTCACGGGCAGACATCCAGACGCGCCAGACCTCCATCGAGAGAGGACCAACACATCGGGCGTCGGCAAACGACACTGAACAGGCCGGTCCGCATATTAGCGACGGAGCTCGGCGAAACAAGGCGTCCGGTCACGACGGGCGCCGTGCGACCCGCGATCGACGCGCACGCGGCGAATATGACGCCACTTGAACCGTGGCATTTCTTGCGACTCTCGAGAGTGCCACGGGCTCGGGCTCGAACTCGACCTCGACCCCGAACTCGAAGTCGCCTTCGCGCCTTCAGAGGTCGCGGTCATCGACGGCAGGGTAGGGGCCAGACCCCATCGTCGTACGGGCGCGAGCATTGCGCCTCGAAAATCCCGAATCGCGCCCGGCCTAACCCGCAGCGTGTGTGGGCGGTTCGCCGAAGGTGAGCGTCACCGTGTCCTCGCTTCCGGATACGAGCGCGTCGAGCTGCTCTTCGGCCGGCGGAAACAGTTGCGGGTATTCCATGGTGAGGAAGTCGACCAGACTGCGTCGGTCCCATGGGCCCAGTGAGGCTTTGTATGCCTGATATTCGTCCTGCATTTCGCGCCACGAGGCGTACTCGCGCCGCGAAAGGAGCATGTCGGTTTCGGTATAGATCACGTGGAATTGCACGGGTCGGTTCCTGCCTCGCTGCGGCCGCTGGGCTCAGCTGGAAATGAGACGCCGAACTTGGCGGGTGTGGGTACCGCCGTCAACTCCTCGGCGTCGCGGACACCGAGATGCGCGCAAGAGCTCCGGCGCGGGAGCGCGTTCGTCGGCATCGCCCCGACGCGCTCGGTGGCGAGCCGCTGCGGTTTCTCGGCCGCACTCCCGATCGCGACACTGGCCGCGGCGGACGATCGGTGCTTCGATGGTTGGATGACGAGGCAGCGACTTGTGTGGCTGGGAGTGCTGACGGCGGCTTGGATGGCCGTCGCGGCGGCGTGCCAAGGCAATGCGGTGGACGACCCCGAGACCGAGTTCGAGACCGAGTCCGAGACCGAGTTCGAGACCGAGACCGAGTTCGAGACCGAGTTCGAGACCGAGTTCGAGACCGAGTTCGAGACCGAGTTCGAGACCGAGTTCGAGACCGAGTTCGAGACCGAGTTCGAGACCGAGTCCGAGACCGAGTTCGAGACCGAGTCCGAGTCCGAGTCCGAGTTCGAGCCGAAGGCTGCGACTTCGATCCCGATGGCACCCGCATCTACTGCGCCCACCAGCCCCGACCCGATTGGACCAAGACCGAGGTCCTCGTCTTCGCGGCGATCGACGGCTCCCTGCTCGCGCGCGTGCCGACCGCTACGAGCTCCGCGCTGGCGCAACCGGAGGCGTGGTGGGGCGAAAGCCTGCGCATCTCGCCGAGCGGACGCTTCCTCGCCATGACGCAGGCGTCGAGCGACCTCGGCGTGGGCCGCATCCTCCTTTTCGACGTCGTCGCGGGCACGCCTCAGTTCGCGGCTGAGCTCGCCTCTCCGGCGACCGACGAAGTCGTCCTCGCAGCCGCCGATGACACCGTCTACGCAAGCCAATTCGGGGCCGGCGCACTGCTGCGGGCGCGCCGCACCAACGGTCACTGGAACAGCGATGGCCTGCATCCGCTCGGTGGCGAAGCCGCCGGCACGGACCGCGACGGCGAAGGCCGCATCATCGTCACTGGCTTTCGCGACGCGCGCGTGTACGTCGTGACGCCCTCGACGCCCCCTGCCGCATGGAGCGCGAGCACCGTGCGTGCGATCGCCATGGCCGGAACGATCTACGAGCTCTGCGCCGACCCGCGCCCCGGCGCACATTGGGCGTGGGCCGTCGCCCAAGATGGCCGCGCCTATGCCTTCGACACGCGGAGCGCGACTGTCCTCGACGCCGACCTCGTCGCACCCGTCGACGCCGACGGCCTCGCCATGAGCTGCCACGGAGCCAGCGGCACGCCCTACCTCGTCAGCGAAGGCAACCTCTGGACGTGGGGCGAATGACGCAGGCGGCCTGCCCGCGCCCGCCGTCTGGAGTACCCCTACTCCAAACCCGCACCCCACGCCGCCACGCCCCACGCGCCCCGCCGAACCGCCCCGAACCCCGCGCCCGCGCCCCCCGTCGCGCCCGCCCCGAAGCACGGTCCGCACCGCCTCGCCCGTGGCGAGGGATTTGCTTTTCCGGCCGCCGACCGCGTGCTAGGCACGCCGCTTCGCTCGCGGGCCCCGAGGCTCGCGCAGGAGTTCACCATGACCGCATCGCACAAAGTCGCTCCCGCCCAAGGCAAGCTCCTCGTCCTGACGCCAGGCATGGGCGCCGTCTCGACCACCTTCATGGCCGGCGTCGAGGCCGTGCGCCGCGGGCGCGCGCTGCCCATCGGCTCGCTGACGCAGATGCAGACGGTGCGCCTCGGCAAGCGCTCGGAGAACCGCAACCCGCTCATCAAGGATCTCGTCCCGCTCGCGACCCTCGACGACATCACGTTCGCCGGTTGGGACGTCTTCGCCGACTCGGCCTACGAGGCCGCACGCCGCGCCGAGGTGCTCAATCCGCAGGACCTCGAGCCGCTCAAGGACTTCCTCCACGAGATCAAGCCCATGCAGGCCGCCTTCGACTCGGCCTACGTCCGGCGCCTCGACGGCCCGAACGTCAAGGCGTCGAACTCGCGCCGCGAGCTCGCCGAGGCGCTCCGCCAGGACATCCGCAACGCCATCAAGTCGACCGGCGCCTCGCGCGCGGTCATGGTCTGGTGCGGTTCGACCGAGGTCTACCTGCGCCCGGCCGATTGCCACAAATCGATCGAGGCCTTCGAGCGCGGGCTCGACATGAACGACCCCGCCATCGCGCCATCGCAGCTCTACGCGTACGCCGCTATCAAGGAGGGGATCCCCTACGCGAACGGCGCGCCGAACCTCTCGGCCGACAGCCCGGCGCTCGAGGCACTCGCCATCGAGCACGGCGTGCCCATCTGCGGCAAGGACTTCAAGACCGGCCAGACGCTGCTCAAGACGGTGCTCGCGCCCGCCTTCAAGGCGCGCATGCTGGGTGTCGACGGCTGGTTCTCGACGAACATCCTCGGCAACCGCGACGGCGAGGTGCTCGACGATCCGGACAGCTTCAAGGCCAAGGAAGTGACCAAGGCGGGCGTGCTCGACACGATCCTCCAGCCCGACGTCTACCCGGCCCTCTACGGCAAGCTCTACCACAAGGTCCGCATCAACTATTACCCGCCGCGCGGCGACTCGAAGGAAGGCTGGGACAACATCGATATCCGCGGGTGGATGGGCTACCCGATGCAGATCAAGGTGGACTTCCTCTGCCGCGATTCGATCCTCGCGGCGCCGATCGTGCTCGACGTGGCGCTCTTCATGGACCTGGCGAAGCGCGCCGGGATGCGCGGGATCCAGGAGTGGCTCGCGTTCTACTTCAAGAGCCCGCACACGCCCGAGGGTCACATCCAGGAGCACGACCTCTTCATCCAGCACATGCGGCTGAAGAACACGCTGCGCGCGATGGCCGGTGAAGCGCCTGTGACGCATCTGCCCGAAGACCTCGAGAGCTGAGGATGACGGCGCCCGAGACCCGCGCACCTTCCGCTAGAACGGGTGTCATCCTGGCCGCGGGCTTCGGAACGCGCCTCCGCGGAGTGAGCGACAAGACGGAGCTGAAGCCGCTGACGCCGGTCGGCGGCGTGCCGCTGCTCGAGCGCTCGGTGCGCCAGCTCGAGGTCGCCGGCTGTGGGCGCGTCGTCGTGGTCGTGGGCCACGGACGGGCCGAGGTCGAGGCCGGGCTCGCGGGGTATCGCGGCCCATGCGAGGTCGTCTTCGCGGACAACCCGCGCTTCGACTTGAAGAACGGCGTGTCGGTCTTGGCCGCGCGCCCGTTCGTCGAGACCGAGGTCTTCATCCTGTCGATGGCGGACCACGTCGTCGGTGACGAGGTGATGCGGCTCGCGGGCGCGCACGAGCCGCCGGTCGAGGGCGCGACGCTGCTCATCGATCGAAAGCTCGCGACGATCTTCGACATGGATGACGCGACGAAGGTCCTGACGGATCGGGCGAGCGGCACGGGCGAAAAGATTGCACGCATCGGCAAGCAATTGGTCGAGTTCGATGCGGTCGATGTCGGGATCTTCGTTTGCACGAGCGCGCTCATGTCGGCGCTCGAGCGGTTCTTTCATGCGCGCGGGGACGCGTCCCTGTCCGAGGGCGTGCAGACGCTCTCCGAGAGCGGGCGCATGGAGGTCCTCGATATCGGCGACGGCTTCTGGCAGGACGTGGACACGCCGGAGATGCTGGCGCACGCCGAGCTGGAGCTGGCGCGCCGGGCCGGGCGTTCATGATGCTGCGCTCGACCGATGACCTCCGGATCCAGTCGCTGCGGCCGCTCATGCCCGCGGCGATCCTGCTCGAGGAGATCCCGCTGACCCCTCTGGCCGGGGAGCTCGTCGAGGCAACGCGGCGCGCCGTGACGCAGTCGCTGCGGGGCGCGGATGATCGGTTGGTCGTCGTCTGCGGGCCGTGCTCGATCCACGACGTGAAGGCGGCGCTGGACTACGCGAGGCTGCTGAAGGGCGCGGCGGATCGGCTGAGCGACGCGCTGATCGTGGTCATGCGCGTCTAC
>SXGT01181044.1_pt1 | contig 11371 bp, 14 predicted proteins | sample 3176221 | NCBI WGS metagenome assembly SXGT01 (sample SAMN11356862, study PRJNA531348) | freshwater metagenome | isolation source: freshwater sample F1-120 | place: China: Fuxian Lake, Yuxi | collected 2017-12-25
GGGGCGTGCTCGACCGCCTGCTCGAAGACCGCACGCTGGAGATTGCCGCCATCAGCGGCACCAGCGCCGGGGCCATGAACGCGGTGGCGCTGGCCGCTGGCCTCATGGACGGCGGCCGCGAGGGCGCGCGCCGCGTGCTGCGCCGCTTCTGGGAACGGGTGGCCGAAATATCGCCCTTCCACCGCCTGCAGACCAGCCCGCTCGGCGTGATGATGGGCCCCGCCAACGACTGGCTCGCGCCGTTCATGAAGCCATGGACCGAGCCGATCAAGAAGGCCGCCGACGCCTTGGGCAGCCAGCTTTCGCCTTACCAGTTGAACCCGCTCAACCTGAACCCACTGCGCGGCATCCTGCTCGACACAGTGGATTTCGAGCGCGTGCGGCATTGCGACAAGACGCAGCTCTTCGTGGCTGCCACCCAGGTTCGCACCGGCGCACTGCGCATCTTCGGCCAGCACGAACTCACCGCCGACATGGTGCTCGCCTCCGCCTGCCTTCCCCTGCTGTTCCAGGCCGTGGAGATCGACGGCGAAGCCTACTGGGACGGCGGCTACGCGGGCAACCCTTCGCTGTTGCCGCTGGTCGAAGAACACCGCGCCGACGATCTGCTGCTGGTGCAGATCAACCCCACCCAGCGCGAAGCCGTGCCGTCCAATGCGCGAGACATCCTCGACCGCATCAACGAAGTCACTTTCAACGCCAGCCTCATCAAGGAAATGCGCACGCTCGCGCTGATGAAACAGATGATCGGCGACAAACCCCAGAAGGACGGCCCCGAGCTGTTCCAGCAACTGCAGCGCCTGCGCGTGCACATGATCGACGGCGGCGCCTCACTGGCCGCGCTGGGTGCGGAGAGCAAGAACAACACGCAGTGGGCGTTTCTGTCTCAGCTGCACGAGCTGGGGCGGGAGGCGGCACAACGGTGGCTGGAAACACACCGGACGGATCTGGGAAAGCGCAGCAGCTTCGAACTGGGAAGCGTGCTGCAGGCATAGTGGGAAGGTGGGCTTGGACTTTTCGCATGACGCTCGAATACTGGAAATCTGACGCGGGCACCGACTCTGTCGCCTCCCTGGTGATCCCCGCCGCACTCGATCGCGCGCGCACCTTCGACATCGACGCCACCCTGCTGGTGCAGGTGCCACCGGAAGCCGCCGGCAGCTGGCTCGAACTGACCGTGGAGGTGGACGGCAAACGCGCATGGGCACGCCGCATACCGAGCCACCACCTTGGCGAGACCGATGGCCTGGAATACCACCGCCGCCTGGCTCTGGAGGCCGATGTGGATTGCCGCGTGCGCGCCAAGGCGAACTGCAAGGGGTGTCGGGTGGTGTCGCTGGTGTTGGAGGCGCGAGAGACGGTTTACTGAGGGCGGCGCGCACTGTTCGCGGCTTGGTACATTGGGGCGGACACGCGTCACATGCCGTCATTCAGTCGTGCTTGGCGATCTCGCCATCAACATGGGGGAATCACATGAAGAAACTCGCTCGACGCCTGCTTGGGGTTTTGGTGCTGGCAACGGCGGCTTCTTCTGCGCAGACACCGCCCACTCCCGTTTCAGTGACCGTTCCCTTGCAAGGGGCGGGTGTGTTCGGGGGAGCGATGGCCATGCATGCTGAAGTCTTCAAACCGGCTGGTGACGGCCCCTTTCCAGTCATGGTGTATGCCCATGGGCGCTCTGGTACTCAGGTGGAGCGCCATTCGTTGCGTGAAGTCATTCCTCGTCAATACCTCGATTTCTGGTTGTCAAGGGGCTTTGCCGCTGTGGGTGTTGCCCGACCGGGGTATGGACGCACCGGAGGCTCGGACAAAGAATCTCCTGGCCATTCCTGGGACGCTTCTGGCCGCTGCAGCGGCAACTTCAACCCTGAACGGGTTGCAGAAAATGCTTCGAATGCGATTCGCGCCACCGTCGGTTGGGTGCAGCAGCAATCTTGGGCCAGGCAGGGCGCGGTTGTCGTCACTGGAAACTCCGTGGGTGGATTGACCGCTGTGGCCATGGGCGCAACCCCGGATGGTGTCGCCGCTGTGGTGAACTTTGCTGGCGGGACGGGCGGCAATCCATCCATCGCGCCCACTCGGAGTTGCATGCCAGATCGCATGACTGGCTTGTATGCGAAGCTGGGCACAAACAGTCGAACACCCAGCCTCTGGCTTTACGCTCGCAATGACTTGTTCTGGGGCGAAGAGGCTCCCAAAGCGTGGCACGCTGCTTACCTGACTGCGGGAGCTCAAAACTCAAGTTTCGTGATGACCGATGCAACGCCGTCACCAGATGGTCATGACTTGATCTTCCTGGGCAGAGCCCTTTGGGAACCGAAGCTGGATGAATTCCTGAGAACGCTGGGCCTCTAGCCGGCCCGCGAGTTTGTCGATTCCGGACAGCTGCAACCGTCGTGAGCATGTTGGCGGGCATGGTGCCCGCCTGACGCTGAAGGCAAACCCCATGGCAACCACCCCGGAAAAGATCAAAGGCCCGGCCTCTTACTTCCCTTCCATCGAAAAGAACCACGGCCAGCCCATTGCCCACTGGATGCAGGTGCTCGAGCAGGCAGGGCCGTTGAAGCACATGGAGCTGGTGAGCCTGCTCAAGAGCAAGCACGGCATGGGCCACGGTCATGCGAATGCGCTGGTGGCGGTGTTCCTGTCGCAGGGCTCACGGCGTTGAGTGCTGGCAGTGGCCTGGCGCTCGCCCTTGGGCTCCGGCTTGCCGACTAAACGCGCTTCTTGCCGGGCACCGCCCTGAACATGTCGTCGACGAGGCGGGAAGCCGCCACCGACAGGGTGCGGCCGCTGCGCTGCACGAGGTAGAAGCGACGCACGAAGCCCTTGTCGGCAATCGGGCGGTCCAGCAGGTCGGCGCGGCGGCACAAGGGCAAGGCCAGGCGAGGAACAACGCCGATGCCGAAGCCCGCGCTGATCAGCCCCACCAGCGTGCCGAAGTTCGTCACCACGAAACCCGATTCGCGAACACCGGCGTCGCGCAGGTCGGCCTTTCTTCGCTCCCACACGTCGCCTCTGCCATCGACAGCAACGAAGTTGCGCCCGGCCATGTCCTTGAGCCGAACGGTTTTGCGGGCGGTCAAGGGGTCATCACGTTTGCACACGAGACTGAACTCGACATCGAACAGGGGTTGGCTTTCGAGGTCCGGGGCGTCCCCCTCACGAGCGGTGATCGCGAAGTCCACGGCACCGTCATTGAGCAGGTCGAAGCAGAGCTCGGAGGTCACGTCGCGAAGCCGCAATGCCACGCCGGGATTCTTCTGGCTGAAGTCGAAGAGCACTTGCGGCAGCCACGACACGCAAGGCGTGGGCGTGGCAGCAATGGACACCTGGCCGACCTTGCCGATGATGCGCGACTGAAGCTCACTGGCGGCCACCGCCACTTCTGCGGCAATGCGGCGGGCGCCCACTGCAAACACGGCGCCTTCAGCGGTGAGATCCACATGGCGGGTGCTGCGGTCGAACAGGCGCACGCCGACGCTCGATTCGAGGCGACTGATGATCTGGCTGAAGGCGGAGGTGGATACGTGACAACGTTCGGCCGCCTTGGTGAACTGCCGCGTTTCCACGAGAGCGAGAAAGGCGTCGATCTGTGAGGTGCTGATCTTCATCCCGTGAGGTTCCCGCCCGCCGGTGCCATGTCAATGGATCTGGTCTGCGCGCCCTTCGAATCCAATGTCGCACAAGGATCCGCCGTGGAAGGCGGCACCGATCGTGGAGTCTCCTGCCTCAGCGATCACGAGGGCGCTGGCGTGGCTCTCGGCGTCGTCAACGGGTTGGTAGCGCAGCCATTCGAGGCCGGCATTGTCCCACATGGCCCGTGTGTTGGCGGACAGACCGTAGACGATAAAGAAGTGGTACGAGGCCGCCTCTATGCACCGCGTAGTGAGCTGCACCAGGTCGCGATGGCTGATCCAGGTGGCCAAGTGGCGCGGTTCGACCGGCTTGTCATCGGCACGGAAGCTGCCAATGCGCAAGCAGGCGACCGACATGCCGCGCTTGTCGGCTGCCAGCCGACCCAGCGCCTCGCCAAACACTTTGGAAACGCCATACAGGGTGTCAGGCCGGACAGGCACCTGCGCGTCGATCCGCTGGTTTGTGCGGTAAAAGCCCACGGCGTGGTTGGAACTGGCAAACACCACGCGGGGCACCTGCTGGCGGCGTGCCGCCTCGAAGAGATTGAAGCAGCCTTCGATGTTCGCGTCGCGAATGTTCTCCCAGCGGTCTTCGCCTGGAATGCCGGCGAGATGCACCACGACGTCGATGCCCTGCATGCAGGTTTCCATCAATGGCAGGTCAAGCACATCACCCGTCACGACCTCTTCACCGGGTCCGGCAGCGCTCTGGGGCACGCGGTCCATCAACCGCAGCAAACGGTATCGGCCCTTCAGCCCTGCCCGAAGGCAGGTACCGATGGCGCCGGCAGCGCCGGTGACGAGCACATTCAATGCGCGGTGATTCTCAAAGTCGATGGTCATGCATGGGCCATGCTGGATCAAGCCATCACGGCGGGCGCATTCTGGTCTGTGTTCACTTCCCATGGCGCAGAGATCTTGCCCCGGAAGTCGGGCGGAAGCACACAAGGCCTGGTGTCGAAGTTGGCCAACTTCGCGGCCTGACCGCGCACGATTTCACCGCACTGCGGGCAGGGCAACGGATTGGTGGTGTAGGGGAAAGAGTCGGCGGAGGAATACACGGGCAGCAGGAGCGGGCGCGCTCGATCGGACACGTTGGTGGACGACCCGTGGATCACCCGGCAGTTCAGAAGGATCACCGAACCGGCCACGCCCGGGACGCGCACGATGTCGTCCTCTTTCACGTGCTGGAGGAGGACGGGGTCAATGCCCACGAACTTCCCGTCAGCGTTGTACATCGGATGCAGCTCGCCGAGGTTGGAGCCCGGAATGAACGCCAGGGGCCCTTGCTCCAGAGTGCACGCGTCGATGTAGATGCCGATGGTGACGGGACTGAAATCCGTGTGAGGCCAGGCGGGAATGTCCTGATGCCACTTGAAGGACGCGCTGCCCTGCCCGGACTTGACGTTCAGTTTGGAATGATGGAACTTCACGTCGGGCCCGACCACGTCCGCCGCAAGCTCGGTCATCAGGGGATCCTTGAAGAACTCCCAGAAGGTCGGGTGAACCGCCTGCGGGTTGGTGATGCGGTGAAGTTGCGGACGCTCCGCACTGTGCTTCTGGTCCAGGGTGAACGTGTCGTCTGAAATGGTCAGCGAGCGGCTGCGGTCGATGAGCTCGGCAATCGCCGAGCGCAGCCGCACGAGCCACGTCTGCGGCACATAAGCCGGGACGGCGACAAAACCCTGGGTGAAGTACTGTTCGCGCTGCTCGGGCGTGAGCACCGTGGTGGGATGCTGAAGGATGCGATCTGTGTTCATGGGGTGAATGGGCGGAAGACAGGCATCAGTTTGCTGTAAGGCCAAGTTCCTTGATGAGCGGCCCGAAGGCCGCACTTTCAGTCCGGATGCGACCGGTCACCTCATCGCCTGGTTGCCAGCCCGGCTCGACGCCGAGGTCACGGAAGCGCGCCTGCACATCTTCGAGCTGAAGCACTTGTTTAATGTCACCTGAAATGCGATCGCGCAACGGCACCGGCAGCCCGGCAGGTGCCATGAAGGCCAGCCACATGCCCGCTTCCGAATTCCTGTAGCCCACCTCCGCCAGCGTGGGCACATCGGGCAGCGCGGAAAGACGGCTCGAATGGTTCGTGGCGATGGCGCGCAGCTTGCCATTCCTGATGTGCGGGAGGTTCGCCGCGACAGCGTCCACCGCCAGATTGATCTCGCCAGAGAGCAGCCCCTTGGTCACATCCACGCCACTCTTGTAGGGCACATAGGTCAGCTTCATGTTGGCGTCGCGGCCAAACCGCTCAGCCGCCAACCGCAGGCCCACCGTTCCGTGGCCGATGCTCAGGCTGGCCGGCTTGACTCGGGCCTGGGCCACGAGCTCGGGCACACTTTTGGCGGAAATGGATTCGTTCGCGACAAACACGATGGGAATGGTGGCCACGGTCGAAATCGGTGTGAAGTCCTCGATCGGGTCGTAGGCCAGCTTGGAGAAGGTGAACGGGTTGACCGTGAGCGTGGAGTTGATGGCCTGGAACAAGGTGTAGCCGTCGGGCGCTGCACGCACCACGTCCATCGCACCGATGGCGGTGTTGGCTCCGGGCTTGTTGTCGATCACGACCGCCTGGCCCCACTTCTCGGCCAGCTTGCTCGCGATGGTGCGGGCCACCGCATCGGATGCACCACCCGGCGCAAACGGAACCACCAGTCTCACGGTGCGGGTGGGCCAATCCGACTGGGCGGCCGCATCCTCCATCAACATGGAACCTGCGACCAGGCTGGCAGCCAGCATGCAGGCCAGACGTCTGCTCATCTTGCGGTTTGTGATCATGTTTTGTCTCCACGTTGATCTTGCTTGAATGCATTCTTTGATGTCAGCACTTCAACTGCCGGCATGGAAAAAGTTTGGCGCAACCAATTCATCCCGTCAATCGAGTTTGTTTGAACCTCTATCCTGATTTGACGGATAAAAGGATCAATCCGGCCACTATCCCGGAATGCAGGATGAGCGTTTCAACAATGCCGCTTTACATGGCATCGACCTGCTGGACAAACTCTTTGTGAAAGGAACCATTCATCCATGCAGAAGAGTCTTCTTGTCGGCTGCGGCGCGGGGTTTTCGGGTGACCGCCTCGACGCAGCGGGCCCCGTCGTGCAGACGTTGATTTCTCGCGGTCAACCAGCCGCCCTCATCTTCGAAAATCTGGCGGAGCGCACGCTCGCCTTTGCGCACATCGCCAAGTCGAACGACTCGACGCAAGGGTTCGAGCCGCTGCTGGCCATGGAGCTGGAACCGGTGCTGGCGGACTGCCTCGCGCACGGCATTGCCATCGTGGGCAACTTTGGCGCAGCCAATCCCGAAGGAGCTGCCCGATGCATTTTTCAGCTCGCACAACGATTGGGCATTCCTCCTCCACGCATCGCACTGGTGACTGGCGACGACGTGGCACCGGACGACGGCATTCCCGAGCTTGACGACTTGTTTGCGCACAGTGTCGACCGACGGCGGTTTGTCAGCGCCAATGCATATCAAGGGGCTTTTCCGATCGCCGAAGCGCTGAGGGCGGGCGCGCAGATCGTGGTCACTGGTCGCGTGGCGGATCCTGCGCTGACGCTGGGGCCAGCGATCGCGCACTTTGGCTGGACGGAAAACGACTTCGACCAGCTCGCAGGCGGATCGATCGCGGGCCACTTGCTGGAATGCGGTTCCCAGGTGACGGGCGGCTATTTCAGCGATCCTGGAAAGAAGGACGTCCCCGGCATGGACCAACTGGGTTTTCCGATCGCCGAGATCCAGGTCGACGGAAGCTGCACGATCTTCAAAGCGGACCGCACGGGCGGTCTGGTCAGCCTGCGCACGGTGAAAGAACAATTGATCTACGAGATTCACGACCCAGCCAGCTTCCTCACACCAGACGTCGTGGTCGACATCACGCAGGTGGATCTCGCCGAAGCGGGTCCCGACGCCGTGAGGGTCTCTGGCGCTCGAGGCATGCCAAGACCGGCGCGGCTCAAGACCAACGTGTACTACGACGATGGCTGGCTGGGTGAAGCGGAGATTTCCTACTCGGGGTGCAACGCAGAGGCCCGTGCACGCCTGAGCATGGATGTGATTCGCAAGCGCATGAACGGAGCGCTGGCCATGCGCTTCGACCTGATCGGCGCGATCAGCATCATGGGTGACGACAGCGGGCAGCTGATGCTGGACACGCCTACAGGGGGCGCACTGGATGTGCGGCTGCGTGTGGCCTCTGCCCACCACGACCTGGAGATGGTCGACCGCATGCTCAGGGAAGTGAACGCGCTCTACAACAACGGCCCCGCAGGGGGTGGTGGCGTGCGATTGAGCAAGCGCCGACGCGTTTCCATGAAAACCATCTTCGTTCGGCGCGAACTTCTGCCAGCGCAGTTCCAGTTTTTCGTCCCGGGAGAACCCTCGTGACCATCCGGCAACTCTACGAATACGCTCATGCCCGCACGGGCGACAAAGGCAACCGCTCCAACATCAGCGTGATCGCTTACCAGCAAGAAGACTTTCTGCTGCTGGTCTCGCAACTGACGGAAGAGCGGGTGGCCGCGCATTTCGCGCACCGCCGGCCCACCCGCGTGACCCGTTACCTGCTGCCCCGCCTGGGCGCGATGAACTTCGTGCTGGACGACATACTCGACGGCGGCGTCAACAATGCGCTCAACCTGGATGCCCACGGCAAGACGCTTTCCTTCCATCTTCTCAGCCTGCCGATCAACACCTGATCCTCCTCAACGAACCCTGTGCACCCTGATGATGTTTGCCACTCCACCCACCATCGAAGCCTCTGAATTCACCGTGCTTCCCCCTTTATTTCTGCCCGAGGCGCCCAGGTCGGAGTGGCTGGAAGGGCAACCGGCAGGCACGCCCGCGTTGACCTTGCTCGAAGGGCCGTCCTTCGACCGCATGGGGCGGATGTATTGCGTCGACCTCCCCAACGGCCGCATCTTTCGCATTTCGCAAGCAGGAGAGTTCAAACTCGTCTGCCGGTACGACGGGTGGCCCAACGGACTCAAGATCCACCGCGATGGGCGAATCTTCGTGGCCGACTTCATGCACGGAATCCTCACCGTGGATCCGGACCAGGGCACCGTCACGCCGTTTCTCGAGCGCAGCGGCCTCGAACATTTCAAGGCGCTGAACGATCTGTTCTTTGCCGCCAATGGCGACCTGTACTTCACCGATCAGGGTCTGACCGGACTGCACGACGCTTCCGGTCGCCTGTTCCGCGTCACACCATCCGGGAAGATCACCTGCCTGCTGCACAACATCCCGAGCCCGAATGGCGTCGTGATGGATCTCGAGGAACGCTGCGTGTATGTGGCCGCGACGCGGGCGAATCAGGTGTGGCGGGTTCCACTGGATCGTCAAGGCAACGCCACCAAGGTCGGCGTGTTCGTGCAGATGTCGGGCGGAAGCGGGCCCGACGGGCTCGCGCTGGACGCCGAGGGGGGACTGGCCATCGCGCACGTGGGGTTGGGCTCCGTGTGGCTTGTGGATGCAGCCGGCGAGCCCACCCTGCGCATCAAGGCGCCGGGTCACCGGCACACGACGAACATCGCCTTCGGTGGTGAGGACGGGAAGACGCTGTTCATCACAGAGTCCGGATCGGCCAGCATTCTCTCTGCCCGGGTTCCTGTCGCTGGAAAGCCGATGTTCTCCCACCACTGAAATCAGCATTCTCGACTGCGACATCGACTCCCTTGCGCACCTGGTGCGCCCCGCCGGGCGGCGGCCCATGCGAATGGTGAAGGCCTTCTTCGATGCGGTATTGTTGCCTGCCGAGGGAAGCCTGCGCACCGCAAGCAGTAAACCGAGGTACCTTGACATGAACCCTTCACGCCCCACCACCATCGCGGCGTACATCGACGCCGCTCCGGCTGCCGGCCAGCCGCATCTGCGCGCCTTGTACGCCCTGCTCAAGCGCATGGCCCCCGACGCCGAGGAGGCCATCAAATGGGGCACGCCGTTCTTCATCGAGCCGCGGTTCGTTTTCGCGTTCTCCGCCCACAAGGCGCACTGCAGCTTCGCGCCCCCGGCGGCGGTGATGGAACAGTTCCGCCAGGAACTGGCCGGGCACAGGACCACCAAGGGCACGCTGGTGCTGCCGTATGCGCAGCCGCTGCCCGAAGCCTTGATTCGCCGGATGGCACAGCGCAGCGTCCAGCTCGTGCGCGAACGCACCGACGACGGGTTCTGGTAGGGCAAACTACGTTCATGACACATCCCATCCAGCACCAGGAAAGCGCTTCTCGCGGCGCTTTTGTCATCCAGCGCGATGGCAGGCGCATTGCCGAAATGACTTACACCCGCACCAACCCCGCCCTGGTGGTGGTGGACCACACCTTTGTCGACCCCAGCCTGCGCGGTCAGGGCGTGGCGCGCCAGTTGCAGGACGCCATGGTGGCCTGGGCGCGCGAAACCGCCACCAAGGTGGTGCCGGTGTGTTCTTACGTGCGGGTGCAATTCGACCGTGACCCGTCGATTCGCGACGTCCTGGCCCAGGAGTGAACCCATGACCCATCCGATCCAGCAACAGGAAGAAGGCTCGAAAGGGGCGTTCGTTTTCCAGCACGAAGGCAGGCGACTGGCCGAGATGACCTACAGCCGCGTCAACGAATCGCTGATCGTCATCGATCACACCGAAGTGGACGAGAGCCTGAAGGGCCAGGGCGTGGGGCGGCAGTTGCTCGACGCGCTGGTGGCCTGGGCGCGCGAATCCAAGACCAAGGTGATCGCCCTCTGTCCGTTCGCGAAGTCGCAGTTCGACAAAGACCCGTCGATTCGCGACGTGTTGCGTGACTGACGGCCTTGCCGGGGAACTCGCCGTGAACGGCACCCTGCCCGGCCCGGACGGCCTGCCACGCTGCCGCTGGTGCGCGGGCGCGCCGGAGTTCCTGCCCTACCACGACACCGAATGGGGCTTCCCCGTCAAGGACGATCAGCGCCTGTTCGAGAAGCTCTGCCTGGAGAGTTTCCAGTCGGGCCTGAGCTGGCGCACGATTCTGGCCAAGCGCGAAAACTTCCGCGCGGCCTTCCACGGTTTCGACGTGCGGCGCGTGGCGCGGTTCGACGAGCGCGACATCGAGCGGCTGCTGGAAGACGCAGGCATCGTGCGGCACCGCGGAAAGATCGAGGCCGTGATTCACAACGCGCGCATGGCGCAGGAACTCGCCGCGCAGGAAGGCTCGCTGGCGGCTTACTTCTGGCGCCACGAACCCGACATCGCTTCGATCGGCGAGCCACAGACCGTGTCGACCACGTCCAGCTCGATGGCGGTGTCGAAGGACCTGAAGAAGCGGGGCTGGAAATTCGTCGGTCCCACCACGGTGTACGCCTTCATGCAGGCCATGGGCCTGGTCAACGACCACGCCAACGGCTGCGTGACACGCGCGAAGGTGGAACGCGCCAGGGCGACGTTCGAGCGCCCTGCCTGAACGGCCCCGGCCTGCGCGCGAATGGCCCAGCGCGATGCTGGGCTATGGCCGCCATTGGAAAAACTTCGTTGGACGCCGTGCGCGCGGAAATTAGACTGCCCGCTCACCCTCTGACGAACAACAACCCCAATGGAGAATCCCATGTCGACCGAAGCCAAGTGCCCCTTCTCGGGCGCCCCCCGCAACACCATCGGCGGCGCTTCCAACAACGCCAGCTGGTGGCCCAACCAGCTCAATGTGAAGCTGCTCAACCAGCATTCCCCGCTGAACGATCCGATGGGCGACGGGTTCGATTACGCGCGGGAATTCAAGACGCTGGAC
>SXGT01141957.1_pt1 | contig 11370 bp, 9 predicted proteins | sample 3176221 | NCBI WGS metagenome assembly SXGT01 (sample SAMN11356862, study PRJNA531348) | freshwater metagenome | isolation source: freshwater sample F1-120 | place: China: Fuxian Lake, Yuxi | collected 2017-12-25
GACGCCGCCCTCTACGCCGCCAAGCGGGGCGGCCGCAACCGCGTCGTGCTGTTCTCGTCGCTCCCCGCTGCCGGCCTCAGCGGGTGACGACGACAGCGGTCGCGCCGCCGTTCTCGGGGGCGCCGGCACCGGTCGCCCCGTGCCAGCCAGCGGGCACCGGCGGATCGGTCCACTCGAAGAGCCAGCTCGCGTCGAGCGGCGAGGCGTTCACGCACCCGGCGCTCACGGGCTCGCCGAGGAGCTCGTGCCAGTAGGTCGCGTGCAGCGCGAACGGCGCCGAAAAATACTGCGTGAACGGCACGTCCGAGATGAACGAGCTGCGCTCCTCTCCGAGCACCGAGGCCATGGTGCTCGCGCGGTCCTTGTAGGTGATGCGGTAGCGTCCGAGCGGAGTCGTCGCGTCGCTCACGTTGTTGCCGCCCCGGCGCGGTATGCCCCCACGCCCCGGAGACACGAGCGTCGTGAACACGGGCTCGAGATCTTCGTAGGCGATGAGGATCCCGCGCGAAATGCTGACCGCGAGCCACTTTTCGCCGGCTGCGACGCCGAACGGGCGCGCCTTCACGGCCTCGGCCACGCTCGCGTCGCGCTCGTCGATCCACAGCGCCCGCTCGCAGCTCCCGCCGGTCGCGGGCAGTCGCGCCTTAGTCTCGAGGAGGACGCGACCCTCGTCTTTCGCCCGCGCCCCCGTGAGCGCGACGAACGTCCGCGGCTGGAACGACTCGCCATGGGCCGTGAGCGTCCCATCGCACTCGCGGCGATAGGCCGGGCGGGCCGCGCCGCGAAACCATGCGAGCGGAAGCTCCACCCCCGAGCCGAGCGTGACGCCGCGAAACTGGCTGCGCTGAAAGCGCCGCACGCGATCCGCAGGCACGATCGTGAGGTCCGTCGACAAGAGCCAGGTGCGCCCCTCCGCCTCGAAGGCGCCGGCGTACGAGAGCATCGACCCGTGCGGCAGGGTACGCACGAAGAGCTGCAGCGGCCGCACCTCTCGCGCCGTCATCCCGCGCGCGACGAACCCGGGGACGGGCATGTCCGGCGCGATGGGCAATGAGGTCGCGAGGTGCTCGTGGCTAGCGAGCGTCGCAGCGAGTCGCGGGGGACGATCGACGTGACCGTACCGCGCCTCGAGCCGCGCCGACTCGCCCGCGGTGGGAACGCGCGCGTACATGGGTGCCCCATTCGAGAGCGCAAACTCATACGGAAACGCACCGGCCCGAGGCAACGTGATCGCGTTGTTCTGGAGGAACGGCGTCGATTCGGACGCGGTCACGGTGCGGTCCTGGCACACGAAGCCGCGCGGCTCGATCGCGTAGAAGCCACCCGGGCAGCCCTGGCCGGCCACGATGTCGCGCTCGCGCAACGCGACGCTGTGACCGACGCGCAGGGTGCCGAGGAAACGCCCGCGCGCGTCCGGGCGCGGCCAGATGAAGGTCTGATACTGGACGCTCGTCACGCGCGGCACGTCGGCGTGCGCGGCAGTCGCGGGCGCGACCGCGACAAGGGCAGAGAGCGCGAGCCGACGAGGGACCTTCGCAATTGTGGCGAGCAACCGGCGCACGGATTGGCGATAATACCCCGGTGCGTGTCTCGCTGTGGCTTCGCGCCGAGGGCGTCGCCGCCGCATGGGAGTGCTTCAGTGCGCTGCTCTTCGTCTCGGCGGTGTTTCCGGCGGCGTTCGCGAGCCCGTGGCCAGGCGTCCTGTTCGCGGTCACGCTCGCGGCGTCGGCGCTCGTCGCGAGGTCGATGGTGCGGAGCCGGAGCGGGCGCTTCGGCTTCGCGGCCGCCCTGCGCTTGCCGAGCTGGGTCGGTGCCATCACGCCCCTCTTGCCCGGCTCGGATCTGCGCGTGCTCGTGGCGTGCTGCGGCTTCGGCGTCATGGCCTTCGCGCTCCGGCGCTTCATCTACCGTCGCTGGCTCGAGCCGACCGCGGGCGACCTCGTGCATGTCGCGCGCGAGCTGCGCGTCCAGCTGTCGGAGAATGCGGCCGTCGCCGGCATCGTCGGCGGCCACGTGATGCTGCTCTTCAGCGTGGCGTTCCTTCGAACGCGGAGCAACGTCGTGTTCCGCGCGTGGTGGGAGATCGTCCCCGCGCTCACGCTGATCGGCACCGCGGGGTTCACGCTCACCGTGCGCCTCCTGACCGCGGACATCGTGAGCGCCCTCGAGGCCAGCCTCGCAGCGCAGCCGTCGGACGAGGCCGAGAGCGCCGCCGCCGAAGCGCCCGAAGCCACCGTTGCGCCCGAAGCCACCGACGCCACCGAACGTGACGACGCGACGGACCCCGCCCTCGCCGTCCGGCTCGCCGCCGCGCTCGTGCAAGCGCAGCGCGCCCCCGCGCGATTGAGCGCGCTGAATTTCGGCCTCTGGTTGGTCTGCATCGCGATCGGCGTCGCCGTCATCCACCCGCCGCCGCGGCGCGTGCCGGACATCGTGGTGGCGCTCTCGTGCGGCACGCTCTTCGCGTGGGGCGTCTCGTTCTACCAGCGCGGCTGGCACACCGACGCGCTCGCCCCCGTGCTCCGGCACCTCCGCGCTGCCCTCGGCGTCCGCGCGACCGTGGCGGCGGTGAGCCTGCGGCGGCGCATGTTGACGGAGTTCGGGGTCCCGGTCCTCTTCACGTTCGCCCTCTCGCTCTTCGCGTCGATCGGGCTCTACCGCGCGCTCAGCGATGAGCCCACCTGGCAGGACGATTTCGCCGCCATCACCGCGCTCTCGGCGTCCTTCGCGATGCTGGTGATCGCCGTGGGTAACCTCTTTCGGCGCGTCGCGCGCGAGCTGAGCGCGCCCCTCACCGAGATCGCCGCGAGCGCAGACCGCGTCGCGACCGGAGAGCTCGCGCTCGCCGTCGCCGAGGTGAGCGGACCGCGCGAGGTCGTCGGCCTCGGTCGAAGCATCGAGCGCATGCGCCAGTCCCTCGCGACGACGATCGCCGCGCTGGAGTCCGAGCGGGAGACACTCGAGACGCGCGTCGCCGAGCGCACGATCGAGCTGCGCCGCGCGCTCGACGAGCTGAAGCAGGCGCAGGCGGCCCTCGTTCACGGCGAGCGCATGGCGCTGCTCGGCCAGCTCGTCGCCGGGGTCGCTCACGAGATCTACAACCCGCTCACGGCGGTCACCGGCAGCATCTCATCGCTCGAGCGCGTGCGTGACGAGCTTGGCGCGATGCTCGCGGCGTCGCGACGGGCCGAGGCGAACCTGCCGCCGCGCGACCGCGAGGCGCTCGAAGAGCTGCGTGCCTCACTCGACGTCGATGGCGCGCTCGAGGATCTCCGCGGCATAGTCAAGGTCGTGAACGGCGCGGCGCGACGCAGCGTGGAGATCGTCGCCACGCTGAAGATGCTGGCGCGCTCGGCGAGCGAGCCCGAGCCCGTGGATCTGACCGCAGGTCTCGAGGAGACGCTCGCGCTCTCGTCCTTCCGCACCCGCGCCGTCGGCATCGAGGTCGACACGAGGCTCGAGCCGCTCGGGCTCGTCGAGTGTCACGCGGGCGAGATCCACCAGGTGTTCATGAACCTCGTGTCGAACGCGATCGACGCCGTGACCGAAGGCATGCCCGAGCGCGGGGGCGGTCGCATCCTCGTGCGGGCGACGACCGCCGGCGACGACGTGCTCATCGTGCTCGCCGACAACGGCCCCGGCGTCACGGCCGGCCTCGAGGAGCGGATCTTCGAGCCGTTCTTCACGACGAAGGCCGCGGGCAAGGGCACCGGCCTCGGGCTGTCGATCTCGCGCGAGATCACGAACCGCCACGGCGGCTCGCTGACGGTCGAGCGGGCCGCGCCTCCGCTCGGCGGCGCCCAGTTCGTCTGCCGCCTGCCACGCGCTCGGCCACCCCGGAGCGCGCGGTCGGGTTCCTGATCTCGATCGCATCGCACCACGCGCTGCGATCCGGAGCCGCGATTCCTAAGAGGCGCGACACCTCGCCCGTGCCGGACGAATTGCACGCTTGCCAGAAACGCCGGCCTGTATGCTTGCGACCCCCGATGAGCATCCGCGCCGATCGAAGAAACAGGCACACGAAGGATCCGCTGCTGGGCAAGGTCGTGGCGGGCCGCTATCGGCTCGAGTCGCGCCTCGGCGAAGGCGGCATGGGGCTCGTCTATCGAGCGCGGCACGTGCTCATCGACCGCATCGTCGCCATCAAGCTCATCCGGCCCGACCTGCGCGCGGAGACCCACCTGCGCGCGTGGATGCTGCGCGAGGCGAAGGCCGCCAACCGCGTCGATCACGCGCACATCATCGACATCTACGACATCGGCGAGACCGAGGAGGGCGAGCTCTACCTCGTCATGGAGTACCTGCTCGGGACGCCGCTCTCGGCCGAGCTGTCGAACGGCCCGATGCCCATCGCCCGCAGCGTCGACGTCATCGAACAGATGTGCGCGGCGCTCGCCCGCGCCCACGACCTCGGTGTCGTGCACCGCGACCTCAAGAGCGACAACATCCTCTTGACCGAGCGCGGCGGCCGCAAAGATTTCGTCAAGATCCTCGATTTCGGCCTCGCGGCGCTGAAGCGCGACGCGCGCCTCGCCCCGAAGGGCGCGGTGTTCGGCACGCCCGACTACATGGCGCCCGAGCAGACGCGCGGTGAGGACGCGTCGCCGTCGTCCGATCTCTACGCGCTCGGGGTGCTGCTCTACGAGATGCTCACCGGGCAGCTGCCGTTCCGCTCGTCGGACCGCGACGCGCTCTTGAAGATGCAGCAGTTCGAGCTGCCGGTGAAGCCGCGCGAGATCCGGCCCGACGTGAACCCGCGTGCCGAAGAGATCGCGCTGCGCCTGCTCGAGAAGAACGCGCAGAACCGCTACCTCGACGCGCACCACCTTCAGGACGATCTCAAGCGGCTGCAGCGGACCTTGCCGTCGTCGACCGCGTGGGAGGCCAAGGGCGACGCGATGCCGGCCCCGCCGCCACCTCCGGCGCCGCAGTCGGCGAACGTCACCGATTGGGCGAACCGCGCCTCGCAGTTCACGCGCATGGTCTCCCGCGCCTACTCGGGCCGCGACACGCCCGGAGACGTGCTGGCTTCGCTCAAGGCGAGCTGGGATCTCGCGGCGCGCGCGAGCCGGCTCGAGGGCGAGGTCGCGAGCCTCACCCGCAAGCTCGACGCGCTCGAGCGACGCGGACGCGCACTGCGCGCGGAGATCGGCCGCAAAGTCGAGGACCTCGCCCAAGAAGAGTCGCGGGCGCTGCGCGAGGCAGCGGGGCACAAGGAGGACGAACGCCGAATCGATGCGGAGCTCTTGGACCTCGAACGGCTCGCGCAGAACGCGCGCGACGAGGCGGACACAGCCCTCGCTGCGGGGCGCTTCGAGCCCGCGTATTTCGAGCGCGCGGGTGGAACGGCCGCGACCGTCGCGAGCAAGCGCGAAGAGCACGGCCGGTACCAGGCGCGGCGCCTGGACAAAGAAAAGATGGCGCGGGGTTTGCGGCGCCAGATCGAGCAGCTCCGCGTGCAGCTCTCGCGCTACGCCGAGGCGCTCGAAGAAGATCTCACGCGCGGGCGGACGCTGGTGGCCGAGCGCGCGCGCGAGGCGCTGAACTTCGAGCGCGACTTCCACAACGCGTGCACGACGCTGCTCGCGCACCTTCGCGACAAGCCCGAGTGCCGCGATCTCTTGCCCGAGCTGATGGCGGCCCTGCAGATGCCGCCGACCGCGTCGCAGAGCGGCGAAGGACCGGCGAGCGAAGACTCCCAGCGAATACAGCGGCGGCAGGCAGCGGTGCCGCGCGAGTAACCGACCGCCACGCGCCATCGCGAAAGGCGGCGGCCGCGTAGGAGGTCGCGCTTCAGGGGAGCTGCGCGGAGAGGAACGACCTCAGCTTGACGAGGTTCTTCTCGTCGCGGGCGAAGGCGGGCGCCTCGTAGCTGTTGGCCCAGCCATCGACCTCGTTGAGAAAATCGCCGCGCGTGCCGGCGTCACCGAGGATTTCGTCGACCGTGCGTCCGCGGGCGGCACCGCCGCGCAGTCGCTTCACGTAGGTCTCGAGGCGCGCATAGTCCGCGCCCAGCAACGCGGCGATGAGCTTCGCGTCGCGCGCCAGCCGAGCCACCTCGGGCGCGGCCTGCTCGCCGTCCGGCGCCTCTTGGAGCGCGAGCGCGGCGGCTACGCGCAAGACGAACGCGTCGTCGAGGTAGCCGAGCTCCTCGATCCCGTCGGAGATGAGGTCGAGCGACTTGAAAAGGTAGTTGAGTCCGCCCGCCGCGTAGCGTCGCACGGCCTCGGGGGTGTCCTCGGACGCAACGGCCTTCGAGAAGTCGCGCGCGTCGCTGGCGAGCGCTCGCAGCCACTCCGGGAACGCGTCGAGGCACTTCTTGTCGGTCTCGTTCATTGTCGCTCTCGCTTCTTGGCTAGTGCACCGAGTCGCCCGCTTCTCCAGCGGCGCTCGGGTTGCTCCGTACCACGTGGCCGCACCGCGCGCACCGTAGACGCACCACGAGGGCGCGATTACGTGCTAGACACGCGTCGCCCTCCGCGAGGGGGGCCGTGGTGAGGTAGCCAAGCGGTTAGGCAATGGTTTGCAAAACCATCACACGCGGGTTCGAATCCCGTCCTCACCTCTCGAGCGGCTGAGATAGCGCGCAGTGATCGTGGTGCTCGGTTTCCGCGACGACTGAGCGACGGGCGAGCGACGGCGGAGCGAACGATGCGGCCCTTCGACACCAGCGCCGAGGCGCACGCGTTCCAGATGGCGGCATACCGACGGATGAGCCCCGAGGAGCGGTCGGAGCTGGCCCTTCGCATGAGCGACGACGTGCGACGCATCGCCGCCGAGGGGATCAAGCAGCGGCACCCTCACTACTCGGAGCGAGAGGTCCGCCGGGCGCTCGTGGCGCTCCTCTCCGGCAAGGAAGCGGCCGCGAAAGTGTGGCCGGGCGAGCCGGTGCCGTCGGTGTGAGCGGCGCGGAGACCTTCCTCGCACGTGTCGTCACGGCGCTCGAGACGTCGGGGATCCCGTACATGCTGGCCGGCTCCTTCGCGAGTTCTCACCACGGCGCTCCTCGCGCCACGCAGGACATCGACATCGTCGTCGATCCCACGTTCGACTCGCTCGATCAGTTCCTCGACGGCCTGAAGGGAGACGATGTCTACTTCGACCGCGACGTCGCTCGTGACGAACTCAAGCGGCGTGGCCAATTCAACGTCATCGATGGCTCCACGGCATGGAAGGTCGACATCATCTTTCGGAAGCCGCGCCCATTCAGCAAAGAGGAGCTCTCCCGTCGTGCCCCGGCAGTCATCCTCGGCGTGAGGGTCTTGGTTGCCACCGCGGAGGACACGGTCCTCGCCAAGCTCGAGTGGGCCAAGCTGGGCGAATCCGAGCGGCAGCTTCGCGACGTGCAAGCGCTCGTCGAAGCCAAGGGCGCATCGCTCGATCGCGCCTACGTCGAGCGATGGCTCGACGACCTCGGTGTTCGGGAGCTGTGGGAGCGGGTCCAGCCGTGATCCCGTCGAGCCGTCGCGCCGCTCGAGAGCCAGCTGGGGCGCGCGGCTCAGCGGCGCGGCTCAGCCGCGCGGCTCAGCGGCGAGGCCCGCCACGCAGCTTCGCGTGATAGACGAGCGTGCGCGCGTCGGGCGTCACCGGCTCGCGCGTGAAGTCCGGGTGCACGTCGACGACCGTGAGGCCGTTATAGTGAAAGAGCGCTTCGAGCTCTTGCGGGAAGAACTGCCGGTGGCATAGCGGCGTGACCCACTTGTGTCGCGGACGGTCGCGCGACTCGAACATCATGTCGACCTTGAGCACCTGGGTCATCGGGTCGTAGTCGAAGCGCTCGCCGTAGCGCACGACCTCGCCCGTGCCCGCGTGCCGAAATGGGCGCACGCGGTAGGTGCGGCTCGGGCTGCGCGCGAGCTCGGCGGCCGACGGCACCGACACGTCCACGACGAACTTTCCTCCGCGGGCGAGGTGGCTCGTGACGCGCGCGAGGTAGCGCTCGACGTCGGCGCGCGTGTAGAGGTGCAAGAACGTATTGAACGTGCACAAGACGAGGCCGAAGCGCTCGCGAAAACGGACCGCACGCATGTCGCCCTGTCGCAGGCGCACGCGCTCGCGTACGCCGGCCGGGGCGCGGCGCAGCTGACGGCGAAGGTCGTCGAGCATCGGCCGCGAACGATCGACGCCGGTGACTCGAACGCCGGCGTGCGCCAGAGGAAGCGCGATCCGTCCGTTGCCGCACCCGTACTCGAGCACGGGGACGTCCACCTCGCACGCGAGCCCCAGGTAGTAGTCGAGATCCGCGGTTCGGTCCGCGTACGTCGCCGCGTAATAGCTTGGATCTTCGTAGTGCGAGTCGCTGCCGCGCTCGTGGACGGCGGTTCGCTCGAACGCGAAGGCAAGGCTCGTTACGGTGCGAACGGGCTTCACGCGAACGGGCTTCACGCCAGCCCGATCCACGCCAGCCCGATCCACACGAGCCCGATCCACGCGAGCCTGATCCACGCGAGCCTGGTCCACGCGAACGGGCTCCACGCGACGCGGCGCGAGCTCAGCGCTGCTTCTGCTGCTCTTGCTGCTTCTGCTGCTGCTGGCCGATCCACTCGTTGACCACGTCGCTGCTCTTGCGGTCGAAGTGCACCTTCCCGCGCGCGATCTCGCGCAATGCGGTGACGAGCGGCTTGTTCTTGCACACGACGAGGGCGCGCGAGCTCTTCATCAGCGAACGCGCTCGACGCGCCGCCATGATGACGAGCGCAAAGCGGTTCTCCTCGTGGTCCAAACAATCTTCGACGGTTACGCGTGCCATGGGGGGAGGGATCTCTAGTCGGCCTTTCGGGCGTTGGCAACTCGCGTGCCGATTATTGCGTCGAGCATGGCACCTACGGGCCGTAGACGCTCTGGCAGTCGCCCACCGGCGGGAGCACCTTCGCGTGCGGCTCGCCTGCCAGCAAGGAGCCGAGGAACGCCAGCGCCTGCGCGTGCAGCCCGCAGATCGGGGAAATCTTCACGGCGACGTCCTCGTCCGCGAGCGGCTTGGCCGGGGGATACTGCGTCTGCCACACCTTGGTGCAGAGCGGCGAGATGAGCTCGGAGTGGCACGGCTCGGAGTTGTAAAAGATCGCCGCGGAGCTCGCGATGCCGCCGAACGTGACGTTCGCCGAGACGCCCTCGTTGTCTGCCGGCTCCGTGAGCAGCGAGTCGGCTCCAGGCATGGACGCGTCGGGCTCGAACCCCGGGCTCGTGAGCACCTCGAAGCCGACAGCGGCGTTGTATTGCAGCTGCGCCGCCGCCGCGAGCGTCGGATCCCAGCTGTCGCCAGAGTGCAGGATGTCGAGCCCGCTCGCGAAATCGCGGTGGCGCAGCACATACGGCGCGAAGGCCATCGAGTCGCCGCGCTCGGCGAGCCACGCGACGAGACCGGCAGCGGGATCGAGGTAGGCACCGAGCGCGAGGTCCTCGGCGCTGGTCGAGAGCCCGAGGAGCGCTTGCACGATGGTGCCCGCGAGCTCGGCGTTGCTCGGCGCCACGGTCAGACTCGCGCCGAAGATGTTGCCCGCCGCCGTGCTGCCGACGACCGCGCGAAACTCGCTGGTGAGCGCGTGCGCGCCGGTCGTGAACGAGGAGCCGAAGCTCAAGCTCACGTGGAAGAGGCGCGCCGGATCGAACGAGAGCCCGGCGTGAAACGCCGAGAAATCCGCCTCTTTTGCGATGCGGGCGATGGCGACGAGCTCGGCCGGGATCGTGAGCAGGTTCGCCTCGATGAGCGCGGGATCGAGCCCGTCGTTGATGCCGAAGAGCGGCCCCACGGTCTTGTCGGCGCCGGACGGGTCGCCGACGCCGTCGGGTACGAAGCCCGGCTCGCCGCGCGCGAGGCCGGTGAGCTGGTTCAGGTCGTCCCCCTGCGCGGGCACGACGACGCCGCCCGGGCGGAGCACGCGCTCGCTGCGGCCGCCATGAAACGGCAGATCGTAGCTGAGCGTGGCCGCGCCGAGCTCGCACGCCATCGTCGCGATCGGGCTCGCGGCGTTGCGCGTCCCGGTCCCGCCGTGCGTGAACACGACGAGCGGGAGCTTCTCTGCCTTGGCAGTGAGGTGCTCTTCGCACAAGAACAGCGTGATCGGCACGAGCGCCTCGAGCGACGATTTCGCCACGCCGTCCGCGACGAGGAGCGGGGACGCCTTCACGTCGTCGCCGCTCGCCACGCCGTTGAACACCGGCACGCGGACGCTGCCGTGCACCACCTTGCCGACCTTGCCGCGAAACGTGCCGCCCGTGTACGGCGCGCCGGAGATCGCCGCCGCCCGCGCGCGCGAGCCCGAGTCCCAGCTGCCTGGGTTGTGCTCGAACGGCGCTTCCGGGACACCGTAGAAGGCGTCGAGCGCGGCGGCGCCTTCGATCGACTCGCCATCGATCATCGCGTCGGCTTGCGCGTCGTAGCGCAGCGCGCGCGTCGGAGCGACGAGCGGTGCTTTCGCCACCGCCGCGAGCATCGCCTCGAGCGGCGCGCGGCTCGGCTCGGTGCGAAACACGAACGCGAGCACGGGCAGCGCCTCTTGCGACTCGACCCACGCCCGCGTCGCGGCGAGCCGCTCCCACCCGGCGAGCTCCTCGGCCTTCGGCGCTTCCGACATCGCGCGGACGAAACCCGCCGGAGCGCCGATCGGCTTCCCGGTCGCGGTCTTCACGCCAGCATCGAGCGCGAACGCGTAGCTCGTGTCCGGCATCAGGTAGTCGCCCGCCGCGGGGAAGAAGGTCACGCGCCGCGCGTCGTCCGCTGCATGGCGAACGAGCACGACCTCGCGCCCCACCTCGGGGCCATCGAGCGCGACGAGGTGCGCTTTGCCCGCGAACGAGTCGAGCTCCACGGCCTCGGTCGTGTGGAGCGTGATCGGCGCGGCGAAGCCGAAGCCCGGCCGACCGGCGATGCGCGCGTCGAGCATGGCGAGGGCCTCGGCGCTGGCGGAGGCGGCCATGAGTGGGTCGTCGCCGAGCGGCGCGAGCTCGACGCCGGCTGCGCCGCGGTAGAGGTCGTTCGGGAACGGCGCAGCCGAGATCGTCTGGTCAGGCGCGATGCCGAACGCGAATGCGTCCGCGCCCGTCGGAAACTTCGGGCCTGCGGGCGTCGGCGTGGTCTCGTCGCCGCCGCACGCGACGAGGGTCGAACAGGTGAGCAGCGCGAGAAGGATCGAGGAGCGCATCGCCGCGGAGACTACACGAGCCACGCAGCGCGATGGGCTTCGAAGGCGCGCGGTGAGCGAACAGGCGCAGCACGGTGAGCGAATAGGCGCAGCGCGGTGAGCGAATAGGCGCAGCGCGGTGAGCGAATAGGCGCAGCGCGGTGAGCGAATAGGCGCAGCGCGGTGAGCGAATAGGCGCAGCGCGGTGAGCGAATAGGCGCAGCGCGGTGAGCTTCGAAGGCTACACGCC
>SXGT01174731.1_pt1 | contig 11368 bp, 10 predicted proteins | sample 3176221 | NCBI WGS metagenome assembly SXGT01 (sample SAMN11356862, study PRJNA531348) | freshwater metagenome | isolation source: freshwater sample F1-120 | place: China: Fuxian Lake, Yuxi | collected 2017-12-25
GTGAGCAGGATAAAAGTTTTTCTCAGGATGGTGTGGTCATCACGTCGATTGGTAAAAACAACGATGAGGCTCATGCTGTCCTGCAACAAAATGATGGCTTGTTAGTAGTTGCCGGTTTTACGGAAAGCACGGATCAGGGCCGTGACTTTGCGTTGGTTCGTTACACTGCCGCGGGAAAATTGGATAAAAATTTCGACAGTGATGGCATTGTGACGACGGATTTTGGTGCAAAAAAAAGCGATGCAGCCTTTGCACTGTTGAAACAACCCGAAAACACGGTATTAGCCATAGGCTACAGCAATAATGGTCAGAATGATGATTTCTCTCTGGCGCGTTACACCCAGACCGGCCAGCTGGATAGTCAGTTCGGCGAACAGGGGTTGGTGTTGACCGATTTTCACGGCCGCAAGGACCGCGGATTTGCCGCCCTTAAACAGCGCGACGGTCGGATAGTGGTAGTGGGTACAAGCCATAACGGCAAAAATGACGATATTGCTCTGGCCAGATACATGGCCAACGGTGATTTGGATATCAGCTTTGGTGAGGGCGGAAAGGTCATCACAGCGGTTGGTGCCGGTCATGATGCCGCTTACGCCGTAGTGCAGCAATACGACGGTAAATTGCTGATAGCCGGTTACACGCAAAAGGAAGGCAATAATTTCGATTTTTGTCTGATTCGCTATAACGGCAACGGCACCCTGGATAAAAGTTTTAATACCGACGGTATATTGACCACCAGTTTTGGTGCCGGGCAGGCGAATGCCTTGGCGGCTGTTGCTCAAAGCAATGGTCATCTGGTTTTGGCGGGGTTTACGGACAGCAGCAACAAGAAAAAAGTCGCCATGGCGCGCTACTTGTTTGATGACGATGATAACGATGGCGTGGTGGATGATAAAGATAATTGCCCGTTCCTCAGCAACCCGGATCAGAAAAATCATGATAGTGACGATGATGGAGACGCCTGTGATGAGGATGACGACAATGACAACATCAAGGATAAAGATGACCTGTTTCCGCTGGATCCCACCGAATCTCGCGATCATGATGGTGACGGCATTGGCGATAATGCAGATACCGACGACGATAATGATGGCCTGACCGACAGCGAAGATCCTTATCCGCGTTCTGCATTTGTCCTTCGACGCATCGGCGGTTCCAAGCCTGAAGATCATTTTGCTTACAGTGTGGCTAATGCTGGCGATTTGAACCAGGACGGTTACGACGACATGATAGTCGGCATTCCGCAGTGTGATCGGTCTTTGGGCGGCAATAAACAGCTTGCCAGCAATGTCGGCTGCGTTTTGATTTATTCCGGCAAAAATGGGGAACGTATCCCCGCTTTGTCGTTTCATGGCGCAAAAGCCGGTGATGAATTTGGCAATGCGGTGGCTGGTGGTGTTGACATCGACCGAGATTCGGTACCCGATCTGATCGTTGGAGCTTTCAAGACCGATGGCATGGATGTCGCAACAGGGCGTAGCCTGAAAAATGCGGGTATGGTTTACGCCTATTCCGGTGCTGACGGGCACGAGTTGTTTCGGCTACAGGGGCAGGCAACCGGAGACGGATTTGGAAAAGCAATCGCCCTGATGCCAGACATCGATGCTGATGGCTATGTGGATATATTGGTTGGTGCCTGGAAAGTCGATAGCCTGGATCCTGTCACCGGTAAATTACGCAGCGACGCAGGTGCCGCCTATGTCTACTCGGGACACACGCAACATTTGATCAAGGCATTTTTCGGAGAGGGAAAGAACGATCGCTTTGGTTCAGCGTTGGCCAGTGTGGATCTTGATCACGACGGTTTGAATGATGTCGCCATTGGTGCCTATCTGCACGACAATATGATTTCCGGTAAAAATCAAAAACGGATCGATGCCGGTGCTGTATATGTTTATGCAGCTGGCGACTGGGGCTTGCTGCATTCATTCAAGGGCCTTTCAGCCGGCGATCAATTCGGTTTTGCCATTTCCGGAATTTCTGATCTGAACGCCGATGGTCATGATGATTTAATCATTGGTGCACCCAAAGCCGATGTATCGGATCCGGTGTCGAAAAAGCAGATAGCAGATGCCGGTATAGCAACCGGATACTCCGGGCGCAATGGCGATGTGCTGGCTGTGGCTCAAAGCAGCCTTCCGCAAGCTGGAGCAAGGTTTGGTGCTGCCATTACAGCCTTAGGCGACATCAATGGGGATCATGTCAGTGATTTTGCGGTGGGGGCCTTCAAATACACTACCAGGGTCAAAGAGAGGGATCTGCCAAATGCCGGGCAGGTGTCTCTGCTTAGCGGTGCGGATGCCTCTCAGCTGTTTATGATTCAAGGTCAACGCCAGGACAGTTATTTGGGTTTTGCACTCAGCGGTGGTGGTGATCAGAATCAAGACGGCGTGGCTGATATTATTATTGGTGGTCATAAAGCCGATCCTTTACACAACAAATCGCAAGCACCCATCTTGGATGCGGGCTCGCTGGAAGTCATCTCCGGCAGAGCGGGTTTACCGAAATGAGGTAGCCAAAATAGCTTATGTTTGCAATGCCCAAGAGAAATGATTGAAATGACAGAATTTTGATGGGCTTTCAATTTCGCATCCTGCAAAAACCGGATAGAATCCCCGCCTCGAATTCAGTTAGCGGAGTGAAAGGTGACTATTTTAACGATTCTGGAATTTCCGGATAAACGCTTGCGCAGCGTGGCCCAGGAAGTTACCCAAGTCGATGCGCAAATCAAGACTCTGGTCGATGATATGCTGGAAACCATGTATGCTGCCAAAGGCATAGGCTTGGCGGCCACCCAGGTGAATGTTCAAAAGCGCATCATTGTAATGGACGTCAGTGAAAACAAAGACGAACCCATTTGTCTGATCAACCCGAAAATCATCGAGACCGTCGGTACGGAAGAATCTGAAGAAGGTTGTTTGTCGGTACCCGGTTTTTTCGAAAAGGTCAGTCGCGCCGAACAAATCAAGGTGACTGCCTTGAATCGTGAGGGAGATGCGTTCGAACTGGAGGCCAGAGACTTGCTGGCAGTGTGTATTCAACATGAAATGGATCATCTGCTAGGGAAATTATTCGTGGACTATTTATCAGCCTTCAAGCGCAACCGCATCAAGGCCAAGCTGGACAAAATCCATAAGCAGCAGGAGCAATAATCGCCGATATGAATATCGTTTTTGCCGGTACCCCGGAATTTGCCCTGCCCACTTTAAATGCGCTACTGGCTTCTGAGCATCAGTTGTGCGCGGTATATACCCAGCCAGACCGTCCGGCTGGTCGGGGGCGCAAATTGACGGCCAGTCCGGTCAAGCAGGTTGCGCAATCGGCGCATGTGCCGGTTTTCCAGCCGGAAAATTTCAAACAGGCAGACACGCTTGAACAGTTGCTGGCGCTTAAGGCTGATCTTTTGGTGGTCATTGCTTATGGGTTGATATTGCCGCAAGCCGTGATCGACGTGCCGCGCCTGGGATGTATCAATGTTCACGGCTCGCTGCTGCCGCGCTTGCGAGGTGCTGCGCCGATACACAGGGCTTTGATGGCGGGGGACAATAAGACCGGCATCACGATCATGAATGTGGTGAAAAAACTGGATGCCGGCGATATGTTGTTGAAAATTGAATGTCCGATTTTGTCCACCGACACTTCCAGCAGTCTGCACGACAAACTGGCGCAGATGGGTGCCGATGGTTTGATGCAGGTGATCGAGCAATTCCAGCACCAACAAGTGAAACGGGAACCCCAAGAGGAAAGCCTGGTGACCTATGCGGAAAAACTGGACAAGCGGGAATGCGAGCAGGATTGGCAGGATACGGCGATACAGCTGGATCGAAAAATTCGCGCCCTGAATGCCTGGCCGGTGGCGCAAACCTTGTTTAATGGCGAAGTGTTGCGCGTCTGGAATAGCCGGCTGACTGACAAAAAGGCCACTCTGGTGCCTGGCAGCATAGATTGCAGCGATCAGGCGTTGGATGTGGCAACCGGCGACGGAGTTGTTCGCCTGTTGGAAGTGCAACTGCCTGGCGGCAAACGTATCGCCGGTAAGGATTTTCTGAATGCGCATTCCGTCGATCGGCTGAAGTTGGGCGCATGAACTTACGCGGCCTTGCGGCGCAGGGGCTCTCAAGGGTCATTCACGATGGCCATTCTTTGACGGCTGTGCTGGATAACTTGCTACCCAAATTGAAAGATCATCAGGATCGCGCCTTTGTGCAAGCCTTGTGTTATGGTGTGATCCGGCATTATTTTGCTCTGGATTTTATGCTGCAGCAATTGCTGGACAAACCGCTGAAACCCAAAGATGGCGACATTCAGGCATTGATATTGGTGGGTTTGTATCAATTGCAGCATATGCGGGTCAAGGCACACGCAGCTGTTTCCGAAACCGTAGCCGCCACCCGGCATAAACCCTGGGCCAAATCCCTGGTCAATGCCGTCCTGCGTCGCTATCTGCGTGAAGCCGAAACCTTGCAAAACGCCAGTCAGATGGACAAACAGTCCACCTGGAATCATCCGCTATGGATCGTGGAGCAATTACAGGCCGACTGGGAGCAGCAAACCGAACAGATTCTGCTGGCAAATGATCAGCCTGCGCCGATGGCGATTAGGGTTAATCTGTTGCGTTGCACGCGGGAACAGTATCTGTTGCGCCTGGAACAATTCGGCATAGAAGCCCAGTTGACGCCTTGTAGCGAAGCCGGGCTGATTTTGGATCAGCCTCTCAGCGTCGATTTGTTGCCCGGTTTTGCAGACGGTCTGGTTTCCGTTCAGGATGCGGCCGCACAACTCGCCGCCGGGTTACTGAACGTAAAACCCGGGCAAACGGTGCTGGACATGTGCGCTGCCCCGGGAGGCAAGACCGCAGCGATATTGGAACGTCATCCCGGATTACACAGTCTGCTGGCCATCGATATCGATTCGCAACGCTTGCAACGGGTGACACAGAATCTGGAGCGTTTGGGATTGCAAGCCGATACCCTGGTAGCGGATGCCAGTCTGCCGGCTAGCTGGGCTGCGGGCAGCTTATTCGACTGCATCGTATTGGACGCCCCCTGTTCCGGATTGGGCGTGATTCGCCGTCATCCCGACATCAAGCTGCTACGCCGGTACAGCGATATCAGCCGCTTGCAGGCGTTGCAGGCCCGGTTGCTGGATGCCGCCTGGTCTTTGCTGGCGACGGGCGGGCAATTGCTGTATGTCACCTGCTCAGTGCTAAAGCAGGAAAATGAGGCGCAAGTCGCCGCTTTCCTGGAACGCCATTCCGATGCCGTTGAATGGGTGATTGAAGCCGATTGGGGTATGCCACGGCCGCATGGCCGGCAAATTCTCCCCGGGTCATCGCAAATGGACGGCTTTTACTATGCCAGGCTTTGTAAAGCCGTTTAATCACATTCTGCGGGTTTTGCTTTTACTCTGGGCCCTGCCAGGTATTGCCGGTCTGTATGACACACAAATTCGCCAGGCCAGTCTGATCAAAAATGATGCTGAATTCAATATTCAAACCAAAATTGAGTATCTGCTCAGTCCTGTGGCAAAGGAGGCTTTGCATAAAGGTGTACCATTATTCTGGACGGTCTGGCTGGAAATTCGGGAAATTGGTTGGCTTTGGGATGATTGCATTCATCGGCAAAGACTGTCTTACCGCTTGAAATTTCATGCCCTGCTAAATCAATATGAAGTTTTGTCGGATTCCACGCACGGTGAAATGTTTTTGTCACTGAACGCCGCCTTGAATTATATGTCTGCTCCAACAACGGCTGCACCCGTAAGCCAGGATTTGTTCCAACCGGGTCGGCATTATGAGCTGGCCATCAAATCCCGCTTCGAAAGGGAGTTGTTGCCGGTTCCGCTCCGTCCGTTTGCATACCTTGATAGCCAATGGTTTCTTTCCAGTGACTGGTATATATGGCTTCTACAAGAATAAAGCTACCCGGCAGAGCCTCCATCGTCATTTTATTCGGCTTTATTCTGCTTTCACTGCAGATGATGAGCAGTTCTTCGCAGGAGTCTTCACAACTCAGTGAAATGTATACCTGGCTGCTGGTGATCAATACTCTGGGTTCGATCTTCCTGCTTGGACTGGTTATTTTCAATGCTTATTCGTTGATTCGCGAGCTGAAGAAAAAGGAAGCCGGTTCCCGTCTGACTACGCGAATGATTTCGCTTTTCGTATTATTGGCACTGGCACCGGCGGCCATCGTGTTTTACTTTTCCGTGCAGTTTTTACAACAGGGTATCGATAGCTGGTTTAACGTGGAAATCGATCGCGCCATGGAGGATGCGCTGGAACTGAGTCAGTCTTCGCTGGCGCAACGGATGAATTGGCATATCAAACAAACCAAGCAGATTGCCGCCAGACTGGAAGATACTTCCGACAGCCTGATTGCGCTGGAAATCGGTTCATTATGGGCGGACTCCGGTGCCATGGAAATTGCTGCATTCTCCAGTCAGGGTCGGATTTTGGCCTCCAGTAGCGCCAATCGCAGTGATATTCTGCCGCATCTGCCTGATGAGCATGTCTGGCTGCAACTGAAGCAAAACAAGGAATACTTTGCCTTTGATCCCGGCGATGATGATGAAATGATGGTACGGGTGATTTTGCCGATAGGGCGCGATCAAAGTCGATTTTTACAGGTGTTGTATCCAATTCCGGTGCGAGTGACCGATTTGGCGGATTCCATTGAATTTGCCTTTATCCGCTATCAGGAAATGACTTTTCTGCGCAGTTCCTTGAAAACCAGCTTTTCTCTGATTTTATTGCTGGTATTGCTGTTGAGTTTATTGGCAGCCATCTGGATTGCCTTTATCAGCATCCGTAACATCGTGGCGCCGGTAAAAGAATTGGTGAAAGGTACCCAGGCAGTGGCGGATGGCGATTACCAGCAACAGTGACCGGTAATGAATCAGGATGATCTGGGGTTTCTGGTGGAGTCGTTCAATCAGATGACCCGACGTATTGCCCGCTCGCGGGATGAAACACGTGCCGCCGGTCTGGAAGTGGAAAACCAGCGTGCCTATCTGGAAACCATTTTGGCCAACCTGACAGCCGGTGTCATCAGTTTTGATGCCGCGTTTCATATCCGCACTGCCAATCAGGCGGCTTATCGCATATTGCATATCCCGGTCAGTCACTTTGTCAGCCAGACCCTGCCGAATCTGGCCAGCCAGCATATCGAACTGGCCGAGTTGTTGGAGGCCATACAACATTTACTGGAAAAGGCCGATGACATTTGGGAGCAGCGCATCGTGTTTCTGGGGCCGAACGGTCGGCAGGAGTTGTTGTGCCGTGGTACGCCGTTGTTTTCCCAGGATGGAAGTCGGATGGGGGCTGTTGTGGTTTTCGATGATGTCACGGACTTGATTCAGGCGCAGAAAAATGCCGCCTGGGGCGAAGTGGCGCGCCGTCTGGCGCACGAAATCAAGAATCCTTTGACACCAATCCAGCTGTCGGCCGAACGTTTGCAACACAAATTATCCAAGGAATTGCCGGAGGCTTCCGCCGAATTCCTGCAGCGCGGCACCCGCACTATTGTGCAGCAAGTTGAAGCCATGAAGCATATGGTGGACGATTTCGCCGAGTATGCCCGACCGTCCAAAAAGCATGTGCAGAAAATCAATCTGCTGGATTTGATTCAGGAAGTCATGGCACTTTACCAACCTTCAGGTATTGTGTTCAATACGGCATTCGTGGCGCCTAGAGTGGTGGTCGAAGCCGATCCGGTCAGTCTGCGCCAAGTGTTGCACAATCTGATCAAAAACGCCCAGGAAGCCTGTGTTTCAGGCTGTCATATCGACATCAGAATCAGTAAGGCGATGCGAAACAATGCGGATTATGTCGAACTGGCGATATATGACAACGGCTCCGGTCTGCAAACGGAACAAATTGAAACCATTTTCGAACCCTATGTGTCCACCAAAGCCAAAGGCACCGGTTTAGGCTTGGCCATCGTCAAAAAGATCATTGAAGAACATGGCGGCGTGATTTGGGTGGATACGGCTTATAATGCCGGGGCCGGCTTTATCATACAACTACCGGTCTTAGAATTTGGAAGCCTTGAATTGGAAAACAATGCATGAACAAACAAGCCCCTTACATTTTGGTGGTCGATGACGAACAGGATATTCGCCAATTGGTTTCGGAAATCCTCGAAGACGAAGGTTATGAAGTTGCGATGGCGGAAAATGCCGCTGAAGCGAGAAAGTCTAGGCATAAGCGTCCGCCACATTTGATTTTGCTGGACATCTGGATGCCTGATTGTGACGGAATTACGCTGTTACGTGAATGGGTGGCTGAGGACGACGCTTTGTGTCCGGTCATCATGATGTCAGGTCATGGTTCGGTGGAGTCGGCCGTCGAGGCCACACGTTTGGGGGCTTACGATTTTCTGGAAAAGCCTTTGTCGCTGGCCAAATTGCTACTAATCGTTGAGCGTGCGCTGGAAACCAGTTCTCTGCAACGTGAAAATGCTGGTCTGAAGCAACAGCTGATGATAGGTGTGGATCCGATAGGCAAAAGCGCGGTGGTCGAGCGTACCAAAGACAAGGTAAAACGTCTGGCGCAACATGACACCCGTGTATTGTTTGTCGGTGAGCCCGGAGTCGGCAAGGAAATGTTTGCTCGCTATTTGCACCATAACAGTCCGCGCCGGGACGGTGCCTTTATAGATGTCTCGGTCGGCAGCATTTCCCCCGAAAACGCCGCCGTCGAATTTTTTGGCCGCGAGGATAATGGTCGGGTTTACCGCGGTTTGCTGGAACAGGCGCATCGCGGCACCTTGTTTCTGGGTGAAATCGGTGGCATGGATCCGGAAACGCAAGCTCGTTTGCTGAGTGCGCTGGAATCCAGCTCTTTTTTACGCGTGGGCGGTAGTCAGGCCGTGCGCGTTGATGTGCGCGTGGTGGCTTCCACTCGAATGGCGCTGGATGAAGAGGTCAATCAGGGACGCTTTCGGCAAGATTTATATTACTTGCTGAACGAGGTCACGCTGGAAGTGTTGCCGTTGCGCAACCATAGTGAAGATGTGCCGGGACTTTTGAATTTCTATGTCGATCATTTTGTGGTGCACGAAAAACTGCCGTTTCGGCGCTTTTCGATGGCTGCGCAAAATTACCTGCGCAATTACAGTTGGCCCGGTAATGTCAGGGAATTGCGTAATCTGGTGCAACGCTTGATGATACTGGGTGCCGGTGATGACATCGAGCTGGATGAGGTGAAAACTGCGCTGGGTTCTATTGCCGAACAACCCAAGCTCGGTTCCAATGTGCCTGAATTTTTCAATCTGCCCTTAAAAGAGGCGCGGGATCATTTCGAAAAATCCTACCTGGAATATCACTTCGAAAAAAACGGCGGTAGTGTGGCTAAACTGGCGAGTGCCATCGGTATGGAACGCACACATCTGTACAGAAAACTGCATGCCTTGAAAATTAAGCTGTAAAACAACTTGAAGTTAAGGTTGGCTTTGAGTAAAATCCGCCTTCTTTATATTCAGCCCCAACAGATTAAAAGCAAAGATGAAAACATTTAGTGCAAAGCCCGCAGAAGTTAAGCGCGATTGGTACGTGATTGATGCAGAAGGAAAGACGCTAGGTCGCCTTGCTACTGAAATTGCACGACGTCTTCGCGGCAAACACAAACCCGAATTCACGCCGCATGTGGATACCGGTGATTACATTATCGTCATCAATGCCGAAAAAGTCGGCGTGACCGGTAATAAGGAAAAAGACAAGATGTACTACCGCCATACCGGATACATCGGCAATATGAAATCCGCCTCCCTGGGCAAGCTGAGACAAACCTTTCCGGATCGTATCATCAGCACCGCCGTTCAAGGCATGCTGCCTAAAAATCCACTAGGCCGCGCGATGTTCAAAAAATTAAAAATTTACGCAGGTTCCGAGCACAATCATCAAGCTCAGCAACCCAAAGTATTAGAAATTTAAGCAGGTACTACATTTTATGGCAGCTCAATACTACGGAACAGGTCGTCGCAAAAGTTCGGTCGCCCGCGTTTACGCCACTATCGGCTCAGGAAAATTCATCGTCAACAAACAACCGGTTGAAGCTTATTTCGGCCGTAAAACCGACGAAATGATTGCCCGTCAGCCTCTGGAGTTACTGAACAGAAGCAGCGAGTTTGATATCAACATCATCGTTTCCGGCGGTGGCCCGTCAGGACAAGCTGGCGCAATTCGTCACGGCCTGACCCGCGCTTTGATGGATTTCGATGAAACATTGAGAGCTCCGCTCAGAAAAGCAGGCTATGTCACTCGCGATGCCCGCGAAGTAGAACGTAAAAAAATTGGTCTGCACGGCGCAAGAAAACGTCCGCAATACTCAAAACGTTAATTTTTGCTTCCAAGCAAGTCAAAAAGCCGCTTTACAGCGGCTTTTTTATGTCCGCCATATTCTCTGTTTTTCAATAAGCGGCATAATGTCGACCCTGGTTGGCAATATTGAAAAGGTTTTGCTGCATGCGCGCCATCGAAGTCATCACGCAATCGCTACATTTGAGCGAACAACCCCATCCGCAAGAGCCTGCAGCCCACCAGGTGCTGATCAAAGTCATGGCGGCAGGCATCAACCGACCGGACCTGTTGCAGCGGCAGGGTGTATACCCGCCACCGCCTGGTGCTTCGCCTATTTTAGGATTGGAAGTGGCGGGTGTGATTGAGGCGGTCGGTGCGCAAGCTTCAGGATTCCGTATCGGTGATAGGGTTTGTGCATTGGTCACCGGTGGTGGGTATGCCGAATATTGTCTGGCCAGTGCTGTCTGTTGTTTGCCTTTGCCAGAAGGCTACAGCTTTGTACAGACGGCGGCACTACCGGAAACGCTGTTCACTGTGTGGAGCAATGTATTTCAGCGTGGTCGTTTATTACCGGGTGAAAGTCTATTAGTGCATGGTGGTGGCAGTGGTATTGGAACCCTGGCCATTCAACTGGCCAAGGCAATGGGTAACCCGGTGTATGTCACGGCTGGCAGTCATGAAAAATGCCGGCGCTGCCTGGAACTGGGTGCCAGCGCAGCCATCAATTACCATCAAGAGGACTATGTGGCCAGTATTTTAGAGATCACTCAAGATCAAGGTGTGAATCTGGTTCTGGACATGATAGGCGGCGAATATTGCCCGCGTAACCTGAAATGCCTGGCTGTGGAAGGTCGACTGGTGCAGATTGCCATCCAGCAGGGTGCTAAGGCGGAAATCAATCTGTGGCAGCTGATGGTAAAACGGCAGACCATTTCCTTCAAAGTATAAGTGCTACCTCGAGCAGCAGTCGATAAATTAGCGCCATTGAAAAAGGTTGCTGAAAAATTAGCAGCCTGAACCTGTGGACCAGTATGATCTATGATTATTGGCCCGGTAAGATTTCCAGCCA
>SXGT01107692.1_pt1 | contig 11367 bp, 4 predicted proteins | sample 3176221 | NCBI WGS metagenome assembly SXGT01 (sample SAMN11356862, study PRJNA531348) | freshwater metagenome | isolation source: freshwater sample F1-120 | place: China: Fuxian Lake, Yuxi | collected 2017-12-25
CGGCGCGCTGGTCGGCCGCAGCCTGGCTGATGCGGCCAAGCTCCAGGCGCGGCAGGCCGAGCGAGGGGTCCAGACGCGGGCGACGACGCAGGCCGCTGTCGACGACCGCCGCGACGCCATCGACCGTCAGCGAAGTCTCTGCGACGTTGGTGGAGAGCACGACCTTGCGGCGCGGGCTCGGCGCCCAGGCGTGCTCCTGCTCCGCGCTGCTGGTGGCACCATGCAGCGCCCGAACGTCGCAGGCGGCGGTCGCTGGGGCGCGCTGCAGGGCCTCGGCGCAGGCCCGGATCTCCGCCATTCCTGGCAGAAAGACCAAGACGTGGCCGGGCGCAGAGGGTTCGGCCTCGGGGCTCATGGGCTGGGCGTCGAGCCACGCGCATGCCTCCGCGACACCCTGCGCCACGGCCTGTGGCAGCGGCAGGGCCCGCGGGCCGGGCAGAAAGCGCACCGCGACCGGGTGCGAGCGAACCTCGACGCGCAGCACGGGGGCGTCGCCGAGGAGCGCGGCCACACGGGTCGGATCGAGGGTCGCCGACATCGCGAGCAGCCGCAGCTCGGGCCGCAGCGATCGTCTGACCTCAGCGAGCATCGCCAGCGACAGGTCGACCTCGAGGCTGCGCTCGTGGAGCTCGTCGACCACCACCGCCGCGACGCCGTGCAGGCCAGGATCGGCCTGAATCCGCCGCACCAGTAGCCCTTCGGTGACGACCTCGATCCGCGTCTGCGCCGAGACGCGCCGCTCAAAGCGGATGGCGTAGCCGACCTCTAGCCCGAGGGGAGTACCGCGCAGCGCCGCCATCCGCGCCGCCGTGGCGCGTGCCGCGATGCGACGCGGCTGGAGCACGACGATCTTGCCGTCGGGATCGGCGCCGGGCGGAGCGATGAGCACCGCCGCGCCTGGGTCGCTGAGTGCGCGCAAGAGACCCGGAAGGGCCGCAACAACGGGCAGCGGTGGCCAATGCGGCGGAGCCTGAGGAGGGCTCTGGGGAGGACCCGCGCTGAGGGGGGCAGCGGCACCGCCGGCGGTGGTTTGGGGCCTCGTCACGTCGGCGCTCAGGGCAAGGGCGCCGTGAGCAGCCAGAGCTTGCCGATGCCCTCGAACGCCAACGAGTAACGAGTCCCAGCCGGATCGACGAGGAGCTCAGACAGACCGCCATAGGTGTCAGCGCCAACGCCTGGCGAGTGGCTGGCGAAGGCGTCGCTCAGCACGCCGAGGTTTTGGCTGGCGAAGGCAAAGTCGCTGCTGGCGGTGATCTTGGCCGCATGCAGGGCCACGCTGCCCGGTGGCACCCACACCGCGAGGTAGCCTTTGCCCGCCGGCAGCCGGGCCAGTCGAAAGGCGTCGATGGCTTTGGGCGGCAATCCGCCGAGCAGATCGGCGACGACCAGCGGGCTCGGCGCGATGGCGATCGGCTGGTCCGGGCGGACGCGGGCGAACAGGAGGAACGCGCGGTCCTTGCCGACGTCGGCTGCCACGCCCGAGATCAGCACCGCGACCTTGACCGCCACCGGATCGAACACCGCGTCGATGGCATCGTAGCGGATGTCGCCAGCGACCGCGGCGCCCTGCAGGACCGGGTTGCGCTTATCGGCAGGGATGCCGAGCGAGTCGACGGGCCAGGCGACCAGACTGGCGACGCCGCCGTTCGCGCTGAGGTGGCGCGTCGCCCCCCAAAACACGCTGCCGGTCGTCCAAGCTGTCACCGCACCGCGCAAGGCCACCTCGACCTCAACGGCCCCCGCAAGGGTGACCGTCGGCGGCGGAGCGCCTGGGCCGCCGAGCGCCAAAGCAGCCTCGCCGAGCCAGCGCTGCGGACCGGCCAGGCTGGCCCGCAACAGCAGGCCGTAGAGCTTGGCCAACGTGGGTGGGCCAGAACCGCTCGCGACCTGGCGCAGGCGCAGATCCGGACGCCAAGGCAGCGGCATAGGCGGCCCATCGGGACAGGGTGGCGCAGCGCCAGCGCTGAGGCCATTGCCGCCCACGCCGGCGAGCAGCAGCCGCAGCCTCCCGCCCCGGCTGTCGACGCCGCAGCTCCCTTGGCCCTGCCCGCCCTCGAGGACGGAGAGCACCACGGCGTCGTAGCTGCTCGGGTGCGGCATCAACACGGGATGGGCGTGGCACCATGCCGCCTCTCCAGCCGGCGCCGTCAACGGCAACGGCAACACCTGGGCCGCCGCGCCGCCGACCGGCAGTCGAACCGCGAGCACCGCGCTGCTCTGGCCCTGCTCAACCTTGCAAGGCCCATCCTGCGCCGCCAGCCAGAGCTGCGGCAGCGACCCGAGGCTGCCCGAGTGCGCCTCTTGCCAGGCCAACGTCGGCCGCAGCGGCTGCACCGCGCCTGGCAGCGAGATGGCGACCGGGCCGGTCTTGCCACCGTTCGCCGTGACGCAGAGCCCGTTGACGCAGCTGTGGAACGCCGGGCAGGAGTCTACCAGGACGCAGCCGCCAGCCGTGCTGAGGCAGATAGCGCTCTTGCAGCTGCCATCTTTGGGCTGGGCACAGGCCAGCGGCGCCCCAGCCTCGCAGCTGCCCGCCTTGCAGGTGTCACCATGTGTACATGGGTCGCCGTCGCTGCAGGGAGTGTCGGTGGCGACGTGGCTGCAGGCCACGCCTCCGCCGCAGCTGTCTTCTGTGCAAGGGTTGTTGTCGTCACATGCCTTGGCGGCGGCGCCGCTGCAGACGCCGCCAAAGCAGGCGTCGGCGCCAGTACAGAGGTCACCGTCGTTGCAGGTGATGCCATTGATGGCGCTCCACTGCACCTGCGACTGGCTCGGCACGCAGCCAAGGCACGGCGCCCCCACGGCCAACTCGCCCGCCTTGGCGCAGATCCCGCTGATTAGACAGACGTTAGCGAGCAAGACGTGCTTGCAGGCGCCCTCGACACAGGCGTCGGTGGTGCAAGAGAGCCCGTCTTCAGGGCACGGGCTGCCGGTCGGCAGGTCCGTGGCGTAGCAACCGCTCGAGACCGAACAGGCGTCGGCGGTGCAAGGGTTTCCGTCGAAGCAGCTGAGGGCCTCGCCCTTGCACCAGCCGCCCTTGCAGGCGTCGCCGGTGGTGCAGGCGTTGCCGTCGTCGCAGCTGCCGCCCTTGAGGCCGTGGAGGCAGGGATCCTTGCCGAGCATCAGCGGGTTGCAGCCGTCGACGGTGCAAGCGTCGCCGTCGTCGCAGTCGAGCGGCGGGCCCAGACAGACGCCGGCGATGGTGCAGGTGGCGACGTCGGTGCAGGCGTTGCCGTCGTCGCAAACCGCCCCGACGAGCAGCGTCCAGTCGCTGAAGTTGGCGCTCGGCAGGCAGCCGTGGCATGGCTTGGCGGGGTGGGACGCGCCGCCCGAGATGCAGGCACCCGAGATGAGGCAGAAGCCCGCCTGCGTCTGCGCGTGCTTGCAGGCGCCGCCGACGCATTGGTCGATGGTGCAAGGGATGCCGTCGGTCGAACAGGCCGCGCCGTCGGGCTGGCCCTTCAGCTCGCACTTGCCGGACTTGTTGGTGCAGGTGTCCAGCGTGCAGTCGTTGCCGTCGTCGCAGAGCATGCTCACGCCCTTGCACTTGCCATCGACGCAGACGTCGGCCTTGGTGCAGGCGTCTTGGTCGTTGCAGGCTTGGCCTTGCAGTGGCTTGTGGATGCAGCCGTAGCTGGCCAGACAGACGTCGGTTGTGCAGGCGTTGTTGTCGTCGCAGCTCGCCTTTTTTCCTTGGCAGACCGCCAGGCTGCAGGTGTCCTGCAGGGTGCAGGCGTCGCCATCGTCGCAGTTGGCGCCGGCGCCAAGCGGCGAGTTGCTGCAACCGACGCCGACCTTGCATGAGTCGATGGTGCAGGTGTTGCCGTCGTCGCAGTCGCCGTTGAACTCGCACGGGCAGACGATGACACCAGGCAAGCACGCCCCGCCGTTGCAGAAGTCGCCCTTGGTGCAGAGGTCGCCGTCATCGCAAGCGGCGAGGCTCGGGGCGTGCGTGCAGCCCACGAAGTCGTCGCACCAGTCCGTCGTGCACGGGTTGCCGTCGATGCAGTCGCCTGGCCCCAGCACTGAGCCCTTGCACTTGCCCTGGACGCAGGTGTCCGCGACCGTGCACTCGGAGTTGTCGTTGCAAATTCCAAGGATTGGCGTGAAGGTGCAGCCTGTCACGGCGCTGCAGCCGTCGAGAGTGCAAGGCGAGGCGTCATTGCAGAAGATGACCGAGCCCTTGCACGCGCCGCCTTGGCAGGTGTCGAGCGAGGTGCAGGCGTTGTCGTCGTCGCAGTTGTTGGCGTCGAGCACGGTCCAGGCCTTGGCTTGCAAGTTGGGCGCGCACACGAGGCACGGATTGGCGTCGGAGGTGCTGCCCGCCGGGACGCATTTTCCGTTGATCTTACAAATGGTCACCGAGGGAACCGCGACGCACTTGCCGGCGATGCAGAGGTCGTCGGTGCAGAGGTCTGCGTCGGCGAGGCAGCCGCCGTCATTGGGCGTATGGACGCAGCCGAGCCCGAGATGGCAGCTGTCGCTGGTGCAGGGGTTGGCGTCGTTGCAGGTAATGGTCTGACTGGCCACACAGAGCCCGGCCTCGCAGTAGCTCTCGCTGGTACAGGGATCGTTGTCGACGCAGGTGTTGGCGACGGGGAGGTGGACACAGCCCTTGTCCGGCTCACAGGCGTCGCTGGAGCATGGGTTGGCGTCGTCGCAGTTTTTGGGCTCCCCGACGCAGGCGCCGCTGACCTGGCAGCCATCGCCGATGGTGCAGGCGTCGCCGTCGCTGCATAGGCCGGAATGCCGCAATTCCCAGGTCGTCGGGTGGTCGGCGTCGCAGGTCCAGCACTGGCCTCCGACCTGCTCGCCGTCGTTGGCGCAGATGCCGTCGACGAGGCAGCGGCCCTGACGCAACGGATGCGCGCACAGGCCGGACTTGCAGATGTCGTCCGTGCAGGGGAAGCCATCGTCCGAGCACGGAACCCCGCCGCCGAACGCAACGTGGTTGCAGCCGCTATCGAGGCATTGATCGGCGGTGCAAGGGTTGCCATCGTCGCAGGGCGCGAACTTGCCGAGGCAGCTGCCGGCGTGACAGCCGCCGCGAGCTGGGCAGACCGCCGCCGTCAAGCAAGTCGCGGCGTCGGGCAGTGGAGCGGCGGCGCAGTTGCCGTCGAGGCATCGCAGCTCGACGCAGGCCGTGAGGGAGCCGAAGGCCTGCTCGCAGTCGGCGAGTGTCTCGCACGTAGCGCTGAAGCTGTCGGTCCGGGCTGCGGCGTCGGCGGGGCCCGCGCCGTCTTGTCCTGCGCCGCCGCGGCCATCGGCGTCCATCACGCAGACCCCCGCCACGCAACGGCCGCCCTGACACTGCGCGTCCTCGCTGCAGCCGACGCTGGGGTCCGGCACGGGACTGCACGCCGCGAGGGGGCCGAGGCTGGCGCCCCACAGCGCGGCGAGCACGCAGGGTACGGACCAGCGCCAACGCAGGGCAGGGCGCGTCTGGACCGCCCCGTCGTCGCTGCGTGGGCGCAAGGTGAGGCGTGGAGCGACCCTTCGCCGGCCTGCGTCTGCACGGAGATCGTGGCCCATTCCGCTCAAGGCTTGCCCCTACCGATGGCGGCCCCCGGGGTCAGCGGCGCGCCCGGCATAGTATCGTGAATGCCGGGCGCTTTGACAAAGGTTACCGATCGATCGTGCGGGCGCGCCGCGGCTCGCGACGACGCGAGGCGGGCGTCAGCGCTCAGGGGCGGCGGTAGCGGCGTCGGTCGCGGGTGCGACTGGCGCCACTTGGACGGCCTCCCGCTTCACCTTGGGCGCGGCGCGACCGCCCAGCAACCGGGCCGCGATGTCGACGACGTGGCGGTCGGTCACCATGCCCACCAGCTTGCCATCGCGCACCACGGGCAGCGAGCCGATGCGGTGCTTGCGCATCAACTCGACGGCGACGGCGGTGGCGGTCTCGGGCTCGACGGTCAGCGGGTCGCGGCGCATGATCTGGCTCACAGGCACCCTGTCGTAGCCGCCGCGGTCAAAGTGGCCGCCGTTGAGGCGCAGCAGGTCGTGGTTGGTCACCAAGCCTACCAAGCGGCCCTCGTCGTCCTCGACGGGGATGTGGCGCAAGCCCTCCCACTCCATCAGCGACGCCGCCAGATCGACGATGTCCTCTGAGCGGACGGTGAAGAGGTCGGTCTCCATGAACTGGCTGACGGTGCGATAGCTCGCCATCCAGCCGTCGGCGGCCTCGTTGATCGACGCCAGCGGCCACTCGGTCAGCGGCGTATCGGCGCGCTGGCGCTCGATCATCGCCGCGGTCAGCGCGCGCAATCGCTCATGGCGGTTGCCGCCCTCGCGCGTCATCTGGGCCAGCGACGCGAAGCACCACTGGGCGCCGGTCAGGTCGCGCTTGACGCGCTCCTCGTGGATCCCGAGGTAGCGGTCGATGTCCTCTTGCAGCACGCCAGCGTGCTGGAGGCCGTAGCGGGCCAGCGGCAGCAGCTCGTTGGCGATGAGGTCGCGGGCGCCGTGCGATTTGCCGTCCGTCCAGACCATCTCGGCCTGCAGACCCCGCCGCGCCGCGGAGAGGAAGTTCGCCTTGGCGTCGTCGAAGGAGAGCTTCTCCTCGACCCGCCAGGGCTGCTCCAACATGCCAGCCATCAACCCAAAGTAGAACGCGGCGTTCGCGACCTCGTCGACGATCGAGGGGCCGGCGGGCAGGACCCGGTTCTCGATGCGCAGGTGGGGCACGCCGTCGAGGATGCCGTAGCACGGCCGGTTCCAGCGGTAGACCGTGCCATTGTGCATGCGCAACGCCTTCAGTTGCGGCACGATCCCTTGCTCGACCAGCTTGATGGGATCCTCGTCAATCGCTTGCGAGAGCAACACGCGGAAGCGCGCGATGTCTTCGCGGTAGATCTCGAGCACCGAGTCGCGCACCCAGGCGTCGCCGAAATGGACGCGGGCGCGCTGACCACGCGAGGCGTGGACGCCCGACCGCGAGTCGATGCTCTGCTGAAATAGCGCGATGCGCGTCTCGCTCCACAGCCGGTGGCCGAGGAGCAGCGGCGAGTTGACCGCGGCGGCCAGCAGGGGCGCTGTCACCGCCTGCGCCGCGTTGTACATCTTGGCGAACTCGTCGGCGCCGACCTGAAAGTGGACCTGGAACGAGGTGTTGCATGCCTCAAGCATCACGTTGTCGTGTTGCAGCTCCAGCTCGTCGATGCCCTTGATGTGGGTGCGGAAGGAGCCGCCCCGCATCCGTCGCATCGTCTCGTTGAGCTCGAAGAAGCGCGGCTTCTGCGTCATGTTCTCGAGCGTCAGGTCGCCCTGCTCGATCGTCGGCAGGATCCCGACGAGAACGACCTTGGCGCCGACGCTCTCGGCCGTGCGCTGGGCCTTCTCGTAGAGCTCACGCAGCTCGGCCTCAAGATCGCGCAGGCAGCTGGCGCCAAAGACCTGGACGCTGGCGTTGGCCTCTAGGTTGAACCGGGCCAGCTCATGCGTGAAGCGCGGATCGTCAATGCGGGCGAGGATCGCCTCGCTGGCCGCGGTCGGCTGCAGGCCGTCGTCGACCAGGAACATCTCTTGCTCGGCGCCGATGCGGCGGACGCCCTTCTCGATCATGCCGCCGGCGATCATCTTCTCGAGCGCCAGGACGTCCTCAAGGAGCGCGCGCGTGAAATCACGCAGCTCCTCGGGGCTCATGCCGCGGTTGCCAGCTGTCAGGTCGCCCATGTTGCGCCTCGCGCGGCCGTCCCGGAGCACCGCGGACGCAGGCCGCCAATCCAGTTCGGGCGTACGCGCGCTAGCCGGCGCCGCGATCAGGCTGACTCAAATTCCGGCGCCGCCCCCAGCGATGTGCCTGGGGCCACGCCGCTACTGAAGGATCTTCAGCAGCTCGACGTCGAACACCAGCATGCCGGCCGGTGCTCCCGGCCGACCCTGGTACGCCAAGTTCTCGGGGATCCAGAAGCGGCGCTTCTCGCCCTCGACCATCAACTGGACGCCCTCGGTCCAACCGGCGATGACGCGGTTGAGCGGAAACGTAGCGGGCTCGCCGCGGGTGACCGAGGAGTCAAACATCTTGCCGTCGGTCGTCCAGCCGCTGTAGTGAACCTGCACGTTGCTCTCGGCCTTGGGCTTGGCAGTGCCGGTGCCCTTCTGCAGCACCTTGGAGGCGAGGCCGGTGGCGGTCTTCTCGGCGTCGGCCGGTGGCGCCGCGACGTCCTTGGGTGCCTCGGGCACGGGTGCGGCCTTCTGAATGTCGATCAGCTCGACGTCGAACACCAACATGCCCGCGGGCGCGCCAGGCCGGCCCTGGTAGGCGAGGTTCTCGGGGATCCAGAGTCGACGCTTCTCGCCCTTGGCCATGAGCTGCACACCCTCGGTCCAGCCGGCGATGACGCGATCGAGCGGGAAGCTGATGGGCTCACCGCGAGCGACGGAGGAGTCGAACATCTTTCCGTCGGTCGTCCACCCTGTGTAGTGCACCTTGACGGTGTCGGTGGCGCCCGGCTTGTCGGCGCTGGTGCCCGGCTGCAGCACCTTCGAGGCGAGGCCGGTGGCGGTCTTTTGGGCGTCTGCTGGCGGCGCGGCGACGTCCGCAGGCGCGGGGATCGCGCCGGGCTGCGGGGGCTCTGCGGGCACGGCGGCCTCCTTGGCTGGCTCAGCAGGCTTGGCGGCCTCGGCTGGTGCGGTCGGTTCGGCGGGTTTTTCGGCCTCGGTCGGCGCTGGGGCCACCTCGGCCGGAGCCGGCGTGGCGACCTCGGGCTTCTTGCCGCAGGCCGTCAGCAGCGCGGCGCCGGCGACGAGCGGCAGGCCGCAACGCACAGCGGCGCGCAGCGCGGTCGAGATGAGGGACTGGGTGCGGAGGTGTCGGTTGTTCATGGCTGGGGAGGCTGCATCAGCGACAGCACCTTGGCAAGGGGGGCAGGAGGCGTGGCGCCAACCCGCCGGCCGCGGCGATGGAGGACCACGAGCAGGATCGCTAGGCGCCGAGGCATGGCGCAGAGCGTCGGCCGACGGGCGCGGCTGCGGGCCCTGTCGAGCGACGCGGCGCGTGGCGGTCGTTTCGCCGATCGTCCCGGTGAAGACGCCGCGCCTGTCTGCTAAATCGACGCGGCCTGCCCACCGTCCTCGCCAGCGGTCGGCCCATCGCCGCCAACGTCACGAGTCCACTGGCGGGCCGACCGCCGCCGCTGCGCCCTCCGCGGGCCCAGGGTCCATGGGCGTCAGGGAGAGGACGACCTTGCCAGCGACGCTGCGTCCCTCCAACAGCGCCATGGCCTCGGCCCCTGCCGCCAAAGGCCGCACGGCGCCCACCACTGCGCGGAGTTGGCCACGACCGGCGAGGGTCAAGATCGTCTCCAGCTCGGCCAGCGTGCCCATAGTCGAGCCGAGGATCTGGACGCTGTGAAAAAACACCTTGCGGAGGTCGATCGACACCGTGTGGCCCGTGGTGGCGCCGCATGTGACGATGCGCCCGCCTTTGCGCACCGCCCGCAGCGACGCCTCCAAGATCGCGCCGCCGAGGTGCTCAAAAACCACATGGACGCCATCGGGCCACCGGGCGCGCACCGCCTTCGGCCACGACGGCTCGTCGGTGTGGACGACGTCGTCGGCGCCGAGTGAGAGCGCCGCCGGCGCGTCGTCGGCGCTCCGGACGCTGGCGACGACCGAGGCGCCGAGCAATTTGGCGATCTGGATGCCTGCGCTGCCGACGCCCGACCGGCCGCCATGCACCAACACGACCTCGCCGGGCTGGACCGCGGCGACGGTCGCCAGCATGTGCCAAGCCGTGAGCATGGTCGTCGGCAGGGCAGCCGCCTCGATGAAGGTCAGCCCGGTCGGCAGCGGCAGGACCGACCACGCCGGCACGATGACGTGGTCGCGCGCGCAACCGTCCTCGCTCTCGCCCAACATGCCGAAGTGACGACAGAGCGCGAGCGCGCCGCGCCGACACGCCGAACAGGCCATGCAGCCTCGCACCGGATAGAGGACGACCGCCGCCCCAGGCGCGCAGGGCCCTACCGGCGCCACGCCTTCGCCGATCGCATCGACCACGCCAGCTCCGTCGGCACACGGCACGATCGGCACCGGCCAGTGTCCAGCGGGGACGCCGCGTCGAACCCAGAGATCGAGGTGATTGAAGGCTGCGGCGTGCACGCGGACGCGGACCTGCTGCGGCCCAGGCTGCGGAATGGGTCGGGTCTGCAGCGCCATCACCTCGGGCCCGCCGTGGGTGGTGGTGACCAGGGCGCGGCTCGCGGCGGCGGTCCCAGGCGTCGACGTCACGCTCATGCATCGCTCCCTGCGGCGCCAAACGCTGTCGGCGGCGTCGCCCGGCGTTGTAGCGCCGTCGCCGGCCAAGCACCATGGAGGGCAGGGTCGCAGCGGTCGGCACGCAGGCCGGCGCGGAGAAGCGCGTGGACCACAAAGCCGAGGACAGCGCGAACAAGAGAGGCAAGGCCGCACGCGGCAACCGTCGATCGCCAGGGGACGCGCCGTCGCCACCGGACGAGGACGCGCGCAGCACGCCGAGGATCCCGACGCGGTGGTGGATCGTCGCCCTCGCGCTCGGCGCCGTCGCGGCGGCCTTTGGCATCGGAATGCGGCTGCAGGGAGCGGCTGCGGCGCGCGCGCGGCTGTTACAAGCGGTCCACGCGCACCTCGACGCGGGCCTGCCAGCAGCGGCCAGACAGGCCCTGAGCGAGGGCGGCGCGGCCGGCGCGCTGGTCCCGACTGACGAGGCAGATCCGCACGTGGCTTGGGCCCTTGGGCGCCTGCGCGCCGCCGAGGGCGATCGCCTCGACGGCGCGAGGCTGCTCGCTCAAGCCGCCGACGCCGGTGGCGACTGGGCGCTCGACGAACGCCTGACGATCGCGCTCCACCGGGCCGAGGTCGCGATGGCCGCTGGAGCCGATGCGGACGCCATCGCGGTCGCCGAGTCGGCGCTCACGCTCGGCGCCGACGCCTTAGACGACCACCTCGACCGCGATGATCTTGGACTCGACGGTCAGGCCACGCCGCACCGAACACCGGTGGCGGCCACCCCCGAGGCAGCGCGCATGTTTGCGCTGCTGCAGGCGCGAGTTGAGGCCGGTCAGCGCCTGGCAGCCGCGGCAAACGCGCAAGGCCGTGGCGCAGACGCCCTGGTCGCGCTGGCCGAAACCGACGCGGCCGTGCGGGGCCGGGTCTGCACCGGCACCCACCGCATCGCCTGCCGCGGGGTGCGAGCATCGGCACATGCCTTGCTGACCCAGCGGCTCTCACGCGAGCTTGCGCTCGCCCGGCTGGTGGAGGCAGTGGCGCGGGGAGCCGCAGCCGAGCGTGACGGCGACTTTGCAGAGGCCGCCAAGGCCCTCCGAGAGGCGCAGGGCTGGCTGCATGCGCAGGGCGCTGTGGACAATTCGGGCGCCCAGACCGCCC
>SXGT01008112.1_pt1 | contig 11366 bp, 5 predicted proteins | sample 3176221 | NCBI WGS metagenome assembly SXGT01 (sample SAMN11356862, study PRJNA531348) | freshwater metagenome | isolation source: freshwater sample F1-120 | place: China: Fuxian Lake, Yuxi | collected 2017-12-25
CGCATCGCCGTCAAGAATATGGCCGATGAGGTCAATGGCAATCAAGATTGCCGCATGTTTCGCGACTTTCGCGAATTGCTCGACCGCCAAGATATTGACGCCGTGTTGATTGCCACCGGCCCCAATTGGCATGGCACGGCCTCGGCCTATGCGGCGCGGGCCGGCAAGGATATCTATTGTGAAAAGCCCTGCACAAAAAATATTGCACAGAGCCTGGCACTACGCGACATCATGCGGCGATCTGGTCGCGTATTCCAAGCGGGCACGCAGCGCCGGAGTATTCCTCACTTCGCGTTCGCCTGCGAGTTGGCCCGTACCGGTCGGCTAGGCAGGCTGAAGACGATCCACGCCCATCCCGCCGGGTTGACGGCCAGCATGAGTGGCTGGCTCACCCCCGAAGCGGAACCGGATCCGAACGTGATCGACTGGGACATGTATCTGGGTCCCGCCGCGTGGCGTCCCTTCAACCCTCAACAATTGGATGGATTCAATTTTGAAAAAGGGGGCGGCCTGGTCGGTGGCGGCGTGCTGGAATGGGGATCTCATTGTGTTGACCTGTGCCAATGGGCCATGGCCGATGCACAGGTGCCCGTTGAATACCATCCTCCAACCGAAGGACGCCTCGTTGCACGCTACGCCGATGGCGTCGAACTCGTCATCCGTGAAGCCGGCTGGCTTCCCTTGGGATCCTGCCCAGTGCGTTTCGAAGGGGAATCGGGTTGGGTCGAGACTGGAGATAGCGGCAAGCTCGTCTTGAGTTCTCCGGAGCTAATGGCAGGACGAGACGTCGAGGTGATCGCCAACTATCCGGCCACTTTCCACGTGCGCAATTTCCTGGATTGTGTCAAGACTCGCAGTCAACCGCGCACGAACGCCGAGGCCGCGTGCAATGCGCACATTGCCTGCCACGCTGCAAACATTGCCATCGCGCTCAACCGCAAGGTTGTCTACGATCCGCAGCAGCATGCGTTTGTTGGCGATGAACAGGCGAATCGTTTGCGGTCGGAAGCCCTCCGGGAACCGTGGCGCCTTTAATTAATCCATTCCTTCATGCAGGATCGATACCCATCATGTTGACTCGGATCCACCCATCTCGATATGTACTGGTCGCGGCCTGTTGGGGTGCGCTGGCCAGCGTGCCAGCTTGGTGCGACGAGGGCCCAGTCAGCAAAGCCGCATCCGAAGCGGCCTTGATCGAAACCCTGCGCACCGGGGAACCGGCGCAAAAGGCGCTGGCTTGCAAACAGCTGGCGATATACGGCGGCCCCGACTGCGTGCCGAAATTGGTTCCGCTGTTGGCCGACGAGCGTCTTTTGTCGTGGGCCCGCATTGCGTTGGAAGCGATTCCCCATCCAGCGGCGGATGAAGCATTGCGTCAGGCGGCCGCTGGTCTCGATGGCAAGCGGTTGATCGGCGTCATTCATTCGATCGGCGCGCGGCGGGATGCCGGCGCGGTCGAGCCTCTGCTGACCGCACTCCTCAACGGACCCGACGGAGAGGCGGCATCCGCCGCAGCGGTTGCCATCGGACAAATCGGAAATCTCAGCGCAGCTGCTGCTTTGAGTGCCTCGCTCAATTCATCGACCGGCCCCCTGCGTGGCGCAGTAGCCGAGGGCTGCATCTTGTGCGCGGAACATTTGATGCACGACGGAAAAACCGACGGCGCCCGCGCACTATACGATGCCGTGCGCGCCGCCGATGTGCCGAAGCCACGCATTTTGGAGGCAACCCGCGGCGCCATCCTAGTTCGCCAAACGGCGGGGATTCCCTTATTGATCGAGACACTTCAGGCCAAGGACCAGGATCTGTCACGGCTTGGCCTCAGTGCCGCACGTGAGTTACCGGGACGCGAAGTGGCCGAGGCTTTGGGTGCTCAGTTTGCCAAGGCCCCACCTGAGCTGGCGGCGTTGCTGTTGTATGCCCTGGCTGACCGCCAGGATTCCGTCGTCACGCCCGGCATCCTAACCGCCGCCCGTCAAGGTGAACGTCCCGTGCGGCTGGCCGCGATTCGCGTCCTAGGGCGCTCGAACACGACCGACAGCCTATCGGCCCTCCTCGATCTTGCAGCCGACCCAGACAACGAGATCGGCCTGGCCGGCAAGACGGCGGTGGGCGCACTCAAAGGGGAACATGTCAACGCCGAGATCGCAGCGCGGCTGCGGCAGGCGGACGGACCAGCCCTGTTGGCCCTGCTGGAACTGGCAGGCCAACGGCGCGTCCATGCGACCGACGATCTGGTAAAGGCCACCGCGCATGCCGATGCCGCCATTCGCAAGGCCGCTTTGGCCGCCTTGGGACAAACGGTTGCCGCGGAGGAGCTGAGCATCCTCATCTCGGCGGCCGTGGCTCCCCCACACGCGGATGACGCCGAGGATGCCATCCGCGCGCTCCGCGCGGCCTGTGTGCGGATGCCGGACCGCGAGGCCTGCGCGGCGGAACTGACCGCCGCGGTCGGTCGAGCCAACATGGCCACACAGGCCCGACTGGTTGAGATCTTCGGAGAATTGCAGGGCACGACCGCCTTAGGAACCATCGCCAAACTCATGAAGCAGACGGCCAGTCCCGACTCGGTGCAGGACGCGGGGAGTCGCGTCTTGGGGGCTTGGATGACGGTGGAAGCCGCGCCGCTACTCTTGGACCTCGCCCAATCGGCCAACGCGGACAAATATCAGGTGCGGGCGCTCCGTAGTTATATTCGGCTGTCGCGTCAATTCGCCATGCCGGATCCGCAACGGGCTGAAATGTGCGCGCATGCCTTGCGTGCCGCACGCCGGGACGATGAACGAAAACTGGTCCTCGCCGTTCTGGAACGATATCCCAGCCTACAAACGCTCAAGATCGCCGTCGACGCCGCATCCACCGCAACGATCAAAGATGACGCGAGTCTGGCCGCCATGCGCATTGCCCTGCGGACCGGCACACAGACCGAGCAAGCGCGGCAACTTCTGGGCAAGGTCGGCATCGTGCCTCGTCCCATCGAGATCCTTAAGGCCGAATACGGCGCGGATACGCAAAGGCGAGAGGTGACGGCAATCATGCAGCAACACGCGCGTGATTTACCCTTGATCGTCCTCCCCTCGCCTTATAACACCGCGTTGGGAGGGGATCCGGCCCCGGAAACAGAAAAATATTTGAGCATCCGCTATCGGCTTGACGGTAAGGAAGGCGAAGCCAGATTTGCAGAGAACGCAACCATTTTGCTGCCGGTACCGGAGTAATACAACTCAGATTTGAGATTTCAGATCTCAGATCTCAGATCTCACTCGGCCGCATGTTGGGGCACGAGCCGGGCGTAGATTAAATAGAGCGTCGGCACGAAGAGTAGCACGAGGATCGTGGACATGATCGATCCGTAGACCATGCTGACAGCCATGGGAATCAGGACCTGGGCCTGAAATGACGACTCCTGCATCAGCGGGATCAAGCCGGCCACGTTGGTGATCGATGTCAGCATCACCGGCCGAAACCGACGAATGCCGGCGTCAATAAGAGTTTGTCGGATCGGCGTCCCCGGCCGATGCTCCTGGTTGACGTAGTCGATCAAGACAATGGAGTCGTTCAGGACGATGCCGGATAGGGTTACCAGGCCAAAGAGGCTGAACAACGTGATGGGAAGGCCCATCCAGGCGTGCCCCCAGATGGCACCGATGAATCCGAAGGGAATGGCAACCATCACGATGATAGGCTGTAGGTAGGAGCGAAACTCGATCGTGAGCACCACGTAGATGACCGACAGGGCCACCAGAAAGCCGAGCATCAGGCTTTGCACCGATTCATTGGTCTGCTCTTGTTGTCCCTCCCAACGCACGGCGAGCGAGGGGAATTTTTGGAGCAGGTTGGGCATGAATCGCTTCTGCAGATCGGCCACAACGTCGCGAGCGTTGGCCGACCGTTCGTCAACATCCGCCGTGACGGTGATGGAACGCATTTGATCCAGCCGATTGATCTCGGCGTAACCGCGCGCCACAGTGACATCGGCTAGTTCCGTGATGGGACGCTCCGCCCCATCGAGACTGCGCACGTGGATGTCATCGAACTGCGACAATCGTTTCCGATCGGCCTCCGGGTAGCGGACCATCAATTTAACTTCATGTCGGCCACGCTGCAGTCGCATGACCTCCTCACCGTAGAAGGACCCGCGGATCGTTTCGGCCAAATCCGCCAGAGGAACACCCATCGACAGGGCATTGTCCTTGACTTTGACCTGAAATTCCCACTTCCCCTGCCAAGAATCGTCGCCGACATCCTGCAGTCCTGCGTATCGCGTTAACTCCGTCTTGGTCTGTTCAACTGCCGCCTCAAGTTGTGCCATATCCGCCATAGGCGCCAACAGCTTGAACTCGATGGGCTGGCCACCCGGCCCCATGTTGGGCGAGCTGAAGCTGATGCGTTCGCAGCCGGCAAACGTTCCGGCGGCCTCGCGCCAGCGTGCCAGCACCGTTTCGCTGGTGATCTTTCGTCGCGTGGTGTCCACCAGTTCAACTTGAACGCCGCCGACATGCGAACCCGTCGTGCGGCTATCGGGGCCCATGGGACCTTCTGCGAGCACATACCCGACGGACAAATGCACCACGTCCAACAGGTGTTGCCCATCGTGCTCCGCTTGATACTCTCGATCAACCGTTTGGATGGCCGCTTGCAATCGCTCCACGGCCGCCTTGGTCACGCCTTGCGGTGTGCCATCGGGGAAGGTGATCTTGGCCATGATTCGCTTATTGTCCAGTTTGGGCATCACCACAAACGGCATCTTGCCGGCGGCCACATAGCCCCCGGTCACCAAAATCAGCGCGGCGGCCAAGGCCACGACGGAAGCCGGTCGGTGCACACACCAGGTGACGGTCGGGCGAAAAATGTGTTCGAGGAACCAATCCAACCCCACGTCGGCATGCCGATTGATCCAGCCGAAGACGGTGCCCAGTGAGCGAAACGGCCAAGCGATCAGCGTGAAGCACGCGGCGCCCAGCATCATCCACGGCCCCAGCAGCCGGCGATGAGTTGGCAGCATCGCGGCCCGCGCGACGAGAGCCCGCTGCCACATTGAGGCCGAGTCATGACGGCTGTGGGCCAAATGCGTGGGGAGCACGAACATGGCCTCGACCAGGGAAATCAGCAACATGGCGATGATCGCAAGTGGCATCACGGCAATGAACTTGCCCATCACACCGGAAACATAGAACAGAGGCACAAACGCAATCGTGGTGGACAACACGCTCGAAATCACCGACGGAATGACTTCGCACGTTCCGTCGATTGCCGACTGAGTGAATGATTTGCCCAACGCGCGATGCGAATAGACGTTTTCACCAATCACAATCGCGTCGTCGACCAGGATGCCTAGGGCCATCAAGAACGCGAACATGGTGAGCATGTTCACCGTTTGGCCGCAATACAGCAGCACCGCACACGTGGCGCACATGGCGAACGGAATCCCGCTGGCCACCCAGAAGGCCAACTTGATTTCCAAGAACACCCCCAACAACAGGAACACCAGAAGCAGTCCTTGCCAGCCGTCGGTAAGCAGCACGTCCATGCGATCCTTAACGTCGATGGATTCGTCGTGCCAGCACACCAGCTCATAGCCCTCCGGCAGTTGCTTATGGTCCGCGAAACGCCGTACGTCCTGGACCATGGCCAAGAGATCCTCGCGGGACGTGCGATCCACGGAGAGCACCTGCGCGGGACGTCCGTTCACCTGATGGATCGAGACGTCGTCGGTGAACCGATCGTGGACCGTCCCCAAGTCCGCAACGGTCAGGACCACTCCGCTGGAGAGGGTGACCAAGGGAATGCGCTCCATCTCGGCGGCCCAAAGCTGTTTGTTCTTGCTTCGCAGGACAACTTCTTGCGACTCGGTACGGATCGTACCCCCCGGGATTTCCACGTTTTCTCGCCGTACCTGATCGGCCACATTACGAAGCGTCAGCCCATGTTGACGGAGTGTTTCTTCGGGGATTTCAATGTCGACCTGGTAAGGCCGCTCGCCCAGGATGTTAACTTGGGACACCGCAGGCAAGAGCAACAGTTCGTCTCGAACCTGCTCGGCCACGGCACGCAACTGCCATTCAGCTGCGGCGGATTCCGGCGATCGTTGGGGGCCCAGTACGCCCACGCGAATTGCCGGCGTGCGGAACGTGATCTGCTCCACCTTGGGGTCTTCGGCCAAATCCGGAAAACTGGGGATACGATCCAATTCAGCGCGGACGGACTTTAAGGTTTTCTGAACATCAACATAGGTTTCCAGTTCCAGCACGAGAAACCCGGCGCCCTCGCGGGCGATGGACGTTTTGCGTTTGATGCCATCGACCGCCCCGACCGCCTCCTCAATCTTCAGGCAAATGCCTTCCTCAACCTCGACTGGCGACGCGCCCGGATAATCCACGCTGACGAGAATGATCTCCAATTCGAACTCGGGAAACACCTCGCGCCGCAGCAGCGACACGCTGATCGCACCGATCAGCAGCACCGCAACCGAAATGGCGTTGATAGCCGGCGAGTTTTTAATGGCCCATTGCAGAAGGGAACGCATACGCCATCAACTCCGTCGAGCGTCGGGTGAGATTGCCCGTGGCGATCTGGCCTCAGGATCGCTCGGCGGTGAGGGTTCAGTCGCCGTTCGCCTGGCGGGGATCGCGGTGGGGGAAGGGCCTGGGGCGGGCGCTGCGTCCGGCGTACGCGGTTGCACCATCTTCGGCCCGTCCCATTCCTGCAGCGGCATGCCGGGAACCGGCACGGCCAAGGGAGATGCGATGATCTTGTCCCCCGCATGGACCCCCGATGTTGTGGCGGAAACGAGCACGCCCTCCTGCCAACGGCCCGCCACTTCCAATTGACGCACCTCCAAGAATCCGTTGGCGAAAATCCAAACGCGGTTCCCCGGACGGACCGCCGCATCGGGAATCCAGACCAGGTCGGTCTTGGGATGGCTGTGGATATGAACCCGCACGTACATGCCGCGCATCAGGGACGGAGGAGTGACGGCCGCGTCTTCGGAATCGGCTGCTAACTCGTGAACGTTGCGTGGTTCGGATACCACAATACGACAGGGGATCGTGCGGGTTTTTTCGTCGAGTCCCGCGCCATCGTAGCGATCCAAATGGCCATTCCAGACAAACTGCCGGCCTCCCAGTCGATACAGCACGGTGACTCGTGTGTCCGGCGCCGCAGGAAGTGGCCAGGAGCTACCTTCTCTTTTCGCGGCGGTCTTTTCTGGGTCCCCATCCTCGAGGTTCGGCAAGGGCCCGCGTGGGGCGCGACCGGTGGCCGTCTCCCCCCCCTGCCAACCCTGATCCCACAGCCAATAAATCTCGTCCATCTTGAGGTGGCAGCGAACCTCGACCGCGGACGTGTCTTCCAAGGACACGACGCGAGTCCCCGGTTGAACGTAGGCATCTTTCTCAATCAGGTCCGCCACGATGATTCCGTCCATGGGCGCGATGATCTTCGTACGCTCTCGATCCAACCGCGCCTTCTCAAGTTGCGACTTGGCCAATTGGATCGCGCTTTGCAAGCGTCGGATCCGAGCCGAATGGAGCAGCTGTTGGTTACGCCAATTGGTCCGTGTATTTTCGGCGGCCAATTCGCCGCGCAAGGCCTTATCCAACTCGGCCTGCGTGACCACCCGCTCGCCGGATAAGCCTTGCAGGCGTTTGATATCGCGGCGTTGGACCTCGAGATCGCGCTCCGCCAACACGATCATGCGTTTGGTGTTGTCCCGCTCGACTTGCACTTCATAGAGACTCGCCTCCGCCTGCGCGACCTGCTCCGTCAATTGTTTTTCCTGCAATTCGTAGTCGCGCGGGTCGATCTCGACGAGCACCGTACCCTGCTGCACAAAACGCCCCGCGCGGCAGGCTGGCGACTTGGAAATCACACGACCGGCGACCTCCGCCGACAAATGCGTTTCGCGATAGGGAACCACCACGCCGTCCACCTCGAGGTCCAATCCCTCGGTATGGGATCGTGCGGCGATCGTCTCGACCTGTGGCGCCGTCGGTACAGTGGACGGCCTCGCCTCGGGCCGCTCTCGCGACGCGTACAGGATCCAAGCGCCGTAGCCCCCCACCGCCAGAATGGCCAGTGGCAGGATTTGGTGAAGGACGGTGCTGATGGCCTTGTGTCGTGACATGTGGAAATCGCTGTTTAATTCGGGGGGCACGTTAGTTGGGGGACGAATGACGCCGCGTGCGGGACTTGGGTGCGGAAATGGGAACCCCCGCCGGTAGCCCCTGCCCCGAGGCGCCCAGTGCCGCCAGCGTGAATTGGGAAATGTGGTGCACCAGAGGTTCCACGCCAAAATGGTTCGCCAAGTCCGCGTCGCCCACCAACATGCGGACCACATGCGGAGCCACGCGGTAATACAAACATTGACCGACGATACTAAATACGATTTGCTGGCGGACAGCGGTCGCCGTCGATTCCGGCAACAATTCTGACAGAATAGCCTGCAAGACTTCGAATTGGGGACGGATATAGTCCTCGACCAGTGCTCGACAGGCATGTGTGGGATAGAGCAACTCGCGTAACATCAGGGAGTGCTGCCACGGTGCTCCGGCATCCCCCAACATCCGCGTGAGCAGCGCTCGAATGAAGTCGGTTAGTTTGTGCTCGGCGGGTGTTTCTGGGGCCCACAGCGGAGTCGGTACCTGCTTCAAGAGCCCCTGGTGGGCCCGCCGCACGACCTCCAGGTACAGGCCTTCCTTGTCGCGGAAGTAGTAATTGACGCTGGCCAGATTGACCTGTGCCCGATCACAGATCTCGCGCACGGTCGTATCGCGAAACCCCTTTTCGGCAAAAATGGGGCCGGCCGTCTGCAATACCCGCTCACGGGCATCCTGTAGGGTCGCATCTAAGCTCATACCGGGCCTCTCCAAAACCATGGTATCAAACAAGCGTTTGAATGGCCAGAAAAAAAGTCCTACCCGTGCTGGCGGTCCTAAGAAAAAAATTCTTCGCCAAGGACTTGACGGCCGCGTCGGTGGTCGTTAAATTAGGTAATGTGCCCTTAGCGGCAGGCACCCAAAACGGGTGGGCTGCGTAGGGGTGAATGCGATCGAATGCCAATTTCTGTATTGGGGAATGCTACTGGGTTATGCCGCGAAGTGATGGTGTGGGACATCCGATATTGGATCATCCGATAATTCGGGTGGGTCTCGTGCCTTGCGTTTGAAGGTTGCGGCGTGTCTTTTTGCGAGCCCGGGTAGCGGTCGTTTCTGGTCCCCGTTTTTCCGCTCATAAGACATGTTTCCGTTCGACGCTGGCCGGATGGTCGTAGATACGACTCCTTTCTCCCGCCAAGTTCGCGGTTCTTTCTCCCTGCTCGTCTGAAATCGGTGGGTTGGCTTGAATCCTTGTGGATTCGAGTTGTCCGCCGCATGGGCCGACCCCGCGCGCTTTGTTCCCCATGGTACAGCGTGCGCCGTGTTGGCCGCCGCTTCGGCAGTGGTGTTTCCGGAATCAGCAGAAGACAGATCAGTGTTAGGGGCTTTGTGTATTTTGCAACCGAAAGGTATCGTTCCATGAGAATCGCGACTTTGATTTCAGTATCCAGCACGATGGTTCGCCGCAGTGTGGCGTCCCTGTTTGCCTTGCTCGTTGGCGTGTCGATGGCATCCGCGATGCCCTTGGGTACGTTCAACATGGAGACTGCTTACTCCGACGTCAATGTGGCGCCGACAATCGGCGGCATTGCTGGCTTCAACGGCACGAGCTTTTTTAGTCCGGCCGGCGTCGGTGAGCCGGTTGACGTGCTCGAGACCGCCTTCAATAGCGGTCTCTTCACGTTCGACTTTTCGGATACCGTTTTTGAGATCACTGGTGGTTTTAACGAACTACAGACCTACGTGATCGATACGAACCTGAGTAATTCGCTGAACAGTGGCGACGATCTACTGTCGACGATCGGCCAAGGTGCCTTCGTCTTCAAGAGTAAGTCCACTGGCAACACCATTCTGAGCGGGTCGTTCGTCAGCGGCACGTTTTCGTCCAAGGTGGGTGGTAACGGCGGTACGTTCAGCACTTCGGATGTGGGCGGACTGGACCTGGTGGCCGGACCTGGATTCAACTTCGGGGATGGCACTTGGGTGGCCGATATTCTGGACTCGGAGAGCTTTGCTTTCAATCTCGTTGGCATCACCCGCGGAGTTACTGCCAGCCAGACAGCGGTGCTCGTGCCCGGAGCCGGTGGCATCTTTACCGCAGATCTGCAGTCGATTGATGTCGCCACCGGTGGTGTGAACACCAGCGGTCAAGCCGTCGTCGTGCCAGACCCGGTTTCCGCGACCTTGGCCGGGTTGGGCCTGTTGGCCCTCGTGGCCACCACGCGGCGTCGCAGCTAGCAGTAGATCCTGAGTGTCCTTCCTTGAAAAAATCTCCGTGGGCGGCCGTCCGACGGTCACGGAAATGGTTCGCAGATCACAATCCCTAACTCGCTCAGCCCGGATTCGGGTTGGGCGAGTTTTTTCGTTGGTAGGGGTAACGTGGGGCGAATGTGTCTGGTTCTTCACTTCTTCCAGGCCAAGCGGGCGGATCTAAGCTAGGCTTCAGTGGATCTGTAAACACCCTGGTCGAGTCTTCCAAGGTTCTACTCCATGGCCGAGCTGGACGATGACCCGTTGATCAATCGCGATGCACGGTACCCGATCGCCGTAGGTCAAGACGTCCGCGTGCGGATTGAGCGACGCGGGGTTGCAGACGCGGCCGCGTATGAAGGGACTTTGCTCGACCTTTCCCCTGGTGGCGCTCGCCTGGGGGTTCCTATCAGTTTTTCGTTTGCTGACGCCGTACGTTTAACGGCTGACTTCGGTGTGGAGTCTGCGCTGTCTCTGGAAGCGGATGCCGAGGTGTGTTGGATTCGGCCTGCAGAGGACGGGAGCTGGATCGTCGGCTGTTCGTTCACCCCCAAGATTGCCCCCGAACTGCTACAGCAGCTCGCATCGTCGGCCATCATCGATCGGCGACAAGGCGCGCGCCAGACCGCCACGGCAGCAGCGACTGCGAGTTGGGAATTGGGAGGAACGCTCATTCCCATTCAATTGCGCAATACTTCCTCCGGCGGATTTTGTATCACCAGTCCACGCTGCGCGGCCACGGGTGAACAAGTATTGCTCCACTTGCGTAAGGACGACGAGACGATTTCGTTTATCGCGGCGCGGATTCAATGGTGCCTGCGGGTGGAGGATCAATTCATCGTGGGGTGCGCTTTGAAGGACGGCAAGGACTACGCCGTGCTGCGCGAGTGGTCGGCCGCAAACGAACCGGAAGCGCGTGTCGAGGCCCTCACGATGTGCCTGCGCAACAACCGCAACCGCATTCCGGCCATCAGCGCCTGTGTGTGGGCGTTGGCCGCTATCGCCTGGGTTGTGGTTTCC
>SXGT01780548.1_pt1 | contig 11366 bp, 15 predicted proteins | sample 3176221 | NCBI WGS metagenome assembly SXGT01 (sample SAMN11356862, study PRJNA531348) | freshwater metagenome | isolation source: freshwater sample F1-120 | place: China: Fuxian Lake, Yuxi | collected 2017-12-25
ATCACGCATCGTTACACCTGGCTGGTCGATTCATCGATCGTCAGCACCACCATGCCACCATCTGCCCCGACGCCGTCGCAGCCCATCGTGTCGCACACCAGCGACTTGACCGGGCGAAGCAGCTTGCACGCCGGGCACCGCCCGAAGAACTTGTTGCGTGGCCGGTCGGCCGTCTCCTGGTCGAGCGATCCCGTGGGCCGCCAGTCGGCCACCGATGCGGCGTTCAGACTCGTCAGCTGGGCGACATCGGCCAGCTGATCCTTGCGCAGCGCCAGCAGCTGGTTTTCCAGTTGCACCATTTCCACGCTGCGATCGATCAGCCGCGTGCCGATCTCCGCACGCGCGGCCGTCAGCTTGCGATCCACTTCCGGGTCAAACGCCACTTGGCGGGCGGTACGGTTTGCAAAGTCTGTCATGGTCAAAAACTCCAGTTAAACAGCGAGACGGTCGCGACCGTCTCAATTTCAATGTCAGCCGGCCAGCGCCTGCTCCACGTCGCCGCTGACGGTCTGGACGTGTTTGCGAATCGAGTTGAACAATCGGCCCTTCGTCAGCACGTCGATCTTCCCGTCCAGCGTCCAGGCGAAACCGACCATCTGATACTTGGCGTGTAAGCCGTGTTTGCAGTTGACGCAGTAGGCGATCAGGTTGCGTTCGACGAGTCGCGTATCGACCCGCGAAACGACATGCCCCTGCGGAATGGTCGACCCGCACATTTCGTTCGGACAAACAAACGTCTCGGTCTGCTGTGGTGGTGTAATGGTGGCGCTCATGATTCCCTGCCTTTCAAAAGAACTTCGTTAAGGATTTTCCGCGACTCGATGTTTCGATCGCAGGCTTGGCGTTCGAGCTTTCGCAATTGATCCACGATCGAGCGATTGGATCCTGCGTCGCGGATGGTGAGAGTGATCTCAATCTGCAACGCGAGCCATTCCTGCGACTCCGTCTCGGCCCGGCTGATCACATCACCGTGCAACCGACCGAGCCGGTACGCTTGAATTGCATCTTCCGATGACAGATCAAACGCCAGCGGGATTTCACACGCGCTGCAAAGGTCCGACGCCACCCAGTGGCACGGCGTGCCTGTCCGTTCGACGCATTGGCTGCAGTCGGCATCCGTGCAACCGCAGATGCGACACCGCTGAACGGCCGGCTTGTCGACCGCCAACCCGACTCGGTTACGCCGGCGACGTGCGCCACGGTCATCAACCGTCGTCGCCGCGGGAGTCCGAACCGAGCCGGGTTGTGGGATCGACTTTTTCATACTGTTCTCTTCGTGAGCGACGTTGCCGCGATGTCCAGTGCTTCGAGCTGATCCTCGCACCGCTTAACCTGCTCGTCCGTCCACTTCGCGTGGCTCGCCGATTCCTCTTTAGTCGCCGCCCGTTTGCCACCGGCGTTGTCCCGCCACTCGGTGACTGGCTTTTCTTTTTTCAGCCGGTCACGCTCCTCGCGAATCGCCAGGATCAAACCGTTGAGGTGGTAACAGGCTTGGTGCGGTTTCATGCCCATGATCAGTACCGATCCTTTTTCAAATCGCCCCGTTTACGGCTGGCGAGCGCGGTGCGCAGGATTTCGTTGATCAGCTTCTCGGCGTCCGGGTCGGCCGTGATGATGCCCAGCAGGTTGCGGGCCACTCGGTTGGCCTTGGCGCGGTTGATGCGTTCCGACTTCTTCAACACATCCAGCGCCAGCCCGATCGCCGCGAACGGCCGACACAGAACGCTGTCAATCGACTCGTCCCGAAACTTGTTCTGCATCACTTCGCAGATCACATCCGTCGTCACTTCACGGTTGGCGATGGGCTTGGGCTTTGGCATCACGCGACCTCCTTCAACAGTTCGGCAAACGCCAGCTTCATCTTGTTCATGCCGCGCACGGCGATCTTGCGAGCATTCGCGGCCGTCACACGATCACCCGATCGCGCGGCGTATTCCGCGACGACTTCCGCCCAGGGGCTTGTTTTTCACTTGTCCCCTCCCGGCATGTTCGCCAGCTCGCGTTTGATGATGCCGACGTACTTCTTGCTCCGCTCGATCGTCACGCACTTGCGGCCGGTGGACAGCGCCGCGCGGGCCGTCGTGCCGGTCCCGCCGAATGGATCAAACACGCGATCGCCGGGATCGGTAAAGCATTTCACCGCTCGCTTGACCAGTTCCACCGGCAGCTGCGTTGGCACGCCCTCGTCCGCGATCCGCTCATCGAACGTCCCGCACAGCCGGGAGAAATCCCACAGTGCATCAGGCACCTTGCCATCCGGCATGGCACGCTTGTCGCCGTAGACAGTGGCGCGTTTTGATTCGACCAGGATTGCTTCGGCGTTGAAGATGAAATCGGTCTTCGATTTCGTCGCGTACCAGATGAACCGGCAGGTGCGCCCAAAATTGTTTTTCCCCGCCTGCCCGAACGACTCATGCCACACGATGCATCGTCGCACGTGCAGACCGGCCGCGATGATCGCCATCTTCGCCAGGGCAACGTGTTCCTCGGGCACCATCCAGCAAAGCGTGCCGGTCGGCTTCAGCTGCCGCGCGCTCTCGGCAATCCACGCGTACGTCAGCCGCGAATATTCTTCATCCGACAATTCATCCTTCGGCGGGGCGCCGTCGGACTTGAAGCCAAGGTTGTAGGGCGGGTCGGCAAACACCAGCTGCGCCCACGCGTTGGCAAGCCCCTCGCTCTTGGCCAGAAAGTCACCAAGGATAATTTCGCAGTCGTCCGGGTGAATGACCCGCCCCGTCTTTGCTCGCGCCTCGGCGTTCTGTCGCTTGTTGGCACGTCGAATCTGCGACGTCGCCCGGCTGATGGTTTCACGGCCGGTGAAGATCGCGTCGAACAATTCGGGGTTGGCGGCTTTGATCGCCTTCGCCGCCTGGACGTAACGACCCGACACGCCGAACAGCGAGCCGGCGCGATCGCGTGATTTCCATCGCTCCTCGGCGATCGAGAAAATTGTCGAGACGATTTTGTCTCGCATAGATGCGGCGGCCCGACCAGCGCCGTCTGTCGCGTCGGGTTCCACGAAGGCCTTGTACTGCGCGAAAATCTCGTCGCGTGTTTGGCCGCCGAGCTGCTCTTCCCATTCGGCGCGGTTCAGCCCCTCGACCAGCACAACGCCACCGTCAGCTACCGTTGTGGCAAGATTGCCACCGCGGGAACCTTTCTTCAGCATCGCGCGCTGTCGCTTCTCGGCGATCGCTTCGAAGTGCGGGAGAAAGTTCACCGCGGCCGCGGCCTTCTGCGAATCATTAAGATTGCGGTGGGTAGCCTTGCTGTACACCAGCGAAAGCGCGGCGGCGTCGTCGCCCTTGAATGGTTTGTATTTGAGTGGGATGCCAGTCTCTTGGCTGACGCGCTGACGATTGCGACCGTCGAGCAGCTTGCCCTCATATTCGTACGCGTCGTCAGTGAAACCTTCGTTGGCGATCACGTCGGCTTTAAGCGTTGCGTACTCACTCTCCGACATCATCGGGAGCAGGTCGGCATAGGGATGGGGCTTGAGTGGTTTCACGCTACAAGGTCCTGGGGTTGGCGTTTGAATGCAGCGGCGAGTTTTCGGGCGGTGCGAACTTGGACGCTGATTCGTCCCTTTCCTTCGATGCGCCGAATTGATTTTTCACAGACCCGAGATTTGAGGGCTAGTTCATGCTGGGTGAGCATTGCGCGGGTTCGGAGGGTCAGCACCTTCTTACCGTTGATGATGATTCCTTTGATGCCCACTATCGCTCCAGCTATTAGGCCCACGGAGACGGGCGGTCGGTTACACCGATCCGCCCGGTCTCGCGTGATGCCCGTCGGCTCGTTGAGGTGCCACGAACGGCACAACCGGAATATAACCGGCATTTTACCGGAGTCAAGCCGGAAATATGCCGGTGGTACTTGTGCGCGGTCTTTCAATCGGAGAAAAGCGGGGGAAGATGCCGGTCGTGAATGGGTATAAAATCGTCGGTTCGTTGCTCAAAGCCTTCCGCCAATCGCAGCTGCGCAAGACGCAGCCCGCGCTCGCGGAGATCATGGACCTCAATGAGCGTTCTATTCGCGCTTACGAAAAATCGGCAGTGGCCAACGTGCCGGGCGAAGCCTTTGAGCGGCTCGCCGCGCACGCGGGCAAATCCCCGATCGAATTGTTCCGAATGATGGCCGCACCTGGGGAACTTGAATCCGCGCAAAATTGGTGGCAACTTGGACTGTCCGATGCGACGCACATTCGCGCGGCCGATGGCATGACTTCAGAAGCGGAAGTTGAAAACGTCGAGCCTTACAGCGAGACGACGCTCGTCGCTGAAATTCCTTTTTTCGATCTTCCGATCGCCGCTGGGGGATGGACACAGGTGACCGACAACGAAGATGGTGGCTATCGACTGACGACAGCTCAAAAGCAACAAGGGCTCTTTCGCGTGCGTGTGCGGGGCGATTCAATGATGCCCAAATACCCGGACGGCACGATCGTAGAGTTTAAAATGCTGCTTACGTCAGACGGAATGAGGGACTGCACGAAGCTCGAAATCGGTAAGCGTTACTACGTGCAGCTGGATGACGGCATGGGCACGTTCAAGCAGCTGGCAGACTGCACTCGCGAGGGCCTGGCGCTGCTGGCCACCAATCGCGCTTACAAGAAAAAACTACTCGCGCCGTTCGACCGCATCACGCGTTTGGCCGTAGCGGTAGCGCGAGTCGATCTGGATGATTAGGAGGTTGCATGCCCGCAAAGAAACCTGGTGTACCCGTGTGGGTCTATGTCGTCGGCGCGTTCGTTGTGCTTGCGATCATCGGGGCGATGTTGCCCCGTCAAGATTTCACATCCACAACGCGATCTGGTGTCTCTAATACGCCCGCAAAAAGTAGCGTGTTTCGGGCCGGTGAAGCGGCAATCATCCGCGTGCCCGGATCATCGATTGCAACTGTCGCAACTGACGCCGCCGCGATGGAGGAAGTTCATCGGGTGTTCCGCGCGAAGGATAAAATCGGGCTAATGAACCTTGTGAAGGATGATCGAGCATTCATCGTAAACGGCGGTTCTGCTGTTCGCGTTATTTCGCCGGGAATTATGCTCACGGAGATCGAAATGCGAGGGGGCGAACACGATCGTAAGCGAGGCGTGATCGCGTCGGAATTTCTCACTTCTGAATGACGGGAAATTTTGCATTACTTGACAACCATCGAATTCGAGACAACACTTTCCCTCGCATAGCCAGTCGTTGCCGCCCGTCGGAAGAACGCAACGCGCTGGTTTGAGAATTGTGTTTTAAGGCCCACGGAGACTCGCGGATACACCGCCGGTCGACGTGGGTTTTCGCGTTTGTAGCGACATGCCCACCGACCGGCGGACCGAATGGAATCGGGTCCGCTGATGCAGGGAAGCCTCACCAATTTCGCTACTTTTTTCACCACGTTGAACGGGGTGCCGTCGGTCTCCCGCGGTGGAATTTGTGCCACCACGGGAAGAGTCGAATCCTCGTGTGCGCTCCCATCCCGACCGGGCGACATCGTCACGCAATCGTGCGCGACGATGGCCCACCGTCTCGCCACGCGGCAATCGCGCCGCGTGGCTTGCCTTCCCGAATCTCGAAGTAGCATCACGACCGGGCCATCGGTGAACCGTGAGAGCCGACCGGCGTGGCCGTCGTGCGGTGTCTTCTCCGCGACGGCAGACTCAAGGCGCAAGCCGCCAGCGCCATCATCCACGGCGGCGGCTTTTTTTAATCCTTCCACCAACCCATCCGAGGGAACCATGAGCGAAACATCGCCCACCGGCAATGACGTCATTCCGCAGTTCGAACAGCATGCGACGGGCGCGTCGCAGATCGTTGTCACCATGCCGCCGGGCTGGAAAACCAGCGAGTTCTGGCTGGCTCTGCTCGTGCATGTGCTCAATGGCGTTGCCCTCACTTTCCCGGCCGATCTAGCATGGGTGAAGGTCGCTGCGATCCTAAGCAGCACGATGGTGCAAATGGGGTACGGGCAGTCTCGCCAGCAGCAGCAGATCGCGGCGATGAACACGAACGCGAGCAACGGCATCGCCACCGCGCCGACGACACACGGCACGGTTCAACCGCAGCGGTTTCACGCGATGTTTCTCCTGGTCATGCTCGGCGTGTTGTTCGCCGGCGGCTGCGTCGGGAAGACACCCACCGCGCGCTGGGCTGAAACGCGGGCGGCGCTGACCGCGACGCAGGACATCATCGTTCAGCAGAAAAAAGCGGGCGTGATTTCCAACGCCGATTACGTCGCCATTTATCCGTTCTTCAAATCCGCCCAGGGCGCGCTCGAACGTGCGAAGGCGCAGCTTCCGAACGGTGGCACCAACTTCGAATTTTTCCTCGATCTGGCGAAGGACGTCCTGACCAAGATCGAGGCGTACCAAGCCGGCGATCGACCGGAAGGGAAACCCAATGCCCGTGACACAAATACTGGCCGCGATCGCGTCGGCCAAGGCGTTCATCGACTACCTCGTCTTGCAGGCCAAGCTGCGGGCGCAGACCGGGGAAATTACGCCCGAGCAGCTTAGCCAGATCGAGGCGGAAGCCGCGCGGTCCGACGCGGCCGTCGATGCGGAGTACCAAAAAGCATTAGCAACGATGGCCGCGGAGAGCGGGAAAGGCGAGTAGGTGATGACGGGATTGATGACGATCGTAGCGCAGGCATCGCAGAGCCAGCCAAGCCCCATGAGTTACTTGGGCTGGTTGTTGCCGCTCGTCGTCATCGGCATCGTCGTCACGTTCGTCTGGAACAGCCTGATCTCCGTCGCCGTCTACCGCATGAGCAAGACGGATCGGAACATTGAATCGCTACAGGCGAACCTGCACGAAATGGCGAACAAGCTGGTTGATGCCCGCCTTCGCGCCGCGACCCACGAGGTCAACAACCACGTGCAAAGCCTCGTCACGGTGATCGATGATCTCAAGGCCCGGCTGGCCGACAACGAAGACGGCCTCGGCGCGCTTTCCGGCGCTGGTCACTCGATCGAAAAAGACCTCATTCGCTCGGTCGATTCGTTGAAAGAGTACGTGCGTACGAACGCTGCCGAGAAGCGCGCGTTCGAAGATTTTTGCAAGGAAACCCGCACGGGTCGCGAGTCGCTGCTACAGGCGCTCGCCAAACTCGAACGCCAGGTTGTGACGTCCGAGGATCTGAAACGGATTCTCCAGGAGGTTCGCCATGGCGGGTAAACAACGCGATGCCGAGCTTCGCGGCTCGATGTTGACGCAGGCCAAGCTGATCGGCGATCGCTCGCCCGATGGCTGGTTGCCCGCGTCGAAGCTGGCGGTTGCCGCGCGCGATGAGGACCGCGACGGCGTGCGTGATGACGAACACGCCAACACGCTGATTGACGACTTGGTCGGCCTCGGCCTGCTAGACGACAAGCGCCCAACCGAGCGAGGCATCGCACCGGCCGACCTTCGGCATCGGCTCGTTCGCTTGAGCGACAAGGGCCGCGAATGGTGTCACGGTCGACTCGACCCGATCCCCGGTGTGTGGCACTGGAGGGAAGAAAAGTAATGCCGCGCCCGCCGTCGTTTTTCTCGCACTTGAACGCTGATGAATTGAATCAGCTGGAGGCGTTCGCGCGGGAACCGAAGCATGGGATTCGCTCGTGCAAGGAATGGATCGAGGCGAAGGGCATTGTTGTGAGCAAGTCGGCGGTCGGCCGATGGTTCAAACGATTCCGCGAAGAGGACCGCCAGAGCGAAGCGGCCGAGCTGGCCGATGCGATTCATTCCGCTGCTTCCGGCGCTGGCGCGGTCGACGTGGCCGGTGCCGTCAACCTGCAGCTGGCGCAGCGACTGCAGGCAGCGTTGGTCAACGGCGGCGACAAGCTGGCGATCGGCGATCTGCTCAAAGGCGCGATGGCCGTGAACGCGTTGACGAACGCCCAGGGCAAGCTCGAAGAAATGAAACGTGCGGGCCGTGAACAGATGGACCGGCTCAAAGGCGTGGCCGCAACTGGCAACGCGATCACCCCGGAAATGATTGCCGCCGCGAGCAAGGCGGTGTTTGGTTAATGAGCGAGCTAACAAAAAAAATCGCGACGATTGCGACGGCGGCGAGCTTGGCGCTCGGCACCGCGTCGGCTCCGCTCTCAGGCTCGCCCGCTCCGGCGCTGTCGCCATCCCCCACGGTGTATAAGTTCGATCCGTCGCAGCGCCGTTTGATGGATGATGAAGCCCGCGTAATCGCTGTTATCTGGCACCGCCAAAAGGGGAAGGATTTCACGACCTCCGCGAAGGCGATCCGCAGCGCGCTTCGGACTGGGCAGGATTGGTTCATTGTCTCGCTGACGCAGCGTCAGGCCGACGCGACTTTTGCCAAGTGCCGCGATGCCGCCAAAGTGCTGATGAAGATGCTCGGCATGATGGGGCAGACCACCGAGAGCGAATTCGTCTCGGAGCAATACGACAGGGAACTCAAGCAACGGTTCACATTTCTCGCGCGTGAAATTCGTCTGCCGAATGGCGCGCGGGTTGTCAGCCTGCCCGGCCGCGATCCCGACACGCTCGCGGGGCTTACCGGCAATGTGATCTTCACCGAGTTCGGCCTGTTCCCGAACGGCGGCTATGACCACTGGCGTGTTGTGTTCCCGCTGACGACGCGCGGCTTTCAGTGCATCGTGATCAGCACGCCGCGCGGGAAGAACACGAAGTTCTACGAGCTGTTCGTCAACGATGGCGCTGTCTACAGCATCCACTTCTGCGACATCTACCAGTCGGTTGCGCAGGACGGATTTGTCCTTCGCGACAACAACGGCAACCCGACGACGATCGAGCAGTTCAAAAAGCTCTACGGCGACGCGGCTGGCTTCGACCGCGAGTACGGCTGCCTGTTCACCGGCGACGCGTCGTCGCTCATCACATGGGCGGAGCTTGAGCGCATGGCAAGCCTGACAGGGCCGACGCCGTTCCGATTCCGCCGCATCGAAGGGGAGTCGATCGACCATCGAGTGACGTTGCGATCGCTATTCTCGCTCACGCGCGACGACGACATCAGCTTCACCGGTCGCCAGCTCGCGATCGGCTGGGACGTGGCCCGCCGTGGCCACCTTAGCGCCGTGTGGGTGAATCTCCTGGTTGCCACGAAGCCCGATCACCTCGCGGCGCTGGTCGTGATGAAGAACGTTTCTTTCGAGCTGCAGCGTGTAGTGGTGTCGCTATTCATGAGCGCGTCTTATGCGGCGACCGGATTCGGAGATGCAACCGGCCTGGGCATGGAGAGCAACGAAACACTGGAGAAGAAATACAAGGGCCGCTGGACGCCTTTCACGTTCACCGCCCCTGGCAAGCGTGACGTCGCCTCGGCGCTGAAGACGGCGGCGACGGATGGCACGCAGACCCTTCCGCCGATGGACGGCCCGCACAAGTTCATCGCAACCGACCTTTACGCGATCCAGAAGGACGACACCGGCGCGAACCTAGTCATTAGCGAATCGGAAAACCCGCTCTTGCCAGAGTCGCACTGTGACATCGCGTTTGCTGGCGGGCTCGCCCGTCTCGCCGGCGGGCGCAATTCGCGTTGCCCGTTGCCACCGCCCCAGCGTCATAAGCCGATTGGATTTTAAGGAACGTTCTCATGGCCATTGCATCAGGAGTTTGGACGCTATCGACCGACGCGCGATTTAATCGCGCGATCGGGTCGGCACCGGCCTACCTGACGCCGACCCAGGCGGCGCGGTTCGAACGCATCCGCCAGGCTCGCCTGCTCTACCGCGGCCAGCATGAACAGTACTTCCTCCATGAGGGGCGGACGCAGTTCGATTTCCCCCGCGTGAATGCCAACGGCCGCGAATTGATGTTGTTCGTGCCTTACAACCTGCTGAAGCTGATCAGCCATAAATCGGCCGATCTGCTGTTCGGCGCGGAGCCGGTGATTCGCGTGGAGGATGCGACGCAGGACGCGAAGCTCCGTGACTTTGCCGATCGCTCGCATCTGCACGCGATCCTGCTCGAAACAGAAATCGAGACCAGCTTCGCGGGCGAGGGAATTATCGCGGTGTCGCGACAAGCCGATCAGAAGGTCTATGCCGAGCAGGTACCGGCCGAGCAGATTCATCCGATTGGCAAACTCGGTCCCGATCGCCAATACACGCAGTACGTCCGCTACGCCGAGGACAACATCGGCACCGAGCAAACGCCGGTTGTGTTGCTGCTGGAAACGACCTACCGCCCCGGCGAGATCGAACGGCATTGCTGGCAGATGGACAATGGGGTGAAGAAAAACGAAGTCTCGCTCGAACAGTGGCGCGGCTTTGCCGATGCGGTGCCTCCGGCGATCGAGAAGACGGGCATTCCGATCAACACGATCGTATGGATTCCGAACCTGCTGTTGAGCGGTGAAGCGATCAGCGACTATGACGGGCTGATCCCGTTGCAGGATGAATTGAACGCCAAGCAGACGCAGATCGCCCGCGTGCTGGCCAAGCACGCCGACCCCAAGCTGCGCGTGCCCCCCAGTGCTGCCGACGAAAAGGGCAACTTCCCGGCGAATCACGATGTGGTCTTTTCGGAAAACAAAGACGACTACGGCTATCTCGTTTGGGATGCTCAACTCGCTTCCGCGCTGGACGATCGCAAGTTCACCCGCGAAGCGCTTTGCACCGCGGCGGAAATGTCGTCGGTGCTGCTCGGTCTCAAGGAAGGCGCGGCACCGGACGCCGCCCGCAAGCTGCGATTGGAAGCGACCAATTCACTGTCCAAAGCCGCGCGCAAGGCGACGTTACGCCGACCGGTGATCAAACGCCTGCTGTCGATCGTGCAGATGCTCGAACACACGGTGCCAGGCACGCGATACGACCGCGGCAATGTTGCCGTGGAAGTGCGGGATGGGCTGCCGGTCGATGAGATGGACGAGGCGCAGATTGTCTCGCTCTATCGATCGTCCCGCGTGATGAGTGTGGAGCGTGCGGTGCAACGCCAGCTCACCGACCCCGCGGCCGTCGCCAAGGAACTGACCACGCTCAACAAAGAAAACGAAGCCGCGATGCCGAGCATTCTGCTCGGCGAAAGCGGCATTGATGAAACGTCCTCCGATACGTCGACGGAGGACGAATGAAAAACCTGATTCGACGCATGCTCAAAGGCCGGTTACGAACCGGCGGAAAGGCCATCATGGCTAAGCAAGTAGAGGCCACGCCGCCGGCCCTGGACGAAGCGGCAATCACCAAGCTCGTGACCGATTCAGTTGCCTCGGCACTCGCGACCGCGTTGCCCACCGCGATCGCTTCGGCGACGAAGCCCCTGACCGACGCGATCGCCGCGTTACCCAAGCCCGCCGAGGAGAAGCCCGACGCGGCGAAGAAGGACGAGCCGCTGACGCTGGACGCGATCGGGAAGTTGATCGACACGCGGCTGAACGCCACGCAGCAGCAGCAGGCC
>SXGT01178928.1_pt1 | contig 11365 bp, 5 predicted proteins | sample 3176221 | NCBI WGS metagenome assembly SXGT01 (sample SAMN11356862, study PRJNA531348) | freshwater metagenome | isolation source: freshwater sample F1-120 | place: China: Fuxian Lake, Yuxi | collected 2017-12-25
CGGTCGGGCAGACCACCACCTCGGCGCCGAAGGCTCGGAGGGCGTCGACCTTCTCGCGCGATTGTTTATCGGTGGTGGTGAAGATGCAGCGATAGCCCTTGACGATGGCGGCGAGGGCGAGGCCCATCCCGGTGTTGCCGCTGGTGCCTTCGATGATGGTGCCACCCGGCTTGAGGAGGCCGCTCCGCTCGGCGTCCTCGACCATCCGGAGGGCCATCCGGTCCTTGATGCTGTGGCCGGGATTGAAGGTCTCGACCTTGGCGTAGACCGTGGCCGGAACCTCGCGGACGATCGCATTGAGGCGGATCATCGGGGTGTGCCCGATGGCGCCTAAGATGTTGTCATGGACGTTGAGAGGCATGGCCGAAATATAGTTGGCCCGGCGTTCAGGGGATCCGTCGGTAGCGCGCCGGCACCCGGGCCGGCCCGGGACCAAGCAAAAGGTCGCCGTTCGGTGCGACCGTCATCCCGTGGTTGCCCTCCGAATTCACGTAACCAAGCATCTTCCCGGTGGACCGGTCCACCTTGATCAGCCAACCCGGCGCCGAGTTAGCTTCGTCCCTCGCCTCGGTGGCGAGCCAGATGGCGTCGCCGTCGAGCGCGAGCGAAAAGGTCTTCCCGAAGCCGGTGCGGGCGTCCTACGGCACGGCTGGGCTCAGGCCCGGATTCGATTATCAGTACGAACTGCTGGTGGCACGGGGCGGGGCCTTCGTGAAGCAGAGCCTGGGCAACCCCCTGCTCCGGCCGGCTCATTCCGGAGAATGGGAAGTGGGGGCCAACCTGGCCTTCGGCGGCAACCGCTACTCGCTCGAGTACAACTTCTCTCGAAAGAACACCTGGGATCAGATGGTGCAGCAGAACCTGCCGGCTGTGTCGGGTTTCCAGACCCGGTGGGTCAATGCCGGTACCCTGCTGACCAAGACCCACGAGTTGGCGTTAGGCTTGCAACCGATCGTGCGGCGAGACCTGAGCCTGACCGTCTTGCTGACCGCGGGCCGGATGCGATCCGTGATCACGGAGTGGCCGTTGCCGGACCAACGGAACTTCTGGGGTTGGTATCGGACCGGACAGGACTTAGGGCGGATCAATGGCTGGCGCTTTGCGCACACCATTGACGAGCTGTACGATGACCCGGCCAAGAAAGGCCAATCGGGCCCGGGTCAGTACTGGAGCCGGGATTCGGTGATCGTGAACGAACTCGGCCACGTGGTTCGCCGATCCGCCTGGAGAACCCCACACGAGAAGCCCCTCATCTACGCAACCTGTGCCAACCCGGCGTGCACGCAGCGAACCAGTGTCGTGGTACTGGGCCGGACGGATCCGGACTTTACCCTAGCCCTGACCAGCACCGTCACCTGGAAACGGCTGGCGCTGACGGCGCTCACGTACTGGTGGCAAGGTGGGACGATCCTCAACGCCGACCGCGCCCACGCCATTCGGGGAGAGCGGGATGGCTACATGGATCAGAGCGACAGGCCGCTCGAGGAACGGAAGCCGTCGACCTATTTCGGGGACTATGGTCTCGTCGATGAGCCCCTGCTCGAACCCGCGACGTTCCTGAAGATCCGAGAGTTGGCGGTGCACTACACCTTCACGCGGCGGCAGCTCAAGGCGGTGGGCCTGGGGATGCTCAACGAGTTGAGGCTTGGGATCGCCGGCCGCAACCTCTTCACCTTCTCGAAGTTCACGGGTTGGGACCCCGAGGCGGGAGGCGGTCTCACCTCGGACGGCGGCATCCGGCCAAGGGCGGAAGACCCGTTTCGGGTCCGGATGCAGAACCTCAATTACCCTGTGCCCCGGACGGCGACGGCCACGGTGGAGATCGCGTTTTGACCATGCCCGCTTCACGACGGTCACCCATCCGTGTTGCCGTCCGGGCCGCCGCGGCCCTGGCGCTAGCCGGCTGCAGCCTGTCGGTGGAAAACCGAAACCTGCCAGACCGCCAGCGACTCTATTCCGACCCGGCCACGATTGAGGCTTCGCTGAGCGGGGCGATCCGCACCTGGGTCAATAACCGACAGGGCGGGGCCACGACCATGGCCTTGCCCACGTTGGCGGACAGCTACACGTCGGGGTGGAACAACTACTGTATGCGGTTTTTCTCGGCGGAGCCCCGCATCGCCTGGGCCAACCTTCCGTCAGGGTGTACCGGGCCGGTCGAGAGCGCTTGGTACAGCTTTTACTCCGCCATGTCCACCGCCAACGACATCCTGCTGGCCATCCGGATCAATGGCTTGTCGCTGGACCGCCCCGGCGGCTCCCAGGCTGTGACTCGCCAAGCCGAGACGGTCTCGGTGATGCTGCAGGGTATCGCCCTGGCCATGATCGCCCTCAACTACGACTCCGGATTCGTGGCCACTGAACGGACCGCGCCGGAGGAGTTCAGCACACTACCGGTGCTGTCGCGGACCCAACTCCGGGACACCGCCCTGGCCCGGTTCGAGGAAGCGACCCGGCTGGCAGGGGCGAACCCGTTCAGCACCACCCCGCTCAACTGGTTTGGCGTGCCGAGCGGCCCGAGTTACACCAGTGCCCAATTGGTCCGGCTGATGCGGACGGTGAGTGCGGAAGTACTGGCGCTCCTGCCGCGGAACGCCGCTGAGAATGCCCAGGTGAACTGGGCCCGGGTGGCGACCTTGGCGTCCCAGGGCCTCAGCGCGCCGCCGTCGTTCGACTTCGAATTCGTCAGCGACTTCGGCCAGACCGGTCCCTATGACGACCTCAAGACGTGGGGGAACGACATCACGACCATGCGAGTCGACACCAGGCTCGCGCGTCTGCTGTCCCCGAACCAGCGGCATCCCTGGCCCGCACCAAACGGGAATCCGCCGCCGGTCTCCCCCGACCACCGGATGGGCGACGGCTCGTATGGACCGGAGAACAACTACATCGACATGCAGGGCTTCGCGGCCACCGCCAATGCCGGGACCGATTTCTCTTGGTCGGGCCTTGGCCAGCTCTTTCCGGCCGGGCGGGGGACCTATCACAACAGCAACATCGGCCGGCACCGGTACGAGTGCACGACCTGGATCTCCGGAGTGCCCGGGGGGCACTGCCAGGTGCCGCTCTACACCGTGGCATTCAACGACCTGCTCTGGGCGGAGGGGCTACTCCGGAGCGGCGGGGACCGAACCCTGGCAGCCGCCTTGATCAACAAGACGCGAGTCGGGCGGGGTAGGCTCCCGGCCCTAACCGGTGCGGTGCCGGTGGACCAATTGCTCGGCGCCCTGCAATACGAGCAGGAGATCGAGTTCATGGACATCGGGGCGACGGTGTTCTACAACCGGCGGCGGGTGGACGGGCTCCAGCCGTTCACGCCCCGGCACATGCCGATGCCCTACAAGGAGCTCGACCTGCTGAGAAGGGACCTGTACTCGTACGGCGGGGCGGACAGTCCCGACATGAGCGCGCCGGCGTTGGTCGGTGGCGGACGGATCCGGACCGTTCGCGAGATCTACCGGGAGATGGAAGCGGAGTGGTGGCGGCAGGTGCGGCAGCGGCACCGGTTCTAGCGGGGTTCAGCCCTTGGGGTTGAACAGCGGCTCGAACGGCAAAGCCACCCAGTTCGTCGAATGCAAGCTGGCCGACACCGCGACCAGCCCAGCGCTGCCCAACGTCTAGCCTCCCCTGCATGGCGGTCTGGCGCCCTGCCCCGTGGCGGCGCATCTTAGGCTAACCTCATGCCTGCCATCCCCGAGGGTCTCGTCTCAGCATTGGCCGATCATTATCGACTGGAGCGGGAGCTTGGGGCCGGCGGGATGGCCACGGTCTATCTGGCGGAAGACCTCAAGCACCACCGCCAGGTGGCCATCAAGGTGCTCCGCCCGGACCTCGCCGCCTCGCTCGGGGCCGAGCGGTTCCTCCGCGAAGTCAGCATCGCCGCGCGGCTGAGTCACCCCCACATCCTCGGACTGCACGACTCCGGAGAAGCCAACGGCTACCTCTATTATGTGATGCCCTACGTCGAGGGCATCAGCCTCCGGCAAAAACTGGCCCGGGAGGGCGAACTCCCGATCCCCGAGGCCGTGCGCATCCTCCGCGATGTCGTGGACGCGATGGCGTACGCCCATGCCCAAGGAGTCGTACACCGGGACATCAAGCCCGAGAACGTGATGCTCACTGGGCGCCATGCCCTGGTGATGGATTTCGGCGTGGCGAAGGCTGTGGCCGAAGGCCGGAGTCCCGAGGGCGATGGCCCGAGGGACCCCGCTACCGCGCTCACCAGCGCGGGCGTGGCCCTCGGCACCCCGGCGTACATGGCGCCCGAGCAGGCCGTGGGCGAGGGGCACTTGGATGCCCGGGCCGATCTCTACGCCTGGGGCGTGGTCGCGTACGAGCTGCTGGCGGGCCAACCCCCGTTTGTCCGGGCCACGCCCCAGAACACCCTCGTGGCCCAGGTGACCGCGACCCCAGAACCAGTCACGCATCACCGGGCCAACGTCCCGGGCGCCCTGGCCCGCCTGGTGATGCAGTGCCTGGAGAAGAAGGCGGCGGACCGGCCCCAGAGCGCGGAGCACCTGCTCCAGGCCCAGGACCAGGGGCTGACGCCGAGCGGCGGGCTGACGCCGACCGACACGAGGCCGTACCAGACCGCAGGAATGCGGCGGGCCCGGCGGCGGCAGTGGATGCTGGGTGCCGCGGCGGTCACCGGGCTCGCGGTGATTGGCCTGCTGGCCTGGCGCGGGTGGCAGGGCCGCGCGGCGCCGGTCGTGGCCGACCGGGTGCTGGTGGCGCCGCTCGAGGCGGAGGGCGCGGCGTTCGCGGGGCTGGCGCAGGATCTGGCCGCGCTGCCGACGGCGATGACGCGGGAGGGGATCGGAAGCCCGGTGCCGGCCGCTACGGTGCGGGACCTCGGCGGCACTCGGCGAGGCGATCCGGCCGCGCGGGCCGAGTACTTGGGGCGCCGGACTGGGGCAGGCTATGTGCTCCGGATCAGCTGTGAGCAGGCCGGTGCGGGTGCCGCTTGCCAACTGGAGCTGTTCCAGCGGCCGGGGAACCGGCTCCGGATGGCGGTCCCGGTGCGCGGCGCGGCGTCGGACAGCACCTTCGGCGCTCGGGTGCAGGAGCAGGCGCTGGTGATGCTCTTGCTGGAGCTCTACTGGGGCGACCAGACCACCTGGCTGGGGGAGTACATTACCCCTTCGCTCGAGGCCGTGCGGGCCTTCCACCGGGTCAACGAGGACAAGGGCGATGAGGCACGCGAGCGTGCCGGCCGGGCGGACACGAACTGGATCGTCCTGTCCTTGAATTGGTTGCCGGACTCCGCCGTGGCGGCGCTGGCCCGCCGGCCGGGACTGACCGAGCGGGACCGGCTGGCCATTGAGGCCAAGCTGGGATGGGGCTATGGGGATGCCGACCGCCATTTCGAGGTGATCAGGCAGCTCTACCGGGGGTGGCCCTCCTATTGGCGCGTCATGTACCTGCGACTGAGCGTGGAAACCCACCGGCCCCAGGCCGCCCTGGACGCCATCAGGACGGACTCGTCCCACTCGACGCGGGCCCTCGCCGTGGCAGCGTGGAGCCGGTTTGAGGACTACCTCTGGCGGAAGTTCGCCCTCCACCATGTGGGCAAGTATCAGGAGCAGGTTCAGCTGGCCGCACTGGTGCGCCAGAACCCTCCCCAAGCCTGGCCCGACATGATGGGTCCCCAGGAAAGCCAGGCGGCGATCTGGCAGGACCTCGCAATCCAGGGCTACGCCGGGCTGGGGCAGGTGGATAGCGTGCGGCGGGTGGTTGCCGAACTGGGGAAGCGATCCCGGAATGCGGGACCATGGCTGTCCTCAGAACAAACGGAGGATCTGGGCCTCTCCGCCGCGCTCGAGCTGATGGCGCACGGCCACGCGGCCGAGGGGGAGGCGATGCTGGCGTCCGCCCTCCCCGCCCTGCAGCGGCTGCGTGAGGAGGAGCGGGCGGCCGGCACCGTGCCGACCATGGTGGAGAACGAGGTGTGGACCCTGGAGTGGACCGGGGAACTCGATCAGGCGCGCGCCCTGGCCGAGCAGATCCTCCGCGAGCGGGGCTTCCGCTGGGTGCCCGAGATGATGGGGAGCTTGGGGAAGATCGCCGCCCGGCAGGGGCGGCGGGCGGACGCCTTGGCGGTGAGCCGGGCACTGGCGGACAGCGTCACCGTGCTGCGCGAACGCAAGAATCCTAGCAAGTCCGGCCGGTATCTCTACTGCCGGGCCATGATCGCTGCCCGGCTCGGGGACCGGGAGGAAGCTGTGCGCCTGCTCAAGGACGCCAGGGCCGCCGACGCATCCGTATGGGGCCCAGCCCATTTCATCTGGATGCACAAGGACCCCGACCTCGCGTCCCTGCGCGGCTACCCGCCGTTCGAGGCCCTGCTCGCCCCGAAGAACTAGTCCGTGTCCGCCGCCGGTAACCGGTGGCACGCCTCCTTATATCTCCGCTTCACTCCACGGCCATGGCAGGACGTCCCCTCACCAAGGCGATCGATCTTTGGGACGCGAGACAGGCATCAATACCTCAAGGAACCGCCGTGAGACTGTCCACCCGCCAGGGCACGAACCCGAACCGCCGCGATACGTGCGCCCGCACCGTGGCGGCACTGGTGCCCGCGGGGGCCAGATCGACGGTTCCGGTCCGGCCGATGCCGCTCTGCCCCACCATCCTGGATCGCACCATCACCATGGCCGCCCCACCAGGCGGGGTTGCCGCCCGGATCGCGGGACCTTCGGGCCCCGGCGTGGTAGACTCGGCGACCAGGTTGGCGACGAAAAGCAGGAACACCAGCGACAGGCCGTTCAGCAGCCGGCCGACCGGACGAGTCGGCCCGCCAGCCGGCTGGAACAGCGCAGAGACCCGGTCGCGCTCGGCCCAGATCAGAATGCCGAGCAACAGGGTGTAGATCGCGACCAGGTATTTGACGGAGGGAAACCCGAAGCCGAAGTCCATCGCGGTGATGTTGAGCGCCACGGGAAAGAGGGCCAGCGCGCCGGCAAACGCCGTCCGCGGAAAGAGCAGCATGATCCCGGGCACCAACTCGCAGAGCGCGATGAACCGCGCGTAGGCCGGCGAGAAGCCGTAGAACGCCCAGACCAGGAACGGCCCGTTGGCCGTGCTGCGGGTGATCGTCCACTCATCATAGACGAACTGCCCGCCGAGCAGCTTGACGGTGCCGTACGAGATGAAGACCACGCCGAGGAACCGGCGGATCATCACGAGGGCAATCAACGCGCCACCTTCCCCCGGGCGAGCATCGCCTCGATTCCGTTGTTCGAACCCGGCGTTACCCGGACCCGCTTGAACCCCTCGACCGTCTGGACGATGAAGGTCAATACCCCGTCGGCCCCCACCTGCCAGTTCCCCTTGTCGGCGAGCGGGCCCCGCCCCTGGCCGTCGAATTCGAATACCACGGTGCCGTCGAGAAGCACCTGCATGTCCTGATTGTTGGGCGCCATCGCGAGCCAGAAGAGGTGTTTCGCGTCCGGCGTGAAGGTGGGCAACTCGATCCGCGGGGTGGTGCCGTGCGCCACGGAGCGATTCCCGACGAACAGGGCGAACTGGCCGGTGTACTGGGCGCCGGGTGAGCCATAGTGCATGGTGTACTTCGAGTCAGGGCTCCACACGTACTGGACCGGGAGGCCGCTCCGGATCTGTCCGAAGGCCGCCGATCCGCTGACGGCCGCCGGCTTGTGGTCGACCATGATCGTTCCCGGGCCGCCGCCAGGGGCCGTGACGGCGTATGCGGTTCGGAGCCCGTCGGGGCTGAAGCGGAGCTCGTCCGCCCACATCCGGGCGGGCACCGGGGTGACCTTGCCGTCCACCACCGCGACCGTCGCCTGGTTGAGCGTCGCCACGTAGCCGACCCGGCCGCCCTTCCCCAGCGAGAAGGCAAGCTCGCTCCTTGGGTAGCCGTTTTCGGATTCCTGGTCGCCGGTGATCACGAACGACTTCGCGCCGGCGCCGACCGTGTAGACCGGCTTGCCGGTATCGGTGAAGCGCACGCTGTCGACCGCCTCGTACTCCCGCTGCTTGATCCCGTCGACGATCAGGTAGTTCGGCACCCCGGGGAGGCCAAATTTGGCGACCCAGTGTTTCCCATCGTCGCTGAACTGAATCGGCCAGATGAATTGGGCTTCGCTGCCCGGCACCTTGACGCCGCCGGCATGGAGGAACGAGGGCCCTCCGCTCTGACCCACTTTGATCACCGCCAGCGAGCCCGCCGGGGCGGTGAAAACTTCGGTCGTGAAGGCACGGATGATGGGGCGGCCGTCGAGCAGGAGCTCGGTCACCTGGGGGCCCACCGCCGGGCGGGTGATTCGCTGGGTGTAGAGGCGGAGCCCGTCGCCGGTGAAGACCGGGGTAAAACCGAGGGTGGGCGCCGGCTTCCCGTCCACCATCAAGACCTTTTGGTTGGGGTTCGCGGGGTTGGTCAACGTGTAGGCGTAGCGCTCGCCGTCGGCGCTGACCACGATGTCGGGATTGGCGCCGCCCGGACCCGAGACCCTGTCCCAGATCAGCCGGGGCGGATCGGCGCGGGGGTTTTGCTCATTCGGGTTGTTGTAGTGGAAGAACCAGTGCTTGCTGTTCGGGGTGAATTGGATGGCAATCCCGGCGCCCCGAAGGAGGGTCTGGTTGGTGCCGATCGGACCGCGGAGCGCTTCCTTGCCGTCGATCACGACCACCCATTCCTGGCCCTGGCGGCCCGCGTAGCCGAACCGGGTGCCGTCGGGGCTGAAGCTGATCCGGCCGCCACCGCCGCCGCTGATGATCTGGTCGAAGAGGGGACCGGGGACGCCGTCGTGCAGGACCACCCACCGAGTGCCTTTCTGGGTGAAGGCGACGACGTGGGCCCCTTTGGGGCTGATGCTGTAGGCCATGTCCTGCTCGTTGGGGGCGACGACCTGGACGTCGACCTTGGGCTGGGCGCGGGCCCCGGTGGGGGCCAGGATCAGGCCAAGGGCAAGGGCGGCGAGGGATCGGACCGGACGGGTCGGGCGCATGGCGGAGTCTCCTGAGATCGGTTCACCAGACTATTGCGAAATGTACTGGCGAATCCTGTCATCGTGGAGTGTGGAAGGGCGGACCCTTAACCATGTCACGCTGAGCGTCGGCGCCGCCGCCTGATATCAAGTTTGTCGTGCAACAGCGGGGGTCAGGATAGAGCCGGCAGGTAACGCGGCAGCCGCCTACCGCTGCTCCCGGCGGATGGTCGTGAAGCGGGCGACATCCAGCCCGAGGGCCTCGACCACCGCGGCGAATCGCGAACTGTCCCGCACCGGGTCGAACATCTCGTCCACCAGCGGCGTGGTGATCGCGAATGGCTGGCCGGCAGCCAGGGTCCGCTCCATCGCGTCGAGGGCGAGGGTGTGCTCGCCGACGCCGAGGTAGCCCCGCATCAAGGCGAGGGCGGTGCGCGCGTCCCGGGGGTTTGCAGCGAGTTCGACGATCAGGGATCGGGCCCGTGCGGTATCGCCGATGCGGCCGACGGCGTACACCACCTGGCCACGGGTGCCCAGGTCGCCGCCGGCGAAGGCCAGGATCCGCTCCGTCAGCGCGCGTGCCTCTTCGTGCCGATGCGACCGGACCAGGGCGAAGAGGAAACTGGTGCGCGCCGCGTTGACCAGCGAGTCGAGTTCGAAGGCGCGCCTTCCGATGGCGACCGCCTCACCGGCCCGGCCCGCGGCCAGGAAGGCGGTGGCGAGCGTCGCCGCCATGTTGGCGTTCAGGGGGTCCAGGGATTGGCCCCGCTCCAGGTACTGCAGCGCTTCATCGACCCGGCCGACTGCCATCAGGTAGCGGCCGAAGTGCATGTGGCCCAGCACCAGGGTCGAGTCGAGCGCCAGGGCGCTCCGATAGGCCTTCTCGGCCAGTGCCCATTTGTTGGCATACGCGTTGATGACACCCATCGCCAGGTACCCGTCGGCCAGGGAGGGCGCCAGCGCCGTCGCCCGTTCCGCTGCCCCCATCGCCCGCGGGAGGACCTCATCCGAGCGAGTGTTGGTGTAGATCGTCAATGCCGCGAGGGAGAGCCCCAGTCCGGCCCAGGCCCTGGCGAACGATGAGTCCTTGGCGATGGCCGCCGAGAACGCCTCGACCGCGAGCGGGATGCGGGCGCCTCGCTTCTGATAGGCGTGAAGGCCGCGGAGGTAATCGTCGTACGCTTCCAGGTTGGCGGTTCCACGCCCGGCCGCCGCCATCGGGGCTGCTCCGCTGGCGAGGGTAAGGCGCAGAGCGCCGACAATCGCGTTGGCGATATCGTCCTGGACGGCGAACACGTCCTGGCGCTCCCGTTCGTATCGGTCGGTCCACACGACCAGGCCGATGCGGGCATCGGTGAGTTCGGCCGCCACCCGCAAGCGATCGCCGGCACGACGGACGGTGCCCTGGATGACGGCGCCGATGCCCAGCGCCCGGCCGATCTCCTGGACTGTCGCCTGGCGGTCGCGCAGCGCGATCGCTGAACTGCGGCCGGCCAACTGCAGTCCGGGGACCTTGGCGAGCGCGGTGGCTACCTCGTCCGCCATGCCTTCGGCGAAGTAGACGTCGGACGTGTCGCCTCCAACGGTCGCGAACGGGAGGACGGCCAGAGAGGTGAGCGGGGGAGCCGTCGCTCTGCCTGCCGCCCGGCCGAGGATGAGGAAGGCGGCGATGCTGGCCAGCACCGCGACCGCTCCGGTCATCACCGTGGCGCGGCGCCGGAAGGAGAACGGGGGACGTGCGGTTTCCACTGCCGTGAGGGCGGTGAGGACCTCCGCGGCGGTCGCCGGGCGTTGCTCCGGCTCCTTGGCCAGACATTGGTTGATGAGCGCGACCAGCGACCCCGGCAGCTCCGGCCGACGCGAGGCCAGGGAGGGCGGCGGCTCGGTCAGGTGGGCCGTCACCAGGGCCTGGGGTGTGGTGCGCCCGGCGAAGGGGTGGGCCCCGGCGAGGAGCTCCCACGCGACCACGCCCCAGGCGTAGAGATCGGCCCGGTGATCGGTGCCGGGGTCGCCGAAGGCCTGTTCCGGGGCCATGTAGGCTGGGGTGCCGATGGCCCCCCCCACCTGGGTGAGCGCCGGGCTTACCCCGGAGGGATCACCGGCCGCCTGAGTCCGCGAAGCGCTCAGCGCCTTGGCGATACCGAAATCGGTGACCACAGCGGTCCCGCCGGAGAGCAGGATGTTCTCCGGCTTGATATCCCGGTGCACGATTCCTTCGGAATGGGCATAGACCAATGCCCGTGCCACGGCGCCCAGGATGCTGACGGCCTGCCCCACGGGGACCGTTTCGCCGCGGGCCAGGGTGGCCCGCAGCGACTCGCCACGGACGAATGGCATGATGTAGTAGGGGAGACCACCGGCCTCGCCGGTCGCGTACACCGGGAGGATAGTCGCCTGCTGCAACCGGGCCACCGTGGCGA
>SXGT01175981.1_pt1 | contig 11363 bp, 10 predicted proteins | sample 3176221 | NCBI WGS metagenome assembly SXGT01 (sample SAMN11356862, study PRJNA531348) | freshwater metagenome | isolation source: freshwater sample F1-120 | place: China: Fuxian Lake, Yuxi | collected 2017-12-25
GCCCGGGCGTTCTTGATACGGATCTCCAGGTCCACGTACTGGTCGGTCACGTCCTCGGCCTTGATGTCGCGGTGCAAGACGTCGCCGATCTTCTCGATGGCGCCCAGCGCCGACTCGAAGCGGGCCCTTGGCACCCGGATGATGATCTGGTTGTCGCCGCGGACCGAGAGGTAGCCCCCCTGCTCCTTGGCGATCCGCTCGACGATGACCAGGTTGGGCTGCACCTGGTAGACCGCCAGGGTCAAGATCGCCGTGTACACGATCATGCTGGCGTCGTGGACTGGCATCTCCACGGTGGTGGCCTGCTCGTTCTTGGTCCCCTGGGAGCCGGGACCCTTGGGGGGCGGAGGAGGAGGGGGGGCGCCGGGTTCGTTGGACGCGACGCGCTTGTCCACGTCCGCCGCCACCATGCTCCCGCTCGCGCTGGTGGGGCTTTGCGGGGCCGGAGCCTCGTCCTCGCGCCCGCCCCTGGCCGCGTGCTCCCCTCGGACCACCGCGTCGTTGGGGGCCATGGCACCCGCGGAGCTGCCGCCGCAACCCATGTGGAGGGCGCCCAGAAGAGTGAGACCTGCCGTGAAGCGGCGCATGTTCGTCCTTTCGCCTCGTACGAAGTCCACCAGCGTAAACGCCCGGGCTCCATGCGACATTACACCAACCCCGGGCTCGGAGCGCGTTCTGCGGGCAGGCGCCCGAACCCGGGCCGGGGAGGCCCGAACCCTGGCCGGGGAGGCCCGAGCCCTCGCGGCACGGGCCGTACGCCGAGGCCTTGCGGCGCCGCGGCGCTTCCGCTACTTGTCGGCTCCCTTTTTGCCACGCGAGTCAACTCGCGCACCACGGAGATAGCCATGAAGAGCCCGCTCAGCATCGTCAAGGAGAAATTCGGAGACAAGACCAAGCTCGTCGCCGCGGTCCAGGAGTTCACGGGAGAGGATCTCTGGCTGGGCCGCACCAACGAGGGCAAGGGCCTCGCCCACGTCTCGAACGCCAAGCTCCTCCGCCTCCACTCGGTCTTCACCGAGGTCAAGGGCAAGTTCGGCACCCGCGCCAAGCTGATCGACGCGATCCTCGACGCCGAGAAGCGCACCAAGGACGAGGGCTACAAGGCCCGCATCCAGGCGTGGCCCGTGCCCCGCCTCTACGACCACTACAGGTCCGTCGTCAGGCGCACCGACCCTTCCAAGGCCGCCAGGAGCACCGCGCGCCGCGCCGCCAGCAAGGCCGCGCCCAGGACCGCGCCCAGGACCACGGGCTCCTCCAGCGCGAAGAAGTGAGCGAGCCGAGAGGACCGTGATGAAGAAGAAGCAGCAGAAGGTCACCGCCCCCTCCGTCATCAGCATGGGGGAGAGCGGCTTCCCCGTGATGGCCGAGATGTTCACGCCCAAGGCCATCTTCTTTTGCAACGGCGTGGGCGTGCACAAAGACAGGCTGTCGTCCTTCGAGCTCTCGCTCCGCAGCGCGGGCGTCGAGAAGGCCAACCTGGTCACGGTGAGCTCCATCTTCCCTCCTCACTGCAAGGAGATGAGCCGCAAGGAGGGCGAGAAGCTCATCAAGCCCGGCCAGATCGTCCACTGCGTGATGGCAAGGCAGGACACCAACGAGCCTAACCGCCTGGTCGCCGCGTCGATCGGGTTGGCTCGCCCCTCCGATCCCAACATGTACGGCTACCTCTCCGAGCACCACAGCTACGGCGAGACCTCCAAGGTGGCCGGCGAGTACGCCGAGGATCTGGCCGCCACCATGCTGGCAACGACCCTCGGCATCGATTTCGATCCCGAGAAGGCCTGGAACGAGCGAGAGCAGGCCTTCAAGATGAACAAGACCATCCTGAAGACGCGCCACATCGTCCAGAGCGCCGAGGGCCACGCCAAGGGGCTATGGTCCACCGTGGTCGCTCTCGGCGTGTTCATTTTCTAGCCCCGAACCTCGTGGAGCCGGAGGCTCCATCCTGCGAGAGACCGCCATGGCCGAGACCACGATCCGCGACGAGTTCGACTGCACCGCCGACACCTACTGGGACAAGTGCCACTTCAACGCCGACTTCAACAGGGAGCTCTACCTCGAGACCCTGAAATTCCCCGGCTGGAAGATGCTGGAGCAGAAGACCGACGGGCCGAGGCGCACCCGCCGGGTCCGCATCGATCCTCCGGTCACCGGGCTGCCCGGCCCGGTGAAGAAGCTCGTGGGTGACAGCATCAGCTACGTCGAGGAGGGCACCCACGACCAGGCCACGGGGCGCTACGCCTTCAAGATCACCCCGAGCACCCTGCCCGACAAGACCAACATCACCGGCGAGGTCTGGTGCGAGAAGCTGGACGGCGACAGGATAGCCCGAATCTGCAAGATCCGCGTCGAGGTCAAGGTCTTCGCGGTCGGCGGCCTGATTGAGGAGAAGGTCATGACCGACCTCAAGGCCTCGTATGCCAAGGCCGCGCCCTTCACCAACGGGTACGTGAAGAAGTTCCGGTAGCTCAGAAGGTCGTGGTGTACACGGGCACCCACGGAGCCGCGGGCGCGGGCACCTCGTGGGCCTTGTCCCGGTACTCGGGGAGGCGGATCTTCGCGGCCTCGCGGGGGCGGCTGCCGTCGATCTCCTGCTCGGTCTTGGTCCTCCGGTTGGTGACGAAGAGAGGGATCCCCACGGCGACGAGGGCGACACCTCCGATCATCATCACGACCCCCGTGGTCTTGAGGCCGGTGTTGTCGCCGCTGGAAGACTGGGCCGAGCTGCCCGAGGTGTCGAACGTGAAGTTCTGGAGCGCGCCGGCCGCGTAGACGACCAGCCCCGCGAGCAGGGCGACGGGGCCGATCGAGGTCATCACGATGCCGCCCACGAACGCGCTGCTGGAGCCACCGTTCACGTGGACGATCACGTGCTGTCCATTCTGGCCGGCCAGGCGAAAGGGTTTGGAGTCACGGAGGCCCTCCCCCCTGATCCGGTACATACGATCGAGCGGGAGCAGCCTGTCGCAGGGGGCGCTGCACACGAGGCGGAACCCGGTCCTCCCCCGATCCTGCTGCTCGAGCACCGCATCTTCCTCGCCCTCGAGGTGGACGAAGACCTGGTCCTCGAGCGCTCCCTGCCCGCCCGAGCCGGGCGCCGCCGGAGGAGCCACGGGCCGCGGTGGCTGCGCCGTGACGGGTGGCGGGAGCTGCGCGAGCTGCGCGTTCTCCGCGACGATCTTGCCGTCGTGCGCCGCGGTGCGAACGAGCTTCCAGTGGAAGGTCTTGCTCTCACCACCGCTGAGCACGGTCACCCGCTCCCCCGGGACAAACTCGATGAACTTGCCTCGCACCGTGGTGCCGTCCTGGAGGGTGAGGAGATCAGGCTCCTTGGCTCCGCTGGACTGCGCCGAGGCGAGCCCAGGCAGCGCCAGCGCGGCCGCGAGGATCAGGGTGGACAGCAGCGCGCGTGGCGCGAGGAAACGAGGGGACAGGGCGGAGCGTGGGAGCATGAGAGCTCAGTTTACCCTTCTTTACGGCTCCAAGGGGTGCGAACGCTCCGCATTCACGCCATATCCACACCATGAGAAATTCAATGAACGTCCTTTCTCGAATCGCCCTCGCCTCGACGCTCGCCCTCTCCCTGGCCACCACGGCCTGCGGGAGCTCGGTGGACGCGGCTCCTGCCGTCCAGAGCGCGGCGGCTGCCACCCGGGCGCCCGTGGCTCAGGGCAGCCACGGCATCGTCAAGCTCGTGGGGGAGGCCCTGGGCGACGTGGAGCTCCGCCCCGATCAGCGCGTCGAGATCGAGAAGCTCGCCAAGGAGGCCGACGCGCGCCACGCCTCGATGCGCGCCGAGCTCAGGGCGGTCATGCTGGGCGTGGCCGATCAGGTCGAGCGCGGCGCGGTCGACCGCGCCTCGCTGACCCCCAAGATCGACGCCGCGATCGCCAAGGTCGACCAGGTCCGCCCCCTGGATCGCGCGGCCTTCGTGAGGCTCCACGGCATCCTCGACGACGCCCAGCGCGCCGCCTTCGTCGAGGCGCTCAAGGCGCGCATGCACGATCGCATGGCCCAGCACCCGCTCAAGCACCCGCTCCTGGCGATGGCCAACGAGATCGGCCTCTCGAGCGAGCAGCGCGACAAGATCCGCGACACCTTCCGCGCCTCCTTCCCAGACTTCCGCGGGCACGAGGGCCGCGGCGGCCCGGGAGGTCACGAAGGCCCGGGAGCCCGCGGCGGCTTCGGGCACGGCCGGCAGGTGCTCGAGGCCTTCAAGCAGCCCAATTTCGATCCTGACGTCATCGCCCCCCAGGGCAACCTCGCCGAGAAGGCGAAGGCCCGCGCGGACGGCGCCTTCGCGCTCGCCGAGAAGGTGCTCCCCCTCCTCACCGCCGAGCAGCGCAAGCTGGTCGCGGCGAAGATCCGGGCGCGAGCCTCCGCCGAGGATCCGATGGAACCCTTCTGAAGGCGAACCGGCCGCGAAGGAGCTCGCTTCGCAGCCGGCCTGGACTGTGGTAAGGGGAGGATATCCTTCGCCCTCCTCGCCCCCCTGGATTCCTTGCCACCGCGGGGGCGATCGCCGCCAAGGATCTCCGCATCGAGCTCCGGACGCGCGAGATCGTCACCACCGGGGGCTTCTTCGCGGTGCTGGTGACGATCATGGCGAGCGTCGCGTTCAGCGCGGGGCCGAGGACCCAGGTGCGGATCGCCCCCGGGGCGATCTGGTTGCCGGTGGCCTTCGCCAGCATCCTGGCGCTGGGTCGCACCTGGCAGCGCGAGCGCGAGGAGGGGGCCCTCACCGGCCTGCTGGTCGCCCCGGTCCCTCGCTCGGCGATCTTCGCGGGAAAAGCCCTCAGCGTCGCGGCCTTCATCCTCGTGGTGGAGGTCCTGGTGGTGCCGGTGGTGGCGCTGCTCTTCCACGTGGAGATCCTCGATTTTCTCCCCAGGCTCGTCCCGATCTTGCTGCTCGGAACGGTGGGCATCGCGGCCACCGGGACGCTCTTTGGCGTCATGACCGTGCGGACGAACGCCCGCGATCTGATCCTGGCCTCCGTCCTTTTTCCGCTGCTGTCGCCGGTGCTCCTCTCGAGCGTGGCAGGCACCAGCCTGGTGTTCGGCGGCGGGGGCTTCGACGAGCTGCGCGACTACCTCCTGCTGCTCGGGGTGTTCGACGCGGTCGCCGTGCTCGGCGGGCTCTCGGTCTTCGGCGCGCTGGTCGACGACTGAGAGTTCCGCTCGTCATGCGCAGATGGCCGAGGCCACCCGCGAAGCTTCGGCCATCACCGCGCTCGCCTCGAGCTTCGTCCCCACGAGCTCGCCCACTGCCCAGATCCCGCCCGCGATCTTGCCTCCCTCCGGGACCACGACGTAGCCGCGGGGCTCGTGGAGCACGGTCGCGCCGGCCTGGAGCGCCAGCTCGTAGGAGGGCGCGGGCGGCAGGTCGATCAGGAGAGCGTCGGCGTCGTAGACCACCCGCTCCCCCCCCTCGACGACGGCCACGCCCTCCACGCGCGACGCGCCGAGGACCGCGTCGGGGAGCCGAGGGATCGAGGTGACCTCCGCGCCTGCCGCACGCGCCGCCCGGGCGATGTGCAGGCCGAAGGGCCCGGCGTCCGGGGCGCTGCACACGACCAGACGCTCGCCCACGAGAACCCCGTGCGCGAGGAACCTGCAGGCGGCGCGGGCCGACATGACCCCCGGCAGATCGTTGCCCTCGAAGGGCGCGACGCCGTCGTGAGCGCCCATGGCGAGGACCACGTCCTTGGCCTGAAGGAGCTCGACCCCGGCGTCGCCAAGGACGAGGAGATCCTTGCCGAAGAAGCCCCCCGCCGTGGTCGCCAGGCGGAGCTTGAGCGCGCCCCCCAGGCCAGCGACAAAGCTCTCGAGCAGCCCGGCGAAGGGGCCGGCGGTGAAGCCAAGAGCGAGCGCCGTGCCTCCCATGGCGAGCGCGTCGTCCAGGATCTCGACCTGGCGGCCCCTGGACGCGAGGGCGAGCGCTGCCGCCATACCCGAAGGCCCCGACCCCACGACCACGACATCGACCTCACGCCGGAGCGCCGGGCGAGGGGCCCGCACCTCCCTGGGGAGCTTGCCGAGCCCGGCGACGCGACGCGCGAAGGACTGCATGAGACCCTGCACCCCCGGGACGCCCGCGAAGAGCTCGTGGTGGTTCATGCCGTCGGGGAAGAACCAGTCCGTCATGCGCAGGAGATCGACCTTGCGCGAGCCCAGGATGTTCTGGGACGTGACGGTGAGGCCCTCGCGCGCCGCCACGCGGCAGGTCATCACGTTGGGCTCCTCGTCCACCCGAGCCAGGCAGCCGTCGCACGCGGCCCGGAGGCACGCGGGGCCCCGGGGACGATGAAATTTCGGGCTCCTCGCAAAGGACGAGACCCCCGCCCCCACGAGCGACACGGCGACGGGCTCGCCCTCCTCGGCCCCGATCGGAGCGCCGTCGAGCGTCAGCGTCACCGGTCGGGTCGGCTTCGTGAGACGGCGGGAAGGCACGCCGGGGACAATAGACCCTTTACATCGCGGCTCGACACGGAAAGACTCGTCACGGTATGCGGATTGGACTGCTCGGGCCGGCCGAGGGAGATATCGCTGCGCTGGGTCGCGGCGCCGAGTTCCTCTTGAACGGAGCCAAGGTTCATCGCGCGGTCTACCTCGGGGTCGACGGCGCGCTCGATCGCGCCGTCGCGGCGTGGGCGCGCAAGCTCGTCGGGGACGACCCGAGCGACGACGCGGCGTGGCAGCGCTCCTGCAACGTCGCGCTCCGGGGCTCGCCGCAGGATCTTGACAAGTTCGTGACCCTCGAGCGAGCCCGCCTCCGGCTGAAGGCCCTCGAGACCCTCCCCGAGCAGCGCACCAGGACCATCGAGATGGTGGGCGATCGGGTGGCCGTGCTGGTGAACGACAAAGGAATGCTCGACGAGGAGGACATCGTGGGCGCGAGCCTCATCGTCTTCGGAAAGAGCGAGGGCACCCTCGTCAAGCAAATAGGTCAGCGCTGGTTCGTCTCCCCGGGGACGATCGGTCACCCCGGCGCGGGGCTGGCCGTGATCGACGACGAGAAGGAAGACATCGAGCTCTCCCTCTTCGATGGCACGGGGAAGCTTACGGGCAAGCAGGCGCTCGCCATCCTCCGCGCCACCAAGATGCGGGTCCAGGACGGGTAGCCGAAAGTGAGCCCTCTCCCCGAGGTCGCCGTGTTCGGCGGCAGCTTCAATCCCCCGCACCTCGCGCACCTGCTCGCCGTGACCGTGGTGCTCGCGACCCACGACATCGAGCGGGTCGTGGTGGTGCCAGCCTACAAGCATCCCTTCGCCAAGGCCCTGGCGCCCTACGAAGATCGCGTCAGGATGTGCGAACTGGCCACGGGCTTCTTGCCTCGCGTGGAGGTGTCGCGCGTCGAGGAAGAGCTGGGCGGAGAGAGCCGGACGCTGCGCACCCTCGATCATCTGCACCGGCAGCACCCCGACTGGAAGCTGCGCCTCCTCGTGGGCGCGGACATCCTCGTGGAGTCGCCCAAGTGGCACGGCTGGGACGCGATCGTCCAGCTCGCGCCGCCCATCGTGCTCGGGCGCGCCGGCGTCGTCTACCCGGGCGCGCCCGCCCCGGTCTTGCCCGACGTTTCCAGCACGAGGATCCGAGCGCTCGTCGCCTCAGGCGACGAGCGCTCGCTCGAGGAGCTCGTTCCGAGGGACGTCCTCCGCCACATGCGCGAGCGAGGGCTCTACAGGCCCCCCCAGGGAGGGCCCGGGTGAGCCGGCTCTCGGTCCATATCCAGGGCGCGGGCAAGGTCGGGCGGGGCCTCGCGGCCGCCCTCCGCAGGGCAGGAGCCAGGGTCTCGGTGCGCCCGGCGCGCGACGGACTCCCGGCCCGGATCGCCGCGGAGGTGATCGTGCTCGCGGTCAGGGATCGGGACCTCGCTCCCCTCGCCACCGAGCTCGCCTCGTCGGGCCTCGTGCCCCGCCCGGCGATCTGCGTGCACGTCGCGGGGGCCCTGGGCCCCGAACCGCTCGCCTCTCTGCGCGCGGTGTGCTCCGGGGTCGCCCAGATGCACCCGATGATCTCCTTTGCCTCCCTCTCCTTCGCACCGACCTTGCTCCGGGGCCAGGTGCACGTCCTGGGCGACGAGGCCGCGATGGCGAAGGCGCGCCGGCTCGCGAGGCTCCTTGGCATGACGCCTCGCACCTTCCCTGCGCTCGATCTGGTCCTCTACCACGCGGCGGCCGGCCTCGTGGCCAACGGAGGAGCGGCCCTCGCGGCGCTCGGGGCCGAGCTCCTGGGCGTGGCCGGAGTCCCCCCCGAGGAGGCCCCGAGGATGCTTGGCCCCCTCCTTCGCAGCGTCGCCGAGAGCGTCGAGGCGCTCGGGTTCCCAGAGGCCCTGACCGGTCCGGTCCGGCGAGGAGACGCGCCGGCCCTCGAGAAGCAGATGGCCCTGCTAACCCAGAAGCTACCGCAGCTCTTGCCTTTTTATGTGGCGAGCGCCCGAGCTCAGCTGCCCCTGGCCCGGCGTATCGGGGACGCGCCTGCTGCCTCGTTCGACGCGATCGCCAGGATACTGGACGGCGTGCCTTGACAGGATCGTGAAGTGGCCAGGAGGCCCGCCGAACTTCCAGGCTCGGCGGCGCGAAAGTGCCTTGCCCCTCGGCGACGATGAAGTAGCCTGGTCTCCAGGTTGGCGCTCCACGCTCTCTCTTCAATCCCCTCCATCGTCACTCCGGCCAAGGGCTTCCTCGAGCTGGACGACCGCCTGTCGTCGGGCGCAGCCGGAGCAGGGGGAGTGGTCGTGGCCGGGGTGGCTCGGGGCTCGGGTACCGCGCTGCTCGCTCACCTCGCTCGCCGGGTGACGACCTCGGGGCTCACCGCGCTCGTGATGCACCCGGGTCGTGGGGCTCCGCTCTTCCACCTCCTCGCCTCCGAGCTTGGGGTGCGGGAGATCGTCGGGGACGTGGGGATCGTCGCCGAGACGCTGGCGAGGACAGCCGCTCAGCGCAAATCTGTGGTGCTCTCGCCTCTCCCGGCCGAAGGCTCGTGGGACTCCTCCGTCGCGGCGGAGCTCGTCTCTCTGAGGGCCGCTCTCTTCGTCTTCGTCAGCGAGAGCGACGCCACGCTCCCGGGCGCGGAGCGCTTCGACGTGATGGCGACGCTCAGCGAGGGCGAGCGCCTGCGCTGGCTGGGGCTCGCCTCCGAGCACGCCAACCGGCTCCTCGGCAGCTCCCGCTCCTGGAACGAGCTCGAAATCTGGTGGAGCCGGGTGCAGAGCTTGTCCGCAGCTCCTTCCCGCGCCGCGCTCGACGGGCTGGCCCAGGAGCTCCACCAGAGGCTCACCCTGGCCGCTCGTCCCTGGCCGAAGAACGACCTCGAGCGTCTGGGCGCCGACCTCACCTCGGCGCTCCCTGCGCTCGTGGCAAGCGGCCTGGTCGTCAGCTCCGACGCTCATGTCAGCTTGTCCGCGCTGCCCGCGCTTACCACGCCGCACGGAGGCCCCTCGGTCTCCGAAGAGCCTCCGTCGGACCGAGCCAGGGCCGTCGCCCACGCCCTCGTGGCCGAGTTCGTCGGCGACCCGTGGGCCGAGGCGCGCGCCGCGGAGCTCCTGCTCGCCGCAGGGGACTGGGCCGAGGCCGACAAGATGCACGCAGGCGCCATCGGAAAGCTCGGCGACGCGATCGCTCGCCGCGAGGTCCGGGCCCGGTGGTTCGGCGCTGTGGCCTCGGCCGAGCAGACCTCTCAGCTCGCGCTCCGCCTGAGCGCGGCCGAGCGGGCCCTGGAGGCGGGCGAGCCCGAGGAGGCCCAGCGCTGGGCCGAATCGGCGATGCCGCTCGCGCCCGACCACCCGGGCATCATGCTGCTTCTCGGGCGCGCCTTCGTCGGCCTGGGCGATCTCGTCGCGGGCCGCCTCGCCTTCCAGAAGATCCGCGAGGCCCACTGCGCGGCCAGTCAGGCGCCCGGCTGCAGAGGCGCGCTCGCCCAGCGCATCGCCGTCGAGCTGGCCGAGCTGGCTTACGAGGAGGGCAGCTTCGAGGAGGCCCGCCGCGAGGCTCTGAACGCCGCTCCTCTGGAGCGGGCCGGCGTCGATAGCGCCGTGAGGCTCCGGGCCCGCAACGTCCTTGGGAAGATCCTCCTCGCCGAGGCCAGGTGGGTCGAGGCCGACAGCCACTTCGCCGCCGATGCCTTCTCCGCGCACGAGGCCTCTCTGGTCACGGCCGGGCTCCGCGCTCGGCTCAACCGCGCCATCGCGATCCAATCCAAGGGCATGCTGGACGAGGCAGAGCGCATGCTCCGCGCCGTCCTGGAGGACGCCGAGCGCGCCAACGAGCAGCGCGCCTCTGCCTACGCGCTCACCAACCTGGCCGTCATCGCCTGGACGAGGCACGAGTACGGCGCGGGCCTGGAGCTGCTCGAGAGGACCCTGCGCCTCCGGTCAGCGCTGGGGGATCGAGCCGCGATCTCCCACACGATTGCCAGCCTGGCCGAGCTTCGTCTGCGCCTCGGGCTCTTCGACCACGCGCTCCACATGGTGACCTTCGCGCGCCGCGTGCCGATGAGCGCGGCGAGTTCATCGCAGTTTGGCGTCGTCGCGGCCCGGATCGCCCTGGCAAAGGGCGACACCGCCGCGGCGCGCCGCGAGATCGAGGGCGCGCTCGTCGACGCTCGAGCCGCCAACAACAAGGACTGGCTGGGCGAGGCCTTCCGGGTGGCGGCTCGTATCTCGCTCGAGGACGGCGACGTCGCCGGGTGCCGGACGCACCTCGAGAGGGCCGCCGAGCTCGCCTCGACGGATCGCGGTCGCGCCGAGGTGGCCTTGATCGGCGCTCTCGTGGGGCGAGCGTCCGGGGAGTCCAGCTTCGAGCTGGCCCACGAAGCCCTGGGCCTCGCCCGGGCCTCGGGCGAGGAGGAGGTGCTCTCCGAGGTCCTGCACCTGCTCACCCTCATGCACCGCGACGCAGGCGATCTCTCGTCTGCGCGCGGAGCCTGTGCTCAGGCGATGCAGATCCGGAACCGCGTGGCCGAAGGGCTGCGCAGCGAGGTCCGCAGCGCCTTCCTGTCGAGGCCCGACTCGCTCGCCATCGCCAGGCTCCACCTCCTCCTCACCGAGCCAGGCGAGGACGAGGCGCCGCGCACCGAGCGCTCTCCGCTCCAGCGAGGAGGTTGCCGGCCCTCGTCTTTTCCCTCGTCGCACACGCCGCTGTCGGCGCCCAGGGAGCTCGTCGGCGACGACCCGCAGATCCTCGCGCTGGTCGCCGCGATCAAGAAGGTGGGCCGCTCCAGCAGCACGGTGCTCATCCGCGGCGAGAGCGGCACGGGCAAGGAGCTCGTGGCCGAGGCGCTGCACCGGGCCAGCGAGCGGGCGGGCGGGCCGCTGGTCACGGTGAACTGCGCGGCGCTGGTGGAGACGCTCCTGCTCTCCGAGC
>SXGT01286666.1_pt1 | contig 11363 bp, 9 predicted proteins | sample 3176221 | NCBI WGS metagenome assembly SXGT01 (sample SAMN11356862, study PRJNA531348) | freshwater metagenome | isolation source: freshwater sample F1-120 | place: China: Fuxian Lake, Yuxi | collected 2017-12-25
CCGTCGATGGGCCGCATCGTGAGGGTCGACCCCTCCAGGTCCCGCGCCTTGACGCCTGGTAGCAGCAGTCCCTTCGCGTGCCGGTCGTGAAAGAACGGCGTCCCCGGGAACGGGATGGCGTTGAAGATGAAATTCGGCAGGGGCACCTCTGGGGTGTCGAGGACGAACTCCAGTTCGCGGCGCATGTCCGCCACGGATCGCTCCGTGGGGTCGAACACAAGACCGTACTGAAACAGGATGCCGGCATCGAGGGACCGCTCGATGAGCTGCACCTGCGGATACCGGTTGTTCTGCGCCTTGTTGACGCGGTGCAACCAGGTGTCGTCGAACGACTCGACCCCGACCAGCAGCGAGAAACACCCCGACTCGCGGGCCAGCGCCACGTCCTCGTCGTTCCAGAAGAAGGCGTCGGTCGCAAATCCGCTCCAGAACCGGAAGTAGCCCTGCGTCCGGAGCTCGCGAAGCAGCGCAAGCCGATCGAGAAAGAACTGTCGGTCGCCGCCGTGGAACTGGTTGTCGACAAACAGGAGAATCTCGCGGCGGCCCAGCCCGACGATCTGTCGGCGCAGGTACTCGAGGCTCTGTTTCGTGTAGGCGTGGCCCTCGCCAGTCAGGGTGCAGAAGCTGCACCGGAAATTGCAATTTCGGCTCGATTCGACATACGCGATGCGCTTCCCGATCCAGTCCGCGAGGTCGTAGCGCGGGATCATGTCGTGGTCGACATGGTCCTCGCCCAGCGCCTCGGCGATGACGTCGCGCAGTTCCTCGATGTCACCCAGGCAGGCGTAGTCGAAGAATTTCTGCGCATACCGGGGAAAGCTGCGCACCGGGTAGCCGCCCGCGATGACGATGACCCGGGGGTTGGCACTGCGCACATAGGCGGTAATGTGCAGCATCCGATCGAACGTGTCCGTCAGGCCCGTCAGCACGACGACGTCCGGCCACTCCAGGAGCTGGGGCCGAAAGACCTCCAGGAACCCGTGCGACACCTCGTTGTGGATCCGCACATCGCAGAAACGCTGCGAGAAGGCGCCGGCCAACATCACCGGCACGAGCGCATTGGGCACCTCGTGGGTGAGCTTGACCGGTTGACGGAGTTCGGGAAAGTAGCAATTGACCACGAGCACACGTTTGCGAGTCGTGGCGCGCGCGCCGATGGCCCCAGCGACCTCCGCGTTGGCAACGCGCGCCGACTTGCTGGTCCTGGAGTCCATCATGCGGCCAATCATACCCCCTGCCCCGGAGCCCGCCGCATCACGATGGGCCGGTCGGGCCGGAGGGTAACGGTCGCGCTGAGTCCAATCGGGTCGTTGGCGAGCGCGAACTGACAGCGCTGCGCGAGGGTCGCCACGACCAGCCGCAGCTGCATGCTCGCGAAGCTGTCGCCGATGCACCGGCGCGGACCGCCGCCGAAGGGACAATAGGCAAACGCCGGGAGATCGCGCACCATGGTCGTCCCGAACCGGTCCGGGTCGAACGTCTCCGGATCGATCCACAACGCCGGATGACGGTGTGTCACGTACGGGCTCACGAGGATGAACGCACCAGCCGGGACACGGTAGCCGCCCACCTCGTCATCCGCGACGGCGCAGCGTGGGATGGCCCACACCGGCGGATACAGCCGCATCGACTCCTGAATCAGGTGTCCCGTGTATACCAGCCGGTCCAGGTCGTCGACCGTTGGGACCCGGCCCTCGAGCACGTCCACGAGTTCGGTTCTCAGTCGCGCGGCGGCGGTCGGGTGCTTCGCCAACAGATAGAACGTCCACCCGAGCGCGAGGGCGCTGGTCTCGTGCCCGGCGATGAAGGTCGTCATCACCTCGTCGCGCAATTGCCCATCGGTCATCCCCTTCCCGGTCTCCGGATCCCGCGCCGCCATCAGCATCGAGAGCAGATCGGCCGGCTGGGCGGCGGTCCGTCGCCGTTGGTCGATCAGATCGGCGACGAAGTCGTCGACGTCCAACAGCGCGCGCCGCAGCGCCGCGTTGCGGCGCGTCGGAAGCCAGCCCGGCCAGCCCATGGGGCGCATCATGGCGGCCGCCGCCTCGCGCGTGGCCACCGCCAGCGCCGCTTCGAACCGCGCGGCCGCGGGGCTGACGTCGGCGCTCATCAGAGTCTCGCCGATGATTCCCAGCGTGAGGTGTGACATCTCGGCCGTCAGGTTCACCGTGTCGGCACGCTCGCGCTCCCAGCGATCGGCCAGGGCCGTGGCCGCCCGCGTCATCGCGCGGCCGAATGCCGCGACATGCTCGCGGTGAAATGCCGGTTGCATGAGACGGCGCTGCCGCAGCCAGTAGGCGCCGTCGCTCGTCAGCAGCCCGTTGCCAAGAAACGCGCGCAGTACCCCGAAGCCGCCCGTCTGCGTACTGGCGTTGGTATACCGCGTGTGGTGGGTCTGGAGGACGTGACGGATATGGTCCGGATGGGCCAGCAGCACGACGGACTTGTGCAGCAGACGGAACTGCACGACGTCGCCGTGCGCCCGTCTGAGATCGAGGAGGAACGGCAGCGGGTCCCGGCGCATGCGCCCAAGGTCGCCCGCGAGGCGGCGAGAACGCGGGCCGGGGGGCGTGGGTCTGCTAGCCTCCGACACCAGCGAGGATGTCCTCGAGCTTGCCGGCCCGGCGCAACGCCTGACGGAGCGGCTCGGCGTGCGGGTAGTACCGGATTCCCACCAGGAAGCTGGCGTCGTGGTCGGCGAGCGCCTGCTCGGCCAGGGCGACCGCCTCGTCGGCCATCCCGAGCGCCGCCGCGGACCAGGCCAGGCCGAACGGCTGGACGTAGACAGCGGCGGCCCGTTTCACCAGCTCGTCGTAGCAGGCCAGCGCCGCGTCGCGGTGGCCGAGTTCCAGATGCGCCGACACCTGCATCGCAAGCGGCCAGGGATGGCGCCCTGACACGGCGAGCGCCGCGTCGCCCGCCTCCAGCGACTGTTCATAGCGGGCCGCGAGGAGTCCGAGGAACTGGTGCGCCCAGTGAGACACGTAGGACGCCGGGTCACGCGCCACCGCCTCGTGCGCCGTCCCGAACGCCTCGTCGAACCGGCCGGCGAAGCCGAGCGTCAGCGTGTGCTGCGCCGACGTGTACGCCGACAGCGGATCCTGCTGGCGCATGAGCGTGGTGTGGGTGACGGCCTCGTCGAACCGCCCGCGAATCCAGCAGAGCACGAACAGGGCATACCAGCCGCGTGCCTGGATGTACTCGGGGTTGAGCTCCAGCGCGCGCCGCAGCTCGCGTTCGGCCCCATCGACATCGAAGTCGTGCAGGAGCAGCGAGCCGGCCAGAGCGGCATGGGCCTCCGCCAGCGAATCGTCCAGCGTCACCGCGCGGTTGGCGGCGGCCTTGGCGTGCGGCATCGTGTCGTGCGCGCGCACGAAACCGTACTGCCCCAGGATGGTGTGGCCGTCGGCCACTCCGGCCCAGGCCTGCGCGAAGCCAGGGTCGAGCGCCACGGCCTGTTTCAAACAGGTCAGCGCGGCCGGAATCGACACCCCCCGCTTGTAGAGCAGCGCGCGCCCCTTGAGGTACAGCTCGTAGGCCTCCAAGTTGTCGGTGGCCGGTTTGACCAGCGCGACCTCCTGTTCGGCCGACAGGGACACTTTGAGCCGCTCGGCGACTGTTCGCGCGATTTCGTCCTGCACCGCGAACACGTCCTCCATCTCGCGGTCCAGACGCTCCGACCACAGCTGGTAGCCGTCGGCGGTGTTGACCAGCTGGGTCGTGATCCGCAGCCGCTTGCCCGCTTTCCGGACACCGCCTTCGAGGACCGTGCTCACCCCCAACTGCTCGCCGACCTCCCGCAGGTCGATGTTCTTGCCCTTGAATGAGAACGAGGACGTGCGAGCCGCCACCCGGAGACCCCGGATCTGGCCAAGCACGTTGATGATCTCCTCGGCGATCCCGTCGGCGAAGAAGTCGTTCTCCGGGTCCGCGCTCAGGTTGGTGAAGGGCAGGACCGCGATGGACGCCCGGGCCCCCGTCGACGAGACCCCCGGCAGGGTCGCGTGCGCCTCGGTCTTCCGCGTATCATGTTGCCGACGCGCGCGCTGCAGGCTCTCCAGCAAGGCTGAGGCCCCCTGATAGCGATTGGCGGGCAGCTTCTCGAGGCACTTGTGGACGACGTGCGCGACCAGCTCCGGCATCCCGCCGCGCCGGGACGACAGCGGCGGCGGCTCGTCCCGCAGGATGCAGGCCATCAAGGTGGCCGCGGTCGGTCCCGCGAACGGGCGGTGACCGGTCAGCAACTCGTACATGATGACGCCCAACGCGAAGATGTCCGACCGGTGGTCTGACTCGCTGCGCTCGAAACGCTCCGGCGCCATGTAAGCCAGGGTCCCAACGACACTCCCGTGCTGGGTCAGCTCCGTGGCGAGGGTCTCTTCCAGGTCGGCGGCCGGCCCGCTCAGGCTGGCCAGCCCGAAGTCGAGCACCTTGACCCGACCCGCGTCCGTGACCATGATATTGGCCGGCTTCAGGTCCCGGTGGATCACGCCGCAGGCGTGCGCCGCGGTCAGGGCATCGGCGAGCGGTTCCACCACCGTGAAAAACCGGTCGATCGGCATCGGTCCCGCCGCGATCAGCTGGGAGAGGGATTGCCCCTCCACGAGTTCCATGGCGAGGTAGTGCACGCCGTCGATATCGTCCACCGCATGAATCGTGACGACGTTGGGGTGGTTCAGCGCTGCGACGGCCCGCGCTTCGCGCTGGAATCGGATCAGCACGGCTGCCTTGGCAGCCACCGCGTCGGGGAGGGTCTTGAGGGCGACGTCCCGCCCCAGACGGGTGTCGCGCGCTCGCCACACCTGACCCATACCCCCTTCCCCGATCAGTCCGGAGACTTCGTAGACGCCTAGTCGCTGGCCGGGGGTAAGGCTCATGGGCGTGCGGATCCAGGGCGGGCCGTCAGTTGACGCGAGGCACCCGGCGACCATGACCCGACGCGTGAGACGTGGAGGCTGGCCACGTGAGTAAACGGATGAGCACCGTCAAGCCGTGGACCTCCACGGTCTACCGTCTTGGGTTCGGGTATCTCGAGCGCCTGCTCGCAATCCCGGCCATCAAGCGGCCGGCCTGGCGCCTGTGGTACGAACTGTTCGGGACCCGGTTCGACACCGACGCGCTGCATTTCCTGAACTGCGGCTACTTCGACCCCGTTGCGGCGGACGGTCCCCCGCTGCCCCTGGAGGAACCTGAGGAGGCCGAGCGCCTGTGCGTGCAACTTTACCATCAGGTCGTGTCAGGGGTGGCTCTCGAGGGTCGACGCGTGCTCGAGGTCGGCTGCGGCCGCGGTGGTGGAAGCTGGTTCGTCCGGAGACGTCTCGGCGCCGGGACCCTGGTCGGGGTGGACCGGTCGCGATCGGCGGTCCGGCGCGCTCGCGCGGCTTACGGTGCGGGCGGCCTGCACTTCGTCGCTGGCGACGCCGAAGCGCTCCCCTTCGCCGACGCCGCCTTCGACGTGGTCGTGAACGTGGAGTCGTCCCACTGCTACGGCTCCATGGCCGGCTACCTCGCCGACGTCGCGCGTGTCCTGCGGCCGGGAGGTCACCTGCTGTTTGCCGATTTCCGCCCCGTCGCCAAGATCGCCGCGCTCAGGTCCCAGTTCGGGGATGCGGGTCTGGAGATCGTCGGGACGCGGGATATCACCACGCAGGTGCTGGCGGCGCTTGCACTCGACAGCCCGCGTCGGCGCGCACTGGTGGCCGCCTACGTCCCGACCTACCTCGCGACGGTCTTCGGCGAGTTCTGCGTCGTGCAGGATTCGACGACCTACCGCCAATTCCAGGAGCGGACCGTCCTCTACCAGAGTTACGTTCTGCGAAGGCCGAACGCGGGCCGCTCGCCTACCTGAAATCGTCAGCATGGACGCTCTGTTTGCCCACGACCGTTCCGATGCGCGCCAGTTCCTCGACCTGCTGTGACCCGGTCTGCGACAGCTCCTCGAATTCGTCCGCTGTTCGGGTCCCCAGTTTGAACCGGTCGAATCCCCTCTGATCGAAGCTGATGTTGAAGCGCTTGTACCAGACACGGTCACCTTCCTCGTCGTCGCGCCGCTTCATGACCTGGTGCTGCAGGAAGTTGATGTCCTGCATCATCGCGCTGATCATGAGGCCGTACATCTGTTCGTCATCGAGTGCCGCGAGCCCATGCGTCCTGGGCGTGTGATAGCCCGTGCCGACGGAGTAGAAACGCAGCTCGTCGTCGGCAGGGTTCCACCCGAGGCGACGCTTGACGCCCACGTAGGCGGCGTATGTGGGGTTGGCGAATGGTGAGATCCCGCCGTCGAGAAACGCGCCGCTCGGCGCGAACATCGGCGGCAGCGCAGAGCTGCGGCGGACGATCTTCCAGAGCGGCTCGTCCTCGTCCACCTCCGTGTTGGACCAGAACGATGGCTCCCCACCCGGGTCCGGCGGGAAGTTGCCGAAGAAGACCACCTTGCCGGTCGCCATGTCACGGGCGGGAACGGCGAGATAGGAATCACGCACCCCAGGCCGTTTGGCCCGCGAACGGCGGAGATCGCGGCGGAGATCGCTCGGGCGCTTCTTGCCGAACACCGTCTTCAGCATGGTTTCCAGCGCCGTGGTGGCGGCCTGTCGCTTCTCAGCCGGCGTCAGCGAGTTCGCCGACGATGCCCCCTCAGCAACGAGATCGCCCGACTGCTTCGCCACCGTGAGGAACAGTTCCTTGATCTCTCGCGCCCGCATCCCGTTGGCCAGCCCGGCCGCGATCAACGACCCGGCGCTGGTACCGCAGAAGCAGTCGAAAATCTCGTTCGCCGGTTTGTCACCGTTGATCAGCTCCATCTGCTCAATCACCGCAGCCGAGAAGACGCCCCGCATCCCCCCGCCATCAATCGTCAAGATCCGTCGCGTCATACGACACCTCGCTCTCTCGTGCGCTCAGGGTGCGGACTCGAACCGTCTCGTTCTTCTCTTGCTGACCGATCCCGTGCACGACGATGATGTAGCGCACGACATCCACGCCAGGGGAGGATGGGGGCCTGTCGGGCCGTGAATCGGGGCTCATAGTGGCTTCGCAGCCCATGGCTGACTCGCGTAGGCTACCACCAGCCGGCCTCTCACTGGCGTATTCACCGGGGCTGAGCCCCTCGAGCGCCCGGTTGCGTGGCCCCGTCGAATCTCCTATTCTTCGGTGCATGGCTGAGGTCGTCGAATTCCCGAGCAACGGAGACACCGCGTCCGGGTATCTCGTCATGCCCGCTTCAGGTTCCGGTCCCGGTGTCCTGGTCATCCAGGAATGGTGGGGTCTCGATTCCGGCATCAAGGAGATGGCCGAGCGTCTGGCCGCGGCCGGGTTCGTGGCGCTGGCGCCGGACCTCTATCACGGCGAGCTGGCTGGGCACACGGAGGTGGACAAGGCAGGCCACCTCATGCAGACGCTGCCGCCGGACCGGGCGGCCCGGGACATGAGCGGCGCGGTCGACTATCTGGCCGCGCATTCCGCCGTGACGAGCGGGCGCGTGGGCGTCGTGGGCTTCTGCATGGGCGGCATGCTCGGCTTCCTCATCGCGGTCAACCGTCCCGACGCGGTGGCGGCGCTGGTGCCGTTCTACGGGTTCCCGCAGGGTGACCCCGAGCCGGACTGGTCCAGGCTGACGGCAGCCGTCCGCGGCCACATGGCGGAGAACGACAGCTTTTTTCCGCCCGCTGCCGCGCGCGCGCTCGAGACCAAGCTCAGGGCGATGGGCAAGGATGTCACGCTCACGGTGCATGCCGGCACGGGCCACGCCTTCATGGGGCCACACAACGCCCTGGGGACGCTGGACGCGGACCGAGCGGCGCAGATCTGGCCGCAGGTCGTGTCGTTTCTGCATGACACGCTGTAGTAGTTGGCTCGGCTGGCATCGAGGCTCCCTCGCTCACCGCATCTCCGCGACGCACGCCCGCAACGCCTCGCGCATCACGTCCCGTGGGGCGTGGTGGATACGGCCGTGCCCCGGCAGCACCCACTCGAAGTCGTGGTCCAGCAGCCGCGCCATGGACCGAGTCTGCTCGGCCCAGGAGTACCAACAGGCGTCCCGAAATCCGATGAGTCGGCGGCGCGTGGGCGACCAGGCGAGATGATCGCCGGTGAACAGGACGCGACGGCGGTAGAGCAGCACCTGATGCCCGCGGGTGTGGCCCGGTGTGGGGAGACACACCAGATCGTCGTCGATCGGGACGGCAGTGGTGCCCTTGACCACCCGCTCGATGCCGAGGCCGGCAGCGCCGTCCTCGGCGTGCATCATCCGGGGGCACTCGAAGTGGGCCGCGAAGCGCGCGTGGTCGGCGACATCGTCGATGTGGGTCAGGAACATGAGCGATACACCGCCCATCCCTTCGAGCTGGCGCACGAGCGGCGCCGTAAAGCGCGGCGAGTCGACGAGCACGTTCCCGCCGAGGTGCTCTGGACGCACGATGAGATACGACCAGGCGCCGAAGCTCGCCTCGGCGGTGAATCCGCAGAAATGGACCCCGTCCACGATCCGCTCGGGAAAGGCGCGGACCGCCGCCCGCGCGTCCACGCGCGACACCGTCCCGATCGACGCGGTGGGGCAGGCCACCAGCGCCATGAGCGCACGCTGGCGCGCCTCATCGGTGAGCGGCTGGGCGTGCACGCTGGACTGGCCGCCGTGGTCGCGGAAGGTGGCCGGCGCGATCTGCCGGCAGGCGTCGCAATCGATGCAACTCGCGTCGACGAAGAACTCGCCCTCGACGTTGTCCGGCAGGCGACGGTCGAGGAGGGCCATGCTGTCGGTTGGGGACCACGTTCATCTGGCCACGCGTCGTCTCAGGGCAAACCTAGCGTTTCACCCACTTCTGGAGGCATCCCCCCGACGGGCTCTGGTCGCACCCGCCGGTCAGCCCGGCGAAGATATTGCCCTGCTCGTCGGCGGCCATCCCTTCCGGACGCGTCCCGGGGATGAAGGCGTGCAGGGCGCCGTCGGCCGCGCTGCCGATCCGGATGCCCACCTGCCAGCCCGGGTTGCGCACACCGCGTTCACCTTCCGGGGCAGCGGGTGGGCCCGGAATCGCCGCGCCGGACTCCGAGTCGGCGACGACCAGCGTGTCGTCAGACAGGATGGTGATGCCGCTCGGCCGGCCGAAGTGCCGCCATTCATCGACGAACTGCAGGTCGCGGTCCAGGACCTGCACCCGGTTGTTCGACCGGTCGGCGACGAACAGTCGGCCGGCCGCGTCGAAGGCCAGCGCGTGCGGGCCCATGAACTCCCCCGGCCCGGCGCCCAGCCGTCCGACCGCGCGCACGAAGTCGCCGGCCGGGGTGATTTCCACCAGCCGGTCGCCGTCCTGCTGGGCGGTGGACGGCCGGGGCCAATGGCCATCCGCGACGATGATGTTGCCGTCCGGCGCCACCGCGCAGGCGGTGGGGCCGATGAAGGTGTCCTGGCCGGCGGCGGACACGCCGGGCTTGCCCAGGCTGAGCAGGTGCTCGCCGTCCTGCGTGAACTTGTGGAGCTGAAACCCGCGCCCGGCGGTGCTAGGGTCGTCGCCGAACGGCCCGCTGTCACCGGCCCACAGGTTGCCGTCGTGGTCCATGCAGAACCCGTGGGCCTGCACGATCATCCCGTCGCCGAAGCTCTTGGTGATCTGGCCCGCGGCCGTGATGTAGTTGATCGGCGGCTCGGAGCGGAACATCATCCAGGTGCCGCCGGTGCCGTCGGGAATCAGCCCGATGGCGGCGCCCCAGGTCATGCCGGGCCGCAGCGTCGGCCAGTTCTCCAACATCCGGTATGGGTTGGTCATGGTGCTGGTGGCGCGCCGCGACAACTGCTGCAGCGGCGAGGGTGTCTGGCTACCTGTCTGGGCTGACGGCAACCCGCCGAGCGCCAGCCACGCCGCCGCGGTGCCCGCCGTCACCCACCCGAGACTCGTCATCCGCACCATCGCCACTCACCCTTTCGCCTTGCCCCGCATTGCCGGTGACCACAACCACCGCGCACCGCCCACAGCGACGGGCACACACGCCAGCCCGCGGCGTGGATTGTCGATCAGAATCTTCCGCCCCAGCAGCCGGACGGCCTATTCCGGCCGCGCGGGCAATATCTCCCAGTAGAGGTGCCCCCCGGTGGCCTCGCCATCGGACATGCGCGGCCGGCCCCCAAGCCGCAGGACGTTGCCGTCGAGCTCGTACAGCCGAACGGCATCGGTCAAGGGACCGGGCCGTGGTCGTCCTTCCAGATGGTGAACGACATACGGGGGATCGGCGTCGTCATGGACGGTGAAGCGTCCGAAGTAGCCGCCATAGGTCTGATACGCCGCCAGCGCCTCGTCCGGCGTGGGTGTCGTCCCGGCGTAGGGCTCCCGCCCTTCGCGGGCCATGAGGTGCACCATCATGTGTCCGGTCGGCGTGTAGATGATGTAGGAGCCGGCGCGGCTCTCGTTGCGGTCCCCATGCGACACCAGGCGACCGTCCCGCTCGGTATAGCGGTCCGTATAGAGGAGCTGGCGGAAGCCGACGAACCGACGCGCTTCGTTCGAGAGCGGGACCTCGGGCAGTCGCTCCCACACGACGCGTCTCGGGGCCCCGACCTTACGTCCGTCGGGCGTCGCCGGCGTAAGAATGAGCCGATCGCCATCGACGTCGTAGAAGCGCTTCGCGTCCACCGCGCCGCCCGGGTCGATTTGCCCCATCCGGTGGTGGACGACGAACGTCCCGTCCTCGTCCTCGTCCGTACTGAATGGACCGTAATAGGCCGAGTAGCCCTGCAGCGCGGTCCGCGCCTCGTCCGCGGTCGGCTGGTCGCCCGCGAACGGGGCGCGGGCGTTGGGCATGACCTGCACGCCCATGTACCCCGTGTCGCTGTAGGTGATGTATCCGACCTCGTTGAAGTTCGGCGTCGGTCGCCACGTGCCGTCCTCGTCTTTGACCTCGCGGCCGACGAGTCGGTACGTCCCGACGAGCCGCGCACGCTCGCTGAGGGTCTGCGCGAAGGCTTCGCCCGCGACCGGGCCCGGACGCGGGGAACCACCCGCCGCTTGGAGCCCCAGCGCTGTGAGCGGACACAGCACGACCACGACGATCAGGACGCTCTTCACATCACGCATGGCGCTTCGTGTGACGAACGACATCCTCCCTCCCGGTCGGACGCTGCGCGGAGGTCCGCAGCATACCACTCCTAAGAAACCGTACTCCTCGAAGGACAGTTTCTCGCGTGAGGAGCCGCGATCGCATCGCGTGAGCCACTCCCCGCGCGGCGGCGGGCGCCGCGCCACAGGCCTCGACCCGGTCAGCGGAGGATGTCGCTGGCCTCGGCCATCCCCACGATGACCCGGGCATCCTCCTCGAGCAGCAGCCGGCTCTCGACCGACCGCTCGGTCGCGCGACGCACTGCATCGACAAAGCCC
>SXGT01126437.1_pt1 | contig 11362 bp, 9 predicted proteins | sample 3176221 | NCBI WGS metagenome assembly SXGT01 (sample SAMN11356862, study PRJNA531348) | freshwater metagenome | isolation source: freshwater sample F1-120 | place: China: Fuxian Lake, Yuxi | collected 2017-12-25
GACCGCGACTACGCCACGCAGGTGGAGTTCTACCCCGCGCTGGTGGTGCACGGTCCCCTGCTCGCCACGCTGCTGCTGGACCTGGCGCAGCGCGAGCGCCCGGGCGCTGCGATCCGCCACTTCACGTTTCGCGCGCTGCGGCCCGCGTTCGACAACGCCCCTTTGCACCTGCACGGCCTGTCCACCGACCACGGCGCCGAGTTGTGGACGAGCGACGCCGAAGGCTTCATCGGCATGAAGGCCAAGGCGACGTTCGCCTGAGCACTTCGCCTCCCGCAAGAACAACCACCCCCAGGAGACCCATCCATGAATGCAACCCCCGCCCGCTTCGATGCGGTCGTCATCGGCGCCGGCGCCGGCGGCATGAGCGCCGCGGCGCGACTCACGGCCGCTGGCAAGAAGGTGCTGCTCGTCGAGCGGCTCAACCGCCTCGGCGGCCGCGCTTCGAGCGAGATGATCGACGGTCACATCGTGAACATCGGCGCCATCGCCATCGAACGCGGCGGCATCTTCGAAGAGACCTTCGACATGCTGGGCGTGCCGCTGGACATCCGCGAACCCAACCCAGCCACCGTGTTCTACATCGACGGCAAGGTGATCAACGTGGCCAAGGGCGGCTGGGGTGTGCTGCTGGGCACGTTCACGAAACAGGCCGCCAAGATCGGTGGCAAGTTCGCCGACGCGCGCGCAGGCGATCTGCCCGAAGCCCGCCTGACCACCCAGCAGTGGCTGGAGCAGTACACCTCCAACAAGACGGTGCATGCCATCTTCCGCAACCGGTGCGCGGCGATCTTCGCGGGCAATGCCGACGAACTGCCGGCGCGCGCCTTCCTGGTCTATTTCGCGCAGAAGGGCGCCTTCAAGCGCTTCGGTTTCTGCCCGCGCGGCACCGTGGGGCTGTGGGACGACCTCGGCGCCGGCATCCGCGCCCGGGGCGGCGAGATCTGGCTGCAGGCGCCGGTGGTGGCCATGCACGCGCAAGACGGCCGCGTGACGGCGCTCGACATCGAGCACGATGGCGTGGTGAAGCGCGTGCAGACCGAGGTGGTGATCAGCAACATCGGTCCCACTGCCACGGCGCAGTTGCCCGGGGCCGAGGCACTGGGGGCTGAGTACATCGCACGGGCGAAATCCGCGCCCAGGCCTGCGGCCAACATCGTCATCAACTTCGCCACGCGGGAGCGTCTGCTCGACGTGCCGGGTCTGGTGACCTTCGGACCGACGCGGCGCCTGTGCAACCTGGGTGAGCTCACGGCCACCTGCCCCGAGCTCGCGCCCGAAGGCTGGTACCAGTACGTGGCCTATGCCGTGCCGCGCCCGGCCATCGGCGACTTCGACGAAAAGACCGAGATCGAGGCCTCGCTGCAGGACCTGCGCGACATCTTCCCCGGCTTCAAGGACGCCAAGATGCTCTCCGTGCGCGTGATGCGCGACGACTGGCCGGCCCAGCGCTCCTGCGCCGGCTACGACATGCCGCAGGACACGCCGCTGGCCAATCTCTGGCACGTGGGCGACGCGGTGAAGGACTACGGCGATGGCGGCACGCAGGCCTGCGCCTACACCGGTCGCGAGGCCGCCAACAAGGCCCTGGCCGCGCTGTCGGCGCCGGTCGCCTGAACGAGGGAATCCGATGCACGACACGATGGAACCGCAACGCCTCGCCGCACGCGAGGTGCTGGCCCTGCTGCGACCCGCGCTCGATGCCAGCGTGGCCGCACTCGCGCAAGCCTGCTCGCGCGAGGGGCGCCTGGACAACCGCCTGCTCGACGCGCAGCAGGTGGCCAGCTTCGAGATGGCCTGGGCCGGTGCAGAGCTGCTGGCGGCAGAGACCAGCGTGGCCGCGCTCACGCCCGCCACCGCGCCGCTGCAGACGCAACTGGCGCTGATCTTCACGGTGGACGCGGTGGTGTCGGTGCTGGAGCGGCTGGAAACGGTGTATGCCGAAGCCGGACTCGACGCCGCACCGCTGCGCACGGTGCGCGGCGCGGGTGCGTGGACCGCCTTGCGGCGCGAGGCCGGTGGTGCCCGCGCGCTCGAAGCCGCCGGCGCGGCCGTGGCGGCATCGGACGGCGACCCCGGCGGCATCGTGCTGGACGAACCCCATGCCCTCGCGCAGGACGCGTTTCGCCGTTTCGCCGCCGAGGTGGTGGCACCGCAGGCCGAGGCCATTCACCGGCACGACCTCACCGTGCCGGAATCCCTGCTGGGGCCCATGCGCGAAATGGGCGTGTTCGGCCTGGCGATTCCGGAGAAGTTCGGCGGCAGCGGTCCGGACGATCGCGACGACACCTTGTTGATGGTGGTCGTGACCGAGGCGCTTTCGGAAGGCTCGCTGGCGGCGGCCGGCAGCTTGATCACGCGGCCCGAGATTCTGAGCCGCGCGCTGATCACGGGCGGCACCGAAGCACAGAAGTCGAACTGGCTGCCGCGCCTGGCCGCGGGCGATCCCCTGTGCGCCATCGCCATCACCGAGCCCGACTACGGCTCCGATGTGGCAGCGCTCGGCTTCAAGGGCACGCGCGTGCCCGGCGGATGGCGGCTCAAGGGCGCCAAGACCTGGTGCACCTTTGCCGGCAAGGCGGGTGTGCTCATGGTGGTGACGCGCACCGACCCCGATCGTTCGCTCGGCCACAAGGGCCTGAGCCTGTTGCTGGTGGAGAAACCCGCGTTCGACACGCACGAGTTCACCTACCTGCAGGACGGTGGCGGCAAGCTCACCGGGCGCGCCATCCCCACCCTTGTCTACCGCGGCATGCACTCCTTCGATCTGGCCTTCGAAGACTTCTTCGTGCCTGATGACAACGTGATCGGAGGTGAAGCCGGCGTGGGCAAGGGCTTCTACTACACCATGGCCGGCATGGTGGGCGGGCGCATGCAGACGGCCGCGCGCGCCTGTGGCGTGATGCGCGCCGCCCTGCGCGCGGCCATCCGCTACACCGGCGATCGCAAGGTGTTCGGCTCACCGCTGGCCAGCTTCCCGCTCACGCAGGCCAAGCTGGCGCGCATGGCCGCGCGCCTGGCGGCCTGTCGCCAGCTGGCCTACACGGTGGCCGGCATCGTGGATGCGGGCAATGGCCGCATGGAGGCCAGTCTGGTCAAGCTGCTGGCCTGCCGGTCTGCCGAGCTGGTGACGCGCGAAGCACTGCAACTGCATGGCGGCATGGGCTACGCCGAGGAGACGGCGGTCAGCCGGTATTTCGTCGATGCGCGTGTGCTCTCGATCTTCGAAGGTGCAGAAGAAACGCTCGCGTTGAAGGTCATTGCGCGCAGCCTGATGGAGCGTTCGCTGGGTGTCCAACAGGCGGGAGAATGAGAACATGAAAGAAGGCATCCTGGCAGGCATGCGCGTGGTCGAGGCGTCGGCGTTTGTCGCTGCGCCGCTGGGCGGCATGACGCTGGCGCAGATGGGCGCGGACGTGATCCGCATCGACCCGCTCGGCGGTGGACTCGACCACCGCCGCTGGCCGGTGACGGCGGACGGCAGCAGCCTGTTCTGGTGCGGCCTCAACAAGTCCAAACGGTCCGTGGCACTGAACCTCGGCTCACCCGAAGGCCGCGAACTGGCGATGGCGATCATCACCGCGCCCGGCGAAGACGCGGGACTTTTCCTCACCAACTTCCCGCCGCGCGGCTGGCTCGAACACGAGGCCCTGCGCCAGCGCCGCGCCGATCTGATCCAGCTGACCCTGCAGGGCGACAGGCATGGCGGGTCGGCGGTGGATTACACCGTCAATGCGCGCATCGGCCTGCCCTTCGTCACCGGCGCGCCCGATGCCACGGAGCCGGTGAACCATGTGCTGCCGGCCTGGGACCTGATCGCCGGCCAGATGGTGGCCACCGGCCTGCTGGCCGCCGAGCGCCACCGCCGCCGCACCGGCGAGGGCCAGCACGTCAAGCTCGCGCTGCAGGACGTGGCGCTCGCCGCGCTGGGCAACCTGGGCTTCATCGCGGAAGCCCGCGCGGGCCAGGCGCGCGAGCGCCATGGCAACGAGCTCTTTGGCGCGTTCGGCCGCGACTTCGTCTGTGCCGACGGTGAGCGGGTGATGGTGGTGGGACTGACCGGCAAACAATGGCGCTCCCTCTGCGAAGCCATGGCCATCGGGCCGGCGGTGGACGCGCTGGGCGTTCGCCTCGGTCTGGACTTTCGCCAGGAGGGCGATCGTTTCCGCGGCCGGCACGAGCTCGCCGCGCTGGTGCAGCCGTGGATCGCCTCGCGAACCCTGGGCGAAGTGGCGCAGGTGTTCGACCACCACAGCGTGTGCTGGAGCCGTTACCAGACGCTGGCGCAACTGGTTCACGACGATCCCGAGTGCAGCGAGGCGAATCCGATGTTTCGCGGGTTCGAGCAGGCTGGCGTGGGGCCGGTTCTCGCACCGGGAACGCCCCTGAACTTCCACGCCTTGCCCCGCGTGCCAGCGCAGCCGGCGCCACGCCTGGGCCAGCACACTGCAGAAGTGCTGGGCGATTTGCTGGGCGTCGACCAGGCCGCCTACGGCAAGCTGATCGAACGGGGGCTGGTGAACCGCCCCTGAGCTTGGGTGTCCCCCTGTCCGGGGACAGAACTTGGGGCAAACCCGTAGCACGATCTCTGCAGCCCGCCCTTATCATAGACCGTCGCGTCGGTCTAATTAGGACGCGCTTCATCCATCCATCACCCTTCAGGAGACAAGCCATGTTTCATTCGCTTCGATGTCTGGCCGCCGCTCTGGCCGTGGCCGGCTGCGCCTTCGGTGCCGCCACCGCCTCGGCCCAGACCACCACCCTGAAATACTCCAACTGGCTGCCCGCTGGGCAGGCCATGCGTGTGGAGGTGATCGAGCCCTGGATCGTGGAAGTGGAGAAGGTCACCCAGGGCCGCGTGAAGATCGACACCCTGCCCAAGGTGGTGGGCACGGTGCCCGCGCAGTTCGACGTGGCCCGTGACGGCCAGGCCGATCTGGTGGTGTTCATCCCCGGCTACACGCCCAACCGCTTCGACATTCTCGACGTGGCGCAACTGCCCTTCATGGGCGACGACCCGGAACGGCTGGCGCCGGTGGTTGACCGCTTCTTCCGCAAGAACCTCGCTTCCTACAACGAGTTCAAGGGCGTGCATCCGCTGTCCGTGTATGTGGTCTCGCCCGGCCAGATCTTCAACCGCGTGCGCCCGATCAAGGCCCTGGCCGACTTCAAGGGACTGAAGATCCGCAGCCCGCAGGCCAGCGCCACGCAGGCGCTGACGCTGCTCGGCGCCGTACCGGTGTCCAAGCCGGTGAGCGAGACCTACGAACTGTTGTCCTCCGGGGTGCTCGATGGCACCTTCATGCCGCCGGAATCCATCCCCGCGTTCAAGCTCACCGACCTCGTGCCGCACGCCACCATCGTGCCCGGTGCCATCTACAACACCGTGCTGGTCCTGGGCATCAACGAAGACAAATGGAAGTCGATCAGCCAGGCCGACCGCGATGCGATCACCCGCATTTCCGGTGACGCCTTCGCAGCCAACATCGGCCGCGCCTACGCCAAGGGTGACAAGGCCGCGTTCGACACCATCCGCAAGGCCGGTCGCACGGTGGACGTGCTCTCCGAACCAGTGGTGGTCGAGATGAAGAAGGCGCTGCAACCGATCGAGAAGGACTGGATCGAGAAGGCAAAGAAAAAGGGCGTGGCCGATCCGCAGAAGCTGATCGACCAGTTGCGCGCCGATTTCGCCGCCGCCAAGTAAGGCATGGCGAACCGGGCAGCAGGCAAGGCCATGCTCGCGCTGGAAGGCGCGGGCGTGGTCGCCCTCTTCATCCTGATGGTGGTGGTGTTCGTCGACGTGGTCGGCCGCAACCTGCTGAACCGGCCCCTGCCCTGGGGCACCGAGCTGCTCGAAGTGGTGCTGGCCGTGCTGATCTTCGCCCTGTACCCGGTGCTGGCGCTGCGCTCCAGCCACATCACGGTCGACCTGATTCCCGTGCCGCGGGCGTTGCAGACACCCCAGCGCCTGCTGGCCGGCCTGGTGGGCGCCACGCTGTTCGGCGTGATTGCCTTCTGCACGGCGCGCCAGGCCATCCGGTCGGCTGGCTATGGCGATGCGTCGGCGCTGCTGCAGATTCCCACGGCCTGGGTGCTGTGGGGCATGTGCGCGATGTCGGTGGCGTCCGCGCTGGCCTTCCTGGTCGCTGCGATCTGGAAGCCCGCACCGCAGGGTGTCGTGGTGCATGGCGCCTCGGTGGATTGATGCCATGACCGCCACACTCATCGGATTCTTTCTCGCCTTCGTGCTCATCCTGGTGCAGGTGCCCATTGCCACCGCGCTCGGGCTGGTGGGTTTCGGCGGCGTGATCGTGCTCAGCGGATGGACGCCCGCGCTCAGCATGGTGGCCAACATCACGCGCGACTCCACGCTGGCCTACACGCTGATCGTGCTGCCGCTGTTCGTGCTGATGGGCAACCTGGTGGCAGGCGCCGGCATATCGGGCGACCTGTTTCGCGCCGCCCAGGCCCTCATCGGCCGGCGCCGTGGCGGCCTGGCCATGGCCACGGTGGCCGCCTGCGGTGGCTTCGGTGCCATCTGCGGCTCCAGCGTGGCCACCGCGGCCACCATGGGCAAGGTCGCCATTCCCTCGATGCGCCGGCTCGGATACGGCGATTCGCTGTCGTCGGCCGCGGTGGCCGCCGGTGGCACCCTGGGCATTCTCATTCCACCGTCCATCATCATGGTGGTGTACGGCGTGGCCACGCAGACGCACATCGGCATGCTGTTCGCGGCGGGCATCGTGCCCGGCTTCATTGCCGTGCTGGGTTACATGGCGGCCGTAAAGTACAGCGTGTGGCGCGATCCTTCGGTCGCGCCCCTGGCCGACGAGTCCGAGAAGATGGACAAGCTCGCCCTGCTGCGCTCCCTGTGGCCGGTGCTGGCCATCTTTGGTGTGGTGATGGGCGGCATCTACGGTGGCTTCTTCACCTCCATCGAAGCGTCCGGCATCGGCGCGGTATCGGCCCTGCTGTTCGCCCTCACGCGCCACAACCTCAAGCTGGCCGACATCTACGCGATCTTCGCCGACACCGCGCGCACCTCGGCCATGATGTTCGGCATCATCCTGGGCGCCGCCTTGTTCGGCGAGTTCGTGAACATCACCGGCGTGCACGAAGGCCTGCTGCAGGTGGTCAAGGGCAGCGGACTGCCCGACTTCGGCGTGATCCTGCTGATGCTGCTCGTCTACCTGGTGCTCGGCTGCGTGCTCGAGAGCCTCTCGATGATCCTGCTGACGGTGCCGATCTTCTTTCCCATCATCGTGGCCATGGGCTACGACCCGATCTGGTTCGGCATTCTGATCGTGGTGGTGGTGGAGATCGGCCTGATCACACCCCCCCTCGGCGTGAACCTGTTCGTCATCCGCTCGGTGATGCCGGACATCAAGATGATGACGGTGATCCGGGGTGTGATTCCCTTCATCGTGGTCGACCTGCTGCGCGTGTTGCTCATCGCGTCCGTGCCAGCTCTCACGCTGTGGTTGCCCCAGTTGATGTTCAAGTCGGCCACGGGCTGAACCCGCCTGCATGACCGATCTCTCTGTTCCCTCGCTCGCCCTGGACCTCTCGCCCGACACGCTGGGGCCCCGGCTGGAAGCCTTTCTGCAGTCAACGTGGGCCGCGCCCGTTCGCCTGACGGAATGGCAGCGATTCCCCGCCGGCTTCTCGTTGGTGACGCTGGGCTGCACTTGCAGCGTGCAGCGGCCGCAGGGCCCTCAGACCCTCGAACTCATTCTGCGCATCGGCGATCCTCGCGGTTTGCTGGCGCCGTACCTCGCCACCCCGGAGTTTCTGGTGCTCCAGGCCTTGCAGGCGGTGCCGGGGCTGCCGGTGCCGCAGGTGCACGCGCACAGCGACGACCCCGGCGTCATCGGCGCGCCGTTTCTCATCACGGGACGCGTCGAGGGCGACACCCCCATGCCGTGGAAGGGCAACGCCGAGCAGCGCGATGCCGCCGAGAACGAATCGCTGTCGCTGGAGTTCACCGAGGCCATGGCGGCCTTGCACCGCGTGGACTGGCGGGCCACCCCGCTGGCCGGGCTCTGGGCCCAGGCCACGCCCGAGCGCGTGGCACGCGATCAGGTGCAGCACTGGGCGCGCCACGCCGGTCTGCTGGATGCGCAGCGCACCGGCATGCCGCCGCAGATGCACCATGCCATGCGCTGGCTGGAGCGCGAGGCCCCGGTGGCCGAGCAGGTGACCATCGTGCATGGCGACTTCCGCGTCGGCAACTTCCTGCAGCAGCAGGGCCACATCACGGCCGTGCTCGACTGGGAGCTGGTGCATGCCGGTGATCCGCTGGAAGACATCGCCTGGGCGGGGCTTCGCGTCTTCGCCGCGGGCACGCCGCGCATCGGCGGCCTGATCGAGCGCGAGGCGTTCAACCGCGTCTATGCCGAACAGAGCGGCGTTCGCCTGCGTGCGGACGTGATCCGCTACTACGAGATCCTGGGTCTGTTCAAGAGCGCTGCGATGTTGATGGGTGCCACCCAGCGCGTGGCCTCGGGACGCGCGCGTGACGTGCGCATGGCGTCGATGGGGTTCCAGCTCGCGTCGACCCTGCTCGAACTCAACCGCCTGCTCACGGAGATCGCCGCATGAACATCGCGCTCTCGGCACTCATCGAAGCCTTGCGCCGCAGCCTGGCCGACAACGTGCAGCCGGAGTTGACCACCGACCATGCCCGCGGGCAGATGGCGGCCGTGCTCGACATCCTGGGCAAGATCGAACGCATGGCGGTGTGGTCGCCCGCGGCGGCCGCGCAGCAGGCGCAGGTGCTCGACGAGGCTTGCGCGGCGTTCGAAGCCCGGGCAGCGCAGGCGGGCGTCGAGCTCGCCCCGGCCGAACCCCACGCCGCCGACAGCGCTGAAGCCCGGCTGCATGCGGCAGAGGCCCGCGTGATGCATCTGACCGACTGGCTGTTCGACGCGGGCGCCGCCCTGCCCGGTCCGCTGCGCGACGAGCTCGACGCCCTCCTGCGTCAGGCCATGCGCCAGCAACTCATCATCCAGCGCAAGCTGATACCGCTCACCGACTTCGGCGCCATGACGGCCGCCGCCCGACCGTGAGCCCTAGGAAAGACCGCTCATGCTGACCTCCCAAGACGACCTGCTGGGCCACCAGACCTCCGGCACCTTCGCCCAGGCCGGCCAGGGCGACCCGCGCTTCACGGAACGCTACTGGTACACCGCGCACCCGGTGGATGGCACGCCGCTGATCATCGACATCGGGCTGGGCTATTACCCCAACCGGGGCGTGATGGACTGTTTCGCCGGTGTGACCGTGGGCCGCCGGCAGCACAACTTTCGCGCTTCACGCCAGCTCGGCAGCAACCCGCTGGAGACGGTGGTCGGGCCACTGCGGCTGGAGATGGTCGAAGGCCATCGTCACCACCGGCTGACCCTGGCCGACAACGACTCCGGCCTGTCGTTCGACCTCAGCTTCGAGGCCAGTTTTCCGGCCGCGCTGGAGAAGCAGAGCTTTCGCGAACGCAAGGGCGAGGTGGAGGAAGACCTGGCGCGCGTGGCCCAGCTGGGGCGCTACCGGGGCTGGCTGGTGGTGAACGGGCAGCGCCATGAGCTGGAGCCCGACACTTGGTGGGGCCAGCGCGACCGCTCGTGGGGCATTCGCTCCGAGATGCGAACCGATTTCGCCAAACCGCCCATGCAGCAGCACAGCAAGTTCTTCTGGACCTGGTCGATGTTCCAGTGCGAAACGGTGGGCGTGTCGATCTTCATGAAAGAGCGCGAGGCCGGAAAACCGTATTACCTCTCGGGGGCGGAGTTCGTGCGGCAGGCCGATGGCAGCGTGCGCAAGCGCGAGGCCATTGCCGCCAGCCACGACATCGAGTGGGCCGACGACCCGCTGGGCCAGAGCATGGCCCGCGCCACGCTTCGGCTGGACTTCGAGGAAGGCCCACCGCGTGTGCTCCAGCTCGAAGCCCTTCCCACGCGCTTCTATTTGAAGGGCGGCCTGTACGGCGGCTTCGGCGGCTGGAACCACGGCGACGACCGGGGAACCTACGCCCAGGAACACGATGTGTGGGATCTCGACGATGCCCTCACGCGGGAGCGGGCGCGAACGCTCTCGGACCACGTGGTGCGTGTCACCACCGATGGCCTGAGCGGCATGGGCATCAGCGAATACGGCGTGGCCGACGGGTTCGCGCGTTATCCCGCGCCGCAGCGCTTTCCCGCTCTGTAGAACCCTGCAGGAGCTCACCCATGATGCAACTCACCCAAGCGCTCCACCGTGCGGTGCAGACGCGGCCCCGTTTCACCGCCACCATTTACAACGGCCGAAAGCGCACCTGGCGCGAGGTGGGTGAGCGTGTGCCCCGGCTGGCGGCGGGCCTGCGTGGCCTGGGCCTGCAGCCGGGTGACCGGCTGGCCGTGCTCGCGCTCAACAGCGACAACTACATCGAGCTGTTCTTCGCCGCCGCCTGGGCCAGGCTCGTGCTCGTGCCCCTGAACACGCGCTGGGCGATTCCGGAGAACGTCTACAGCCTCGCGGATGCGCAATGCGCGGGCCTGCTGGTGGACGACGCCTTTGCTGTCCAGGTGCCCGAGCTGCTGGCGCGCCATCCGATGGCCCAGGTGTTGCACATGGGCGAAGGCCCCACACCCGCAGGCATGCAGGGCTACGAAGCACTGATCGAAAGCTCGGCGCCCATGCCCGACGACTGTGGCCGAGACGATGAACTGTGCGGCATCTACTACACGGGCGGCACCACCGGTCACCCCAAGGGTGTGATGCTCTCGCACACCAACTTCTGCGCCGCGTCGGTGAACTGGATCGCCACGCTGCATTTCTCGGACCAGACGGTCTACATGCACTCCGCAGGGCTGTTCCATCTGGCCGGGGCGTCCCCCGCCTTTGCGCTCACGCTGGCCGGCGGCACGCATGTGTGCCTGCCCAAGTTCGACGCCGTGCTGGCGTTCGAAGCGATCCAGACGCACCGCATCAACTACGTGCTGTTCGTGCCGACCATGATCAACATGATGTTGAACCATCCGGACTTCGACCGGTACGACCTCACCAGCGTGCGTTACTGCGAATACGGCGCTTCCCCCATGCCCGACGCGGTGCTGGCTGCTGCCATCGAGAAACTGCCTTCGTGGGAGTTCATCCAGGGTTCCGGCATTACGGAAACCGCGGCGCTCCCCGTGAGCCTGCCCTGGCGATTCCATTTCGACGGCGAACACGGCAAGGCCCGTCGTGCTGCGGCGGGGCGGGCTTCGTACGGGGTGGACGTGAAGATCGTGGACCCCGAGGGCAACGAACTGCCGCGCGGCACTCCCGGGGAGATCGCCGTGCGCGGGGCCCAGGTGATGCTGGGCTACTGGAACAAGCCCGAAGCCAC
>SXGT01372741.1_pt1 | contig 11362 bp, 9 predicted proteins | sample 3176221 | NCBI WGS metagenome assembly SXGT01 (sample SAMN11356862, study PRJNA531348) | freshwater metagenome | isolation source: freshwater sample F1-120 | place: China: Fuxian Lake, Yuxi | collected 2017-12-25
CCAGTTATGAATGACTGTATTTTTGACGGTCAACTCCACTAACTGCGTATAATCAATGGCATCAACACCCAACAACAATTGACTATCAGCTATGCCATTCATGCTCAGCTGATCTTTTAATGCATAAACATTGCAGCCTCGAGATAACAGCTGCTGGATAATCAAATTATCCTGATGCCCGGCAAAAGCGGCCCAAATCCAACCGCCCTGCAAAACCACATCATCGCCTACAGCCATACGCCCAACTATCAGGTTTGCCAGTGGCAAGTCAGCAACCAAGTGCAACATCAGTCAACGTGCGTGAGTTTCAAACCGGCAATACCGATAACAATCATCATAATCGATGCTAGACGTATCCAATCATAGGATTCTTTAAACAAAAATATGCCGATTACAGCCACACCAACCGCTCCCATACCCGTCCAAACTGCGTAAGCCGTCCCCAAAGGCAGGGTTTTTAGCGACAACATCAACAAATAAAAACTACCCGCACCGGAAAAGCAGGTCACCACCGTAGGCCATAGCTTGGTAAAGCCTTCGTTATATTTAAGGCTCAAAGCAAAAATAATTTCAGAACAGCCTGCAGTAAACAATAACACCCACCCCATCAACTAATCCTTTTATGTGCATAATAATTTTAACTATTTTACAATACACAGTACCGTCATTTTCACCTTTCGATAGAATTTCATGGAAACAGAATCTAACTATCTTATTGCCAATCCGAAGCTTGTATTGGATAAGTTAAATTCGCTAATCAAAAACAGATGCATAGTCTCGGCTTTTTTTGGTGAGCCAGAAATTTCATTCATGACCAGTATCATTTCTATCGAGCCGAAAAAAAAAATCATTGAGCTGGATTGTGCGCAGGATGAAAAACTCAATACCCAGTTGTTGAATTCGGCCAAAGTCCAATTTCGCACTGAAGTTGACGGCATCAAGGTATCTTTCGCCGGTAAAAACATCAAACAAACCAAAAGCAATGGCGAAAAGGTTTTCACGATGCCGTTGCCAGAATCCGTATTCTGGATGCAGCGTCGCCAATATTATCGGGTCAAAATACCTAGCGCCCATACCCATTGTTATTGTGAGGTGTTACTGCAAATTGAAACCGATGTGGACGGCGAAATCATCATGATGCCCCATATATCCAGATTCAAATTGGAAGATTTGAGCATCACAGGCCTGGCATTTCACAATACTACCCCGGCTTTCGCCAATATCATGCGTCCATCGATGCAATACACCAACAGCATCTTACGTCTGCATGATGATAACGACACTGAAGTCCGATTCTCTTTCGAAATCATTAATGTCAATAAAATCCGCTCGAGCGGCGGCGGTATTATTGCTCAACGCGTGGGCTGCAAATTCACTGAACTACCCATTGGTTTTGAAGATATCCTGCAACGCTATATTCAGGACATAGAAATTCAAAAACGCGCCATAACCTGAGCCGATCAATCCAATTGGTCTTGCGGCGGCATAGCAACAGCTTCCGGTTTATCATTCAAGTATTTTCAGTTATCCCACATAGCAATGCCTTTGTCATCACCGCTTAACCCCGTCTTACCTCAATCTGCAGACAACCCGATATTTTGGCAAGGACTAGCCGATTGCAGTGATGCACTGGCGATTTCCAACCTGATCACCCAGGAAAATCGGCTAGTCGTATTAGTGACTGCCGACACGCAAACAGCCTTGCGGCTGGAACATGAATTGAGTTTTTTTCTTGATAACAGCCTGCCGATTCTACAATTTCCCGATTGGGAAACCTTACCCTACGATGTGTTTTCACCGCTGCCGGAAATCATTTCCGAACGCATCAGAACGCTGGCGCTGCTGCCTGAAACCAAACGTGGCGCACTGATTGTCTCTGTCGCCACATTGCTACAACGCTTGGCGCCGCGCGAACATATCCTGGCCCATAGTTTTGCCATCGAAGTCGGCGGCACACTAAATCTGGAGCTTTGCCGTATCCGACTGGAAGCTGTCGGCTATCAATGCGTATCGCAAGTGTATCAACACGGCGAATTTGCCGTGCGCGGCTCGATACTGGATTTGTTTCCGATGGGCTCCAAACAACCCTACCGTATCGAATTATTTGATGATGACGTAGAGTCCATTCGCAGTTTTGACCCGGACAGCCAAATGTCTCAGGCCAAAATGGCAAAATTCGAGCTATTCCCAGCACGCGAATTTCCATTCACCGACGATGCCATCAAACAGTTTCGTCAGTCTTTCCGCGAACAATTTCCACAGGCCTCACCCAAAAACCCGCTGTATCTGGATGTTTCAAAACAGATTGCGCCAGCCGGTATCGAATATTATCTGCCGTTGTTTGTGGATCACACTGAATCGTTGTTTGCTTATTTGCCTAAAACTGCACTGTTTATTCTACCCGCAGAAGCTAGCGAAATCGCCAACCGCTTTTTCAATGAAGCCGAAGAACGCTACCAACAACGTAAATATGCAGTTGACAGGCCGTTATTACCACCGCAACAGCTTTTCTTGTCTGCCGAGGAATTTCAACAACATACATCCCGTTTTAACCGTATCGTACTGACTAACCAGGCTGATAACGCCATTACGTTCAACGTCCGAAACTTGCCCGATGTCGCTATCGATAGCCGTCTAAAAGAACCCGCCCAACATCTGCGGCAATTCATCGAGGGCTTTGATGGCAAAATCCTGTTTGTTGCAGAAACCGCCGGACATCGCGAAGGTCTGATTGACAAGCTGAAAAGCGTCAAATTGACTGTTAAACAAATACAAAGCTGGCCGGAATTTATTAACAGTACACATACACCGTGTATCGTTGTTGCACCGATGGATCAGGGCCTATGGCTGGATGACCCGGCAATTGCGATCATCACCGAGAGCCAACTGAGTGGGGCAAAAGTCCAACAACGTCGCAGACGCAGGCTATCAGCCGCTCGCGAGCTGGAAAACATCTTCAACAACCTCAATGAGCTGACTATAGGCTCGCCGGTTGTACATCAGGAACACGGCGTTGGTCGCTATCTGGGCCTGCAAACGCTGACAGTCGGTGGTATCGAAGCCGAATTTTTGATGCTGGAATACGCCAACAACGACAAACTGTATGTACCGGTTTCGTCATTACATCTGATCGGACGTTATAGCGGCATCAGCGCCGAAAATGCACCATTGCATCGATTGGGCACCGAACAATGGAGCAAAGCCAAGAAAAAAGCCATGGAGCGAGCTCGCGATGTGGCTGCGGAATTATTAGATATTCATGCCAAACGAGCGGCTCGCCAGGGCTTTGCTTTTGATGTCGAAAATAATGACTATCAAGCGTTCGCTGGTGCCTTTCCATTTGAAGAAACGCCCGATCAAATCACGGCTATCGAAGCCATATTGCAGGATATGGCAGCCCCGCAACCGATGGATAGAGTGGTTTGCGGGGATGTCGGTTTCGGCAAAACCGAAGTCGCCATGCGCGCTGCATTCATTGCCGTACAAAGCGGGAAACAGGTCGCGGTACTAGTACCTACTACCCTGTTGGCTCAACAACATTTTCAAAACTTTCGTGACCGCTTTGCCGATTGGCCGGTTCGCGTAGAAGTCATGTCGCGCTTTGTGACTGCCAAACAGCAAAAATCCGTCATCGACGAATTGGCTGACGGCAAGATCGACATCATCATTGGCACGCATAAATTATTGTCAAAAGACATGCAGTACCAGGCTTTAGGACTGGTCATCATCGATGAGGAACATCGATTTGGCGTCACTCAAAAAGAATATTTCAAAAAACTGCGCCATGAACTGGATTTGCTGACCCTGACCGCTACACCGATTCCGCGCACGCTGAACATGGCGATGGCCGGTCTACGTGATATTTCCATTATCGCCACCCCCCCACCCAACCGACATGCCATCAAAACCTTTATCAGTGAATGGATAGATTCGCAAATTCAGGAAGCTTGTCAGCGGGAAATCAAACGCGGTGGACAGGTATTCTTCCTGCATAATGATGTCAAAAGCATGGACAAGATGGCACTTGAGCTAGAGGTTTTGGTACCGGAAGCTCGTATTCAGATCGCTCATGGACAAATGGCTGAACGCGAGCTGGAACAAATCATGCTCGATTTTTATCATCAGCGATTCAATCTACTGATTGCTTCCACCATCATCGAAAGCGGTATCGACGTCCCCAGCGCCAACACCATTATCATCAATCGTGCCGACAAATTGGGACTCGCGCAATTGCACCAGTTACGTGGCCGCGTCGGTCGCTCACATCACCGCGCCTATGCCTATTGCATCGTGCCACCTAAAGCCGCCATGTCAAAAGACGCCATCAAGCGTCTGGAAGCTTTTGAAACTTCAGGCGAATTGGGGGCTGGCTTTATGTTGTCATCACATGACATGGAAATTCGCGGTGCGGGGGAATTACTCGGCGACGAACAAAGCGGCCAGATTCAGGAAATCGGCTTTACACTCTATACCGAACTATTGGAACGCGCTGTAAAAGCCATCCAGTCCGGCAAGCAACCAGAACTGGATGCGCCATTTGATAGCGGTCCGGAAGTGGAACTGCAAACCGCAGCCCTGATTCCGGAAGATTATTTACCAGATATTCATGCGCGTCTGGTGCTATATAAACGCATTGCCAGTGCCGAAACTGATGAAGATTTGCGCAAATTGAAAGTTGAGATGATTGATCGGTTCGGCTTGTTGCCCGATCAAGTGAAAGCCCTGTTCGCCATCGCCGAACTCAAACAACAGGCAACTCCATTGGGTATAAAAAAAATCGAAGCACACAACACAGGCGGAAGAATTGTTTTTTCAGCTACACCTCAGATTGACACAGGTGAATTGATCACCATGATTCAAAGTCAATCGCAAGTGTACAAATTTGACGGGGCGGATAAATTACGTTTCACCCATACTTTTGCAGACATGGAAGATAAGACATTGTTTTTGAGCCAATTACTGGATCGCTTGGCGGCAAAGGCTTAATCAAGCCTAGCCATCTACAGAAAAGCAAATAACCACTTATCCATGACAGTTATTCGCTTTTTAATGCTGTTACTGTATTCCGTAAACCCAAGAGGGAGATTGTGGTTTTACCGGCCAACCTTCCCCATTACTATTTGGATTGGCATTCAAGAATGCCAACATCGAATGCCTACCCGCTCTCGTCAAAGTCAGATTAACCATCATCCTTAATGATGGCGAGCATGAAGCCATTAAAACTTTCTATAGCCATTCCTGCGCCCGCCGTCAAAACCAGCCCCGATAAAAGCCGGTTAATGGCTTGCAAAAGCTTATCAAGTAATTTGTGACCACCGCTAATCTCAAGACCATACAGCCTAAACTCTTCAGCAAAATGATTGATAACTTTTAATTTAAACCCTAACGGATTGCCAAACAAACCTTGGCTTAGCAAGGTATTGGTATCAACCCGTTGCAAGGCATCCTTTAAAGCGTAAAAATGCGGATTCAATTCAGCCCAAGCAATTTTATAATCGTCACGAAACTTGGGATCGAAATAATCACCCTGTTCAACAAGTCCACCTAAAAACAACTGAAGACTATCGACAAAGCTCAAAAGGCGTTTACGATCATCATCGCCAATACCAAACTCGATTTTTGCCACTGATTTGCCCTTATTTTCTTAGTAAGAAGCGTTGCATAGTAGGGATGCCAATCATTGAAGTCAATGTACAAGAGAATTAAAGCAACTCAATACCTATATTCATTCTCTTTGTATTGTCAGTTGTCTCATCAGCTGAAAACAACCCTTTATAGAATATTGATAATATTTAACTTACCGCCATACCTTGACACTTTCGTGCTAACATAGCGGCTTTTAAATTAGAGACTATTTTATGGCAAAAGAAGATCAAATAGAGATGGACGGCAAGGTCATTGATACCCTGCCCAATACTATGTTCCGCGTAGAACTTGAAAATGGGCACGTAGTTACAGCTCATATTTCCGGCAAAATGCGAAAGCATTACATACGAATCCTGACAGGGGATAAAGTTCGGGTTGAAATGACACCCTATGACTTAACTAAAGGCCGCATCACATTTCGCAATCGCTAATCCCGTCACGATGGGGTTTACCATCGTTTCCCCTGCTAAACCATCTGGTTCAATTCAGAAATCATTAGTTGTTTGCTTTCGATTGAAAAATTAAGTTCTTCATTTTCAACAAAAATGCGGACGTGGCCTCCATTAACCAAACGCCCAAACAAAAGATCTTCAGCTAAAGGTTTTTTGACTTTTTCCTGAATCAATCGGGCCATCGGTCTTGCGCCCATTTTTTCATCATAACCGCGCTCAGCCAGCCAACCCCTGGCATCGGAACCCAATGACAGAGTGACATTTTTTTCTGCCAGTATCGCTTCGAGTTCGAAAATAAACTTGTCGACCACACTGCCAACGACATTCATATCCAGCGATTTAAACTGAACTATGGCATCCAGTCGATTCCTAAACTCAGGGGAGAAGCCACGCTCAATCACCTTCATACTATCTGTGGCATGATCTTGTTGTGTAAAACCAATAGAAGCTCTACTACCTTCCTCCGCCCCGGCATTGGTAGTCATGATCAATATGATGTTGCGAAAATCGGCTTTGCGTCCATTGTTATCAGTCAAGGTACCATGATCCATCACTTGCAGTAATAGATTAAATACATCGGGATGCGCTTTTTCCAATTCGTCCAGCAACAACACAGCATGGGGATGCTTGGTGACCGCTTCGGTTAACAGCCCCCCTTGATCAAAACCCACATAACCCGGGGGCGCTCCTATGAGTCGGGATACCGTATGTCTCTCCATGTATTCAGACATATCAAAGCGTATCAACTCAATACCCATGACTTTCGCCAGCTGACGAGTCACTTCGGTTTTGCCCACACCAGTAGGTCCTGCGAACAGAAATGAACCTATGGTTTTAGTCGTATCACGCAACCCCGCACGAGAAAGCTTAATAGCTGAAGCCAGTTCTGAAATCGCTTCATCCTGACCAAACACCAGCATTTTCAGATTTTTCTCGAGATTAACCAATTTATCCTTATCACTTGATGAAACGGATTGCGCTGGGACTCTGGCGATTTTGGCTATGATTTCTTCGATCTCGGCTACGTCGATAGTGTCTTTTCGCTCGCTGTCGACGAACAATCGCTGCCTTGCGCCCGCCTCGTCTATCACATCGATAGCTTTATCAGGCAAATGCCGATCAGTAATGTAACGTGCAGATAGCTCAACTGCCAGACGCAATGCTTCTTGAGTATATTTCAGACCATGATGCTCTTCAAAACGTGATTTAAGGCCTTTTAAGATTTGAACCGTGTCCTCAATCGAAGGCTCAATGACGTCAATCTTCTGAAAGCGCCTTGCTAAAGCATGATCTTTTTCGAAAATACCCCGATATTCCTGATAGGTAGTGGAACCAATACAACGTAACTGCCCAGAAGCCAACACCGGCTTGATTAAGTTAGAAGCATCCATCACCCCACCCGATGCGGAACCCGCACCAAGAATGGTATGAATTTCATCGATAAACAAAATCGAATTGGGTTCTTTTTTAAGCTGCGAAACCAAAGACTTCAGACGTTTTTCAAAATCACCCCGATATTTGGTTCCGGCAACCAACGCTCCCATATCCAGAGAATAAATCACGTTATTCAGCAAAATATCCGGGACCTGTTCTTCAACGATCCGTTTGGCCAGACCTTCAGCAATCGCAGTTTTGCCAACCCCGGCTTCCCCAACCAGCAATGGATTGTTTTTTCGCCGCCGACACAGTACTTGTATGGTTCTCTCGACTTCCAAATCACGCCCAATTAAAGGATCAATATTGCCTTTCAAGGCTTCTTCATTCAGGTTGGTCGTGTATTTTTCCAGCGGACTGGCTGTCGCATCATTTATACCCCGCTCCGTTTCAGAGTCTTCTTGAGGGTCGCTCTTTTGCTGTTCGATTTTGGACACGCCATGCGCTAAATAATTAACCACGTCCAGACGAGTTATATCCTGTTTATTCAAAAGATATACAGCATGAGAGTCCTGCTCACTAAACAACGCCACAAACAAATTGGCTCCGGTCACTTCCTTTTTATCAGAAGCCTGAACATGGAAGACTGCGCGTTGCAGAACTCGCTGAAACCCAAGTGTAGGCTGAGTTTCACGCTGTATTCCATCGGGTATTAAGGAAATAGTCTCATCGATGAACCGGGTCAAATCACCCCTCAAGGCATTCACATTACAGCCACAGGCTATAAGAATCGGAATGGTGGTGACATTATCCAACAACGCCAGCAGCAAATGCTCAACCGTTATAAACTCATGCCGTTTAGCGTGAGCCGATGTAAACGCGGCATTCAATGTCACTTCAAGTTCTTTGCTTAGCATGGCTTACCTCTCACGCTTCTTCCATCGCGCACATCAACGGATGATGATGCTCCCGGGAATAGTCATTAACAATATGTACTTTGGTTTCGGCCACATCTTTGGTGTAGGTGCCGCACACCCCCACGCCTTGTGTGTGCACTTGCAGCATCACTTGCGTGGCTCTTTCCAGATTCATATTAAAAAAATCAGTGAGCACTTCGACCACAAAATCCATGGGGGTAAAGTCATCGTTTAATAAGATGACTTTATACAATGGCGGTTTTTTCAGTTGCGGCTTCGCTTGCTGAACAACAGTATCGCCATCTGAATCTTTTAAGGGATCGAAATCAGTCATAGTCCATTTTTGTTTCTTTATAGCAGGATTTTAAAATAGCGCCTTAATAACAAAATTTCAATCTTTACTCACCTAATTTCGCGTAAAATGCCACCTATTTAACGCCCATCTTGTAATAAAATATGGTTTGGAAACCCCACGTCACCGTTGCAGCAATCATCGAACAAGACGGACGTTTTTTACTTGTAGAAGAGACAACAGAAACCGGCATTGCGTTCAATCAACCGGCAGGCCATCTAGAACCGGGAGAAGATTTGATTAACGCCATCAAGCGTGAAGTGCTTGAAGAAACTGCTTGGCATTTTAAACCGGAAGCATTATCGGGCATCCAGCTTTGGCGAAAAAACAGTGATTCACCCAGCTTCGTCCGTTTTTGCTTTACAGGCACTGTCAACAATCATAGTCCAAATCAAAAACTCGATGAGGGCATCTTAGCGACTCATTGGCTGACAGCTGATGAAGTTTTGATTAAAAAGCCCATGCTGCGAAGTCCGTTGGTACACATCTGTATTGAAGAATACCTCAAAGGTCAGCGTTATCCACTTTCGATTATGCAATCCTTACTCGATTTAGCATGAGCAAAAACATCATCGTCGGCATGTCCGGGGGCGTCGACTCTTCCGTTACTGCCTTAACCTTGCAAGAACAAGGCCACAAGGTCACCGGTTTGTTCATGAAAAACTGGGAAGAAGACGATGGCACCGAATATTGCACCGCCATGCAAGATTTGGCTGATGCGCAACAGGTTTGTGACCGCCTGGGTATCGAATTAAAGACCGTCAACTTCGCTGCAGAATATTGGGACGAGGTGTTTGAAGTTTTTTTGTCGGAATTCAAGGCCGGACGCACCCCCAATCCCGACATACTTTGTAACAAACACGTCAAATTCAAGGCGTTTTTAAATTACGCCATCGAAGACTTAGGGGCGGAACATATTGCTACCGGCCATTACGCACGCGTTCGCGAGCAAGACGGTGAATTCCAGTTACTGAAAGGCCTGGATCCCAACAAGGAACAAAGCTACTTTTTATATGCGATGGGACAAAAAGCTTTGTCACACACTTTGTTCCCAATCGGCCATCTCCACAAACCGGAAATTCGCGCCATGGCCGACCGAGCTGGATTTACCAATAGCCGCAAAAAAGACAGCACAGGCATCTGCTTTATCGGCGAACGCAAATTCAAAGAATTCCTACAACGCTACCTGCCCCACCAACCCGGCGAAATGCGCACACCAGAAGACCAATACATCGGCAAGCATCATGGCTTGATGTACTACACGCTGGGCCAACGCCAGGGCTTGGGCATAGGCGGCGTCAAGGATGCACCGGACGAACCCTGGTTCGTGCTGGAAAAAGATCTGGACAACAACGTGCTGATCGTCGGCCAAGGCCATAATCATCCGCTAATGCTGCATAACACGCTTGAAGCCGGACAATTGGACTGGTGTGGAAGCCAGCCGTTGACCGAAACCATCCGCTGTGCCGCCAAGACCCGCTACCGCCAGCCCGATCAGGATTGCGTCGTCGAACCCATCGACGGCGGCACCCGCATCAAAGTCCGCTTCGACGAACAACAAAGGGCTATTACGCCGGGGCAGTCGGTGGTGTTTTATGCTGACGAAATTTGCTTGGGCGGCGGCATCATAGAAAGCAAATACAACTCTTAAAATCCACACAGGCTGGGCCTCGTTTCGCAAAGCCTAACCTCAATAAAGACAGGAAAGCATAATGACACTTACAGCCATTTCCCCTATCGACGGCCGCTACGCCAACAAAGTAGACGCCTTACGCCCCATTTTCAGCGAATACGGTTTGATCCGTTACCGGGTCGAAGTGGAAGTACGATGGCTACAAGCTTTAGCTACTGAAGCCAAAATCGTCGAAGTACCGGCCTTGTCGGCTGAGGCCATTGCCGTATTGAACAATATTGTCGCCAATTTCTCCGAAGCCGACGCCCAAGCGGTCAAAGACATCGAAAAAACCACCAACCATGATGTCAAGGCGGTCGAGTATTTTCTGAAAGCCAAAATAAAGGACAACGCCGAACTGCACGCCGTTAACGAGTTCCTTCACATTGCCTGCACCTCGGAAGACATCAACAATCTGTCTTATGCTTTGATGTTGAAGGAAGGTCGTGGCCTGATTTTGGCGGAAATCGATGCCAGCATTGCCGCCATCAAACAATTGGCATTGGATAGCGCAGAACAACCCATGTTGTCACGTACTCACGGCCAGTCGGCAACTCCAACCACCGTGGGCAAAGAGTTCGCCAATACCGTCGCCCGCCTGCAGCGCCAACGCGAGCAACTCGCCAACATCGAATTGCTGGGCAAAATCAACGGCGCAGTCGGCAATTACAATGCTCACAGCGTCGCCTACCCGGACGTCGATTGGGCTCAATTCGCGCAAAACTTCGTCGAGTCACTGGGCCTAACTTTCAACCCTTACACCATTCAGATCGAACCGCACGATTACATGGCCGAATTTTTCCATGCCCTGTCGCGCTTCAACACCATCTTGCTGGATTTCGACCGCGACGTCTGGGGCTATATTTCCCTGGGTTATTTCAAGCAAAAAACCATCGCTGGCGAAGTGGGTTCCTCGACCATGCCACATAAAGTCAACCCAATCGACTTC
>SXGT01699738.1_pt1 | contig 11360 bp, 13 predicted proteins | sample 3176221 | NCBI WGS metagenome assembly SXGT01 (sample SAMN11356862, study PRJNA531348) | freshwater metagenome | isolation source: freshwater sample F1-120 | place: China: Fuxian Lake, Yuxi | collected 2017-12-25
GGGCTGCGCGTGTCCTCTTGATGATGCATGATGGCGTCGCGGTGCCCGTGTTTTCGCGAACAATCCAAGGCGGTCATTCCATGAGGCGCGCGTGCATGGCTTTCGCGTTGGTGTTCGTGGCCGTCGCCGCCCTTGGCGTCGACGCGCGCGCCGCCCAGCGATACGCGCTCGTCATCGGATCCAACCAGGGCGACCCCGACGAGGCGTGGCTTCGCTACGCCGAGCGGGACGCCCAGCGCGTCGGCGATGTCCTGACGCGCCTCGGCAGCGTCGACCCGAGCGATCTAGTCCTCTTGCTCGGCCCCGAGCCGGTCGCCCTCGAGCGCGCGCTCCACGCCCTGCGCGACGACGTGATGGCCGCGGCGGCGCGCGGCGAGCGCCCCATCGTGCTCGTGTACTTCAGCGGACACGCCGACGGCAGCGCCGTTCACCTGCGCGGCGGACGCTTTCCGTTTGCCGCGCTGAAGTCGATGGTCGCCGAGGCCAAGGCCGAGCTGAGCGTCTTCTTGGTCGATGCGTGCCGCTCCGGCGGGATCGTCCGCGCCCGCGGCGCGCGCCACGACCGGCCGATCGAGATCCGCGCCGACGACAGCCTCGCGAGCGCGGGATTGGCCATCATCACGAGCTCGGCCGAAGGCGAGGACGCGCAGGAATCCGATCGCCTGGGCGGCGGGATCTTCACCCACCACCTCGTCACGGGACTCCTCGGCGCCGCCGACGCGTCGGGCGACCAGCGCGTCACGCTGTCCGAGGCGTTCCTCTACGCGTACGTCCAGACGCTCGCCTCGACGACCGACACGCCGACGCTCCAGCATCCAACGTACGCGTTCCAGATCCAGGGGACGCGTGAGCTGGTCGTCACGCACCTCGAGGCCGACACGGGTCTCGGCCGCGTGCACCTCGCCGAGGCCGGACACTACGTCCTCCTCGAGCGCTTCGGCGGTCGCGACGTCGCGGCCGAGCTCGACGCGCGCGCCGGCACCACCATCCTCCTGACGCCCGGGCCGTATCTCGTGCGCCTCCGCGGCGCGTCGGCGGTCTACGAGACCGAGCTCCGCATCCAGGGCGGGGCGACCGCGCGCATCGCGAGCGCCGATCTGCAGCAGGTCGCCTATCGCCACGCCACGCGCAAAGGCTACGGCCAAGCCACGCGCCGCGTGTTCTCGCTGGGGGCCGACTTCGAGATCGACGGGCCGATCCTGCCCGACACGGGCATCGCCTACGGCGCGGCGGTTACCGGTCAGCTCGACTTCGCCTCGGTCGCGCTGCGTGCGCGCGTGCGCTTCGCGATGAGCGGCGCCTCGAACGGCACGCTCGACCTGCGCCAGACCTTCGTCGGCGCCGACCTCGGCGTCTATTCGCTGTTCGACCTAGGCACCCACGGCTTCGGCTTCGGCTTGCGCGGCGGCTTTAACGTCGTGTGGCAGGACTTCGATGCGCGCGGCCACGCGCCCTCGCGGCAGGTGGTTCTCGGGCGCGTGGGACCCGTCCTGCGCGTCGAGCTGGCCCTCGGCCCCTCGGTCGCGCTGCAGCTCGACGGCGGCGCGGAGGTCTATCTCTTCGCGATCGCCGACGAAGCCGGCGCGACGTCGCTCACCTCGCGCATCGTGCCCTTTGGGGTGCTGGGGTTTGGTGTGCAATGGCCGTGAATTCGCAGAAGGCCTGGCGAAGCCAGGCTGCCCAAGAATGGAGATCCCGGGGGCCGACAATGGGCGTATGGACCGCATACCTGGCGGTCGCGGCCGCGGTTCTCGGCGCCTGCGGCGATGGCCTCAAGGACGGGAGCTACCGCGGCGAGCCGCTCCATGTCCTCGAAGGTTGGGTCAAGCTCGACACGACCGAAACGGCGCCCGGCGTGACGCTCGTCGTCGGCGAGCTCCGCGTCGCCGTCTTCTGGTCGCGCTCGGCGGACGCGCTCGCCGCGGGCACCGTCGGGATCGATCAGGACGTCGCGACCGGCGGGAGCTTCCCGGCGCGCTACCGGCTCGTCATCTATGAGCCGCCGCCCGACGAGCTGCTCGTGCCGGTACTCGACGGCAGCGGCCACTACGCCTTCGCGCTCGTCTTGGCGTACGTCGACGGCAACGGCGATGGGGCCTGGAATCGGCGCAGCGAGCGCCTCGTCGGCGGCGCCGTGCAGCGCCTCCTCGTCTACACGCCGGACGGCGTCGAAAGCGCCACATTCGGCAAGCTCGCCAAGGGCTTCCACCACCTCGAGCCCAAGACCCAGGTCTGCGCCTCGGGTCTCCCGACCGTGTTCGCGCCCGATCCCAATCCGGACCTCGAGCTGACGATCTCGATGACGTTTCCGACCGACGTCGTGCTCGATCTCGACTGCGACGGCGACTCCCGCGAGTGGTGGTCGCTGTGCCCGCCGCTCGAGACGATCTTCGTCATCAGATCCGCGCCCGGCGGGTCGTTGGGTCCGGCGACGATCGGCTCGAACCCGTGCGCCGCGACGTCGTTGCCGAACATGCGGACGTCGTTCTCGTCGGCCGTCGCGGACTTGACGTAGCCGATGGCGAAGTTCTCCCACGCGACGAGGTCCCCGGGGTTGCCCGAGGGCGGCATGAACGACACCGTGCTGGTGTCCCAGCCCGGCGGAATCGCGATCTGGCTGGCGTAGTCGACGGGCGGCGGCGCGAGCGGTGCGGCGGGAACGACGCGGCCACTGTTGCGCATGCCGAACCCGCCGACGTAGGTGAGCTTGGCCTGAACCCCGCCAATGGTGGTGCCGGCGAGGGCAACCGGGCTCGGGTCCTTGTCGAGGGTATGGCCGACGGCCGGTGCTGGAGGCGGCGCGGCCGGGTCGACGGTGACCGTGAAGGCGAGCGGCGCGCCGCTCGAGGCGCCGGAAGCGTCGCGCGCGAAAGCGCAGAAGTGGCGGAGGCCCTCGCCGGTGGTCACGGTCTGATACGCGTCGGGGTCGCCCGGGTGGTTCCACCACGGCGCGGCCGGAGCGATGCCGCAGGAGGCGTCGGGCTGCTCGACGATCTGGAAGGTCTCGAAGAGCGGGATTTCGTATCGCACCGCGAAGACGGGCAGGGTCGAGACGATCCCGTCGGGGGCCAGCCACAGCAGCCCCTCGAAGCGGATGGTCGGCGCAACGAGTGGGTCGGGCGGGCCGAGCTTGGCGTTCGGGGTGGGTGCGGTCGAGTCCACGACGAGGGCGGTCTCGCGGTCGTCGACGGCGTCCTGCGAGGCGTCGCAGGCCGAGGTCGTCGTGAGGGAGAGAAGCAGCAAAGACAGGGCTGGCGATGCGGTGCGCGGCGAGCGGGGAGCGCGGGGAACGCGTCGGACCACGGTCATGCGATCGTCTCCATGTTGGTCTCGGGTGAGTTTGGACGGGCCGGCGCGGCGCGCTCGCGGATGCGAGGCGCGCGCTACGCCGGGGGCGCTCGGCGGGGTACCGAGCAGGAGTCTCTTCGCGACCGACCCGGCGATCGTCGAGAAAAGAGCGGTAGCGCGGGAACATCCGACAGAACTTGGGCGCGCGAGGCTCGGGCGCTGCGACCCGGAGATTGACACCGGCGCGGCGCGTTGTTAGCCCGCGACCTCCTTTCGAATCGGAGCCCCCCATGGCACGACTGTTTCGTGCCTTCGTGATGACCTTTGCGTTGACCGCCGCCTGCGACAGCGCGGTGACCGGCAGCGAGCCGACGCAACCGGCGCAGACTGAGGCAGCCCTCAAGGTCAAGCCGGGCAAGGGCAACGCGATCTGCACCCTCAAGTGCATGGCCCCGCCCGAGGGCTGCGAGTACGAGGGCGCCTTCACGACCGGGCCCTGCAACAAGGTCACGTGCGGCGAGGTCGTGTGCGACAGCTGCCCGCTGCCGAACTGCGCGCCGCCGCCGGACGGTTGCACCTACCAGAACACGAACGTCACGACGTGCCCGTACAGCTGCGGTCAGCTCGTGTGTGACGGTACGTCACTCTAGGCGCCGAACGCGCCCGCCGCTCGCTCTGGCGCCCCGAGCGCTGCGCCCGACCTCAGGGCAGCGGCTTCTTCTCCACGCGCTCGTACTCGTACTCGTAGCCGGCGGCGGTCCTGAGATCCCAGTCGAAGTAGCAGATCATCAGGATCCGCTCGACGCTCGGGTCCATGTCGCCGAGCACATCACACGGGTACGCATCGCCTTTCGCGTTTCCGAAGGCACCCTCGGGGGTGACCTTGTCGATGGTCACGAGCACGCGGTTCTTGAACGTGCAGCGGATCTCGCCTTCGATCGTGGCCGAGACGTACTTGCCGTCGGGGTTGCCCGACAGGCGCTCGGTGAAGTGCGTCCCGTCGATCGTGATCGTGCTCGCGTAGTTCGGCGTGCGCGTCTGACCGACGAAGCGCCACTCGCCGGGGAGGCGCCCGTAGCCGCCGCTGCAGTCGTTCTTCAGCGCGAGCGCGCGGTACTCGTCGAGGATCTTCTGCTTCTCGGGCGTGAGCGCGCCGACCGGGCCCTCGACCGTCGTGAACTGCGCCATTACATCCGCGGCCAGCGGGCTTGCCGCGTCGTCCGGCGGTGCCGCGTCGGGCGCGGGCGCAGGCGTGCTGTCCGGGGCCGGGGTGTCGTCGCGACGCTCGGGCGTGGCGCACCCGGCGGCGGCGAAAACACCAAGGACGCTCGCGAGTTGCGCGAAGCGGGCGCAGACGCTTGGGCGTGGGCGCGAGAGGTTCCAGACGCGTTTCATGAAGACCTCGACCTGTGCAGGGCCGCGATGAGCGGCGCGTTCGCCGGCGGAAAAGGAAGGGCGATGAGCTCGTCGTCGCTGAGATGCGCGAGCGCGTCAGCCGCGAGCGCGCGCGGGGGCGGACTGTCGGGCGCGAGCCGCGTGCGATAGAAGAGCAGGAGAACCGTTCGCTCGGGGTATGTCCAATACGAGAACGTGAACGGCTCGGGCGTTTCGACGGTGACCCCGAGCTCCTCGCCCAGCTCGCGCACGAGCGCATCGCTCGGTGATTCGCCCGGCTCGACCTTGCCGCCGGGCAGCTCCCAGGCGCCTCCCAGGTGGGCGTCCGCCTTGCGACGCGTGACGATCGTGCGATCGCCGTCGCGCACGAGCCCGACCGCGACGACCATCACAGCACACACCCCTCGCGCAGAAAGCGCGTGCGCATGCCAAGGATCTGCTCGACGAACCCGAAGTTCGAGGGGACCACGCGCGCCTTGAAGGCCTTGCCTGCGACCACGTTGCCGCCGCCATAACCCGAGAGCCCATAGACGATGCGCCCGTCGTAGCGCGTCAGGAAGCGCGCGAGCAGCAGCGTGCCGCAGCGCAGGTTCTCGGCCTCGTCGTCGAGGTCGCCGCAACCGAGGCGTTGGCCGACCGACGGCATGACCTGCATCAGCCCGCGCGCGCCCGAGCGCTTGTTGGTCTGCGAGCGAAAGCCCGACTCGTGCGCGACGATCGCGACCACCAGCGCCATGTCCACGCCGGCCGTGCGCGCCGCGGTCTCGATCGCCGGAAGGAGCGCACGGCATCGCTCCGCACGCGCCTCTGAAGGGCGCGCGGAGACGATCAGCCACAGCGCGAGGGCGAGCGGACTCATGCACCTCCGGTGTGCTCGATGAAGTAGCTCTCGAGGGTCTCGCCGCGCGCCACGAGCGCATCGAGGGCGGCGCGATCGAGGACGCTCACGAGGCGGCCCGCATCGATCAGCACCACGCGCGTACACAAGCGCTCGAGGACATCCAAGATGTGCGACACGAGCACGATGGCCGTCCCGCGCGCGAGCTCCTCGCGCAGCACCGTCTTGACCTCGGCGGCGGCGCGCGGATCGAGATCGTTGAGCGACTCGTCGAGGACGAGCAGCGGCGGCGCCCCGACCAGCGCCGCGCAGATCGCGAGCTTGCGCGCCATGCCCTCGCTGTACTCGCGGACGAGACGGTCCTTGGCCTCGGTCAGACGGAAGCGCGCGAGCAACGACACGATGCGCGGCGCGGACTCGGCGACCGGGATGTCGCGCGCGGCGGCCACGAATTCCAGCAGCTCGAGGCCGGTGAGAAACGGGTAGAGCGCCAGATCCTGCGGCACGTAGCCGATGTGGCGCCGCGCCGCGAGCGGGTCCCTGGCGAGGTCGTGGCCGCCGACGGTGATGGTCCCAGCGTCGGCCAAGAGCTGGCCGGTCAGGATCTTCACGCACGTGCTCTTGCCCGCGCCGTTTGGGCCGATGAGGCCCACCAGCTCGCCGGGCGCGACGGCCAGATCGAGCCCCGCGACGGCGACCGTGCGACGGAATTTCTTTTGGAGACCCACGATGTCCAGGGCGAGTGTCGTCACGTCGGTAGGCTCGCAAGGAGTGCAGTGAGGGCCAGCATGGCCGCACGATAGGCGGTCGCGGCGAGGGCGATGCGATCATCCGGGACGCGCTCGGCGAGCGCCCAGGACGACAGGACCACGAGCGCGACGAGGCCGAGTCCGGCGCCGAGCGTCGCGAGCGCCGCGACGGGGCTCCCACCGGTGAGGGTCGCCAACGCGGCCAAAATGGCGGTCCAGAACGGGTAGATGCCGATGGCAATCAGGCGCCCGGTGGCCGCCGGACGCGGCTGGAGCGGCAGGGTGCGATCGAGGGCGGGAGCCCCGAGCTCGCGTCCCCGCAGGCGAAAGGCGGCGAGCAGGAAGAGGCCATTGGCGAGCGTGAGCGCGGCGAGGTTCGTCACGAGCGGCTCGGCGAGCTTGGTGCCGAGGTGGATCTTGAGCAGCGCCGCGAGGAAGACGACGAGCAGGATCCGATCGAGGCGATGGCGGCGCCGAAGCTGCCGCAGGTCGCGCAGAAAGAAGGCGCGCGCGGCCGTCGGGAGCCGTGGTGCGAGGCCCTCGCCGGGGGTCTTGGCCTTGACCCCATCGTCGTGAAAGGGCGGCGGCGTGTCGGCCTCGGCAAAGCGCGGCAGGATTCGATGGAGGTGCGCGTCGGCCATCGCGCGCGCCGTGCGGTACGCCACGAAGGCAAGCGCGAGAACGGCCGCCAGCGCGGGTGCGAGCATGCTGCCGAGACCCCGGAACGCCACGTCGCGGTAGATCAGCTCGAGGACGATGCCGGCCACGAGCGTCACCAAGAGACCCAGCGCCGGAGCATAGATGAGCAGCGCCGCGTCGTCGGCGACGACCGCGCCGGCGAGGATCCGCTTCAGCTCTGAAGGGCCTCCGAGCATCGATCGGCCCGCCCAGAGATGGAAGAAGAGCGAGGCCGGGAGCCCGACGAGATAGAGCGACCCGCCGAAGAGCGCCGCGAAGGCGGCCGCCTCGGGGTGGCCGTCGCCGAGCGCCCCGAGCGCATAGCCGGCGGTCGGGACGAGCAGCCCGAGGTGCATGACGAAGGCCCGCACGAACAGATCGTCGAAGCGCGTCGCGCCGCGGATCGGCAGTGGTCCGATGAAGCGGGCGTCGGGCGCGCGGAAGAGGATCTCGAAGGTCGTGTAGCTCCAGACGAGCGTGCCGAGCGTCGTCAGCCAGAAGATCCGATCGCGCACGGCGCGCTCGAGCCCGGCGTCCACCTCGGCCAGGTGCGCGCCGAGGAGCCCGAGGCCGACCAGGACGCCGGCGCCCGCCACCAGCCACGCCGCGAGCGCGACCGCGCCACCCGGGCGGCCGAGGCCGATCCGGCGCGCGAGCGCACGCAGACGAAAGCGGACGAGGGTTCCAAAAGTCACGGCGCGGGGTGGTCCAGGTCGAGGCCAACGCGAGGGCGGCGGCGGTCGGAGAGAGAGACGACCCCGAACCTGTAGCAGGCGGGACCGCTTCCCGGAAGGGCTCGCGGGAGGTAGGCTGTCGGGCGTGGGCGAGGACGGATCCGAGGCGGGGACGGGCAAGCGGCGGGCAGGCGAGGGCGGCGGCGCGGGCGTTGCCGCTGGTGCCTGCGCCGTATGTGATGCACAAGTTCCCGAGCACGCGCCGCCCCTCTTCTATGGTGGGCGCGCGCTCCGCTTCTGCTCGGGCGCGTGCAGCCTCGTCTTCAAGCGCACCCCCGACGTGTACGCCCCGGTCGATCCCGCCCGACCTTCCGCGCTCGCGTCGCCGTCGCCTCTTCCCAAGACGCGCGCGCCGAGCCCATTCCGCGTGCGCACGCCGCCCGAGGATCCCGCATCGTGATCGCCGTCCACGGCCTCGCCAAGCACTACCGCGTCCACGAGCGCCCACCCGGCGTCGCCGCCGCCCTCAGGTCGCTGTTCCACCGGAAGTACAAGACCGTCAAGGCGGTCGACGGCGTCTCGTTCACGGTGGCCGCCGGCGAGCGCGTCGGCTTCCTCGGCCCCAATGGCGCCGGCAAGACGACCACGCTCAAGGTGCTCGCGGGACTCTTGCATCCAAGTGCAGGCGATGTGCGCGTGGACGGCCACGAGCCGCGGCGGCGTGAGTCGGCGTATCTGCGCAAGATCATGCTGGTGATGGGACAGAAGCAGCAGCTTCTCTGGGATCTCCCGCCGAGCGAGACGCTGGAGTTCAACCGCGCCGTGTACGACGTGCCGCGCCCGCAGTTCCGCGAGACCGTCGCCGAGCTGACGGCGCTCCTCGAGCTCGGCGAGCTCCTGAAGAAGCCGACGCGCCAGCTCTCGCTCGGCGAGCGCATGAAGTGCGAGCTCGCGGCCGCCCTCGTGCACCGCCCGCGCGTGCTCTTTCTCGACGAGCCCACGATCGGCCTCGACGTCTCGATGCAGGTCACCATCCGCGACTTCATCAAGCGCTACAACGAGCGCTACGAAGCGACCATCCTCCTGACCAGTCATTATATGGACGACGTCGCGGCGCTCTGCCCGCGCGTCATCGTCATCGACAAGGGGACCCTGTCCTACGATGGCGGTCTCGATGCGCTGGTCCAGCAGATCCGCCCCGAGAAGCGCCTCGTCCTGCGCCTCGCGCAGCCGGTCCAACGCGCCGCCCTCGAGCCGCTCGGCAAGGTCATCGCGCACGACGACGCGCACGTCGCCCTGCAGCTCGCCCAGGCGGACGTGGCCCGCGTGGTCGCCCACGTGCTGGCCGCGCTGCCGGTCGCCGACTTCACGCTCGAGAACGCGCCGCTCGAAGAGGTGATGAGCGAATTGTTCAGTCGCAGCCGCGCCGGCCGAAATGAGCAGGCCGAGCGCGCCGAGCACGCCGTCACCGACGCGGGATCCCCGCCGTGAGCGCGTCGATGCTTGCGCCTCCGCGCAATCATCGCTGGGCCACGCTGCGTGCGCTTCCGACGCTGGTCCGCATCGGCATCGCCGAGGCGGTCGCCTACCGCGCCGAGATGTTCGTCTGGATCCTGACGACCTCGATGCCCTTCGTCATGCTCGCACTCTTCACGGCCGTCGGCCGCGAGCGGCCGCTCGGAACCTTCGACGAGCAGGGCTTCGCCGCCTACTTCCTCGTCACCTTCATCATCCGCCAGTTCGTCACCTCGTGGGCGAGCTGGGAGATCAACTTCGAGGTCCGCACCGGCACCTTGGCAATGCGCCTCATGCGCCCCGTCAACCCGATCCTGTGCTACGCGATCGAGAACCTCGCAGCGATGCCGATCCGCCTCATCATCGCCGCGCCGGTCGCCATCGTCGCGCTGACCCTCGTTCGCGAAGATCAGCTCCCGCCCGACTTCCTCGGCTGGCTCATGTTCTTTGTCTCGTGGACCGGCGCCTGGTTCCTGTCGTTCCTCATCAACGTCATCTTTGGAACGCTGAGCCTCTGGCTGGACCAGAGCATGAAGCTCATGGACGTGTGGATGGCCGGATACCTAGCCTTCAGCGGCTACCTCGTCCCGATCGCCCTCTTCCCGGCGGGACTGCGCGAGGCGGTCCAGTGGCTCCCGTTCCACTCGCAAATTGGCCTCCCGATCGAGCTCCTGCTCGGCACCCATCCGCGCGCCGAGGCGGCCGCGCTCCTGGCCGTGCAGTGGGGCTGGATCGCGCTGACGGGCCTCCTGGTCTGGGCCCTCTGGCGCCGCGGCGTGCGACGCTTCGCGGCGTACGGAGGTTAGCCATGCGTTACCTCCGGCTCCTCCGCGAGCAGCTCCGCCGCTCTCTCCTCCTCGCCCTGCAGTACCGCGCGGACTTCGCTCTGGAGGGCCTGACCTCGCTGTTCTTCACCGCGACGGCGCTCGTCCCGCTCTTTGTCGTCTATGGCGATCGCGCGAGCATCGCCGGCTGGCAATTCGGCGAAGCCCTCATCGTCACCGGCTTCTTCACCCTGCTCGGCGGCGTCCTCGAGGGCGCCATCAACCCGAGCCTCGCGACGGTCGTCGAGCACATCCGCAAGGGCACGCTCGACCTCGTCCTGCTCAAGCCCGCCGACGCCCAATTCCTGGTCAGCACCCAGCGCTTCCTGCCCTGGCGCGCCACGGCCATCCCGGTCGCGCTCGTCATCTTCATCGTCGGCTTCGGTAAGCTCGGTCGCGCGCCCGCCTTTCTCGACATCGTCGCCGCCGGCATTCTCTTCGCCGCCGCGATCCTCATCGTCTATTCGCTTTGGATCATGGTCGTCAGCGCCGCCTTCTATGTCGTCAAGATGGACAACCTGACCTACCTCCTCTCGAGCATCTTCGACGCCGCACGCTGGCCCGCCGCCGTCTTCCGCGGGGCGCTCGCCTTCGTCTTCACGTTCGTCATCCCGCTGGCACTCATGACGACCTACCCGGCCGAGGCGCTCCTCGATCGGATGGACACCTGGCGCCTCTTCGCCGCGCTCGGCGGCGCGATCGTCTTTGCAGGACTGGCCCGCCTCGTCTGGCTGCGCGCGCTCGGGCGCTACACGTCGGCCGGCGGCTGACGCTTAGCGCGCGACTCGCGCGTGCGTCGGGCATGTGCCATTCTGAGACACGTCGCGCGCAGCAGGGAGTCCCAGATGGCCGTACAACTGTGGCTACGAATCGTCGTCCGCGACCGCGACTACGCGACCGTCGTCCTGACCCCCGGCGCCAGTCCGCTGATCGGGCGCGACGAATCGGCCAACGACATCGTGCTCCACGACCCCGGCGTCTCACGCATGCACGTCCGCATCGCGTGCCGCGGCGACCAGTACTTCGTTCAGGATCTCGGCTCGACCTCGGGCACCTTCGTCGACGGCAAGCGCGTCGATCGCGACGTCCTGCTGCATGGCGGCGAGCAGATCGAGCTCGGCGGCTGCGTCCTACGCGCCGTCGTCCGCCCCTGGACACATCGCGACGAAGACGCGGACGACCCGACCTACGTAGAGCGGCGAACCCGCTAGCCGCGCGGGCGCCAGGGTCTTGCTGGATCGCGATGCGGATGCGATCTAGGGTCCGCGTCATGACGAAAGCGTTTGCGGCGCTGGCGGGGTGGATCGGGGTTGGGGTCGCGCTCGGCGCGTGTGGGGACGAGCGGCGCGGGAACGTGGCTGGCGCCGCCGAGACCGAGTCCGAGTCCGATCCCCAAAAA
>SXGT01186265.1_pt1 | contig 11359 bp, 8 predicted proteins | sample 3176221 | NCBI WGS metagenome assembly SXGT01 (sample SAMN11356862, study PRJNA531348) | freshwater metagenome | isolation source: freshwater sample F1-120 | place: China: Fuxian Lake, Yuxi | collected 2017-12-25
GCCGCGCCACAGCGAGACGCGCGGCGACTCGCCGAGGGAGAGGGGCAGGAGGTGGAAGATCGCGGCGCGGCCGGCGAGCGACTCGGTGACGCCTTGCATCGGCGGCGCTTCCGGCGAACCGGAGAGGAACCAGCGGCCGCGCTTCTTCGGCGCGGCGTCGACCTGCGAGCGCACGTAGGCGAGCAGCTCGGGCGCGTTCTGCACCTCGTCGAGGATCGCGGGTGGCGCGACCGACTCGAGGAAGGCGCGCGGGTCGGCGCGCACGCGGGCGAGCAGGTCGGGGTCCTCCAGCAGGTGGTAGGAGGCCTTGGGCGCGACCATGCGCAGGAGCGTGGTCTTGCCGCTGCGGCGCTGGCCCGTGACGACGACCACGGGGAACCCCTTGGCGGCGGCGCGGACCTAGGCCGGCATCCAGCGGCGGACTCGGCGCATAGGAGAAATCGAAACTGCTATCTTGGAACTGTCAAAAGCGGCCCTTGCAGGTCCGGCGCGGCGCGGACACCCGTTCAGGGCGCGAGGCGGCGCAGGAACCCGTCGGCGCGGCGCAGGGCGGCTTCGGCGGCGGGCTTGTCGCAGCCGAGGCGGTGCATGGCGGCGGCGGTCTTCACGTGGCCGCCGGCGGACCTGAGCAGCGCTTCGGCGTCGGCGTGGGCGAGGCCGGTGAGGCGCGAGACGAGGGCGATGCCGCGCTGCCAGAGCTTCTTGTTCGCGGTGGCGACCACGTCGACCATCAGGTTGCCGTGGACCTTGCCGAGGCGCGTCATGGCCAGCGTCGTGACCATGTTGAGCACGAGCTTGGTGGCGGTGCCGCTCTTCAAGCGCGTGCTGCCGGCCAGCACCTCGGGCCCGACGAGGACGCGGATGGAGACGTCGGCCGCGTCGGCGCACTGCTCCTTGGGCACGCAGGCGAAGAAGACCGTGCGCGCGCCGAGCTCCTTGGCCCGCGCGATGGCGCCGTGCACGTAGGGCGTCGTGCCGCCGGCGGCGATGCCGAACACCACGTCGAGCGGGCCGACGCGGCGTTCGTCCATCGCGGCCGCGCCTGCGCCGGCGTCGTCCTCGGCGCCTTCGACGGCGCTTGTCAAGGCGATTTGACCGCCGGCGATGACGCCGACGACCTGCGACGGTTCGGTGCGGAAGGTGGGCGGGCACTCCGAGGCGTCGAGCACGCCCAGGCGTCCGCTGGTGCCGGCGCCGACGTACAAGAGCCGCCCGCCGCGCGCCAGCGCCGCGGCGACGAGCTCCGTGGCGGCCACGACCGAGTCCTTGGCGGCGGCCACCGCCAGCGGCACGCGCGCGTCCTCGGCGTTCATGGCGTCGAAGGCCTGCGCCAGCGACATGGCGTCCAGCTCGCGCGTGGCCTCGTTGACCCGCTCGGTGTCGAAGTGGCGCCGGTCGGACGGCGTCTCGCGCGATGCGTTCATGCTTCCTCCTTGCCGGCTTGCAGGCGTTCGCCAGGCAGCCACATGCCCTTGCCCAGCGACCCGCCGCCGTCGACCACGAAGCATTCGCCCGTGACCCACGACGACTGCGGGGCGCAGAGCCACAGGCAATGCGCCGCGACCTCTTCGGCGGTGCCGAAGCGACCGAGCGGGATCTCCCGCTCCATGCGCGCCTTGACCGTCTCGTCGGGCCACAGGTTCTGCTTGGCGCCCGGGCTGTGGAACGGCCCCGGCGCGATGGCGTTGTCGCGCACGCCGCGTCCGGCCCATTCGGCCGCCATCGTCTTCGTCAGCGCCAGCACGCCGGCCTTCGCCGCGGCGGAGTGCACGACGCCCGGCATGCCGGTCCACGCGTAGGTGGCGACGATGTTGAGGATCGCGCCGCGACGCTGCTTGAGCATGGCGCGGCCGAAGGCCTTCGAGCAGTAGAACGTGCCGTCGAGCGCGATGCCGAGCACGGCGCGCCACGCGTTCGCCGAGAGGCGTTCGCTGGGACAGACGAAGTTGCCCGCGGCGTTGTTGACCAGCAGTTCCACGCGCCCGTGGCGCTCGAGCATGGCGGAGGCGTAGCGATCGACCGCGTGGTTGTCGCGCACGTCGAGCACCGCGCATTCGAGCTTCCAGCCGCGCTGCTCCGCCTCTCCTAGCAGCGCTTCGTGCTTCTTGGCGTCGCGCGAGGGGACCAGCACGGTGGCGCCGAGGTGCGCCAGGGCGCGCGACAGCTCCAGGCCGAGACCGCTGGCTCCGCCGGTCACGACTGCGACCTGGTCGCGGAACAACATGGGCGCGAAGGACGCGGCGGCGGCCGGGGGCGCCGGCGAGACGTTGGGAACCTGCATCCCGGTCGAGGGTAGTCGCCATGCCCGCGCCGATCCACGGTGGCCGCTGGCCTAGCGCCGACGTCGGCTTCTCCACCCTTGCCGAGCCCGACCGCGCGGTCGATCCAGCGCGCTCTCGGGCGCGCCGCGCGGTCCCGGCGTGGCCTGCGCCTAGCGCGCGCGCCCTGCCACTACGCGCGCGCGCGCCCTGCCGCTAGAGTGCTCGGCCTCGCACCCCGAGACCCACCCCATGCAGACCCTCTCCTCCCTCGTCCTCGGCACCCGCCATGTCGCCCAAGGCGGCTTCCAGACCCTCGAGAATCCCGCGACCGAGGAACTCGTCGCGCAGGCCTCGAGCGCGGGCATCGACTTCGCCAAGGTCGTCGAGTGGGGGCGGCGCGTAGGCGGCGCCAACTTGCGCGCTTTGTCCTTCGCGGAGCGCGGCGCGTTGCTGGCCAAGTGCTCGGCCGCCATCCACGGCCAGCGCGACGCGCTGATCGAGATCTCGCGCATCAACGGCGGCACGACGCGCGGCGACGGCAAGTTCGACATCGACGGCGCCACGGGCACGTTGACGTACTACGCGCAACTGGGCGAAAAGCTCGGCGCGCGCGCGGCCCTCCTCGATGGCGAGAGCGTCCAACTCGGCCGCACGGCGCGCCATTCGGGCGTGCACATCCGCGTCCCGCGCCCCGGCGTCGCCGTGCACGTCAACGCCTTCAACTTCCCCGCCTGGGGCATGATGGAGAAGTTCGCCTGCTCGATCCTCGCCGGCATGCCGGTGATCGAGAAGCCCGGCACTTCGACGGCGCTGCTGGCGGCGCGCATCGCGGAACTGATCGCGGAAGCCGGCATCCTGCCCGAGGGCGCGTTCCAGTTCGTGTGCGGCTCGCTCGGCGATGCGCTCGATCATCTCGGCCCGCAGGACGTGCTGGCCTTCACGGGCAGCTCCGGCACAGGCGCGAAGCTGCGCGGCAACGCCAATTTGGTGCGGCACAACGTGCGCGTGACCCTCGAGTGCGACTCGCTCAACGCCGCCGTGCTCGCGCCGGACGTCGACGAATCGAGCGAGACCTACGCGCTGTTCCTGCGCAATGTCGCGCTCGACATGACGCAGAAGACCGGCCAGAAGTGCACCGCCGTGCGGCGCATCTTCGTGCCGAGGGAGCGCGCCGCGCAGGTGCAGGCCGACCTCGTCGACGCCCTGGCGCGCATCCCGGTCGGCGATCCGGCCGACGAGAAGAACCGCATGGGGCCGCTGGCCTCCAAGGCGCAGTACGAGGATGTCATGAAGGGCGTCGCGCGCCTCGCCGGCCACGGCGTGGTGGCGTGCGGCGGCGCCACGCGCCTCGGTTCGAAGGGCTGGTTCATGGCGCCGACCCTCGTCGTCGCCAAGGATGCCCACGACCCCGCGCACCACGCGGAAGAGGTCTTCGGCCCGTGCGCGAGCCTCTTGCCGTACGAAGGCGACGCGAGCGCGGCGGCGGCGCTCGTGAACAAGGGCGGTGGCGGCCTCGTGTGCAGCGCCTACGGCAACGACCCGTCTTGGACCGAGCGCTTCGTGCTCGAGGCCGCGCCGTGGCACGGTCGCGTGTGGCTCGCCTCCGACAAGAACGCCGATCAGGCGCTGCCGCCGGGCATGGTCCTGCCGCATTCGATCCACGGCGGCCCCGGCCGCGCCGGTGGCGGCGAGGAACTGGGCGCCGAGCGCGGGCTGGAGATCTACCTGCAGCGCACCGCCGTGCAAGGCTTCAAGGGCACCTTGGATGCGGCCTTCGGCAAGCCGGCGCAAGCGGCCGCCGGCACCTGAAGGCCGATGCCGATGCCGAAGCCAAGGCCCAAGCCACAGGTCAGGCGCAGTGCGAGGACCGGCGGATGTCGGCGACGCGACTGCGAGGCTGGCGTGCTCTTCACGTGTGCTCGTCGCACTTCTTGGTCAGGGCCGCTGGTCGGGGCGAGCGTCTTCGTCGCGCGCGCGCCATGACAGTGGTCCCTCGGCGCTCGAGCGCCAGCGCGTGGGGCCCGGCCGCGTGTCCTCGCACAGGCGCGAGGCGGGTGGAGCGGGATCCGAACTGCTGAACCACGCTTCGCGGGGCGCCAACTCCTCGAGCAGCCGCGCGCCCAGCAGGAAGTCCGCGCCATGGTGCGGCCAGACGAGCAACTCCACGGGCCGCGGTGCGCGTCGCTCCAGCCACGCCTCCAGCCCCTCTGCCTCCGCGTCGCCGCAGACCACGACTTCGCGGCCCGCGAAGCTGGCGATGAAGGTGCGCGAGCCCTCGTTGCCGGCGCGTTCGAGGCCGCGCTCCAGCCGCAGCTCCAAGCCGGCGCGCGCGTCCTCGTGCAGCACCAGCGCGCCGCTCGCGCAATCGACGCGGCGCGCGCCGCGCGGCAGGGCGGCCAACAGCACTTTGCTGGTCGCTCCCGCGTGCACGATCGGGGCGCGGTGCGCCGCCAGCCACGCCAGCGCGCCAATGTGGTCGGCGTCCTCGTGCGTGGCGCAGGTGGCCAGTCGCGCGTCGTCGAACCACGCGAGCGTGGGCGCCAAGGCCTCGCGCGCCACATCCGCGCGGTCGCGCGAGCCTGCATCGATGATCCAAGTTGGGCTGCCGGGTGCGCGCACGACGAGCGCGCTGCCGTGGCCCACTGCCAGTTGGTGCACTTCCAGTCGCGCCGGACGCGCGCTCCAGGTCGCGCACAGCGCCGCCCATGCTAGACACGCGCCGCGCCCGGCCAGCCAACGCCTCGTCGGTCGTGTGGCGCGCAGGAAGGCGAACGACAGGATCACCGCCAAGAGCACCAGCCACCACGGCCGCAGAGGCAAGGCGCTGGGCGAGCCGGGCAGTTCGTCGGCGACGCGCAGGATGTCGACCAAGGCTCGCGCCGACCACGACAGGGGCGCCTCCGGCAAGCCCGGCGCGAGCGTCCAGGCCCAACCATAGACGAGCAGCACGAGCATCGGCGCGAAGACCGCCGGCGTGGCGATCACGCCGATCGGGGCCCACTCGTGCTGGAGATCCCACAAGAAGGGCAGCGTCGCGCCCGTCGCCGCCAGCGATGCGCCCAAGGCCGTGGCGCAGACCTTGCCGGCGCGCACGCGCAGCGCATCGAGGAATGCGCGCCAGGGCGCCTGTAGTTGGCGCAGCCGATCGGGCTCGTGGCGCAGCCATGGCTCGAAGGGCAGGCTCGCGGCGCGCGTCCCGAGCACCAGGCCCAGCGTGGCGCCGAAGGACAGCTGCATCGACAAGGAGAGCGGCGCTGCAGGACGCAGCAGGAGTTCGAGGCACAACGCCAACCACCACGACGCGAGCGGGTCCTGCGCCAGCGGCAAGCGGGTTTGGACTCCGCCGATGCGCGCGGGCTCGGGGCACTTCAGGCGCGCCGCGACGAGCCCGAACGCGAAGCACGAGGTGGCGCGCACGATGGGAGCCCCTCCGCCGACGATGGCGGTGAACACCAGCAGCAGCGCCAAGGCCAACGGCTCGGCCGGCGGCCTGGAGCGCGTGCACAGCCCCAACACGAAGCACGCCAGTCGCGCCAGCGGCAGCACGCACAGCACGGCCAGCAGTGCGACTTGCAGGCCCGACACGGCGAGCACATGGTAGGTGCCGGTGCGCACGTACAGATCGCCGCGGCCCGCGGGCAGGCGCTGCACGTCGCCGACGAGCAGCGCCGCCACGAGTCCGCGCGCCTCGGGATCGCGCAGTTCGTCGCAGCGCGCCAGGATGCGCGCGCGCAGCTTGTCCGCCGTCCTGCGCAGTTGCGCCACCAGCGGCGTCGCGTCGCGCGCCAAGCGCAGCACTTCCCCCGGTGCGCAAGGCGTGCGACTCTCCGCGGCGCGCCGCTCGCGCGGCCCGGGCACGAGTCCGCGCGCCAGTTGCGTCTGCTTGGGGCGAGCGAGGAAGGCCACCCAGTCCCCATCCGCGAGATGGCCGCGCGGCACGCTCCATGCGACCCCACCCACCTGGGCGAGGTCGCACCCCGGCTGTGCCAGCGGATCGACGGCCGGTCCGGGATGCCAACGCCCGACGATGGGCTGCGCCGGCGGATGGGCGCGCGCGGATTCGTAGAGGCCTTGGATCGCGAGCGTCCGGCCGCCCCGCTCGGAGGCGAAGCGGCTCGCGGCGAACGCGGCGAGGGCCAGCAGCAGGCAGGAGAGTCCAACTCCGCGCGCCAGCCGACCACCGAACGGAGCCCGCAGCACCGCCAGCAAGAGCAACGCGAAGCCCACGCTGCGCCAGGCCAGATCCCATGGCAGGTCTTCCGACCACGACGGCGCGCCTTGGGGCCGCAGGCGCTGCGCCCAAGCCCCGACGAGGGCGCCTGCCAGCAGGGCCGATCCCAACCAAGCAACCATCGATCCCCCGAGCACGCGCGTTCCTCCCGAAGTACCTGACGCGCGGCGCGCCTCGCCCTGCAGCAGGCGGATGCGTAAGATCATGGACGCGATGGCCTCGCACGCCTTCTTCGCCGGCAGCTTCGACCCCTTCACGCTGGGGCACCTCGACCTCGTGCGCCGTTCCGTGGCGCTCTTCGGGCGCGTCACCGTGGGCGTGGCGCACGATCCGGCCAAGCGCGGCCACTTCAGCGTGATCGAGCGCATCGAGCTCGCGCGCGCTTCGCTCGCCGGGTTGTCCGGCGTCGCCGTGGTCGAGGTGGCCGGGCTCGCGGTCGCTGGCGCCCGCGCCGCAGGGGCCGATGTGCTCGTGCGCGGCGTGCGCAGCGGCACCGACTTCGACTACGAGATCGCCATGGCGCGCACGAACCGCGACTTGTCGGGGCTCGACACCGTGCTGCTCGTTCCAGAAGGCGAGTATGCGCACGTCTCGAGCACGCTCGTGCGGCAGATCGCCGCGCACGGCGGCGACGCGTCGCGCTTCGTGCCGCCGCCCGTGGCCGCCGCCCTCGCGCGCAAGGAGTCCAGACCATGAAGCAGAAGATCAGCTCTCCCCACGCTCCCGCCGCCATCGGCCCCTACAGCCAAGCGGTCCTCGCCGGCGGCCTGGTCCATTGCTCCGGGCAGATCGCGCTGGACCCCGCCAGCGGACAGTTCCTGCAAGGCGACGTGGCGGCGCAGACCGAGCGTGTGCTCCAGAACCTCGCCGCGGTCCTGGCGGCGGCGGGCACCGACCTGTCCAAGGTGGTCAAGTGCAACGTGTACTTGACGACCATGGAGCACTTCGGGCCGATGAACGAAGTCTACGGCCGCCACTTCGTCGGCGATTGCCCGCCCGCGCGCGCGACGGTCGCGGTGGCTGGACTGCCGCGCGGCGCGCTGGTCGAGATCGACTGCGTCGCGTTGCCGTGAGGCGCGCGCCGTCGAAGCAGGTGGAGCAGGCGAACCGGGAGGTGCAGGCGAACCGGGATGAGCGGCACGGGCGTCCGACGCTCGTAGCGTGGCTCGTCTTCGGCGCGATCCTCGCCGTGGCGGCTTGGTGGCGCGTCGACGATCTGGGCGCCTTCCGCAACGGACCGGACGACGGTTCGTACCTGCACTCGGCGCGCATCCACGAGCTCGAGCGCGGCTTCGACGCGTGGAACTGGCCCGCCGAGGACTTGGCGTGGATCAAGGAGCTCTTCGCCAACTACGACGACGAGATCGACACCTACCAGCACAGCTACCTGCACCAGTGGACCACGCGCGTCCTGTGGCGCATGGGCTTCGGAGCGATCGAGTCGCTGCGCCTCTCCAGCGTGCTGACCTCGCTCGCCGGCGTGTGGTTCGCATGGCTCCTCGCGCGGCGTCTTTGGAAAGGGCAGGCGTGGACGGCGCTTTGCGCCGCGCTCCTCGTCGCGGTCCACCCGTTGCTCGTCTTCTACGGCCGTTCGGGTTGGGGACAAGCGGGCTTCACGGCCTTCTACCTCGGCTTCCTCGCCATCGCCTGGCGCCTCGCAGGCGATCCGCGTCCGCTGTCGCGGCGTTGCGCGGGGTGGTGCGCGCTGGCGCTGGCGGCGACTTCGCTGCTAGCCTTCGGCTGGCAGGAAAACGTGGCGCCGTGGATCGTCGCCTCGTCGTTCGTGGTGCTCGGCATGCGCGCCTGGGCGCCGACCGAGGATGACGCGCCCGGACTCGCGGCGCGGCTGTGGTCGCACCGCACGATCGCCTACGTCCTGGGTTGCGCGCCGGTGGGTGCGGCGACGCTGGCGCTCTTCCTGTACTCGCCGTTCGCGCAGAAGTACTGGTTCGATCCCGCGGGGAGGGCGCAGCTGCCCTGGTTCGAGCTCAAGTCCAAGACGCTCGCCGATCTGTTCGTCGATCAACGCGCGTTCTCCTTGGTCGGTTGGATCGTGCTCGCGGCGGCGCTCCTTGGCGTCGTCGTCGCGTGGCGTCGTTCGCGTCGCGCCTGCCTGTGGTTGCTCGCGACCGCGATCCTCGGCTGCACGATGTTGTTCGTCTTCTTCGGCGACGCATGGTTGCTGCGCGCGTACTTGCCGGCCGTCGCCATCGCGTGCTTGCTGGCGGCGCACGGGGCGCTGGCCTTGCCGCGCGCGCCCGCGGCCTGCGCCGCCCTGTTGGTCGCCGGCTGGTGCCTGCTCGCGACGCGCGCGAGCCTCGACAAGGGCCTCGACGACCCGTTCTTCCTGCGCACGCTCTACCAGCGCGCCTCCGAGACGCCCAAGGACCAGCGCCATGTGGACGATGCGCTGTACGCGCTGCTGGCCGAGCGTCGCGTGGAAGGCGAGGCGGTGGGTTCGGCCTTCGACAAGGTGCCCATCTTCCGCCTGCTCGACCAAGGCGTGCGCGCGAGCGAGATCGCGCCCTCCGGCGACATGCCGCGCGAAGCTGCGCCGACCTGGATCGTGGGCGTGGCGCGCCTGATGAAGGACCGGCGCTGCCTCGTCGAGGATGGCGGGCCGTATGAACTGGTCGTGCTCGACGGAGTCGGACGCCATGGGTTGTATCGGCTGGCCGCTGGCCGTTGAGGTCGGCGCGGGGCCGCGACGCGGGTGGGGGCGCCGAGCGGTCGCTGCTAGGATGGCTCCCATGCGCCGCATTCCGCTCTGCGCCCTGCTGCTGCTCGCCGCGTGCGGCAAGCTCGACCCGCCGCGCGTGGCGCGTCTCGAGTTGCGTCGCCCGGACGAGCGCATCGACGCCAAGGAGGATGTGCGTCGTTCGCGCGCCGAGTCCTCGCGCATGGCGGCGTTGGCCCTCGATGCGTGGACCGTGCCGCTGGGCGCGCGCCGCGAAGTCCGCGCCCCGGCGTGGCACGGCGGACGCGCGCGCTTCGAAGTGGGCCTCGACCTGTCCGAGGCGCCTGGCATCGATCCCGCGACGCGCGTGCGCCTGTCGGCCAGCGTGGCCGGTGGTGGACGGCGAGTGGAGCTCGTCGCCACGGCCGCCGAGTGGGGCGGACTCCTCGGCGATGTCGCGCTCGAGTTGGAGCTGCCCGCCGGCGAGGCGCGCATCGAGCTCGCCGCCGAGGTCGAAGGCGTGGCGCCCGCGGGCGCGGCGTTGGCGCGCGGCGCGTTCGGCATCCCCCTGGCGTGGCGCGAGCGTGTCGCGCCGCGCGCCGACGCGCCCAATGTGCTGATCTTGTCGATCGACACCCTGCGCGCCGACCGGCTGGGTTGCTACGGCCATGCGCGCGGCACCTCGCCGAACCTCGACGCGCTGGCCGCGCGCGGCGTCCTGTTCGAGCGCGCCTACAGCAGCGCGCCGTGGACGCTGCCTTCGTACGCTTCGCTGTTCACGGGCCTCTCGCCGGCCGACCACCGCGCGGGCGTCGTGACGGAGCGCGAGGATCGCTTCGGCACCGACGAGTTGGCCCAGAGGAAGACGACCGAGCTGTTGCGGCCCGACGTGCGCACGCTGGCCGAGGCGGCGCGCGAGGCGGGCTGGTGGACCGCCGGGTTCTATTGCAATCCCTACATCGGCGCGGGCGCTGGCGTCGACCGCGGCTTCGACCGCTGGGAGCGCTACCAGCACGGCGCCAAGGCCGGCGTCGAGCGCGCGCAAGCCTGGATCGCCGCGCACGGAGCCCGCCCTTGGCTCGTGTTCCTGCACCTCATCGATCCGCACATGCCCTACGCGCCGCCGGCGCCGTTCGACCGCCAGTTCGCCGGCGTGTCCGTCGACGACTTGGCGGATTGGCCGCCGACGTTGTCCGCGCTGCGCGGGGGCGCCGACGAGGCCACGCGCAAGCTGTGCTCGGACCTCTACGATGGGGAAGTGGCCTACGCCGACGCGCAGCTCGGCCGCCTGCTGGAATCGTTGCGCTTGTCAGGAGAACTTGACAATACCATCGTCGTGCTGCATTCCGACCACGGCGAGGAGTTCTGGGAACATGGCGGTTGCGACCACGGCCACGCCATGCACGAGGAGCTGCTGCGCGTGCCCTTCGTCCTGTCGTGGCCGGGACGCGTCGAGCCGCGGCGCGTGTCCGCGCGCGTGCGCACGCTGGACCTCTACCCGACGCTTTCCGAGCTCCTCGGTTGGGGACCGCCGCACGAGCTGTCCGAGGGCGCGAGCCTCGTGCCCCTCTTCGGTGGAACCGGAAGGGACCGCGAGGTCGTCGCCGAGGCCATCCTGTGGGGCGAACGCGAGCACAAGGCGCTTTATTCCGGTTCGATCAAGCATGTCGCGGCCGGCGCGGGCGGGACGACCTTCGAGCTTTCCGCTTCCGGCCTGGCGCCGCTGGACCCTTCCCGCGGCGCGGCCTTGCGGCAGGCCCTGCTCGCGCGCCATCGCCGCACGCAGGGCGCCGATCGTCCGCGCGGGGTCCTCCAGCTCGACGAAGCCGCCAGGAACGAACTCGCCCGCATCGGCTACGCCGGCGACTAGCTAGAATCTCCGCCCCCGTTCGCCGCCCCGGCGCGGGGAGGAACACTCGGAGCGCACCATGGGTCTCGCCTGCGGAATCGTCGGACTGCCGAACGTCGGCAAGAGCACCATCTTCAACGCCATCACCGCCGCGGGCGCGGAGAGCGCGAACTACCCGTTCTGCACCATCGAGCCCAACGTGGGCGTGGTCGACGTGCCCGACGAACGCCTCGAGACGATCCACAAGCACATCAAGACCGACCGCATCGTGCCTGCGAGCGTCAAGATCGTCGACATCGCCGGCTTGGTGGCGGGCGCCTCGCAGGGCGAGGGCCTCGGCA
>SXGT01829115.1_pt1 | contig 11359 bp, 14 predicted proteins | sample 3176221 | NCBI WGS metagenome assembly SXGT01 (sample SAMN11356862, study PRJNA531348) | freshwater metagenome | isolation source: freshwater sample F1-120 | place: China: Fuxian Lake, Yuxi | collected 2017-12-25
GCTGAGCGTCGTCGAAGTAGGCGGGCACGGTGATCACGACCTTGGTGACCTCGATGCCGCCGAGCGCCTTGCAGGCCTGGTCCCGGACCTTCATCAGGATCAGGGCCGAGAGTTCCTGCGGCGTGAACTTCTTGCCCCGCATCTCGAACTGCACCACGCCATTTTGGGTCTCGCTGAGTGGGCAGGGCACGCTGCGCGCGTCGCTCTCGACGTCCTTCAGGCCGCGTCCCATGAAGCGCTTGATCGAGAACAGCGTGTGCGCGGGATCGAGCAGCACGAGCTCGCGCGCCTCGCGTCCGACGATCACGGTGCCCTGCTCGGTGAAGTGCAGCGCGCTCGGCACGTAGCCGGAGCCGCCCTCGGGGTGCAGCACGATGGGGCGTCCGTCCTTCCACATCGCGCCGAGCGAGTTGGTCGTGCCAAGGTCGATGCCGAGCGCGACGTTGCTCCCGGCGTTGTTGAGGACGTTGAGTTCGATGAAGCCCATGGGACGGTCAGCGTGGGGACGGCGAGTCGAGGAGCAGGGCCTCGATCTGCGTGAGCGAGTTGGCGAGGTAGCGCAGCGCGTTGAGCTGCGCTCGCGCTTGGGCGAGCGCAGGGGCGCCGAGGGCGGGCAGCGGGATGAGCAGACGACGCAGCTCCGCGAGCACGCTCTCACGCCGCTCACGCAGGCTTGCCTCAAGCGCGGAGAGCTCGGAGCGCGCGGCGCTGCCGGGCGCGGACTCCCGGGCGGCCTCGAGCGTCTCGTTCCACTCCATGACTTCCATCAGGAATGCCTGCGGCATCGGGCGCTGCTCATTCTCCGCTGGGCCGCCGAGCGAGCGAACGAGCCAGTCTGCGCGTGCCGCAGGCTCGGCGACGAGCGCGTGCGCGCGGTTGAGCAGAGCGGTCGCGCGTTCGGCCGCGGCGCGCGCTTCCGCCCCGGAAGAGCCGTGGAAGTCGGGGTGCACGAGGCGACTCGCGCGCAGCAGCCTGCGACGCAGCAGGGATGCATCGACGTCGAACGTCGCCGCGAGCCCGAGGCACTCGAAGGGCGTCGGCTCTGGCTCCGGTGCGAACAGGGTGCCGCAGGCCCCACACACGAGCGGAACCTCGAGCTCCGCTCCGCACTTCGTGCAGGCCGCCATGGATGCGCGCTTCGGCAGGCTCAGACCGAGAACGACTCGCCGCAGCCGCAGGACTTGGCGGCATTGGGATTGCCGAACTTGAAACCGCGGCCCATCAGGTTGTCCTCGAAGTCGATCTGCGTGCCGCTGAGGTACAGAAAGCTCTTCGGATCGCAGACGACGCGCACACCGTCGACCTCGTAGATCTGGTCGGTCTCCGAGACTTGGTCGTCGAATCCGAGCGTGTAGGAAAAGCCGGAGCAGCCGCCGCCCTTGACGCCTACACGCAGCGCGGTGGCCTCCGGCAACTTCTGTTCCGATACGATGCGGCGCACTTCGTGTGCGGCGCGTTCGGTGAGTTGGATCACGACTTCGCCTCCCCGGCCTGCTTCGACTTGTAGTCGTTGACGGCGGCCTTGATCGCGTCTTCGGCGAGCACGCTGCAGTGGATCTTCACCGGCGGGAGCGAGAGCTCCTCGACGATCTGGGTGTTCTGGATCGCGAGCGCCTCGTCGAGCGTCTTGCCCTTGATCCACTCGGTGGCGAGCGACGAACTCGCGATCGCCGAGCCGCAGCCGAAGGTCTTGAACTTCGCGTCGACGATGCGGTCGCCCTCGACTTGGATCTGGAGCTTCATCACGTCGCCGCACTCCGGTGCGCCGACGACGCCCGTTCCTACGGTGGGAGCGCTCTTGTCGAACGAACCGACGTTGCGCGGGTTCTGGTAGTGGTCGATGACCTTCTTGCTGTACGCCATGGCTCTGCTTCTTGGTGCGTTGCGTGCGGGACGCGGTGTTCTGGAGTGCGATATGGGGGTTGCAGCGGCGCGAGCTAGTGATGCGCCTGCCAGTTGACGGTCTTTGGGTCGATGCCCTCGAGGGCCATCTCGTAGAGCGGCGAGAGCTCGCGCAGGCGCTTGACGGCCGAAATCACCTGGCTGGCGGCGAAGTCGACTTCCTCGCGCGTGGTGTAGCGGCCGATGCCGAAGCGAATCGAGCTGTGGGCGAGGTCCTCGCCGACGGCCATCGAGCGCAGCACGTGGCTCGGCTCGAGGCTCGCGGAGGTGCAGGCCGAGCCCGAGGACACGGCCACATCGCTGAAGCCCATGATCAGGCTCTCGCCCTCGACGTAGGCGAAGCTGACGTTGAAGTTGTTCGGCAGGCGATGCTCGGGATTGCCGTTCAGGTACACGAAGTCAAGCTCGCCGAAGATGCGGCGCTCGAGGTGGTCGCGCAGCGCCGCGGTGCGCGCGCTCTCCTCGGGCATCTCGAGGCGCGCGAGCTCGCAGGCCTTGCCGATGCCGACGATCGAAGGGACGTTGAGCGTGCCCGAGCGCATGCCGCGCTCGTGGCCACCGCCGTCCATCTGGGCCACGATGCGAACGCGCGGGTTCTTGCGGCGCACGTAGAGGATTCCAACGCCCTTCGGCCCGTAGACCTTGTGGCCCGAGATGCAGAGCATGTCGACGTGATCGGCCTCGACGTCGACCGACACCTTGCCCGCGGCCTGGGTGGCGTCCGTGAAGAGCAACACGCCCTTCTCGTGGCATAGGGCGCCGATCTCGCGCACCGGGTTCAACGTGCCGACCTCGTTGTTGGCCCACATCAGAGCCACCAAGATCGTGTCCGGGCGCAGCACGGCCGCCACGGCCTCGGCCGTGACGCGGCCGGTCTTGTCCGGCTGCAGGTAGGTGACCTCGAAGCCCTGCTGCTCGAGGTGCTTGCAGACGTCGAGCACGGCCTTGTGCTCGGCTTGGCAGGTGACGATGTGCTTGCCCTTGTCGGAGTACATCTCCGCCGCGCCCTTGAGGGCCAGGTTGATCGACTCGGTCGAGCCCGAGGTGAAGACGATCTCCTTGGGGTTGGCGCCGATCAGCGCGGCGACCTGCTCGCGCGCCTTCTCGACCGCCTCCTCGGCTTCCCAACCGTAGCGGTGGTTGCGGCTCGCGGCGTTGCCGAAGGATTCGGTGAAGTAGGGCAGCATGGCCTCTACGACGCGCGGATCGCACGGCGTCGTGGCCTGGTAGTCCATGTAGATAGGGAGCTTCATCAGTTGCTTTCGACGGCGCTGGGGGCGCCGAGGGAGACGTGGGGGCCGCTGGAGACGAGCGAGCGCAAGGTGGTGTGCTCCAGCATCTGCCACAGGCGCTCGCGCACACGCTGGATCGGGCTCTTAATGGGACACATGGGCTGCACTTCGCAGCCGCCGCCCTTGAGCACGATGGCAGACTCACAGGTGGTGAGCGGCGGGGCACCCTCGAGGGCGCGCACCACGTCACCGAGGGTGACCTGCTCTGGTGCGCGGGCCAGCGTGTAGCCGCCCGAGGAACCGCGGGTCGAGTCGACGAGCCCGGCGTGCTGGAGCTCCTTCAGAACCTCGGCCACGGTGCGCTTGGGCAGCGGGTAGCGCTCGCAGATCTCACGCACGCTCGCGACAGCCCCCTCGCGGTCGGCGAGGTGGACCAGCGCGAGCAGTCCGTATTCGGTGCGCTTGGTGAGCTGGAGCATGATCTGCGGAGCAAATAGCACCTTTTGAGTGCGATTTGGAGTCTAGGTCGGTCAAAGGGCCGGCGCTAGTTGCGTCCGGCGGGAAATCTGACGCGGACGGCAGAGTTTCGCGCAGCGCGCATGGAGATCGTCACAAGTGGCTTTCTGCAAGCAACTTGCGACGCTAATACCGAGCCGGGAAGCGGGCTGCGTTGGCTCAAGGACGGGCCGCGGATGGTCGATCTTTCCGCCATGCGCCGCGAGAACCATCCGATCTGCTTCCAGTGCGGTCAGACGATCGGGGACCTGACCCGTTTCAACCGCCTCCACGACGGCCGGGCTTGCCCGACCTGCGCGGATCGCCTGCTATTCGCGCTGCCGTCCCTGCTGCCGCGCAAGGCCGCCCTCAGCGTGCAGGCGGAAGCACTCGACAGCGACCTCGAGACCGACGGCGCCGAAGACTCTGGCTTCGACGGCGGCGCCTGATCTCGCACCCTAGGCCGGAGGCAGCGCCGAACGCAGCGCCTCCCGCAGGTCCTCGGGCACCATGCACACCGGGCGGCTCGGAGAGCGCAGGTCGACGCAGGCCAGCTCGGTCGTGCCTTCCGCGACGCGCTCGCGACTGTCCTTGCGCACGATTTCGTACTGGAACATGACGCTGGCGCCGCCGAGCTTCTCGATCCAGGTGCGGACGGTCAGCGTCTCGCCGTAGCGCGCGGGGGAGCGATAGCGCAGGGCCGCCCTGCGCACTGCCAGCGCGCACCCGCGACGCTCGACCTCGGCATAGGGCAGACCGAGCGCGGTCATCATTCTGGTGCGGCCCTCCTCGAAGTAGAGCAGGTAGTTGGCGTGGTGGACCACGCCCATCTGGTCGGTCTCGCCGTAGCGGACCTCGACCTCGTGCTCGAAAGGCGTGAAGGCGTTGCTCACAGCTGCATCTTGTCAGCTACGAGGCAGCCTCGCCAGACGCCGCTGGCGCCGTCCCGGGTGGTACTGGTAGAACCGAACGGATCCCGATCCGCGCCGCTCTCGATGGCCCTCGATACCCCCTCCGCTCGCCGCGGCGATCCCACGGTCGCCGCCCTGCTCACCTGGTTCCTGCCGGGCGCAGGCCACGCCTACCTCGGCCAGTTCGGTCTGGGCCTCGCCCTGTTCGCGCTGGTCGACGGGCTGTTCTTCTTCGGCCTGCAGCTCTCGAACGGCATGGTCTTCGAGTTCCTCGACCCCGAGCTGCGCTCGCCCTTCGCGCCGGTGCTGTCGCCGGAGATCGGCAACCTCGGCGGCTTGTTGTGGCAGATGCGCAACCACGGGTACGGGCCGGGCATTGTCAGGCCGTTCCCCGACACCATCGTGTTCGGGAGCATGCTGGCCGCGATCTCCGGAGTCCTCAACGGCCTCGCCATGTGCCACGCGCACACGCTCGCCCGCGCAAGCTCGGTGCGAGTCACGCATCGCGTGCTCTTGCCGACGGCCGCGGGCTTCGTCGTACCCGGGCTCGGCCACATGATGCAGGGCCGCCGGGCGCGCGGCCTCGTGGTGTTCGCCCTGCTGATGAGCTGTTTCATGCTCGGCACGCTGCTCGCCGAAGGCTCGAACCTCTCGCGCGAGCGCCACTTCTACTATTGGGCGGGCCAGTTCGGCATCGGCCTGCCCGGCATACTCGCCGAGCTCGCCTTCGGAAAGCTGCGCGTGACAAGCGACATTCCCTACGTCGATGGGGGGCTTGTGTTCGGCTGCGTCGCCGGCATGCTCAACCTGCTGGCGTTGATCGACGTGTACGGCTGGAGCGAGTCGCAGGAACTCGGCCTGCCGCTGAAGTCGAGCGAGGCCGAGTCGCCTGCGCCCGTGGCCTCCAAGGTTGAGATCCGGCTGTGAGCGGGGTGCTGGTCCACATCGCGCTGTTCCTGCTCATGGGTACGGCGGTCGTCACGCTGGGGACGTTCTATTCCGACGCGGACGACAAACGCGCACGCCGGGCTTGGCCGCGCCGCATGCTCGGATTCTTCGGCGGCTGCCTCGTGCTCGTGGTGGTGATGCTCGTCTGCGAGCACACCTTCGCCTCGCTCGGCTAGGCGCGGCCTCAGGACGAGAGCCGGTAGATCGCGCCGGTCCCGCGGATCACGCAGCCCGCGACCTCTAGCTCGACGAGCGCAGAGAGTACGTCCGCCAAGGGGCGGCCCGTGCGCTCCGCGACTTCGTCTGCCGAGAGCGACTCGCCGCGCAGCGTGTCGAGCAATGCACGCGCCTCGTCGGGCACGCTGGGAGCTCCCTCGCCGCGACGGGCGTGCGCGAGCGGCGCGATACCGAGCTCCGCGAGCACTTCCTCGGGATCCTCGACGAGCCACGCACCCTCGCGCAGCAGTCGATGGCAACCGCGCGCCATGGGATGATCGACGCGCCCAGGCAGAGCGTGCACCGAGCGCCCCTGGTCGATCGCCCAGCGCGCCGTGATCAGCGAGCCCGACGCGGCCGCGGCCTCGATCACGACCACCGCGCTGCACAGGCCCGAGATCAGGCGATTGCGCTCGGGAAAATGATGGCGGCGTGGCGCGGTGCCCGGCGCGTACTCGCTGAGCAGCAGTCCTTCGAGCGCCATGCGCTCCGCGAGCGGTCCCCCGGGCCAGGGGTTGTCCACGCCGTTTCCGAGCACGGCGATCGTCGCGCCTCCGGCCTCGAGCGCGGCCTCGTGCGCGGCGGAGTCGATGCCGCGCGCCAGTCCGCTGACCACGACCACACCCGCTCGCGCCAGCGCGGTCGCGAAGCGCCGCGCCTGGCCGTCGCCGTAGGGCGTCGGGGCGCGCGTCCCGATCACGGCCACGCGCGGCTCGAAGGAGAGCAGCTCGGGCCGGCCGCGCAGCCACAGCTCGGTCGGGCTCGCTTCGATCGTGTCGAGCACGCCGGGCCAGCCACGGCCCGCGTGCGATAGGTGCATCAGCTTGGTCGGGGTCACCGCACCTTCGTCGCGCGGCGGCCTCTCTCGTCGCGCCCTATTCGCGGAATTCGAGCAGCGGCCGCTGCGCCGGATCGAACGGCGGCTCGGAGCCCGGCCGCGCGCGCAGGACGCCCGCGAGGCAGGCCTGCATGCGCGCGAGAAACTGCGCCACGTCGAGCCCGCGGTGGCTGGGCAGGTAAGGTCCGAGGTATTGGCGGTGGCCGCTGTAGAGCTTGCGTGCGCCGTCGGCGTTGCCGAGCGAGTAGTGGTGCAGCGCGATCGCGGCCTGGATCAGGCCCTTGAAGAAGTCGCTGTCGCGAGCGCTCGCGGCTTCCCAGAGCTCGTCGAGCACCTCGTGCGCCTCGTGGTACTGCGCCGAGTTGAAGAGCTCCGCTGCGCGCCGCAACTCCGCCGCGATCTCCGGCTCGCTCATGTGCCCCTGACCTCGGGATCGTTCCCGCGTTCGCCGCGCGGCTTGGCGCGCCCGGGATCGCTCGGGTTGCCCCAGAACATGTCCCAGCGCCGCTGCATGTCCTTCGGCAGGAGCGGCGCCTGCGCCGCGACCTCGAGTGTCTTCCTCCGCTCGCTCCAGAAGCCGAGCCAGCGCTGCCGCGTCGTGCCGAGATCCTCGCCGACGAGTCGCGCGAGCGCGAGTCGGATCGTCTCCGCGTGTGCGCCGACCTTGTCGTCCGCCGCGCCGCGCGCGAGCTCGACGAGCAGCTCGACCGAGCGCACGCTGCGCACATTCGCGATCGAGAGGATGCGCGCCTCGACCACGCCGTGCGCGCCGTCGATCCCCGCAGCTGCGAGTTTCTCCGCCGCAGCCGCATCGCCGTACGCGCCGATCGCCTTGACGAGTCGCGCCGACAGCTCCGCGTCCTTGGCGAGCTTCTTGTCGCGTTCCAGTGCACCGACGAGCGCCGCGAGCGCCTCCTTGCGCTGCAGCCCGCGCAGCGCCTCGATCGCCGCACCCTGCACCTTCGGATCCTCGTCGCCGAACGCCTTCGCGATCGCCTCGACCACGCTCGCGTCCTTCGTGCTCGCGGCCTTCTCGAGCGCGGCGATGCGCTCCTCGCTCTTGCCGCGCGCGAGCGCCGTCCGCAGCTCCGCCAGCGCCGCCTTCACGGACTCGGCCTGCGCCGTGTCCGCTGGCGCGCCCTTTTTTTCCTGCCGCGCCTCCACGCCCCCCGCGAAAACGACCAGCGCCACTCCCAGCCACATCCGCATACACGCATCCTAGCGCGAAGTGAAGCGCGCGCGCCGCGCGGGGCCATCGGGGACGGAGCGGTGTGCGAAGGGGGCCGTACGCCCGGCACCTGCAAGTCGCGCGACCACGAGCGCCGGGATCTTCACATCGGCGAGGAGTCTCAAGCTGCCGTCGGCAAGTGGCTCGTGGGGCCCGAAACAAGCCATGCGGCGCAGCGGAGGCAGGCTGCCGCGTCAGCGGGTTCAAGCCCGGTAAACGCAGTCACGAGTTGTTCGGTGGTGCGGCCCGCAGCGTGATATTTCCGTCCCAGCGCGACCGTGATGCGAAGCCCGCGCACGCACGGCGGCCGATTGCACACCATCGGGTTGGCGGTGAACGCGCGCGATCTTGGCTTCCCTGCCCCGAGGGGTAACCCGCAACGCTGGCATCCGTCAGCACCCCGCAAAGCCGCCCTTGCGTAGGAGCCACGGAGGGAAGCGGGAGTGGGGAGCGGGTAGGATGCGGGAGATGTGGGCAGCGATCGTGGTCGGGCTGGCGCCCTTGGCGCAGCAGGTCGAGCGACGGGCGGTGACGCCGGAGGAGGCGTCGCGCTCGGGTCTTGTGATGACGATTGACGGGCAGCCGGTGACCGCGGACGAGTACGGGCGCTGGATGATCGATCTGTACGCGTCGCGGCTGGGCAAGCGCTTCGCGGAGCAGTGGCTCGTGCGGCAGGCGGCGCTTGCAGCCGGGGTCGAGCTGCCGGCGGGCGCGGTCGACGCGAAGATCGACGGGAACATCGCGATGCGCGTGCGGGGCGCCTTCAAGGGCGACCGCGCGGCGTGGCTCGGCGAGCTCGATCGCACCGGGTGGAGCGAGGGCGGGCACCGTGAGCACATGCGCGTCGAGGAGGAGCCTCACCAACTCGCGCGCGAGCTGACGCGGCGCGTGCGCAGCGTGCCCGAGGAACTCGTGGTGCGCGACTGGGAGCACTTCTACGGACCGCAGGGCAAGGAGTACGCGCTGTCGGGGATCCGCATCGAGGTCGCGCTCGAGACGCCGGCGGACAGCGCGCAGCAGGTGGTCGAGACGGCGCGGCGCAAGGTGTTCAACGCGGCGCTCGCGCGGGCGCTCGAGGTGCGCGAGCGGGCGCTCGCGGGCGAGGACTTCACGGCGCTGGCGCTCGCGGTGTCCGAGGATCCCGAGTCGCGCTCACGCGGCGGGCGGCTCGACGCGAAGTTTCGCCCCCCCGGGTGGAACGCTCCATTCGTCGAGTCGATCCTCGCGCTCGGCGCGGGCGCGCTCTCTCAGCCTCTGTACGCCAGAGGTGGCTACTGGATCGTCAAGGTCGACGGCGTAGTCGTGACGCCGCTGGCGCAGGTGCGACAAGAGCTCGAGGCGCGGCTCGTGGAGCTCGGCCCCGAGGACTTCGAGGTCGCTGCGACGTGGAAAGCCATCACGACCGGCATGAAGTTCGAGCTCGCGCCCGGGCTGTTCGAGGGCCAGACCTCGATCGAGCGCAACGACTCCGTCACCGGGCTCGTGATCAATGGTCAGCCCGTGTCGCGCGCGGAGTTCGTCACTTGGCTCGCGCGCGACCGCGGCGAGCACCACGTGCGCGACTTCGCCGAGCATTGGGTCGTCGAGCGGCGCGCGAGCGAGCTCGGATTCGCCGTCGGCGAGGCCGAGATCGAGACGCGCATGCGTGAGTTCCAGCAGCTCATGATCGACCGCAGCTACAAGGGCAGCCGTGAGGCGTGGCTCACCTACATGCAGAGCTCGGGGCGCGACGAATCGGGCTGGCGTTACGAGTGGCATCGACGCTTCCGCATGGATCTCCTGTGCGAAAAGATCTTGCTCGCTGAGCGCGTCGTCGACGACGCGGCTGTGCGAGCGCGCTACGAGGCCGAGTACGGCAGCGATGGCCAGCGCCGCGAGGTGCGCGTCCTGCTCCTGCCCTTCGAGGCGCCCGAGGCTCAGTCCGGCATGCGGCGCGAGGAGCTTGATGCGGCCATCGCCGCTGCGCGCGAGGACGTTCGGATGCGTGCGGAGGCCCTGCGAACGCGCATTCTGGGAGGCGAGGACTTCGCGGAGCTCGCGCGCCAGCACTCGGGCGATGAGGATACGCGGGCGAGCGGCGGACGCATCGAAGGGCGCTTCCGGGCGCTCGACTACCCCGAGAGCGCGAGCGCACGAGTGCTGCAGCTCGCGCCCGGGCAGATCTCGGAGGTCCTCGAGGTCCAGCGCGGCTTCGCGTTCTTCGAGTTGCTGTCGGCGCAGTCCGTGCCCTTCGAGGCCGTCGCGGCGGAGCTACGGCGCGAGTTGGAGCGCGAGCGGCCGGCTCAGGGCGATCTGGCAGGCCTGCGCAACGGGCTGGTGCAGAAGGCGCGCATCGTCACCACCCCCGGGGTCTACGGAAAGTGAGCGAGATGGGACAAGGCGTGCTGTTCGCTCGTACCGCGATCGTGACGGGAGCCTCGCGCGGCATCGGGCGCGCGATCGCGCTGGCGCTCGGCACGATGGGGGCGAGAGTCGTGATCACGGCGCGCAGCGACGCGGCGCTCGCGGAGACGCTCGAACAGTTGCGCGCTCGCAAGGTCGACGCGCTCGCGCTCGCGGGAGACCTGCGCGAGCGCCCGTTCCTCGAGCGGCTCGCGCACAGCGTGCCCGCGGTCGACGTGCTCGTCCACAATGCCGCGGCCTTCGCGCCCTACGCGCCGCTCGAGCGCGTCGACGACGCGGAGTTCGAGCGCGTGCTCGACGTCAACCTGCGCGCGCCGCTGCAGCTCACTTCTGCCGTGATCGCCGGCATGAAGCAGCGCGGCTTCGGGCGCATCGTAGCGCTCGGCACCATCGCCGCGTCGCACGGCGCAGACGGTCAGGTGGCGTACTCGACAGCCAAGGCCGGCCTCACGGGCTTCATCAAGAGTCTCGCCGCGGAGAGCGCGGATCACGGCGTCACCGCGAACGTGGTCGAGCCAGGGCTGATCTCGACCGAGCGCATCGCCCAGAACGTCGAGCCCGTCTACCAGCGCCGCATTCTCGCCAACACCGCCATCGCGCGCGCCGGCATGCCCGAGGAAGTCGCTGCGCTGGTGGCGTTCCTGTGCACGCCCTCCGCAGCCTACATCACCGGCGCCGTGCTGCCCGTGAGCGGCGGCTTCGGCGTCGGCCTGTACGCGCGCGAGACGATCCCCTGACGCGCCACGCAAGCAAGGCGGGCCGCCCTCGATCGCTCGAGAGCGGCCCGCGTTCGTTGCCGGTGGGGTCCGGGCTCAGGAGGCCGAGCCGACGGTCGCCGCGTTGGGCGTGTCGAGCGGATGGAACAGCAGCGCGTCGCTGGCCTCGTTCGGCTTGACCTCGATCACCACGCCGCTGCCCGAGGACGTGCGCAGGAGCTGCTCGGCGAGCGGGTCCTCGACGAAGCGCTCGATCGCGCGACGCAGCGGACGGGCGCCGTAGTCCTCGTTGAAGCCCTGCTTGATCAGGAACTCCATCGCGGTGTCGCTGATCTGCAGACGGATACCCTTCTGCTCGAGGCGCTTGTGGACCTCGGCGAGCTGCAGGCCGACGATGCGGCGCAGGTCGTCGGTCGAGAGCTGGTTGAAGATCACCATCTCGTCGACGCGGTTCAGGAACTCGGGGCGGA
>SXGT01096478.1_pt1 | contig 11357 bp, 13 predicted proteins | sample 3176221 | NCBI WGS metagenome assembly SXGT01 (sample SAMN11356862, study PRJNA531348) | freshwater metagenome | isolation source: freshwater sample F1-120 | place: China: Fuxian Lake, Yuxi | collected 2017-12-25
CTCATCCGCGGCCGCGCGCTCGACCCCGCGCCCGCGGTGATCCTCGCCACCCAGCCGACGCGCGGCCTCGCCGTCGGCGCCGTCGCCTACGTCCACGCCCGCCTGATCGAGGCCCGCGACCGCGGCGCCGCGATCCTGCTGATTTCGGAGGACCTCGACGAGGTGCTGGCGCTGTCGGACGTGGTCCACGTCATGTTCAAGGGCCGCCTTTCTGCGCCCTCGGGTCGCGGCGAGAGGACGGTCGCCGAACTCGGCGAGCTGATGGCCGGGCACGGGATGGAGATGGCGGCGTGAGCGAGGCCTGCGATCACGTTCGCACCCCCCTCTGGCCTGCCGGCCATCTCCCCCACAGGGGGGGAGATCATTCGCTCCATCGACGGCTCCCCTGCTTCGATGCCGAAGATGCGTGGCAATCGACACGAGTAATCTCCCTCCTTGTGGGGGAGATGGCCGGCAGGCCAGAGGGGGGTGCGATGCCGCGCTCCGACCTTGCCCAGTCACCGCAGGCGGTTGGCTCGCGCTCCGACGGTTCTCACCATGCGCGTTGAAGCCAAGCCCGCCCCCGGCATGCTGGCCCTCATCGCCTACCCGCTCGGCGCGGTGGCGGTGACCCTCGCCATCGTCTCCGTCCTCGTGCTGGCCGCCGGTGCCTCACCGCTGTCGGTGTTCCAGCTCGTGATCGTCGGTGCGGCCGGCTCGCAGTTCGCGGCGCTCGAGACGCTGACGCGCGCGACGCCGCTGATCTTCACCGGGCTCGCCGTCGCCGTCGCCTTCCGTGCGAAGCTGTGGAACATCGGCGCGGAGGCGCAGCTCTATGCCGGCGCGGTGGTCACGGTCGTGCTCGGCACCGGCGCGCTGCCGCTGCCGGCGCCGATCCTGATCCCGCTCATCATGGCCGCCGCCATGCTCGCCGGGGCGCTGCTGCTTCTCGGCCCCGCGATCCTCAAGACGCGCCTCGGGGTCGACGAGGTGGTCACCACGCTGCTCCTCAACTTCGTCATGCTGCTCTTCGTCTCGATGCTGCTCGAAGGCGTGCTGAAGGACCCGATGGGCCTCGGCTGGCCGCAGTCGCAGAAGCTGGTCGAGGAGGCGCGCCTGCCGCGAGTCGTCACCGGGCGGCGGCTGCATTACGGCTTCGTGCTGGGCGTCGGCTGCGCGGTTCTCGTCTGGATCGTCATGAAGCGCACGACGCTGGGCTACGCCATGCGCGCCGTCGGGCACAATCCGGAAGCCGCCGCCTTCGCCGGCATACCGGTGACGCGGGTGCTCCTGATGACGGCGCTGATCTCGGGCGGGCTCGCCGCGCTCGGCGGCTTCTCGGAGGTCGCCGGCCTCAAGGGCAATTTGACGCTCGATCTGTCTCCGGGCTTCGGCTACACCGGCATCGTCGTCGCCATGCTGGCGATGCTCAACCCGCTCGGCGTCGTGGCCGCCGCGATCTTCGTCGCCGGCATCTTCGTCGGCGCCGACGCCATGAGCCGCGCCGCCGGCGTACCCTCCTACATCGCCAACGTCATGGTCGCGACCTCGCTGCTGGCCATGGTCACCGCGATCATGCTCTCGCGCTATCGGCTGAGGTGGCGGTGATGGAGCCCTTCGATCGTACCCCCCTCTGGCCTGCCGGCTGCCCTGGCCCGAGCCACGGGTCTCGGCCCGTCCTACGGACCCCCCACACGGAGGGAGATTACGCGTTGCCATGCCAGCTCCCAGTTTGCAGCGGAGCAGAGTGGGCGCGGCCATCGAAGCGACTAATCTCCCCCACAGGTGGGGAGATGGCCGGCAGGCCAGAGGGGGGTGGATGCCGCACCGCCCGCTCCGCCAGGCCCGAAGGCGTCACCCCATGATCGAAGCCTTCGAAATCCTCTTCACCGCCTCCTTCTGGGTCGCCGCGATCCGTATCGCGTCGCCGCTGATCTTCGCCACGATGGGCGAGCTGATTTGCGAGCGCGCGGGCGTGCTGAACCTCGGCATCGAGGGCATCATGACGGCGGGCGCCTTCGCCGGCTGGTTAGCAGCGGACTCATAATCCGTTGGTGCTCGGTTCGACTCCGAGGGGGGCCACCACCCATCACGCGCCCGCGCAAGCCCAGCGGCCCAAGTCACACATTCTGGCCTTTGCGGCGCTGGCCCTCTTTCCTGTTCTGGCCATGGCCGAGGGCACGCAGGACGGCACCACCCTGATGGGAATGTGCAACGGGGCCGATAAGGTACGCAGCTTGGCTGTGATGTGTCACAGCTACACCAATGGCTACATCGACGCCGCCAATTATTACGCCGTCAAACAGCGCGGCAAGCCGCTTTTCTGCATCGACGAGAAGCGGAAAAAGATGGTCCCGCTCCTTATCGCCTCACGCATCAAGGCACAGCCTGCGCTCACCAAAGAGCCTGCCACCGCGATCCTGCACACCGTTTTCAGCCAAAACTTCGCCTGCAAATAGGTGCGGGAGCCGACCGGGTTATCGCTTAGCGAGCTGATAAAAATCGATGCTCAATAACTCAAGTGGTGCATCCGTGCCGCTTGGTCAGCCACAAAAAAGCCGCACGGTGATCCGTGCGGCTTTTTGCTTGAACTGCTCCGACTTAGGCCTTGGGTGCCTTGTGGTGATCCAGCTTTTCCTTGATGCGGGCCGACTTGCCGGTGAGTCCGCGCAGGTAGTACAGATTGGCGCGACTCACATCGCCGCGACGCTTGACCTCAACGCTAGCGACCAGCGGGGAGTAGGTCTGGAAGGTACGCTCGACGCCTTCGCCGGCGGAGATCTTGCGCACGATGAAAGAGGAGTTAAGGCCACGGTTCCGCTTGGCGATCACAACGCCTTCATAGGCCTGCAGACGCTCACGGGTACCTTCCTTAACCTTGACCTGGACGACGACGGTGTCACCGGGCGCGAAGGACGGCAGGGTCTTGCCCAGACGGGCGATCTCTTCTTGCTCCAGTTGAGCGATCAGATTCATGGTACTTCCTTTCTTTTGTTGAAGAGAGAGGTCCCTATGGATACGCCATGGGACATCACTTCGTTTCTAAACGCCCGGATTAACCGGGCCGGGTTTCAACCCTATGGATTATCCCCATAGGCATCAAGTAATGCTTGTTCTTCGTGACTCAAGGCGCGCTGCGCCAAGCGTCGTTCCAGCACTTCCGGGCGCCGCGTCGCCGTCCGCCCCAAGGCCTGCTGCAAACGCCAGCGCGCGATCGCCGCATGGTTTCCGGAACGCAACACCTCCGGAACCGCCTGCCCGAGATACACCTCGGGCCGCGTGTAATGCGGACAATCCAGCAAGCCCGTCGCAAACGAATCCTCGAGCGCCGATTGCTCATTGCCCAGCGCACCAGGCAAGCGCCGAATCAGGGCATCCAGCAAAACCATGGCCGGCAATTCGCCGCCCGACAATACAAAATCGCCAATCGAAACTTCTTCGACGGCGTGGCGTGTCAACACCCGTTCATCTACACCCTCATAGCGGCCACACAGCAACAACAGGGCCTCGGCCTGACCCAGATCTTCAACCCGGGTTTGATTGAGCACTCGCCCCTGCGGCGAGAGATAAATCAAACGCGGCCGGTGCGCCGTCGTTCCTTCCACATCCAAGCCAGCCCGGCGCCATTCGGCCTTCACAGCGGTCATAGCCAAGTCCAGCGGCTCCGCCAACATCACCATCCCCGGCCCACCACCAAACGGGCGGTCGTCCACCGTGCGATAGGGATCCAGCGTAAACGCCCGCGGATCCCACACCTTCATCTGCGCCAGACCCTTCTGCAAGGCCCGGCCGCTCACCCCATGTTGCGTCAGCGCCGAAAACGCCTCCGGGAAGAGGCTGATGACATCGTAGCGCGGGGCCATCAATAATCTTCGCCCCACTCCACCTCGATGCGCCGCTCTGCCAGTTTGACCTCGCGGACAATGGGCGCCACGAAGGGAATCAAGCGTTCACGACCATCGGCATGGCCCTTCACACCCAACAAATCGTGTCCGCCAGTTTCGAGAATGCGTTCAACGCGCCCCAAAACCGTCCCGGCCAACCCAACCACTTCGAGACCGACCAACTGATCCCAGTAATATTCACCCGCTTCCGGCTCGGGCAGCTCGGCGCGACCAACCGCAATTTCCTGCCCCACCGCGGCCTCGGCAGCCGCGCGATCTGCCATGCCATCCAGTTGCACCAGCAGAAAGCGCCCGTGGACCTTAGCCTCCAGAACCTGCATCTCGCGCCAGTGGGCATCTTGACCGATCAGCCAGCGCGGATAATCCAGCAGGCTGTCCACATATTCCGTAAAGGGCTGAACCTTAACCCAGCCCCTAACGGCGTAAGGAGCGGCAATCCGCCCCATCACGACCCGCGAATCAGGCAGCGGCACCGCTCGTCAAACGAGAGACCGTTTCCGACAACTGGGCACCCACGCCTTGCCAGTAGGCCAAGCGCTCGCGGTTCACGCGCAGGGTCTCGGCGTTGCCAGAAGCGACCGGATTGTAAAAGCCGATACGCTCGATAAAACGGCCATCGCGACGATTGCGGGAATCCGCAACCACAATAGTGTAAAACGGACGGTGCTTGGCGCCGCCACGGGAAAGACGAATAGTTACCATCGCTGAGTTCTCAAAAGCGCTACGGAAAGCGGCGAATTATATAAGCTTGTCAAGGAATTGCAAGCTTACAGATACGCACCCAAGACCCAAAGCGGCGGACTAGGCGCGGCGGCCACCCCGAATCAAGCCCTTCAATGGCCCTCGCCCACAGACTGGCACGAGGCAGCCACGCCCTGCCGAAGCAGGGTTGGGAGGGCCTTGAAGCGCGCGCGACGCCCCCCCACAAAACCTAGACCCAAGCCCAGCAACAAACCGAGCACCGCCATGCCGTCCCCCCAGACGCTAAACAGAACGGCAAAAACCACGGCCCCTGTCAACGGCAACCCATAGGCCAGAATGATGGCTCGTCTGAGCCCCCCGTCCTCCAAGCCAATAACCACAGCGTCCCCCGGCTGGGCCGAAATCGCGTTGTCCACGCGATACTCCGGCTCGCCCGTATGCCAGATCTGACTGAACATGGATCGGCCACAGCCGCGCCCCTGACAGAACCCGCACCCGGCAGGCGACTCCACGCGAACCCAAACCGACTCGCCATCCAGGCGGCTCACACGGGCATTGATTTCGAGCATTCTGACCTCATTACGGACACAACCGGGTACGGAGGCGTATATTTAGGCCAAATCCTTAGCGATACAAGCCCCCTACAAGACGCCCCACCCCAACAGCCCCGCACATGAAGCCCTGCGACATCCTCATTATTGGCTCCGGTCTGGCCGCAAATACGCTGGCTTTATCCCTGCCGACCCACCTCAACATCCACATTCTGACCAAGAAGGCCCGCCAAGACAGTTCCAGTCAATGGGCCCAAGGCGGTGTAGCTGCGGTGCAATCGCCCGACGATGACTTTGCCAGCCACATCCGCGATACCGAAATAGCTGGGGCCGGGCTTTGCAATCCCGACACGGTTCGCCAGGTGGTCGAACACGGCCCCGCAGCCATGCAATGGCTTATGAATCAAGGAGTGTCATTTGATCGCCAGGCGGGCGGCTTCCACCTAACTCGCGAAGGCGGACACAGCCATCGCCGCATCCTGCACGCCGCTGACGCCTCCGGACACGCCATCCAGGAGACACTATCCGCATTGATTGCAGCCCGGCCCAACATCATCGTCCACGAACACATCATTGCTATCGACCTGATCACCGGGATGCAACCCGGCAAGGCTGCGCCCCGGGTTTATGGTGCCTATGCCCTGGATACCCGCAGCGGACGCGTTCAAACCTATACCGCCCAAGCCGTCGTCCTGGCCACGGGCGGGGCCGGCAAAGCCTTTCTCTACACCACCAATCCGGACACGGCCACCGGCGATGGCATTGCCATGGCCTGGCGGGCGGGTTGCCGAGTGGCTAACATGGAGTTCACCCAGTTTCACCCCACCTGTCTCTACCACCCGCACGCCAAATCCTTCTTGATCAGCGAGGCAATGCGTGGCGAAGGCGCCTTGCTGCGTCTGCCCGATGGCACCCGGTTCATGCCCGAATATGATGAGCGTGCCGAACTCGCGCCGCGTGACATCGTCGCCCGCGCCATCGACCGCGAGCTGAAACGGCGCGGCCTTGATTGCGTCTATCTCGACATCACCCACAAACCGGCGCGCTTTATCGTTCAACACTTCCCCAACATCCACGCCCGCTGCAAGGAACTCGGCATTGATATCACCCAGGACTGGATCCCGGTAGCGCCCGCCGCGCATTACACTTGTGGAGGGGTCGTGGTAGACATCCACGGCGGTACCGACCTGGAAGGTCTCTATGCCATCGGCGAGACCAGCCATACCGGTCTGCACGGCGCCAATCGCCTGGCCAGCAATTCGCTACTCGAATGCGTAGTGTATGGTCGCAGTGCGGCCGAGCACATCGCCGCACAGTCACCCGTGGCCCTGCCAAAACTTCTGGAATGGGACGAAAGCCGTGTCACCGATGCCGACGAAGAAATCGTCATTGCCCACAACTGGCACGAGCTGCGACGCTTCATGTGGGACTATGTCGGCATCGTGCGCACTGACAAAAGACTGGCCCGCGCCGCCCACCGTATCCGCCTGCTAACCGACGAGATCCACGAGTATTACAGCAACTTTCGGGTAACCAATGACCTGATCGAACTCCGCAATCTGGTCTGTGTCGCCGACCTCATCGTGCGCTGTGCTCAGATGCGCAAGGAAAGCCGCGGCCTGCATACCTCAAGCGACTATCCGGATCGACTGGCCGAGGCGAAGGACAGCGTCCTTACGCCCTAAAGGGATCGGTCAGAAGGTAGAGTTAGTCAGCGCCCGGCCCGGTGGGCCAAGAAATGGACCAGCAGTGGCACCGGGCGGCCGGTGCTGCCTTTTTCCTTGCCAGATTTCCAGGCCGTCCCCGCGATATCAAGATGCGCCCATTTGTATTTCCTGGCGAAGCGCGACAGAAAGGCGGCCGCCGTAATCGTGCCGCCCGCACGACCACCGATATTGGCCATGTCTGCAAAATTACTCTTGAGTTGCTCCTGATATTCGTCGAACAGTGGCAACTGCCAGCACGGGTCTGCCGCCGTCTCACCGGCTTTCAGCAGTTCACCCACCAACTTGGCGTCGTTGCCCAACACGCCACTGGCGACATGGCCTAGGGCAATCACACAAGCCCCCGTCAGGGTGGCCACATCAACCACGCAAAGCGGGTCAAAACGCTCTGCGTAAGTTAGCGCATCACACAGAATCAAGCGCCCCTCGGCATCGGTGTTAAGCACCTCGATCGTCTGGCCAGACATGGAAGTGACGATATCACCCGGCTTATTGGCACGCCCGGAGGGCAGGTTCTCACAGGTCGGAATCAACGCCACCACATTAATCGGCAAGGCCAATTCGGCGGCGGCCTGTAGGGCCCCCAAAACCGATGCCGCACCGCACATGTCGTACTTCATCTCATCCATCTCGGCCGCTGGCTTGAGCGAGATGCCACCGGCATCAAAGGTAATCCCCTTGCCCACCAACACGATCGGATGTTGGGCGGCGTTGGCCCCCTGATAGCGCACAATGATGAACTTGGGCGGCTCGTCACTGCCCCGCGCCACTGACAAGAAGGAACCCATGCCTAGGCGTTCCAAGTCCATGCGTTCGAGGACTTCTACCGATAATCCATGCGACTCGGCCAGATACATCGCCGTGTCTGCCAAGGTCGTCGGCGTACACAAATTACCAGGCAAGTTGCCCAGATCACGGGCCAAACGCATCCCCGCCACCATGGCAGTGCCGCGCGTCAATGCAGCCTGAGCGGCCTCCTTTTGCGCACGCTTAGAAACTAGCCACTTGCAGCCGCGCAGACCAACAGGACGGCCGTTATCCTTGGTCGTCGCCGCAGATTTGGTCTGGTCAAAGTAGTAATAGACATCCCCATAGGCCAGCACCGTTTGCTCGGCACACGCTTCCATTGTGGAATGCTTGACTTCAGCTTCACCCAGACACCACAAGACATCGGTTGCTCCCGTATCCTTAAGTCGCTGCATTGCCGCCTGGGTGGCCTTACGATAGTTGCGCCCATCCAACGCACTCGCCTTGCCCAGATTGACCAACAGGATCCGCTCGCACGCTAGACCGGTGGGACGATACAAGAGCGCCGTGGCACCCACAGCCGCGCCGAGATCCCCACCCTTGAGCAAGGCCGTCAACGCACCCCCGCACGCGGCGTCTAAGGCTTGCGCCGCCGGCAACAGCTTGCGCGTGCCCATGGCGCCGACAACAATACAGCCGCTCCGCTGCTTCTCGACAGCGGCATAGACAGCCAAAAAAGGGGTTGCCACAGAAGTGGACTGCGCATTAGGAGCTACGGTCATGGCGGTTTCCGGTTAAGATCAATTGATGTTGTCCCATTATGCCACCAGCAAGGCGTTTGAACGCAGCCTGAAAGCCGAGTTCTGGCTAACGGGCTTGGCTGCTTTCGCCGCCCTGTCCGCCATTGTGCTGACCGTTTATCTCGTGCGCCTGCTGGGTCACGCCGCGCTCGGCAACCTCATGGAGGCGGGGATCCTGCCCCTGATGGGCTTCAATTACATGCGCCTGTTACCTGTCCTGTTGTCGCTTGCCCTTTTTCTGGGGCTGTTCATCAGTCTGACCCGGCAGATCCACGACCACGAGGCTGTAATCTGGTCAAATGCGGGGCTTGCACCTCAGACCTGGCTACGCCCCATCCTGCAACTCGCCCTGCCGGTATCTCTAATCATTGCCCTGTTTAGTCTCGGCACGCTCCCCTGGCTCGCCCAGAAACGCGCCGAATTTGAGCAAAATCAGGGGGCCCAGCGCCATGCCATCTTGCTTACGCCCGGTTCATTCACCGAGACAACCAGCAGCGCGAGCGGCGGCCATCAAGTCCTGTTTATCGAAGCGGTCGACGCTACGGGAGGGGAGGCGCGCAAGGTCTTCATCGCCGATGAGCGCAACGGACAGTTAGGCATTACGCTGGCCACCACAGGCGTCATCACCGCGCATCCTGAAGGCGAGCGTTTTCTGACTCTGGAGCAAGGCCGGCGCTACGAACACACCCCGGGCGACGATACCTATCGAACCCTCGACTTCAAGCGCTATCACACCCGCCTGGATCCGGTCGCGGCCGATCCGCTTTCCCAAGGCGTCCGCCAGATGACTACCCTCAGCCTAATCCAGAACCCCAACGCCGCCCACCAGGCCGAACTCGTCTGGCGTATTGGCTATCCGCTCAGCGCCCTGACCCTGGCCCTACTGGCGCTCCCCCTCAGCCAGTTCAATCCGCGCAGCGGTCGATCCTTCAATATCGTGTTCGCCATTCTCGTGTACGCCACCTACAACAACCTCGTCGGGCTTAGCGAAAGCCTGGTAGCTCAAGGGCGCCTGCATCCCCTGCTCAGCCTGATCCTGTTGCACGGAGGCGCGCTGGCCGTCTTCTATGGCCTCTTTGTCTGGCGCATGGCTCCGCTCCGCCGAAGGGCAGAAACACCATGAAACTGACGCGCTACCTCATCGTTCAGATACTCATTGCCATTGGCGTGGCCCTCGCCGGACTGACCCTGCTCTTCAGCTTCTTCGAGCTTTTGGCCGAACTGGGTAGCGTGAGTGCCGGTAGCTACAGTCTCACTCAGGCAACCGTCTTTATCGGCCTGCAATTGCCGACCCGGATCCACGAAGTGATGCCCATCGCCACCCTGCTCGGCGGCCTGTTTGCTTTCGCACGCCTGGCCCAGACTTCCGAATACACGGTCATGCGCAGCTCAGCCTGGTCGCCCCGCCACTCGATCCAGGCCCTCGCGCTGATCGGTCTGCTACTCGGCTTCGTCACCACACTGATCGGGGAATTCGTGCTGCCCGTGAGCGAGCGCATGGCCGAGCGCGTCAAAAACCAAGGCGCGCAACGCGTCCAAACGCAAACCTTCCGTAGCGGCCTGTGGGCCAAGGATGGGCAGACCTTTCTCAATGTCCGGCAAATTTTGCCCGATGCCACCTTACGCGGCGTGCGCCTCTATAGCGTCAATGACCAGACTCAGCTCCTGAGCATCACCGAAGCCGCACGAGGGCACTGGGACACGCAAGGCGCCTGGCGGCTTGAAGATGGACGCAGCCTTCATTTCACTCCCCAAGGGCCGCAGCTCACCCCCTTCGTCACCCAACCCTGGCCTTCCAAGGTTGGCCCAGATCTCCTCACCATGCTGATGGTCAAGCCCGAGCATATGTCGATCCGCGCCCTCTACGAGTACATCCACCACCTCCATGCCAACCGACAGCAAGCGTCACGCTACGAACTCGCCCTCTGGAAAAAGCTGATTTATCCCTTGTCCCCCATGGTCATGCTGTTGATTAGCCTGCCGTTTGCCTATTACCAAGCACGGAGCGGCAAGATCGGCGGAAAATTAATGCTGGGGCTCGGTATCGGCCTTGCCTTTCACCTGATTGGCAAGGCCTCTGGAGATCTGGCCCTACTTAAGGACGGTACGCCCGCCATGGCGGCCTCGCTCCCCCTACTGGCCTTTGGCTTAGCCGGGCTCATTGCCCTGTTCCGGGTTGAACGCACCTGATAACCAAGGCAGCGCTAGGCCAACGCTTACAAACAGCCTGAATCACGAGCGCGGCTCGACCTTCACCACTCGGGTTCCCGCCAGATGATCATGGAGAAACTGACGCTCGCGATCAACAAGAGCCCAAGCGATGCCCAAGCCTAGTGTGGCCAGCGCCCAAAAATACCGAAGCCAAGCCCGCCGCCAAGACAGCGCCGCACCCTCACGCGTCACGACACGGATATGCCAAGTCTTCATGGCCAGCGTCTGCCCGCCGCGCACCCAAAAGAGTACAAAGTACCCGCCGGCCACCATAACCAAGTAGGTCTGAAAACCCATCTGAACCAGGGCGCTACGCTCGCCCACGGCCCCCGGAATGAGGCCAACCACCATGAAACCTGCCACGAATAGCCAGGCCATCAACAGCAACGCATCGTAAAACATTGACGCCAAACGGCGCCACAGGCTTGCCAATTGCATGCTTCACTCCCACATTCGCAAGCCGCCATCCTAACCGAAGCCATCCACCCGCACGATTCCGAGGCCCGTAACGCCCCAAAGCAATCCCATTTGCGCTCTCGGGACTCTTTGCGTACAATTCGCCGTTTCCGTTACGGGAACTCCGTGACGACCTGATTTGTAGGAGCTGAACATGTACGCGGTTATTCGTACCGGCGGCAAGCAATACAAGGTTGCTGCTGGCGGCAAACTCAAGATTGAAAGCCTGCCGGTTGAGGTGGGTAGCGAAGTTGAAATCCAGGATGTCCTGATGGTTTCCGA
>SXGT01125923.1_pt1 | contig 11356 bp, 7 predicted proteins | sample 3176221 | NCBI WGS metagenome assembly SXGT01 (sample SAMN11356862, study PRJNA531348) | freshwater metagenome | isolation source: freshwater sample F1-120 | place: China: Fuxian Lake, Yuxi | collected 2017-12-25
ACCCACATCCTCGCGTTCGAGGGCAACAGCCAGGTGGTCTGGTTCGAGGGCAACTACGAGGCCTACGAGGCGGACCGCAAGCGCCGCCTCGGCAAAGACGCAGACCAGCCCCAGCGGATCAAGTACCGCCCGCTCACCCGCTGACGACCCCTTGGCTCCCTGGTTACGAGCCGCTGCCCGCGAGCCGCTCCTCCAGTTCGCGGCGCTCGCCGCAGTGCTCTTCTGGGTCTGGCCGCCCGAGCGCTCGAACGAGGGCGCCTCGTCACCGGACGGCAGTAACCCGGGCAATCACACGCGCCTGACGGCCGCCGCACCCACCACCGCTGACACGGTAGAGCCCGGATCTCCGGATGGCGGGGCTCCCCTGCGCCTGGAGCCGGCCCGGGTGGCGGCGGCCCTCGAAGCGCTGGGCGCTTCGGCCACACCCGAGCAGGTTGCGCGAGCCCGTGAGGGCCTCCTTCGCGAAGAGCTGCTGCTCGACGAGGCGCGGCGCCTCGGCGTGGACCGCCAGGATCCGGAGGTGAGGGCGCGCCTCGTCCGAGTGATGCGGGCCGTGGTCGAGGGCGGCGTCGCGGAGCCCAGTTTGCCCCAGCTCGAGGCGTGGCTGGCGGCGAACCCCACCTCATTCGCGCGACCCGAGACGCTCACGCTGGAGCACGTCTATTTCCGCGCCGCGGCCAACGCCGCGGACGACGCCGCGAACGACGCCGCCCGCGCCGAGCGCGCGGCCACGGCGCTGCGTAGCGGGGCTGCCTCTGCAGGGCTCGGCGATCGCCACGCCATCGCAGGCGCCCCGTCTCAGCGTACGATCGACCAGCTCCGGGCCGTCCTCGGGCCCCAGCTTGCCGAGCGGCTGCGCACCGCGGGCCTCGGGGAGTGGCTCGGCCCGTGGGAGAGCCCCAGCGGCCTCCATTTATTCCGCGTCCACCAGCGCCAGGATCCAGGCGTTCCGCCTGTGGCCGAGATCCTCGACGCCGTTCGGAGCGCGTGGCTCGCCCAGCAACGTGCCGCCCGCCTCGAGGCGTGGGTCGACGCGCGGAGAGAGCGATTCCAGTGAAGACCGCCGGTCGCTTCAGCGGTCACGCGCCGTGATGCTCCCCCTCGCGGCGCTCGCGGCGCTGGTCGCAGCCCACCCAGCCGAGCCTGTGCGCGTGTCGGTGACCGAGCTCACCCTCGGTTGGACGCTAGAAGCGCCGGCGCGCCTGCGGGCGACCCTGCCGGGGTGTACGCACGATGGGCTCTGGCGCTGCCCTCAGCCGCCGCTCTCGGTACACTTCGCGCCCCCGCCGTCCGGCGCGGTCGCCTGTGTGTCGAGGCGCCTCGACGGCTGGGTCGAGACCCGCGTCGTCCGAGCGCCCGCGTCGGAGTGCCGCTTCGCCGGTCGGGAGGCCCGTCACGAGGCTGCGAGCGTAGCGCCCCTCGACTTCCTCGGCCTTGGCGTCCACCACCTCTTGACGGGGCTCGATCACATGGCCTTCGTGATCGGCCTCTTCGCGCTGCTGGGAGCGAGCCGCGGGTTGTTCTGGGTGATCACGGCCTTCACGCTGGGACACAGCGTCACCCTAGCGCTCCAGGTCCTGGGGGTGGTCACGCCACCCGCCGCCGCTGTGGAGCTGCTCATCGCAGCCAGCGTGGTCTGGGTGGCGCGAGAGCTCGCTCAGGGCTCGCAGCGAGAGGACGACGGCGCGCGAGCCGCCCCTGCCCGCCCGGCGAGCTTGGCGCTCGGCTTCGGGCTCTTCCACGGCCTCGGCTTCGCGGGCGCGCTGGGGCAGCCGGAGTGGGAGGGCGTGGCGCGGATCCCGGCGTTGTTCTGGTTCAACGTGGGTCTCGAGCTCGGTCAGCTGGGCCTCGTCCTGCTCCTCGCCGCCGCCGTGGCCACCAGCACGCGGCTTGGGGTCGCCGCCGCGCTCGGGCGCGCTGCCTCGGCGACGATCGCTCGGGTCATCGGGGCGGCGGGGATGTACTGGATCGCCGTACGCCTCGGGTTTTGACCGCGCGGCCCCGACTCTGTGGAGAGCCGGGCGGCGCTCTCAGGCGGCGAGGCGCATCGAGTCCGGGGCGCGGCCGACGAAGTCAACGACGCGCGGCACGATGCGCTCGGGGTACTCGACGAGGCTGAAGTGGGTGCCGCCCGGAACGACGAGCATCTCCCCCCGTGGGATCTCGGAGGCCATGAGCGCCGTGCGGTGCAGCGGCGTCATAAGATCCTTGTCGCCACCAACGAGCAGCGAGGGCACACGAACGCGGCGCAGGACGTCGGTGGCGTCGTGGTCGGCCAGGGCGTGAAAGATGCGGCTGTAGATGCCGAGGTCCAGCTCGATCCACTCCATGCCCAGCTCGTAGAATAGCTCGCGGTCCACCGCAGACGACGTGAGCCCGACGCCCTTCAGCACCTCGAGGAACAGGCTGACCACGCGTCGGTCGCGGACGAAGGGCCGCACGAAGCGGACCTTGCGCCAGTGGGCTTTGATCACTCGGAAGATGGCGTGCATCTCTGCGTGGAGGTTCTGGTCGAACACCGTCCGGAACGGGGCGCCCGGGGTGCCGTTGATCGCTACGAAGGCGGACGCGCGGTGGGGCTGCTCCCGGAGGTGCTCTAGGATGACCTGCACTCCCATGCTCCAGCCGATGAGCGTGGGCCGCGCCATCCCGTACGCGTCCAGCACGGCGGCAAGGTCTCGTGCGTGGGCAGGGATCGAGTAGTCGCCGTCCATCGCCGGGTCCGAACCGAAGAGCCCGCGATAGTCGAAGCACACCACGTGGTGGTGCGGCTCCAGAGCGCGCACCAGCGGCCGCCAGGTGATGACGTTGCCGCCGAGCCCGTTCACCAGGACGACCGGGCTCCCGCGCGGGTTGCCGCCTTCGTAAACCCGAAGGCGAGTGCCGTCGTAGGAGCTGAGGTCGCAGCGGTGCATCAGGGCCTCCGGTGGAACGCGTTCTACGTGACTCTACCGATCGGTCAATCCCATGACAAGAACGCGTTTCACTCGTTGCTTGGATATCCTGCGATTGCAGGGCCGCCGCTCGACCGCCGCGGACGAGCTCGCGCGCGCAGGGCAGGAAACGGCGTATGCTCGGCCCATGCTGCGCTTCGGCACGCTCCCCACGGTCGAGAACCTCCAGTGCTTCCTGGCTGCCGCGGAGCACCTATCGTTCGTGCGCGCGGCGTCCGACTGCGGACTCACGCCCACGGCCTTCGGGCAGCGCATCCGTCAGCTCGAGGAGCAGCTCGGCGGCGCGCTCTTCGAGCGCACCACGCGCCGGGTCAGCCTCACCGAGTCCGGCCTGGCGCTGCTGCCCCACGCACGAGAAGCGGTCGATCAGGCGGCCCGCTGCCTTGGCGCAGCGAACGACCGCGCCCCGGCGCTGAGCTTCACTGTCGGGTCGCGCTTCGAGCTGGCCGCGTCGTGGTTGGCGCCCGGCCTCGCGGCCTTCGGTCGCGTGCGACCCACGTGGAAGGTCCACCTCTACTGCGGCTCGGGGCCGGACATCCTGGAGCGCCTCGACGCCGGCGAAGTAGACGCCGTGGTCACCAGCGCCCCGGTGTCGCGTTCGGGCACCGTCGCCACGGTGCTCCATCCCGAGACCTACGCGCTCGTGGCCGCGCCCAGCCTCCTGGCCGAGCGCCCGTTCTCGTGCCCGCAGCACGCTCGGGACCACACCCTCCTCGACGTGGACCGGTCGCTGCCCCTCACCCGTTACCTCACCAGCGCGCCCGGCGAGCTCCTCGAGTTCGCCGACGAGCGCTACCTGGGCTCGGGAGCCGCGATGCTGGCGCTGGTGCGCGCGGGTCAAGGCGTGGCCGTGCTGCCGAGCTACATGGTGCGCCACGACCTCACCTCTGGGCAGCTCGTTGCCCTGCTCCCCGAGCGCACGCTGCTCTCCGACACGTTCCGGCTGATTCGCCGGCGCGCGACGCCGCTCGGGCGCGCCCTCGACACGCTGGCCGAGTTTCTGGGCACCCGACCGCTGAGCTGAGACCCCGCCGCATGGGGGATGCGAGGCCAACTCACACCCCCAGATGCACCACCGGGCTACAACGGGTCTTGGGCTTGCGTCGATCGCGAGCGGCGTGCGACGGTCCGCGCCCCGTGCAGCTCTCCACCACTACACAGCAGCTCTGGAAGATGGCCGCGCCCGTAGTGGGCCTCAACGTGCTCAACGTCCTGAGCCTCGCCGTCGACACCGCGTTGTGCGGACGCCTCCCCGACAAGGAGGTGGTCCTGGCGGCCCTCGGTTACGCGGTGCAGCTGCTGTTCCTCCTCCAGGTCTTCATGTTCGGGCTCAGCATCGGCGCCGTTGCGCTGGTGGCCCGGGCATACGGCGCCACACAACACGGGCGCGTCCAGCACGTCTTGGACCAAGCGCTGCTCGGCACCGTGCTGGTGAGCGTCTTCATCGCCGTCTTCGGCAACCTCGCTGCCCGTCCGCTGGTGCGGATGCTGGGCGGGGACGAACACGTCACCGACGAAGCCATGCGGTTCCTCAGACCGCTGCTCACTTTCACGGTGTTCACGTACATGATCCTGCTCTTCGCTGCGGTGCTCCGTGGCGTGGGCAACACTGCTCTCGCGTTCCGCGTTGCCCTCCTGCAGAACGTGCTCAACCTGGTCTTCAACTCAACGCTGATCCACGGCGCGTTCGGAATCCCAGGCTACGGCGTGGCCGGCGCAGCTTGGGGCACGGTTGCCTCCCAGGCGCTGTCGACGATGGTCCTCTTCTGGCAGCTGCGGCGCGGCGCCGTGCCCGGCGTGACCCTCCGCTTCGCCCGCCGGCTCGATCTGTCGACCTTCCGGCAGCTGTGGACCGTAGGTGTGCCCGCCGGACTCGACATGGTGATCCTCAACGCCAGCTTCATGTCGCTGGTCGCGCTGCTCGGATACCTCGACGACGTCGCCGTGGGCGCGCACGGCGTGGGCCTCCGAGTCATGGCCTTGGCGTTCGTCCCCGGTATGTCGGTGGCACAGGCCACGGCCGCGCTCGTGGGCCAGGCGCTGGGCGCTGGCGAACCCGAACGAGCCCGAGCGGTCTACCGCTCGTCGTTGGTCTTGTGCCTCGGCATCATGGCCACCACGGGGCTCGTCATCACTACCTTCGCACCGTGGATCGTCGCCATCTTCGACGTCGACGCGGCCTCCCCGATGGGGCGCTACGCGGTGGTCTGGATGCAGATCCTCGGCCTCGGCATGCCCGCGATCGCGCCCTGGGTGGCCACGAGCGGTCTCCTGCAGGGTGCCGGAGAGACCCAGACCTGCCTGCGCATCAGCCTCTGGGTCACGTTGCTCGTCCAGATGCCGTGCTCGGCGCTCCTCGGGATTGCGCTCGGCTGGGGTCCCGTAGGCGTGTGGCTCGGTCTTCCGCTCGCCGGGATCGCCCGGGTCGCGATGGGCTACAGCGCCTATCGCAGCGGCCGGTGGGCGCGCACAGGGGCCTGATACTCGCACCCTGGGACCTCGCCACCCCACGACTGCGCCAGAAGCCAGACGAGGCGCTTCACGCGCGGTTCCCAGCCCGGTCGCGACCCGCTATGCTCCCGCGCTCTCGTCGTCAGGAGGCCCCCGCGCATGAAACGCTCCATCGTCCTCGCCCTGCTCGCTTCCGGCTGCACGGGCACCGTCGGTTCGATGCTCTCGAACGGCGCCGTGGAGGTCACCGCGCCCTACACCCTCGGAACCGAGGACTTCGGCATGGCCTGCGCGTCGGGGGTGGCCTTCGGGAACTTCCTCATGGCGTACACCCCCTTCACCGACGCGCCGCACCGCGCCAACGTGGCTGGCGCGTCGTCCGCCGCGATGTGCGCAGAGGCCGATGCGTTCGAGGCGGAGCTCCGACGTCTCCGCGCCCTCTTCGAGAAGCGCCCACTCGAAGCGGAGGACGCCCGGATCACCGAGCAGAACCTGCACTACCTCGCCGCGATTCGAAACCACTCGGCGTTCAAGAGCCTCGTGATTACGTACGGCGCCCCGGGCGAGCTCGACGAAGACGGGAAGCTCGCTTGCCCCGACCTCGAGCCCGGCGAAGTGGAGCAGCTCGGCTTTCTGCTCGGGCTGTCCTCGGGTGTGCTGGCCGTGGTCCACGATCGGCAGTCCGGCGCCCGGGCCAACGTCCCCATGGACATCCCCCCGGCGATCCGCCGCGCCACCGGCTGCTTCGCAGACACGGACTGGTGGGGGATGCCCGCTTCGCTACGGTCGGCGCTCGAGCTGTCCCTGCCGCAGGACGATGTGCCCCCCGAGACCTCGTGGGCAGCCCTCGCGGGCGCCGCCGAGAAGGGCGCGGCCGCCGGCATGTCGTTGCCACGTGCCCTGTACATCCAGACGCTCGCTGCACAGGGCCGGCTGGATGTGGCCTGCGCCGAGATTGCCAAGCACGCCGCCTGGGAAGAGACCGCGGCGCCCCCCGCGCAGTACCGCCTCCTGGATACCTACGCACGCCACCTCATCCGCCACGAGGTCAACAAGCTCTGGACCGAGGCCAAGGGCCACCGCGCCCCGCCCACCGTCATGGCGTGTCCAGAGTCCAACGCCGCGCCCGACGCCCCGCCCGACACGCCCGAGCAGCTCTTCGGCGACTGAGAGCGGCTCGCCGTTGCTCAGAGAGCACCAGGGGCCCGAGTGTGACCATGCCGCCCCAACCCGAACCACGCCGACTGAATCCAGGGGCGCCGCCCGGCGTCCTTAGCCGGCCACGAATCGCGACCCGATCCACAACCACGAGAGGAGCCCTCGAGACCCCATGCGCACACTACTTGTCCTGTTGACCCTGGCGTCCACCGCCCTCGCCGGCGAGAAACGCACGCTCTGCATCTTCGACATCTCTGGCGCCAACGGCGACACGTTCACCCAGGCGAAGCAGATGCAGACCGCGGCCGTCGCGTGGGGCGTCGAGTTCGAGCTGAAGCCCTACACCAGCGAGAAGGCGGCCGCCGATGACTTCCGCGCGGGCAAGTGCCACTCGGTGCTCATCACCGGAGTCCGCGCACGCCAGTTCAACGCCTTCACCGGCTCGCTCGAGGCCATCGGCGCCATCCCCGACTACGACGTCCTCCGAACGGTGCTCAGCCAGGTCCAGGCGCCGAAGAACGCCCAGTCCTTGGGGTCGCGCCTCGTGCAGGGCGACTTCGAGGTGGCCGGCGTGTTCCCGGTGGGCGGCGTGTATTTGTTCGTCAACGACAAGTCGATCAACTCGAAGGAGAAGCTGGCCGGCAAGACCATTGCTACGCTCGACTACGACAAGGCCGCCGTGGTCATGGTGGACGTCGCGGGCGCATCGATGAAGGCCGCCGACATCACCACGTTCGCGGGCATGTTCAACAATGGCTCCGTCCAGGCGTGCTACGCCCCGGCCGCGGCGTACAAGCCCCTCGAACTCCAGAAGGGGCTGAAGTCCAACGGCGGCGTGATCCGCCTGCCGCTCGCCATGCTCACCGTGCAGCTGATCATCCGCCCGAAGGACTTCCCGGCCGGCTTCGGCGTAAAGGCGCGCGAGTTCGCGCTGTCGAAGTACGGCGAGATGGTGGCCATCGCGAAGAAGGCCGAGTCCGGGATCCCGGCCAGCTACTGGATCGACATCTCGGGCGGCGACCGCGACCGCTATGAAGCGCTCTTCCAGGACGTCCGGGTCCGGCTGCGCGACAAAGAGGCCGTTTTCCACAAGGACATGCTGCGCATGATGCTCAAGGCACGTTGCGCCAAGGACAACGCGCGCGCCGAGTGCGCCGCCAAGCGAGAGTAAGCACTCCGGCGCCCGCCCCGACCACCGACGACCGTGCCCCGGCATGGCCGCCGCACGAGGGCCGCCCGCACCCCGCCATGCCCCGCCCGCAGTGCCCCATCGACTTGCCCACCGAGGCCGAGCTCGGCGCCTTGGTGAGCGCGCAGGCGCTACAGCGAGGCTCGGACTACGCCCGTGTGAAGCGGGTCACGGACCTCTTCGCCGACGCGAGCGGCGTCTTCGGAACAGTCAACGGCCAGCGGGCCTACCACGTCATGGTCGGCGCCCCCGTGGGGGACGGACTCACGGCCTCCTGCTCGTGCCCAGCCGGGGCACCGTGTGAGCACGTCGTGGCCCTAATCCTGTCCGCCCGCCGCCACTTCGAGCCTCGCGCGCCGAGCCCTCCGCCCTCCCCTCTTCCGCCGGGTCTCCCCCGGCTCGGCCACCTCGAGCTCCCGATCCCGGCTGACGCGCTGCAGCGCTGGGCCGCGATGAACGACTGCGTCTCGGACCTCAAGCTGGAGCGATACGCATACGCGGCTGGGCGCCGCGACGCGGTCACCTACGGAGGTCGGCTCTCCGTCGCCGAGGCGCTCCAGCTCCTTCCGTCGTCACCTACCGAGTTGGAGACGACGCGGGCGATCGTGCGGCACCTCTTGGCGCGCTCGGAGGCGTTTCATGCGGCCCGGGCCAAACGCGCTGCCCGCCGCGCCGAGCGGGTTCCGCCGGTCGAGCCCCTGCTGGCCCAGCTGTGGGCGGAGGCGGCGGCTCACCTAGCTGGCGGGGAGGACCTCTCCCCGGTCGCGCCCCCCACCATCGAGCTGCGACGACGCCCGTTTCGGCTCATCGTGTCGGCGCGAGCCCGGTGCCCAAGGTGCGCAGGGCCAGGCGCGGAGCTCACCGTGCTCGGCGCCGGTCAGCTCGAGGTGCCGGGTTGCGAGGGGTCGGAAGGGAGCCCTTGCCCGGTCCGTGTCGCGGGTCTCGAGGCGCTCCGCGACGCCATCTCTGCGGAACCTCTACCGGCGGCGGTCCACGAGTACGTCGCCGGCGCCTTCGTCCCCGACTGGCTGCACCGCCTTCGCCGCCTGGATCCAGCGCTCGCTCCTCCCGAAGAGCCCAGCCGGCTGAACGTCCGGGTCACCTTCAGGCCGTATCCGCGAGTCGAGTGCGTGACCGTGGTGGAGAAGAAGAAGGGCGGCGTCACGCTCAGGCCGCAGAAGGAGCTGCCGCTCGACCTGGCCCCAGAGGACCTGGTCCTGCGGTCCCTGCTCGAGCACGGCTCTGAGTCGCGCAACCCGGCGACGATCGGGCAGCTGCTGTACGCCCTCGCGGGCACGGACCGTGTCTGGAATGAACACGGCGCGCGCATCGCCGTGGTCGCCGCCGAGCCGCGCCTGGCGCTTCGCGCGGACCCCGCGCAGCGCGACCACACAGAGCTGATGGTGTCCCTGGGACCGCACGAGGTGCCGCTCCCGCGTGTTGGCGCGCTCGGTGACGCGCCGTTCCTCGTCGTGCCGTCACCGGAGCTCACCGCGGTGCACGTGGGCCTCATCCCCTTGGCCGTGCGCCGCGTGGCGATGCAAGCGCGCGGAGAGTCGGACCTCTCGTTCCCCTCCGAGGCGGTCCCCGAGCTGCTGCGCCGCGTGGTTCGCGCCGATCCCGCCGCCCGGATCCCCGAAGCGCTCGGCGGGAAGCCCGTGGACTCGGAGCTGACGCCCGTCGTCCAGGTCCGTTGGGCGCGCCCGTCACTCTTCGTGTCTCTCGGCTTCCGCCACCACGCGGACTACCCGGTCCTCCCCCCCGGCGCCGATCCCCCGCGCCTCTGGGTGTCGCGAACGGACGGCACTGTCGGGCACATCGATCGCGCCCTCGATGCCGAGCACGCGCGCGCGGCGCGGATCGCCAGCTGGCTCGGGCTCGACGACGCCACACTGCGCGAGCCCGCCGGCGACCCGGTGCCTGCGGATCGGATCTTCGACGTGGTGTCTCTGCTGGCCGCCGAGGACGCGGCCGACCGCCCGGAAGGACTGGAGGTGCTATGGGCCAAGGACAGCCCGAAGATCTCCCTGGTGCAGCCCTCCGCGGTGTCGGTGCGAGTCAGTGGCAATCGCGACTGGTTCGCGATCGGCGGGGAGGTGGCGGTCGACGGCAAGAGCGTCCCGCTGCCGCTGCTGCTCCGCGCTATCCGGGATCAGCAGTCGTATGTGCAGCTGAGCCCCGAGCAGGTCCTGGCCTTCAGCCGCTCGATGCTCGACGCGTTCTTGCCGTTGTCGGCGGCCGGCGAGCCCAAGGCAGCGCGGGGAGACGCCGAGACCTGGAGGGTGGGCCCGCTCGGCGCGCTGGCGCTCGAGGGACTCGAGGAGGAGGGCGTCTCCGTCGAGGCGCCGGAGGCCTGGTCGCGGCTCCTCGAGAGCGCCCGCTCGGCGCGAACCTTCAATCCGGAGGTGCCGGCCGGACTCCACGCGGAGCTCCGGCCCTATCAGCGCGCGGGTTTCGATGGGCTGGCTCGCCTCGCCACGTGGGCGCCTGGCGCGTGCCTCTGCGACGACATGGGGCTCGGCAAGACGGTGCAAGCCATCGCCCTCCTGCTCTCGCGGGTGTCCCGCGGGCCAGCGCTGGTGCTGGCGCCCACTTCGGTCGGCTTCAACTGGGCGCGCGAGCTCGAGCGCTTCGCCCCGTCGTTGGCCGTGAGCGTCTTCCGCGGCGCCGCCACCCTGGGTCTCTTGCGAGACGCGGCCTCGCTCGGGCCCGGCTCCGTGCTGGTCACCAACTACGAGCTCCTCGTGCTCTATGCGGAGGACCTCACCGCGGTGCGCTGGGGCACGCTGGTCTTGGACGAGGCGCAGGCCGTGAAGAACGCCGCCACGCAGCGCGCGCGTGTGGCCGCTGGTCTCCGCGTCGAGTTCCGCCTCGCGCTCACCGGCACCCCCGTGGAGAACCGGGCCGACGAACTCTGGAGCCTCTTCAACGTCACTCTGCCGGGCCTCTTGGGCAGCGCCGAGGCCTTCAGGGAGCGGTTCGGCAACGCCCTCGACCGCCAGCATCGCGGGGCGGTGGCCCAGTCCTTGGCGCGCGCCATCCGCCCGTTCGTGCTGCGCCGGCTCAAGCGGGAGGTGGCGCGGGAGCTCCCACCGCGCACGGACGTAACGGTGGAGATCGAGCTATCAAGCGCGGAGCAGGCGCTCTACGCCCGACTCCGGAAGTCCGCGCTCGACACCCTCGCCGGCTATCACGACGGGCACGCCGGGCAGCGGCGTATCCAGGTGCTGGTGGCGCTGATGCGGCTGCGCCAGGCGGCCTGTCACCCCCGGCTGCTCGACCCCGCGAGCGCCATCCCGTCCAGCAAGCTCGCGGCGCTCCTCGAGCGCGTCGACGAGCTGCGAGCCGAGGGGCACCGAGCCCTCGTGTTCAGCCAGTTCACCACCCACCTCGCGCTGGTGCGGGAGGCGCTCGACTCGCGCGGCGTCACCTACCGCTACCTCGACGGCGCCACCCCGGCTGGGGCGCGTCAGGCCGAGGTCGACGCGTTCCAGCGGGGCCAGGCCAGCCTCTTCCTGCTCTCTCTCAAAGCCGGTGGCACCGGGCTGAACCTCACGGGCGCCGACTACGTCATCCACCTGGACCCGTGGTGGACCCCCGCGGT
>SXGT01222494.1_pt1 | contig 11355 bp, 12 predicted proteins | sample 3176221 | NCBI WGS metagenome assembly SXGT01 (sample SAMN11356862, study PRJNA531348) | freshwater metagenome | isolation source: freshwater sample F1-120 | place: China: Fuxian Lake, Yuxi | collected 2017-12-25
CCCGCGCTATCGCCTTGATGGCCTTCCCCGACGCGTGCTCGCGCCGGATCCTCAACACCGTCTCCAATACCAGCATCCCGATCTCGCCGCCTGACACACCGCCAAGCGAGCAGCCTAGACCACCGGGATGAGGGGTCCTTCTTCGACGCCGATCACCCCGCTACCGGGGTCCCTTTTCCACGCCGATCCACAACTAGAGCCTCGTCCACCGCGCAGAAGATCGTCGTGGTGGCTCCTGCGTGAGTCGCGCCGGTTCACCGCCGTCCCCCCCGCTGTTCTTGATGGTCACCGTCAGCAGCCAGCGCTAGGAGCTGTTCAGCTGCTTGCTGCGCTTCGGCAAGCGACAGGGTGAGCGTGCAGCTCTCGCCGATCTGTGAGGACATGACGACCGCTTCGCGCCGCCCTCATCGACGCCAAGCCGAACGCGAGGGCCATAGTGCTACCTCCGAAAAGGTTGTGCTTCATCAAAGGAGCTAGAGCCGCTCCGCTCCATGTCCAGCTTGAATCTTCGACCTTGCTGAAATGATGCGGCGATCGCCTTTGGGTGACCTGCACGCGCTCGGCGACGGCTAACTGCCTGCCAACGCAGCCCGCAGCGACTGCGGCGCGCTTCGACGGAGAACAGTCAGGTGGTCGCATGCCGATCCAGGATTGTCGCCCGGCAATCCTGCCATCGCCCAATCAGCGAAGGCACGTTTGTTCTCGAACGTGTCACTGAATACCTGAACGTTCGCGTGCCGCTCGTCGTGCCGGATACCTGTTCGTTCGATGACGCAGTCGCGCTGGCCAAGCCGCACCCGCCGCAGCTTATGGCTGTAACGCAAGTCGATGCTAAAAACGGAGAAACCGACGCTCCAAACGCGAAGTAGCGGCATCTCACCGGCACGGTCGCGCAGCTAAGCTCGAACGGTTAAACGCGCCTCCAACCTCGCGGCGAACGGCGCGTCGTCCAAGTCAGTTAGATCCTCACTCAGCACGGACCGCAGTGGTATGCGGAACACGACGACCGATCAAGCCGATGGAGGTGAAACAGCGCTCTTTAAGGCAACCGCCGCCAGCCTCTCGACTGACGGCGGCTCATATCGCTTTCGAACAGAGAGCGTTACGCGAAGCGAAGCTTTGCGGCGACCGACTGGCGGCGACGCATAGCCCCGCCCACGGCGCCAAAGCCGAGGATCATCAGCGCCCAAGTCGCGGGCTCGGGCACCGCACCCGAGATCGTGCCGCTGAAGAGGGTCGAGTCGTTGAAGTACGTGTTGTTCGGACCACCGCGGTCGATGCCTAGTCCGACCTTCTGACCAGCGGTCAAGAACTGGCTGTACTGCAGCGTGAAGGTCGGCATCCCCGCATTGACGGTGCCGATCATCGGCTTGGTGCCGTCGGTGCTGTTGAAGGTGTACAGGTCCACGCCGTCGCCCGAGTCCGCGCGAGTCACGGTGACATCGTAGGTGTAGACGCCGGTGCGCGGCGCAACGAACATCAGGAATGAATTCTGACCGTCGTTCGGGCCCGGGTGAACCAGCACGTTGCTCGGATCGGCCTGGAACTCGACCTGAAATTTGTCGGTGCCACGGTAGCAGAGCCCCGAGACGCCGATGTCGGAGCAGTCGGACGCCGAGAAGGCCGAGAATGTGTTGCCGCCCGGACCAGACGTCACGGTGCCATATTCAAAGACCGCGTTGCCGAAATCACCCGCAAGCGAATAGGTCTTGGCGGTTGCCGGAGCGGCAACGCCCGTAGCCAGCACTGCCGCGGCCAGAATGAACGACTTCATGATTACCCCCACTTCCCAGCTCCATCGCCGGGCTTCAGCCCCTTCCGCACTATTAACCAACCTTGCAACAGACAGATTTTTACAATCCTGTACAGTGTACCAATGTGGCGCGGTTTGAGGCTCGGCGATCACCAGGCAGCTTGAGCGCGCTATTGCGCATGAAGCACGGGAACAAGCGGCGCTCTCAGCGCGGAGGCTCAACGCACAAAGCAACCGCAATTGTTTGAAGGGCTATTCATCAACTCCAGCCGCAAGGACCCAGAAGCGGTCACCGGTGGCGACCCTGCGAACTTCCGTTTCCCGCCGCTCGTCCAGATTGTCGGTTGAGCCTGAAGCTGGTCGACATGTGATGCCATCTTGGATCAGATATCGGGCGACAAGCGTGGGCTGGAGCACCCAGTGCGGTCGTTCAATCTAATCACATCGCCATCCGAAATCAGACATTCGTTAAGCAGCCGGCGAACCTAAAGCATAGCTAGCGGCATGCGACCGCTTGGCAGTGGAAATATGGCGGTGAGGCGAGCCACAGTATCGGGCGACAGCGAGAGGTCGGCGGCAGTGCGGTTCTCCCGTACACGCACGACAGTACCGGCTTTGAAGATCGCGATCACGCCGTCTCGCCCCAGCAGCCAGGCGAGCGCGACCTGTTCCGGCTTAACGCCAATCTCGCCCGCCAGCGCGCGCAGCCCTTCATCCGTGACGATCGACCTGCCTGTACGCCATTACGGTAATGCCCCGCGCCGCTAGGCTTGGTAGCAGATCGTGCTTGGGGTCGCGGCGGGTTACTTGGAGGAGAATTTAGTCAGTTCCGCACGCAGTTCTACCGGCGGCGACAAGTCCTTCCGTGTCGGCAATATAGAGATTGCCGAAGCTCCAGCACAGAAACTTGCCGGTATCCACCAGCCTCCACCGTCTCGCCGAGCGGCACTTCGCCGCGCTAGTGCAGGAGATACAGATCAAGCCGGTCGGTGCCGAGCCGTTCTAGGCTCGCTTCGCACGCACGAGGCAGTCGACTGCGGCACCCGCTCGTCCAAACGCACGCAACCGCGCGTCAGCGGGGCGCTGGATTGTTGAGGATGGAGTCAAGAACGATCAGCGTTTCGGGCGAGACCCCGTTCGGCAGCGTTCCGGCGGGCACGGCGGTGGCAGTCGCGGCGGCGGCGCTATTCTCGTCGCGCTCGCTGATGGCGCGGATCGTCTGCCCCGCGGCCGACGTTGGATCGGCGCGTTCGACGTCGCCCGGGAGAAGTCCGTCGCCAAGGCGGGTCGGCCCGCTGGCGGCGCGTAGCTTCTGATCGATCAACAGTTTCTGTTCCGGCGACCAGCCGGGGGGCGTTGGCCGGCCGAAATTTGGCGATCGTGCTTCGATCGGATCGGCGCAGGCCGGGACGTCGTCGCTCTCCTGGGCAGGGTCGCAGCGATCGCTGCCGTCGACGCGCGCCGTCGCTGTTCGGCGACTCTCCGCCCGGCTGGACAGCGGCGTGGATGACTCGGCGGTGCGGCCACGGGTCAGTTGGCTCGACACCGAGACGGTCCGACGCTCGGCGGATATCTGCATTGGCGCGGTGTCATCACGTCTGTGCGAGGATGACTTAATCTGGTCGGAACTCACGTCTCGGGACGCAGCCGGCGGCCACAGAATGTCGGGCCTGTCTTGCCGATCGTCTTCTTGCGACAGCAGGATCATCGCGGCTGCTGCGACCAATGTTGTGCTCATGCCCACCTCGCGCTGTCGGGCTTGGCTACAGGGAATGTCATCCGCCGATGCTGCCGCAAACTCGTAACGGTCATCGCGTCTGAACGATTTGGAGCGGAGTTCCGCCGCTTTGCATGACGCTCATAGCAAGATTGCTGCCGTTCTGCGTCCAGTCGAGCCGTGCGCCACCGCCCGTCTGCGCGACGTCCATCGCATTGCCGTCGCCGTTCTGTGCTAAGGTCGCCTGGTTGTCGGCGCCGGTTTGCGACAGCGCGATGCGATTGTCGTTCCCTTGCTGCGTCAATGCCGCCTGGTGCACGGTGCCCTGCTGGTCGACGATGGCGGCGTTGCGATTACCCGATTGCTCGATGACAAGCGAAGCCAAACTGGCCCGCTGCCCCGCCTCGCCGCTATTGTCGTCGCCGCTCTGGCGGATCGTTGCGGTGACGTCTCTTCCTTCCAGCTGCTCGATCCGTGCGGCATTACGATCCCCCGATTGCGAGATGCTTGCCGTGCCGTTCGACGCCACCTGAACGATGCGCGCCTGATTGGCGTCGCCGATCTGGGCGACGTAGGCGGTGCGGTCGGCAGCGGACGCGAGCGTGTGCGACAGGCCCGCCAACGACAAAAGAACGATCACGCTTCGCATCACAAGGCTCCTGGCCAGCCGGCTTGAAAAAGCCCGGCCCCGGCAACGGAGGTGACATCGCCGGGGCGCGGGAAGCGGCGGAGAATAGTTCTCCGCCGCGACACGATCACTGGGTGACGAAGGCCGAACCGTTCGTGCCCGACTGCGTAATGGTCGAGAAGTTACCGTTGGTCTGCTGCGTGACTGACGCATAGTTGGATGCGCCCGACTGCGACAGCGAAGACCAGTTGTCTGACCCGCCCTGATTGACAAAGGCTGTCTGCAGGTTGCCCATCTGATCAACGTAGGATTCGTTGCTCGACGACGCCTGCGTGACGTTGGCCACCGAGTTCGATCCCGATTGAGAAACCTGCGACCAGTTATCCGATCCGGTCTGACCGACGATCGCGGTATTGTTGACGCCTGCGGTCTGGTAGACGGCTGACGAGAGCAGCACGCCGTTCTGGGTCACACGCGCGACCGAACCGGTCAGTTGGGTCTGGGAAGCATCCGACGACTGCGTGATCTGACTGTCGTTCTGATCGCCCGTCTGATCCACGGTTGCCGTCGAATAGGCGACCTGCGTGATATTGGACTGGTTCGAACGATCGCCGTTGCTGGTGCCCAGCGTTTGGGTCTGCTGGACCGAGGCGTAGGCGCCCTGTCCGGTCTGGGTCGCGTAAGAACGGTTGTCCGAGCCGATCTGGTCAACGTCGACGGTGCTAAGCGCGCTGCCGGTCGCCTTGCTTTGATTGATCGAGGAGTAGTTGAAATCGCCGCCGCTCTGGTCGACAAAAGCCGAGCTGCCGTCGCCGTTGGCTTGGATGACGAATGAGTCGCTGTTGCCGTCCTGGGTGATGATCGCCGAGTTGCCGAAATTCTGCCCGGAGCCAATACCGTTGCCCTGCTGGACATACGAATAGCCGCTGTCACCGCTCTGGCGCGTATCGGCGGAGTTGCCGCTGCCGTTCTGGACGATGTCGGACTGCGCGCCAGTGGTGCCGACCGCCTGCGACGCCATCGCGATGTTACCTGCAGCCGACTGCGCGATGTAGCCGACCTGCGTGATGTTAACGGTGCCGTTGCCCTGCTGCGTCACCATCGCCAAGTTCTGGCGGTCGGTGCCATTCGGATTGCCATTGCCATCACGCAGGGCATCGGTGGAATCGGGCTGGTTCTGCGAGACGTTGGAGATCGAGCCGTTGCTGTCCTGCGTTTGCTCGATGCGCGCGCTGTTGTTGTTGGTCTGGCTAAGGTTAGAAACGCCGTTCTGACCGCGCTGAATGACGTTGCCAAAATTGCTCTGCGCTACGTTTTCCGTGAGGTACTGACCATTAGTGCTCTGCGAATTGCCCGCACGCGCGAAACCCGCCTGGGTCGAGCTCGAGGAGTTGTTATTGCCCTCCTGGAGGATGTTAAAGGCGTTGTCCGCGCCGGTCTGCGTCACGTTAACCGTGGCGTTGGTTGCGGCCTCCTGATGGATTACGGCGCCCTGCGTGGCGCCACTCTGCGTGACCGTGCTACGGTTCTGGGCCGAGGTCGAGACGCTCGTCAGCGCCAAGGCGGCCATCGATGCCGATGCGAGAATAATACGCTTCATGGTTGTCAATCCTTCCGATGGACGAGATAACCATGCGGTCCGCGACAGACGGGCCACATGAGATGATGTTGACCACTTCCTCGGCGCATCGGAGCTGCTACTCCGGTGCGCCGTTCTTCTTCTCGGTTCGTCGGGCCGTCTGCTATCAGCCCGTCTCTCCCCCTGGATCGACCCAATCGTTGGCTAAGTGCCAGGCCACCCGCCGATCTCGTTGTTCACCCCGCTGGCGAGGCAACCTCCGTGTTTTGTAGCGGCGCGATGCCCAAGTTCCGGCTTGCCGCATTGGGCACCGGCGGGACCTGGCGCGGCTTGATCTTTTCCTCGGGCGCGGCGGCGGCCCGCTTCATGGCCGACTGGACCTGCGCCGCGGAAAAGGTGCCAGCCCGTTCCTGGCGATACCGCCAGAGAAGTGGCCAGCCCGCTTTCTGGTTTGCAAAGTCCCAGAGTTTTAGATCGACGCCCTCCATGACGAGAGCATAGACGGCTTTTTCCACGGCCTGTTGAAGAGCAAGCTGATCCGGCTCGTTGGTGGTGATGCCCAATTCAGCCTCAAGCAGTTCCTTGAAAGCCACGAACTTGAACGCCGACGCGCCGATCGACTTAGATGCGATCGTCTTCGATGCCGTCACGCTGGTTAGCACCTCGCCGGTGCGGACGGATACGGCGCGCAAGTAGACCGTCACCGTATCCTGACGGTATTCGGTACGTGCACCGATTCCTAGGAAGCCCGCTCCGGCCCCGCCCGTCACCGTGTTAGTGTCATAGCTGATGATACCGCCCTCCAGCAGCACGCCCGCGAAAAGGAGCGCGGGCAGAGCCTGAGAATTCACGCGCGTTTCGCCGAGGTAACGCTCGCGCATCTCCCGGATGATCTGGCGTTCGTTGAGAAGATTGCGCAAGGATTCGCGCTCGACGATAGTGAACCATTGCCGATTACCCGCGTCCTGCAGAGCCTTGACCAGGATCGATCCCCCGCCCTGGGTGACGGCGCGCGACAGCGTCTGCCCCTGCTCGCTCGGCTTGAATTGGCCGGTCTGGTCGGTGAAGGCATAAACCGCGATCGCCACGGGCCGCACCGGCGCGGGGATCGCTTCCAATTGCAATTGGGTCTGCGTCCGCTGCGGATAGACCGCTAGGCTGCTGGTCTCGGGCAACGTCGCGCGGCCGCTGTCGCCGACGGTGGCGCAACCTGCCAGGAGAAGCGCGGGGACGGCCAAGGACAACGAACGCATGATGTTAATCGACATCGATGAACGTCGGGATGACAATAGTTGTCACCTCGCCGGTGCCGTCATCGGTGATCGTCAACGTCACGCTGTCGAGCGAACGATTGAAGTTGATTGTCTGCCCGCCGAAGCTGATCGTCCCCTGTTCCTGCGGATTCTCACCAAAGATCGCGTCAACGATCTGCGACGAAAGTGCCGAAAGAAGACGGGATTGGAGCTGACGAGCGAAGATTTCGGCCTGCGAATTCGACGACGTGGTCGCGCGCGGATCGCGGAAATCGTTTTGAGCGTTCGCCAGACCCAGAAGGTGACCCGAATTGAACGGGTTTCCACCAAAGCTCGGATTGATCGGCTGGTACGTCAAGTCCTGCGCTTCCGTCGAAGCAGGCATCAGTGCCGCGCCCATGCTTATTGCTGAAGCTGAACCGATTGCAATCGACGCATTAACACGGCGAGCAAAGCTCCGCCCACGGCTGTTTCTCACAGCTTCCTCCCCCACGCAAACGCCTGCGCCCCAGCAGACTCGCTTGCCTTAACACTTTATTCACGGCTCAGCGTCGCATCGACAAGAGCCATTTTTTTACAGTTTTTTGAAAGCATGGCACACCGCTGTATCGTTTTGATACCGTCACGAAACCGTACTGAAAACATCTTTAACAAATTCTCAGTCGTTGATGTCAGCGTAGGCGCAATGCGGAATTCAATCATGAATTAGATCCCAGGCATGATTGTTCGGAAGACGTCTGCAACCTCGGCAAGCGCTGCCAGCTCGTCTTCGTGGCGAGCTGGCGTGACACGACCAGCGCCAGGCATTCCCGGGTGGCCTCGTTGATGATGGTCAGAATGCGGAACTTGCGCCCGTCGTGGGTGCGTTCCTCGACGAAGTCGTAGGCCCAGACATGACCCGGATACTCCGGCCGAAATCGGACACAGGAGCCGTCATTGAGCCACAACCCGCCGCGCTTGGGCTGGCGCTGCGGCACCTTCAGCCCCTTACGTCGCCCGATCCGCTCGACGCGCTTGTGGTTCACCGACCAGCCGGCGGTGTGCAGCAGCGCGGTCACCCGGCGACAGCCGTAGCGCCCATACTGCCTGGCCCGGGCAATGATATCTTCGGTCAGCGCCTCTTCGTCATCCGCCCCGCACGGCACATTCCGCTGCGTCGACCGGTGCTGACCGAGTACGCGGCACACCCGCCGCTCGGACACGTCCAGTACCTCTCGGACCTGGTCGACGCAGCGCCGGCGCCGTGCGGTGCTCAGAAGTTTTCCTTTGCCGCCTCCTGCAGGATGAGCTTGTCGAGCGTCGGGTCCGAGATCGCGTGTCGCAGCCGAGCGTTCTCCTTCTCTAGGTCCTTCATTCGCCGCGCCTGATCCGTTTTCAGGCCACCATATTCCTTGCGCCAACGATAGTAGGTCTGCTCGCTGACCGCGATCCGCCGGCACGCATCGGCGGTGGAGCCGCTGCGACCTAGCATGATCTCCACCTCACGCAGCTCGCCGATCATCTCCTCGGGCTTGCGCTTCTTCGCGGGCGTACGTCGTCCCATCGTTGGCCCACACTATCATAGTCGATGGACCACTCAGAAGGGGGCAGCTCACCATTACGCGGCACATTGCACAGAGGCTGCTTTGGACTATCCCGCCGCTCACAAAAATTCTTTCGTGCCGCATCCAGCCACCTTCCACGGCACTGAGCTCTGGCGATCCTCTTCCGAGTGCGCTCCACGACTCCTTTTCAGATCGCGCTGGGTTTCAGCGAACGGCCGGTATTGGGGCGCATAGCTGTCTACTGACCGACCCTGAACGAAGGACCGCTTACCGCCTCCACTTTCCCCAAAGCGGTCAGGCGGCTCTCCCCCCATCAACGGTGGGCCGCTATCGGTTATAGTTTTGGCAGGCAGGCGGGCTGAAACTCCCCGTCGAAAGAGGCTTAGGCACGCTCGGGCCGTTCCCCTCCTCACCGGCGACGGTCTTCACCCCAGCGTATTCGATCAGCCAGCAAGGCGTGCGCGTCTTGCTGTGGTCAACGTCGACTTCTGATATCGCCTTTTACCTGACGAGCCGTCGACACTCACCCCGTCGAAAGGTAGCTTTCCAGCATGACGATGCGCATCCTCATGGCTGGCGGGACTGGGCTTGTCGGTCATCTGCTGACCAACAGCTTGTTGAAGCAAAGCGACGTCGAGCTCGAGAGCTTGGTGCGGGCACCATCGTTGCCTGGCGAGCGCAAGATCGATTTCGAGTTGTTGGCCGGTGATCCTGAGGCGCTTAGGACCGGACATGCAAATGTCGCCATTTCATGCCTGGGCACGACCTTGCGATCGGCAGGGTCACCAGAGCGGTTTCGGCGCGTTGATCACGACTATATCGTCGCGTTCGCACAGATAGCGCGTTGTGCCGGCGCAGATCGCTTCATCTTGATCAGCTCGGTGGGTGCGGGTGGGAGAGGCCTCTACCTTTCCGTGAAGGGTGAAACCGAAGCATCCGTAGGGGCCTTGACTTTGGCCGCCTAGATCTCGTCCGACCAAGCTTGGTCTTGGGCCAGCGAGCCGGTCGACGTCCGGCGGAGGCAGTGGCGCAGCGGTTTGCACCGGCCATCAACCCCTTTCTTATCGGCCCTTTGGCGCGCTATGCGGCGCTGGATGCCGACATGATCGCGGCGGCGATGGTGGCACACGTGCGCCGCACCTCGCCCGGCATCTACGTGCATCATGTGCCAGCGATACGAGCTCTGTCGCGCAGTTGAAGCCGCTACGCCGGGGCAACGCCTTCTGCGCTCACGAAATCGGTGCCGACCAAGGTGCCGCGCAGACGCACGCGTTTTTCTACGAGGTCAACCGGCGTCCGCTGCAATTCAAGCGCATACCTCCCGCCGCAATCGTGCCTAAGGAAGAAGCCGCGGCCATCCCTGATTAGCGTGCCAATCTCATCGATGGGTGCACCAATCTGCGTCATTCGTCACTGCTTCCTTTCAATCGACCAAGCCGGCTTCCCGATCGAGGTGGGGTAGTCTTCCGCCCGTTGGGTCGGCGTTCAACGTGCAACTCGGCCACGCGCCTGCAAGATCGCCTTAAGACAAGCGCGGATAAAACAAGCGCAGCGGTCCGTCGCCGACAAGACCGAGCTCAGCGCATCACAAGCCTCCTCGATGGCCGTTAATGCGTAGCGTAATTCGGATCAGCTCAAACTTCCTCGAGGCGACGATGAAATGGCCGACATCTGATCTGCCCAATTTGCCGCCACGGTGTCGGTGAGCTTCAACGACGCAACATCGACGTGGGCCGGCTGCTTGCCGGCAAGGATTGCCTTAGTGAGCGCGGGCGAGAGGAACGCGAGCCGCAAGATGCGGGTCATGTAGGACGCAGTGACCTTCTCCCGCTCGGCGAGGCGCGTGACGTCGAGCTCGCCTTTACGAAGCTCGATCCACCAGCGTCGCGCGGTGGCGATCTGCTTGATCAGCGAGGCCTGCGGTGTGCCATCAATGCTGCAGCCGTCCGCCTGCACCAGCTTCACCATCATGCCTGATCGGGTCAGCCGTGCGCTGGACCGCAGCGAGATCGTGTCCGGCGCGTCGCAGTGTCGCTCGACATCGAGGTAGGTGGCCAAGTCGGACGTTCGGCAGTGTATCTCGACACCCTGCTCTCCGATCGTCACGCGATCAACGAGCGCCGCGATGGCCTCGCGAAAGCTACCGCGAAGCTCGTTGGCAAGATCATCGCATCGGCTGTGGAGCTGCTGTAGCTTCGCGGGCGGCACGTCGAGCCACGCGGTTGCGATGAGCTCGATCGGATCGTCGACCAGCTCGGCCAGGCGCGCGGCAACCAGCTTCTCGATCTCGCGCGCAGGCACACGCAAGCCGGTGGCGCTGGTCTTCTGGTGGAGGCCGCGGCTGACATAATAGCGGTAGCGCGTCACCCCGCCGGTGGTGGGCGACCGCTTGGTGGCATGAGTGGCGATCAGCGGCTCGCCCGCAGCATCGACGATCTTGCCGGCAAGCAGGCTGGGCCTGGTGCTGCGGCTGCCGCGACGCTGCCCCTGGATGTTCTCGGCGAGCTTTGCCTGCACGCGGGCGAACATGTCCGTGTCGATGATGGCAGGATGGGTGCCGGGGTAGAACTTGTCGCCATGCGCGATCTTGCCATCGTAGGTGACGCGCCTCAGCATCAGGTGGAGCAGCCCGCGCGAGAACCAGCCACTCCCGATCGGCTTGCCACTCGCGGTGGTGCGCGGAGGCACCTTGATCCCCTGCTCCCTCAGCTCGGCTTCGAGCTGCCGCACCGTGCCGAGTGCAAGGTAGCGCTGGAAGATGTGTCGCACGAACTGGGCATGCTCCGCGACGATCGCGAGGCTGCGACCATCGGGCTTGTAGCCCAGCGGCGGAACGCCGCCCATCCACATGCCCCTCGCCTTCGATGCCGCGATCTTGTCG
>SXGT01228754.1_pt1 | contig 11355 bp, 8 predicted proteins | sample 3176221 | NCBI WGS metagenome assembly SXGT01 (sample SAMN11356862, study PRJNA531348) | freshwater metagenome | isolation source: freshwater sample F1-120 | place: China: Fuxian Lake, Yuxi | collected 2017-12-25
CGCTGCGAGCGGCGGCGTCGGCGGAAGCAGCGCACGTGCGGGTGGCGGCGCGTCGGTCGACGCCAGCGCGCCACGCCTCGACGGCCGCGCGGGCGCCGCGGCGTCGGGCGATATCGAGGGTGCTGCGGGCGGTGTCCCGTCGACGCCGTCGGCGCCGAGCACGCCGGATCCGAACGCCGAGGTGGCGCGCGCACAATCGCGGGCCGAGGGTGCGTCAGGCCTCCGCGACGCGCAGTCGATGCAAGGCAACGCCGAGTCGCGCGCGTCGTCAGCGACCTCGAACGCCGAGGGCCGCGTCTCCAGCGCCACCGATGTCGAGGGCCAGGTGCGGGGCCAGACCGCCGGCGTCGAGGGCAGCGTCAGCGGGGCCGAGGGCGACCTGCGCAGCAAGCAGCGCGAGGTCCAGCAGTTCGACTCGGCCGGTGACGTCTACGATCCGCGCGCCACGGTGGATGCAAAGGTCACCGAGGTCGAGGCCGCGCCCGAGACCGTGCAGGCGGCCGCCACCGACGAGGCCATCGAGCGGACCCGCGGCGCCCGGAATGCCGAGGGCGCCGGTCGTCGGGCCTCGCAGGAGGGCGTCGACCGCGCTGGCGACGATGACCTGTACGACGCCCGTGCCACGGTCGACGTGAGCGAGAGCGGCGTCAGCGGCAGTGCGGACGGCAAGGTCAAGAAGCCCTGAGGCTGGGCCTCGGACCGCGGGCCTTGGGCCTCGGTCAGATCAGAACGTGCGGCCTCTGCGGCACGGTCCGATCAGTGCCTGATCCAGGCGTGTCTGCAGTCAATCCGGACCGGTCACCAGTGGGCGGTGAAGCGCCCGTCCTCGGGTGTGGATGGATCCGCCGACAGCCGTGTTTTTCCGCCGGATTCCACGTGGCGAATCGGGCCTCATCGCGTTGACCAAGGCGAGGGGGCATCCGTAGGATTGGGCCGCGTTCGGATCGCTCCGGCGCGAAAGGATCAAGCGGTGGACGAGGAAGCGCTGATCGTGTGGCAGGACGTGCTCGATATGATCATGGCCGGCCGCCCCGGCGATCTGTCTTGCCCGCACTGCAACACGCGCCCGATGGTCGTCGAAGAACGACCGGACGGCTCGACGCGCATCTCGTGCTCGAAGTGCGCCAAGTTCATCCAGGGTCGGTTCCAGCCCTGACGTGATCTGGTCACTTCGGCAGTTTCTCGTCTCCGACTGATCAACGATACATCTCCGGCACGTCCGGCAACGCGTTCGGGGGAGCGCACCGGTGAATCACTTCGCGACACTCATCCCGATGGGGAGGACTCTCTGATGGCCGACCGCCCGTTTCTCGGCAAGGGCTGGCGTTTCCCGGTGGCGATCAACCTCACCGGGGGACTGTCGTCGTCGCAGCTCGAGGAAAGCGTGCGCGAGTCGATCTTCATCGTCCTCGGCACCGCCCCCGGCGAGCGGGTCCAGCGCCCGACCTTCGGCTGCCGGATTCACGACCTGATGTTCGACCCCAACAACGGCATCACCTCGGGCCGCGCCGAGTACTACTGCGAGGAAGCGCTCTACAAGTTCGAGCCGCGCATCACCGAGATCACGGTGAAGGCCGAGCCCAACAGCAACGAGCCCAACCGCCTCGACATCCGCATCACGTACCAGATCATCGGCGAGACCAACAAGAAGAACCTGGTCTATCCCTTCTACCTGCGTAGCCCCGACGAGGCGGCCACATGATCCCATCTCCGAAGCTCGACGACCGCAGTTACCAGGACATCGTGGACGAGGCGGTCAGCCTCATCCCGCGCTACGCGCCGGAGTGGACCAACCACAACCCGTCGGACCCCGGCATCACGCTCCTCGAGCTGGCCGCGTGGATGAGCGACCTCCTGATCTTCCGGCTCAACCAGGTCCCCGAGAAGAACTACGTCGCGTTCCTCAATCTCCTGGGCATCAAGCTGCACGCGCCCCGCGCGGCCAAGGCCCTGCTCCAGTTCAAGCTTGTCGAGGGCACCGCCAAGCAGAAGGTGCCCAGGGGCACCCAGGTGTCGACGCCGCAGGCCGGTGACGACTCGACCGTGACCTTCGAGACCGGGCGCGACCTGGTTGTGACCAACGTCGCCCTCGACCGCGCTTTCAGCTACTTCGACGACAGCTACTCCGACAACTCGCGTTACATCAACAACCCCGCCGAGGGTGCGTTCGAGGTCTTCGGCGGCGCCCAGCGCGTCGAGCGTTTCCTCTACCTCTGCGACGCTCGCTTCGCCGGCGTCGGCGACTCGTCGGTCCTGCGCGTGTTCCTGGGTTGCCCCGAGCGCGGCACCCGCGACCTCGCCCGCATGCTCGAGTGGGAGTACTGGAACGGCGAGCGCTGGAAGGACATGATCCAGGCCCCGATCGAGGTCGATCGCGGCGAGGTCGCGTTCTTCGGACCGCTGACCTTCCTCCCCACCACGGTCCACGACATCGAGGGACTGTGGCTGCGCGGCCGCCTGTCCGAGGTCCCGAGCGATCCGTCGGAGACCGAGATCGACACGGTACGGACCCGCGTCGAGATCGCCGGCGAAGGCCTCACCCCCGAGAAGGCGTTCGCCAACCTCGACAACGGTGCCTTCATCCCGCTCGACCTGGGCAAGAACACGTACCCGTTCGGCAAGGAGCCCAAGGCCGACTGCGTGCTCTACCTGGCCTGCGACGAGCTCATGCAGACACCCGAGGCCTACATCTCGATCGATCTGCAGCTCGCCGATCAGGCCGTGTTCCCGCGCCCCAACCCCAGCGACCAGCTGATCATGGCGTGGGAGTACTTCGACGGGAAGCGCTGGCGCTTCCTCGGTCGCTCGAGCCCGCGTGGCGGCCTGCCCGGCGCCGGCGACGAGCTCGGCTTCCACGACGACACCCGAGCTGTGACCCAGTCGGGGCTGGTCAACTTCCGTCGCCCCAAGGACATGGAGCCGGTCGACGTCAACGGCGATGTCAAGAAATGGATCCGCGTCCGCATCGAGAAGGGTGACTTCGGCGCCGCGCCCGAGTACGCGCTCGACGGCGACAAGTGGGTCACCAAGGACGAGCGGCCGCTGCGTCCGCCCGCGCTCAAGTCCATCAGCCTCAAGTACCGCGAGGACTACCGCGACGTCCGCCACGCGCTGACCTTCAACGACTTCACGTACACGGACATCACCGAGGTCGCCAAGACCGAGTACACGATGTTCCAGCCGTTCTCGGCGCGCAGCGACGAGTCGCCGTCCCTGTACCTCGGCTTCGCCGACAAGCTGCCCAACGACAACGTCGGCGTCTACTTCCAGATGGACGAGGAGCTGGGCCTGGGCTCGCTCCCCGGCGACGACGCCGAGGTGCTCACCCCCGAGCTCGCCAAGTACGAGGGTCTCAAGCGGGCCTCGTGGGAGAACGAGCAGCGGGTGGTGTGGGAGTACTGGCGCGGCAAGCAGTGGGAGCCGCTGCCGGTGCAGGACGAGACCGTCGGCTTCACTGGCTCGGGTTTCGTCAGCTTCGTCGCCCCCGACGACGCGCAGAAGAGCCTCAAGTTCACCGAGGAGCGGTTCTGGATCCGCGCCCGGCTCGAGATGGGCGGGTACGTCAAGTTCCCGCGCATCCGCCGCGTCCTCACCAACGTGATCGAGGGCTACCACCAGGCCACCGTCACCGACGAGATCCTGGGCAGCTCCGACGCCAGCCCGCTGCAGAGCTACAAGCTCCTGCACGGCCCCGTGCTCGAGGGCGAGATCCTCGAGATCCGAGAGAAGCAGCGGCCCAAGGACAACGACATCGCCGACCTGGGCGCCGACGCGGTCAGGATGATCGACGCCGAGGGCAAGGAGTCCCAGGAGTGCTGGGTGCGCTGGAAGCGGGTCGACAGCTTCTTCGAGTCGGGACCGGCCAGCCGCCACTACACGCTCGACTTCCTCACCGGCCAGCTCGCCTTCGGCGACGGCCGCCGCGGCATGTATCCGCCCGAGGGCCGCAACAACATCGTGCTGCGCAGCTACCGCATCGGCGGCGGCGGCTCCGGCAACGTCAATCCCAACACCGTCACCTCGCTGGTGCGCGCGCTGTCGTACATCGACAGCGTCACGAACCCACTGGCCGCGGCCGGCGGCGCCGATCGCGAGAGCGTCGACGAGGCCAAGTCGCGCGCGCCCTACACCATCAAGAGCCGCGATCGTGCGGTCACCGCCGAGGACTTCGAGATGCTGGCCCTGCGGGCTTCGACGTCCTTGGCCCGCGCCAAGTGCGTGCCCGACCGCTCCAACCGCGGCGAGGTGACGCTGGTCGTCATTCCCAAGGCCGAGACCCGCAGCGACCGCGTCGACGACTTGTCGAAGCGGCTCATGCCGTCGAACGAGATCATGCGCTTCGTCAAGCGCTACCTCGACGACCGCCGCCTGGTCGGCACCATCGTCAACGTGGTCAAGCCTCGGTACAAGGACCTCTCGCTCAAGATCACGCTGCTGCGCCGCTCGATCGGCTCCTCCGATCGCCTGCGCCGCGAGATCGAGCACAAGCTGCGCCGCTTCCTCCATCCGCTGGTCGGCGGCAAGGACGGGCGAGGCTGGGAGTTCGGGCGTCCCGTGCTCAAGAGCGACCTCGTCCACCACATCGAGGAGATCCCCGGCGTCGAGGGCGTCGACAGCCTCGAGATGCGTGACGAGCTGCGCGACGTCGGCGTCGAGCACGTGCGCGTCGACGACGACGAGCTGCCCTTCCTCATCAACATCCACATCGCGGAAAAGGTCCGCGACGACATCCGTTGACCATGGTGGCCGAGCTCGTCAACAGGAAGGTCGTCCGCGTCCCCGAGACCGTCGGGCAGCCGCTGGGCAAGGCCCGCATCCTCATGGAGGATGCCGGGCTGGCCAGGCTGGTCGTGCTGTACCGCGAGGGCTACGAGGACCCCGACACCGTCGTCGATCAGCGGCCGGCCCGCGGCCAGATGGTCTACGAGAACACCGAGGTCACGATCTGGGTGGCGCGGCGCGGCTACCTGCAGCACCTGCCGGCGCTGTACCGCCGCTCCGACGCCGTCGGCCACAACGTGGTCCGCGACATCTGCTTCCTGTTCGAGCACATCTTTGGCTCGATCGAGAAGAAGATCGACGAGAACCACAAGTACTACGACCCCCACACCACGCCGCCCGAGTTCCTGACCTGGCTGGCGTCGTGGACCGCCTTCACCGTCGATCTCGACTGGCCCGAGGCCCGCAAGCGCGCGCTCATCAAGCGCGCCGTTGACCTCTACCGGATCCGCGGCACCAAGCGGGCCCTGGCGCTGTTCCTCAAGCTGTTCACCGGCTACGAGCCGGACATCGAGGAGAACGTCTGGCCGTTCAAGGGCTTCCGGGTCGAGACCGAGGCCCGCATCGGTATCGACTCGGTGATCCTGCCGCCGGTCAACCTGGCCCACTGTTACATCATCACCATCCCGGTGAAGTTCGACGAAGTCACGCCCGAGCTGGTCTTCCGCATCCACCAGATCGTCCAGCTCGAGAAACCCAACCACACCCACTACTACCTGCGGTTCCTCGAGGAACAAGGCGACACCGAGCTCCGCGAGTTCTTCGCGATCGGCATGCGCTCCGGCATCGGCATCGGCGCCGAGGTTGTCGGCACGACGGGAGAGGAATAGACCTACATGAGCGAACCAAACGGCTTCAAGCGCATCAACTTCTTCAAGGGGTTCCTCACCACCGAGAAGGACTGGAACGACGCCGAGAAGTACCACATCGACAAGCGGATGCTGCACAACCGGATGTTCCACTCCCCCGGAGTGGCGTTCGGTTACGGCGGTGACCTCCGCGTCGGCGCTCGCGCTCGCGGCGATCTCTCGGTCGAGATCCAGCCCGGCTGCGCCATCGACGGCTCCGGTCACGAGATGGTCGTCTTCGACGCCCAGATCAAGAACATCAACCCCGAGGAGTTCCGGCTCCCGCAGACGGTCTACATCGTCCTTCGCTTCTACGAGGAGATGAGCGACTTCATCGCCTACAAGGAGAACCTCGAGTACAAGGGCCACCGCCGCGTGCTCGAGACCTTCAAGGTCGAGGTCTCGCAGACCGATCCCGACATCAGCCGCGAGGTCGAGCTCGGCCGCATCTACCTGGAGAAGGGCGCCAACCGCATCCGCGACGCCCGCGACCCGGCCGACCCGCGTGCCAACGAGATCGATCTACGCTTCGTCCCGCGCGCCGGCCGGGCCGGCTCGTTCATGGCGCCGGCCCAGCGCCTGCGCCTGCAGAACGTGCTGTGGCAGATCCGCCGCTCGTCGCTCGAGTACGCCCGCCGCGGCGTGAACAGCTCGAACAACGTGGTCCAGTGCTGCAATACCGCGCTCATGCTCGACGCCTCGAACATGGTCGACATGCGCAACATCTTCGACATCTTCTACCTGCTCATCGAGAGCGAGGGCGAGATGGCGCTCGATGTCGACGCCCACCACCCGCAGATCGCGCAGAAGAAGGAGTTCTCCGAGTTCCGCCGCCACGTCGAGATCCTCCGCGGCCTGATCGCCGAGGGGAAGTTCACGATGGAGGCGTTCAACAACATGCTCTCGTTCCAGACCAAGCTGAACGAGATCGCGACCGCGGCGGTCGCCGGCGAGAAGCTGCTCGTCGACGTCAAGGAGACGCCCAAGGAAGAGGCGCCCAAGGCCGCCGACATCAAGGACTGGGAGGGCGTCAAGGTCATGCCCAATCCCAAGGACTCGATGGACCTCGACGGCCTCACCTGGCTGCTGGTCGACGAGATCAAGATCCTCGACACCGACTCCGAGGCCAAGCACGCCTTCAACGTCAAGGAAGCGCGCGACAGCTACCGCTCGCGTCAGAAGCTCAAGTATCCCGACGGCACCGTGCTCGAGGGGGTCGGCCGCGCCCACGTCGGCGGCTTCGCCGAGTTCAAGATCTTGAACATCACGCCCGGCCGCCCGGTCGTGATCCTGCGCCGCATGGACTACGTCTACGGCGACTACGAGCTGGAGATGCAGGTCAACGGCAAGTCGATCGGGGTGGTCGCGTGCTCCGGTACCGACCGCGTCCACCGCTGGCGCAACTGGCCGGCGATGATCCCGGCCGACGCGGTGACCGACTCCACCTTGAACATCAAGCAAATGGCGCTCACCGCCGGTCGCGACGTAAACATGTTCCACATCTGGGTTTACCAGCCCAAGTGATCGCCACCGCCACCGCCCCGCGGTGAGTGTTAGAATCCCGGACGCCCCATGTTCTTCAAGGCAATCGAACCCATCTTCAAGCCCTTCCGGGCTCTCAAGAACAAATGGGTCGGAGCGCAGAGCAAGGTCGGGCAAATGAAGTTCGACGCCAAGCGGGTCCAGAATCTGGGCCAGCAGGGCGCCGGGTTTGCCAAGCAAGGGCAGGCGTTCGCCGGTCAAGGCCAGGCGGCCGCACAAGGAGCGCAAGGAGCCATGCAGCAAATGCCAGGAATGCCGGGGGCACCTCCGGGTGCGCCGGGCGCGCCGGGAGCCCCGGGACCCATCAACCCGAATCCCCCGCTGGTGACGCGCGGCTTCTGGCCGTTCGCCAAGAAGTTCTGCTCGCAGTGCGAAGCGCAGATGGACAAGCTGTGGTTCCAGTGCCCGCACTGCGCGCAAGCCGGCGCGGCCCAGGCCGCCGCCGCCGCCGCTGCCGCTGCCAAGCCGGCGCCCAAGACCATGGCGTTCATGCTCAACGCCGGCGGTGGGGCAGGTCCCTCCGCGCAGGGCGGCCAGCAGGTCATCGGCTGGCTGGTGCCGCTGCAGGGGCCGCAGCGCGGTGAGTTGTTCACCCTCGGCTCGGCGACGCTCATCGGCACCGATCCGGCGACCTGCAACCTGGTGCTGCAGGACAAGTTCATGTCGTCGAAGCACGCCGAGATCAAGGTCGAGGCCGGGCTGTGGATGCTCAAGGATCTGGGCTCGACCAACGGCACGTACGTCAACGACAAGCGTGTCGACAAGCAGGAGCTGGTCGACAACGATTTCGTGAAGTTCGGCCAGGCGCTTTGCAGGTTCAAGAGTCTATGAGGACGCGCGCGCTGACCCTGACAGCAGTGGCCGCGCTGGTCGCGGTGGCGGTCCCGCGCCTCGCGTTCGCGCAGATCTCGTCGTGGACGATCGTCGAGACCATGCCGGGCGAGCCGACCGAGAAGGTCAAGAACCCGCCGCCCAACATCAAGATCAAGGTCATCGGCGAGCCGGCTCCCAAGGACGAGGACAAGGCCAAGTTCAAGCTCGAGGACACCGACCAGAAGAAGAAGATGAAGGGGGTCTCGCCCACCACGGTCATCCCCTTCCACAAGTCGAGTGACTCGCTGGCCATCGTCGTTCTGGTCGAGGGCCACCAGTACTACTTCGGCACCGACAAGTACGTCCAGCCGCCGGCGCCGCCGACGCCCGACGATCCGGGCGCGCCGCCACCTACGATCCGCGTCATCGGCACCAAGTTCTCCAAGGGCGTCTACGACGTCATCTGCAACGCGCTCGACGCGCCGGCCGGCAAGGAAGAGGAGACCCCAACCACGATCTCGTCGGCCGGCAACCCCAGTGGCTCGAAGGGTGCGCTGCTGCTGTACTCGGTCGGTGCCGACGTGCGGTATCCGATGGGGCCGCTCAAGGACGTGACCTGCGACAAGCTCGGCGCCCAGGAGCTGCAGAAGGGCAAGACCAGCCGCGAGCTGGCCGAGGGTCTGCGTGAGTCGCTGGCCCAGCTCAAGAAGGCGTCGGCCACCCGCCGCGTGTTGTTCGTGATCGCCGACGGTTTCGACGCCGGCTCGGTCGACGACATCAAGAACATCCGCAAGCAGTTCGATAACGAGAAGATCGACATCTTCGCCTTCCACCTCGAGGCCGCCAGCGAGCTGATGGGGCAGGACGATCCGCAGAAGAACGCCCAGGTCATGAAGGCCCTGGGCCAGGGCGGCGACGGTAGCTACTACAAGATCAAGGACGCCGCCGACCTCGCCACCAAGATCTCGGCGGCGGTGACCACCATCAACAGCCGCTACTACATGATCTTCCCCGGCCAGGTGATGGACGCGAAGACCAAGCTCAAGAGCGGCTTCGACTGGGACGGCAAGGAGCACGAGCTGGCCCTGCTCAAGGAAGACGAGCCGGTCACCGAGAAGAACCAGTCCGTCGTGCTGATGCCGGTGTGGGGACAGTCCAAGGGTGGCTCGCTGTGGTGGCTGTGGATCGCGATCCCGGGCGGCCTGGTCGTGCTCGTCGGCCTGGTCGCGCTGATCACCCGCAAGAAGCCTCAGCCGGCGCCGATGCCGATGCCGATGATGGCCCCTCCGCCCCAGGCAGCAGCGCCGCCACCGCAGATCCAGGCCGCGCCGGCGCAGGCCAACAAGACCATGGCCATCAATATCTCCAGCGGCGACGGCGTGCCGGTGGTGGGATGGTTGGTGCCGATCAACGGCCCCCAGCAGTTCCAGACATTCAAGCTCTTCGCCGGCGTGACCAAGGTGGGCAACGCCCACGGCGCGCACATCATCATCAACGACGGCTTCATGAGCAGCGACCACGCCCAGATCGCGATGTCGCCCAACGGCTTCACGGTGATCGACAGCGGGTCGACCAACGGCACCTTCGTCAACGAGCGGCGGATCCAGCGTCACGAGCTGATCGACAACGACGTCATCAAGTTCGGCAAGACCGACTGCAAGTTCAAGACGATCAACACCTGAGCGTGCAGAGGCCATCGTGTCGACGGCCGCCGTGGTGGGGATCGTGGTCGGGTCGGTGGTCGGGCTTGTCCTCGTGCTCCTGCTGGTCACGTGGCTGGCGCGCCGGGGCCGTCGCGGCCGCGGCCGGGTGTGCGGCAACTGCCGGCAGCCGCAGCTCCCGCAGTGGGACCGTTGCTACTTCTGCGGCTGGACGCCGTCGGCCCGCCTCGAGTTCATCGTCGGGCCGCTGGCCGGGCACGTCGTCGAGCTGCGTGAGGAGGTGACCACGGTGGGCTCGGTCGCGGGCAACACGGTGGTGCTTGCCGATCCGGCGGTATCGCGCAAACACGCCGGTATCCGCCGGGTCGAGGCCGGGTACGAGCTGGCCGACTTCGGGTCGACCAACGGGGTCTACGTCAACGGGCATCGCATGCCCAAGAAGCTCCTGGCCGGCGGTGACGTGATCCGTGTCGGCAACAGCGAGCTGATCTTCCGACGAGAGTAAGATGCAACCCACCATGCCCACCCGTTCGCCCCACCGGATCGCGGTCGCGGTCGCGGGCCTCGTGCTCGCGAGCGCCGGCATCGCCGCCGCCGGGCCCGAGCTACGCTTCGAGACCAAGGCCGGCGAGCCCACCGACAAGGACAAGCACCCGGCGCCGACCATCACCGTGACGGTGATCGGCGGGACCGCGCTGGCGCCCGAGTCGTTCGTGTTGCGCCAGACCGATGGCCGGCTGGCCGGCGTCAAGGCCAGCGCCGTCATCCCCTATGTCCAGGGGTCCGAGCCGGTGGCCATCGCGGTGCTCGTCTACGGCGACGCCAGCTGGCTCAACGGCCGCAAGGAGCTGGTCGCGGGCCTCGAGGGCGCGCTTGCCACCGTCGCCACCGCCGGGCCGCCCGGCTCGCAGGGCATGGTGCTGATGTACCGGGGCGATCTCGAGGTGCGCAAGCCGTTCGGTCCCCTGGCCGAGCTGGCCGGGGTGAAGCTGGCACCCAAGGACCCCGCTGGCCCCAAGGCCGAGCGCGACCTGGCCGGTGCGGTCAAGCGCGCCATCGCCGAGCTCGACAAGGTGCAGGCGCCGCGCAAGGCGCTCTACATCCTCGGTGACGGCATCGATGGCGCCGGCTCGAAGAACCCGTCGGGCGCGATGCGCGAGCTTCAGAAGCAGCTCGCCGAGAAGAACGTCGTCGCTTTCGCGGCGGCGCTGCAGATCGACGAGCCGGCGCTGGGCGCGCCGGTGCCACCGCCGATCAAGGTCGACCCCAAGACCGGCGAAGAGACCAGCGACCCGGTGCTCGAGGAAGCCTACGCGGCGGCCGAGGCCGACTGGCGCAAGGTCAAGGATCAGGCCATCGCCGATCTCAAGATCCTCGTCGGTGGGCAGGCCCAGAAGCTGACCTCGGCTGGCAACCTCGATGGCGCCACCAGCGGGTTCACCTCCTTGCTCGATGATCGCTATTACGTCACCTTCCCCGGATTCGACGCCAAGCTCAAGGCCGGCTTCACCTGGGATGGCCGGGAGCACCCGCTCATGCTCCGCATCGACGGGCAGGACACCACCGCCATGCCGGTGACGCTGACGCCATCGTGGAGCCCGCCTGGGGCCAGCTCGCGGTGGTGGATCTGGTTGCTCATCGGCGGCGGCGCCGTCGCCGTGGTCGGTGGCGTCGTCGCCACCCGCAAGAAGCCGCTGCCGCCGCCGCCGCCG
>SXGT01372547.1_pt1 | contig 11355 bp, 10 predicted proteins | sample 3176221 | NCBI WGS metagenome assembly SXGT01 (sample SAMN11356862, study PRJNA531348) | freshwater metagenome | isolation source: freshwater sample F1-120 | place: China: Fuxian Lake, Yuxi | collected 2017-12-25
GAGTTGCAGGACGAGCTTTGGCCGATGATCTTTCAAAGACGGCATATGAAGGCCGAGAGTTTGGAGCCGCAACAATTGGCTTTGTTATGGCAGGATCAACTTGAAGATGAGTTTGCGCAAGCCACGGTGATAGGTACGGCGGCAGTTGCCTTGAAATTAATCGGAAAAGCCGCGACTCAGCAGGAAGCGCATGATTTGGCGGAGCATTACTGGAGTGCCCGCAACCGGCAGCGCTTATCAGGCAGATACTTGACCGGGCTTGGAGAAGCGGGGAACGGGCGGCAGGTGTTCCCGTTCCAGCAATAAATATTTCAAGCCGATGAACGTAGATAGTCCGTCATGATCAACCCAGACGACTTCAGCTTCGCCTTGTAATTCCAAGTGCCGGAAGGAAAAATGCACTACTGAACCGGTTTCAGGATCGATTAAATCATTGACTCGAGCCATCAAGCCATCGACGGATACGTTTTCGGTATTGAAGGCGTAAACGGAATCACCCAGCAATAATTGTCCCAGAGCCTTCAAGTTCTTGCGGTATGCGCGCCTTTTATACAAAAGGTCATTGGTGTCGTAAGTTAAATTATGAAACTCGACACCAATTTGTAAGCGGCTGTCCACCAACTCGACCCTGGCTACTTTGGCTTCACCAGCCACCTGCATGTCCGGTAAATAAATATCGACGATGGGGGAAACTTGGATACGCTGAAAAATGTCGCGTATCGATAATTGTGCAGAAAGCTCTTCGCTGAACTCGGCCAGTAAGCCGGTCAATGACAGATTGACAACGTGGATGGGGAGTTCTTCGAACCCCAGATAAATGATGGCGTCGGTGCTAAGATTTTTGCGGTAAGCACGTGCTTCGGTGTCTGGAATTGCATTCATAATAATGTTCACTCTTTAAAGATTATTTGAACTTGGAGTTCAGGTGGAATGAAATTTAAGACCATTATGTATGCAAGCTTGTCCACGTTATGCGCTTGCGCCACCATGCCCCCTCACAACAGCCAAAATATCTGTCAGATATTTCGGGAAAAAGATGACTGGTATGAGGCGACTCTAGCCGCCTCACGCCGCTGGGGAGTGCCAATCGCCGTACAAATGTCGATTATTAATCAAGAGTCCAGTTTTATCGACGACGCCGAGCCACCAAGGCCCACATTGTTGGGTTTTATCCCCTGGTTTCGCTCCAGCAGCGCTTATGGTTATCCACAAGCCCAAGATGGCACCTGGGCTGAGTACCAACAACAAACCGGAAATCAGTGGGCGGATCGGGATGATTTTGCCGATAGCTGTGATTTTGTTGCCTGGTATTGCGCCATCAGTCATCAAAAATTGGGCATTGCCAACACGGATGCGCGAAATCTTTATCTTGCCTATCATGAAGGGCATGGCGGATATCGCAGGCAGCACTATAAAAATAAAACATGGCTGCTAAATACCGCGCAAAAAGTAAGTCAACGCGCTTGGTTGTACGATACACAATTGACAGGTTGCCGACAAGAGCTGGAAGACAAAAACTGATACACTAAGCTGGCCTTTATTGACTTAGGAGCTCACCTTGAAAAACCTTCGAAATCGCATCATTGCAACTTTAATCGCTTTTATTACAGGATTTGTTATGTTCTCTATGGCTAACGCCAACACCCCAGCCGAAAATAAAGCCCAAGGCGAAAAATTTTTGGCAGATAACGCTAAAAATGCCGGTGTCACAACGACTGCCAGTGGTCTGCAATACCAAGTATTGACGGAAGGCAGTGGAGCATCACCCAGTGCAACGGATAATGTCACTGTGCACTATAAAGGTACGACCATTGACGGTAAAGAATTCGATAGTTCCTATAGTCGCGGCGCACCAGCGACATTTCCATTGAATAGAGTAATTGCCGGTTGGACAGAAGGTGTGCAATTGATGAAGGAAGGTGCCAAATACCGGTTTTTTATTCCATCCAATCTTGCTTATGGTGAGCGTGGTGCGGGTCGCGACATCGGGCCGAATGCGGCTTTGATTTTTGATGTGGAATTGATTAAAGTTAATTGAGTTGGAAATTAGCTTTTTCAGGTTCTGAAACTAAAAGCCCCGTCAAGCAAGTTGTTTGGCAGGGCTTTTGGTTTAAATTGATATTAATATTTGGAATATTTAAATCATATTTTGCTATTGAGTTTCAATGTCCCGCCAAGCTTCGATACAAAATGCTTTAATTTCCTTGACAAGTCCGTAAGTAAAGCGAATAGAGCCATAGGCCAAGCCAATAAATATCACTAGGGTTAATAAGGTCATACTTCCTCCTGCGAACACGTTGTCAGTGGTTTGTTAACACGCGAATCAAACTGTATTTGTGATGAGTTTGCCACTTTTTAAACAAAACTCAATAGTATTTTGGTGTCATGTAGAACTTACTCAGTAAATGAAATTCTATGAGTTAATTTAAAACAACTAGTTATCGGGTTTTATTAAAGTGATAGGTGTGGAAAATTTTTTGAAAAACTTGGCGGAATGCGTTTGTTTTTCAAATATTATCAGTAATTTGTTTTGCAGGTGTATGTTCGTAACATACAGGCTTGCAGTCTTCAGTGTGGTTTTGGTCTTTCATATAGTCAGTCATGATTGACTGGATTTCGGTTTTCCGGCACCTTTACATCATTTTGTAACTACCGAATGTCAAGCTATCAAGACAGACTTCGAATCCTGATGTGGCAAACTGTCGCATCAGGATTCGAAGTCTGTGTCCCTATAATGAGCGGCTGTTTGGGATGTTTGGCGATTACCGTTGATAACAATGTTGCCCTTAGCAACTTCAAGTGACTCAAAAAACAGCTCAAGCAACTGAATTTAAAAATAAATTAGCTTTTTAATTTTTTAGGTTTCTAACGGAACTTTTACGGACTCAACCTGAGTATTCAACATGGATTCTATTAAAGACACGACTTCATCGTCTCCCACACCGGCAAATTCAGTTTTAGTCTTCTGGGGATTGGCTATTTTGCTATTAGGGTTGGTTTTTGCTGACAGCTTGGCGGAAATGGCAGGGATTTGGACCAACTCGGAAGAATACAGCCACGGTTTTTTTATCCCGGTTATCAGTGTTTATTTGATCTGGATTCGGCGTTATGAGTTGGAGTTCGTGCAAGGGCTAAAGGCTTCCAGTTTGGGATTGAGCCTGCTGTTGATCAGTTTGTTGCTTTATTTATTAGGTGGACTGTCGACCATCCGTACTATTCAACACTATGCATTCATCATAGGCATAACAGGATTGTTCGCTGCGGCATTTGGAAAAAGCGGCTTGAAACTGGCATGGGTGCCTTTGTTGTTTCTGGTTTTTATGGTGCCTTTCCCCAATTTCATTTTGAATAACTTATCTTCCAAGTTGCAGTTGATTTCTTCCTGGTTAGGGGTGGAGTTCATTCGTGCTTGCGACATCATGGTGTACTTGGAAGGTAATGTCATTGATTTGGGCGGATATAAATTACAGGTAGTTGAGGCTTGTAGTGGTTTACGTTACCTGTTTCCTTTAGCCAGTTTATCCTTCTTATGTGCTTATTTATTTAAAGGCCCAATCTGGCAAAAAGTGTTGGTGTTTTTATCTTCGATACCCTTGACCATTTTCATGAACAGTTTTCGGATTGGAGTGATTGGTATCTTGGTCAATCACTGGGGTACGGAGATGGCGGAAGGCTTTTTGCACGACTTCGAAGGTTGGGTGGTATTTTTGCTGTGCATGGTGCTGTTGTTTATCGAGATGTGGATGTTGTCTCGGTTGAGTGGCAAAAAAGTAGCATTTTCCGATCTGGTGCAACTACCGGATGAATGGTTAAATTCAAATCGGCCCGTGCAGATGCGTTGGTATTTGAATCAATCGGTGTTTGTGGCGATAGGTATGATTGTAGCGTTGGGCGCATCCGGCCAATTTATTCGTGGCGGTGAAGACATTATTCCGCAGCGCAAGCCATTTCTTAATTTTCCGCTGCAATTGGGCGAATGGTCTGGACGTAAAGACTATATTGAGCAGAAATATCTGGATGTTTTGAAGTTAACGGATTACATCGTGGTCAATTATCAAACACCCAACGAAAACAGTGTGGTCAATTTTTACTCGGCTTATTATGCTACGCAGCGCAAAGGGGCTTCGGTGCATTCGCCCAGCAGCTGTATTCCTGGTGATGGCTGGCAGATTACCAGTTTTGGTCAACGTGAATTTTCTGATTTACAAGTTCAAGGTGTGCCGTTACGGATCAATCGAGCGGTCATTGAAAAGGGTGATTATAAGCAGTTGGTTTATTACTGGTTTCAACAACGTGGCCGTTCAATCACCAATGAGTACTTGGTGAAGTGGTTTCTGTTTTATGATGCCATTGGCATGCATCGAACGGATGGTGCGTTAGTCAGGCTGGTGACTTCGCTGGATAAGGGACAAAATATTGAGGTGGCTGACAAGCGCCTGCAGGCTTTTATGCAAGACATGGTGCAAGTATTGCCTGATTATTTGCCTGGTAAGGATGCTATGGCGGAAAAAAACTTACAGGCGCCTTGATTTTAATCATTCTAATTCTGCTCCTGTCTGATGGTTGTCGTTGCAATCGACCGGCCTCATGGTGGTGGTGAAAAATTAGGATTGGGTTAAGAAGTCAAATTTTTGGGTTGGCGTGGCTAGAATGTCACGCTAACCTAAGAATAATTAATGTGTGATCCTATCAGTTACAAGCTTTTTAGCAGTGGTTTAAAAATCTTGATATCCAAAGGTCATGACTGAATTTAATATCATAATAATATTAATATTTCTTAATGGCTGCGGATGCTTAAAGCAGGAATAAATTGGTTTCTCTGTAGGAATACAGTTCTATTCGTTTGAATCCTGCCAAAATCACTTTAATCGACATTCATCATTGGACTGAAATAATGGAATTGTTTTTAAGCTTTACCTTGTCAACCGTCATTAGTGTTTTACTAATGCCGGTCTTGATCAGGTCGGCTAAGTATTTGGGAATGCTGGATGAGCCTGATGAACGCAAAGTCCATACCAAGGCTATTCCTCGTTGTGGTGGATTGGGGCTATCTTTTGCCACGCTGGCAACTATTTCAATTCTGGCTCCTTTTACCGAGCCGTTTAGCAGTTTATTGATCGGCGGATTGATTATTGTGTTTTTTGGTTTGTTGGATGATATATTCAACTTAAACTATAAGTGGAAGTTCTTTGGTCAATTTATTGCAGTTATATTTGTTATTTATCAGGGTATTTATTTAAAATTTTTGCCATTTTCCGGATTAAGTGAGGCACCTGTCTGGATTAGTTTTCCATTAACTTTTGTGTTTGTGGTGGGTGTGACCAATGCGGTTAATTTATCCGATGGGCTGGATGGTTTGGCTGCGGGTATTATGCTGATGACATTGGCGGCAGTGGCCTTCTTCGCGGATTATGTCGGAGGCAAGGATTTAACCATTATTGCCTTGGCTTTAATCGGTGGGATTTTAGGCTTTCTTCGCTTCAATAGTCACCCTGCATCGGTATTTATGGGGGATACCGGCAGCCAGTTTATTGGTTTTATGGCGGCCTTTTTATGCATTTATTTGGTTGACAATGTTTACGTTACCCTGAATCCTGCCTTACCGTTGCTGCTTCTGGGGTTGCCTGTATTGGATACGTTAACCGTTATGACGCAGCGTATCTATATTGGGCAGTCACCTTTTTCCCCTGACAAGCGGCATATTCATCATCGCTTGCTTTCTTATGGATTTACTCACGCCGAAGCCGTTTCCTGTATTTATGCCCTACAGTCGGTTTTTTTGTTTGCCGCTTTTATTTTGCGTTATCAAAGCGACTTAATTGTCATTGGTGTTTATGGTCTTATTTGTGGCAGTATTTTAGGGTTATTCTTTTTGGCCAGAATAACCGGTTGGCAATTACGGCAAGTTAATCATAATCGAGATAATCGGCGGACTATATTAAGGCGATTTGATTGGTTATACTGGGGATCCAGACTTTATATAGAATATGCAGTTCTCATCTATTTATGGGTCACGATTTTGGCAATGGGTTACTCCTTTGACCTGTTTACGGATTCTTATGGATTGCTTTTGGCGATTTTACTAGTGTCCATGGCTTTGGTTTTTGGATTAAAAAAGCCGTTATTAGCCTCGACAATTAAGTTATGCACTTATATTGGGGCTACTTTCTCGGGTTATATCCTAACTTCTGATTATTATAATAATGATTATGTTGATATTGCCGTAAATGGGTTTTTGGTAACGTTGATGGTGGTGATTTTTGCCGGTATTAGGGTGACGAGACGAAATGTTTTTTCTTTTTCAACGCAGGATTTGCTCATATCCTTTTTTGCCATGGCGGCTATTTTATTGTCAGACACACCTTTTCCGGTTAATTTTTTATTTAAATTGCTATGCCTGGCCTATGCTATTGAATATTTATTTAACTTCCCGCTAAGAGCCTACAAACTACTGAGTGTTTCTGCATTGATTGTGGGCATGATGGTGTTTACAGTGTTGATACATGGTTACGACCTCAATACTGAAACATTTAAACCCTCTGCAAACTTACCTTTTGATTTTTTTCAAACCCAATTTCCTTAATTTTGAGCTTGCCGATTTAAAATTCCCAATTTCCGCAAACAGTTGTATCGTCTAAAATCCACCGTCCAACTAACGTGTTATAGACATGTTGTTTTTAATAGATCCCTCATATGAATGATTTTATGATTGCCAATAAACCCATCCCTGTCAGAGAACGCCTGATCATGGCTTTAGACGTACCCAGTATTGATGAGGCCAAACTTTTGGTTGAAGAATTGGGTGATGCCGTAGTTTTTTATAAGGTCGGCATGGAATTATTTATGTCCGGCGATTACTTTGCTTTTATCGAATGGTTGAAAGCCAGAAACAAGAAAGTCTTTGTCGATCTAAAATTTTTTGATATTCCTGCCACGGTGGGTAGAGCCATCAAAGCTTTAAGCCAGAAAGGGGTTGATCTGGCTACCATTCATGGCAACGACGCCATTATGGAAGCGGCAGCTCAAGCCAAAGGTGACTTAAAAGTGTTGGCGGTGACTGCGCTCACTAGTCTGGATCGTGGTGATCTGGATGATTTGGGATTTCAATGCGATGTCAAACAGCTGGTGGCTTCGCGGGCGAAACGGGCATTACAGATCGGCTGTGATGGTATTGTTTCATCGGGTCTGGAAGTGTCAATGATTCGTGAACAGCTTGGGCAAAAGCTGTTGGTGATTACCCCCGGGATTCGTCCGGTAGATAATCGCGAAGATGACGATCAAAAACGGGCGGTCAGCGTGGAGCAGGCCTTACAAAATGGTGCCGACTATCTAGTCGTGGGGCGACCGATTCGTGATGCTGCCGATCGTAAAGCGATGGCTGAGAAAATTCAGGCCCAAATTGCTGCTCAATTTGGTGGTTGAGCAGTATCTGGCGCAGAGCTTGAATAAGTCGTAATCACAAAACGCAATCAAAACGGCGGAAAGGCAATAGTTCGTGTATCAAGGATTCCGCCAGATTCCGTTTTATTCACGCGCTAAAAATGGGCATAATGTAAAGCTTTCAGGCCTTATGCTTTCTACCCATGAAAAAATTGCAAAATATTTATTTGATTGGCCTGATGGGTGTCGGCAAAACCACGATAGGCAAACAACTGGCCAAAGCCTTGCAGCGGCCCTTTTACGATAGTGACAAAGTCATTGAAGATAGTACCGGTACGGATATTCCCACTATTTTTTCCTATGAAGGTGAAGATGGGTTTAGGCTACGCGAGCAGGGCGTCATTGAACATCTGACTACGCTTTCAGAGATTGTCATGGCCACGGGTGGTGGTTCAGTCTTACTGCCGGAAAATCGCCAGGCGCTTAAAGCCAGCGGCTTTGTGGTTTATCTACATTGTTCAATCGATAAAATCTTGTACCGGACTCGCCACGACACTCAGCGGCCATTGTTACGCACGGATAATCCCCGCCAGCGCTTACAAAATTTATTGGTTGAACGTGAACCGCTGTATATGGAATGTGCTGATTTCAAAATTGATTCAGGTTCTCTGCCTGGAAAAACCGTAGTCAAAACCATTTTGCAGCAATATCAGTCTGCACTGGAAAATCATGAAAGTGTTGCAAGTTGAATTAGATAACGCCCGTAGTTACCCGATTTATATCGGTTCCGGACTGTTGCAGCAGGCCGATTTACTGACACGGCACATCCGCTCAAAGCAAGTGGTGATTGTCAGCAATGAAACAGTTGCGCCGTTGTATCTGGCTGGTTTGCAACAGGCGTTGGCGGAATATCAGCTCGAAGCGGTGATTTTGCCCGATGGCGAACAATTTAAGACCCTGACTTATCTGGAACGAATTTTCGATGCCCTGTTGGCGAAGAAATTCAGCCGTAACGCCACTCTGATTGCATTGGGTGGTGGGGTGATTGGCGATATGGGCGGCTTTGCCGCTGCGTGCTATCAGCGAGGCATTGCCTTCATACAAATCCCAACGACCTTGCTGGCGCAAGTCGATTCTTCGGTAGGCGGTAAAACAGGCGTCAATCATCCGTTAGGCAAGAATATGATTGGGGCGTTTTATCAACCTCAATGCGTGATTGCCGATGCTGATGTGCTGGATACGCTGGATGACAGGCAATTGTCGGCGGGGCTTGCAGAAGTGATCAAATATGGCTTGATTCGCGATCCCGAGTTTTTACAGTGGCTGGAGACCAATATGCCTCAGCTGCTGGTGCGTGACAAGCAGGCATTGGCGTACGCCATCGAGCGCTCCTGCGCCAATAAAGCCGAGGTGGTCGGTGAAGATGAGTTTGAATCCGGCGTGCGCGCCACGCTCAATTTAGGGCACACTTTTGGTCATGCCATCGAAACCGGTAGTGGCTACGGGCATTATCTGCATGGAGAAGCCGTGGCTATCGGCACTTGCTTTGCGGCAGATTTATCCCGCCGTCTGGGCTGGCTGAATGATGCGGATGTCACTCGCGTGCAAAAACTGTTTAAGGCTGCCAAACTGCCTATCACGCCGCCAGCTGAAATGACTACCGAACAGTACGTGGATTTAATGGCTGTGGATAAAAAAAATGTCGACGGCAAAATTCGAGTCATCCTGCTGGAAGCGCTAGGCAAAGCTTCCTTGCCTGTTAATGTTGCACTGACGGATTTGCAAGCCACTTTAAATGACTATGCTGGAAACTGATAACCTGACTTACAGTTATCAAAATCGTCCGGCTGGATCGGTAAAAACCAGACCTGCAGAGCGGGCGCTGATTACCTTGGAGCGCTCGCAAAAACTGGATTTACTGATTCATCTTTTAGCCAATCTGCACAAGCCGTTAATAGTGAGTGGCCCTAAAGGTATTGGTAAAACCACGCTACTGAATGCTTTAAAAGAAAGTCATAAAAACATCTGGCCCATTTGCATCCTGCAAGGCTCTGCCACTTTAAGTTTTGAAGCGGTGATTACCCAGCTAAGTCGGTTTTTGGCGCTTAGCAGTGCGCGTAGCGGATTCGATTTGTCTTTGCTGAGAGCGTTCTGCGAAAAACAGAAAGTGGTTTTGGCAATTGATGATGCCGATCATCTGGTGCCGGGCTTGGTGAACGAACTGATGGACTTGGCCGATTCGCTGAAAAATTTGCGTCTGATTTTTTCAATGAATTATGACGAATTCCAGAGTAAATCCGGGGCTGAAAAGGGGATTGAAACCGATGCCTGTCATTTCATTGAACTGCCGCCACTCAATCAACGCCAATGTCTGGAATATTTGCAGAACTTGTCCGCGCAGCCGGGAGCATTATTAACTTTTAATGCGGTTACCGATGCTTTGGTCGATGAACTTTATCGGCATACTCAGGGTATACCGGGCCAGTTGATGGCGGAATTACCCAAGCTGGATCAGTATCAACGTCGGCAAAACCGCAGGTTGGGCTTGTGGCTCGGGGTTGTTTTGCTCAGTTCCGCTGCGGCATTGGCAATCAAAAACGGCTTGCCGGTATTTAATCTTCAAGATTTACCCATTAGCCAAGATACGGATACAAACTCATCGGTAGATAAGCAAGCCGTTGAGCCTGCAGCCATTTCTGCTTCCGAGTTGCCTAAGCGGAATGCCACGCCTGCAGTGCTGAATGAAGACTTGTTTGATACCTCCTTGCCTCAAGCGCTTCCCGTACAGACACAAACACCGGTGCCCCCGGTTGAACTTTCCAATGCCAAAGTTGAAACGGCGGCGATTGAGTTGGCAGCAACCAACAATCAGACGACGGAACCTTCCAATGGCGCTAAAGTACCTGAAGAGCTAACGGTTGCAAAAAAAGTAGAATCGACCTCTAAACCGATGATCACAGCAATACCGCCAGCCATTAAGGTGGATGAAATAAAGCCAACTGAAAAGCCGCCTGCGCCTATCGTGGCGCCTGCTACTGCAAAGCCCAATGCGGCTAATCCAGCACAGACGGGTAATGGCGAATCCGATTGGATTCAGGCGCAACCCGCAGGGCATTACACGTTGCAAATCATGGTGTTATCCAGCAAAAGCTCGGCCAGCCGCTTTGTGAGTCGGTATGCTCAATACAAAGATCAATTAAAATATTACGCTATTGGCCGCGAGGGTCAGGAAAAATACGTGCTGATTTACGGCTCATTCCCCACCAGCACTGAGGCGCTACAACAAAAATCGGCTATGCCCGGCGAATTTGCTCAAGCGTTGGTTAAATCGTTTAAACAGATACAAAAAGAAAGTCGTCGTAACCCTTAAACAAGCTATAGTCGGGCGGAAATCGTCCGTCACTATCTATTCAGGAGGATCAACTGCCAAGGTGGGCAAAGCCAAGCCAGCCGTTAACTTGAAACAGTCGTGATGAGAGGGTTTCATCATGATGCACAAATCATCTCAATCCATATTTTTTGCCAGAATTACTCATGACCTCATTAAAAAACGATTTATTTCTTCGCGCCCTTTTAAAACAGCCCGTAGAGCGGACGCCGATCTGGATGATGCGTCAGGCGGGGCGTTATTTGCCGGAATATCGTGAAGTACGCGCCAAGGCCGGTAGCTTCATGCAACTTTGCACCAACCCGGAACTGGCTTGTGAGGTGACACTACAACCGCTGGATCGCTTTAAATTTGATGCCGCCATTTTGTTTTCCGATATTCTGACCATTCCCGATGCCATGGGATTGGGCTTATCGTTTGCTGAAGGCGAAGGCCCACAATTTGCCCATCCGGTTAGAACAGCGGCTGATGTGGCCAAATTACCCGTACCCGATCCGGAGGTCGAGTTACGTTATGTCATCGATGCGGTGCGCTTGATCAAAACCAATTTGCAAGGTCGGGTGCCGCTGATCGGTTTTTCCGGCAGC
>SXGT01659484.1_pt1 | contig 11355 bp, 11 predicted proteins | sample 3176221 | NCBI WGS metagenome assembly SXGT01 (sample SAMN11356862, study PRJNA531348) | freshwater metagenome | isolation source: freshwater sample F1-120 | place: China: Fuxian Lake, Yuxi | collected 2017-12-25
CGCGATCAGGCCGCGCAGCGACACGTCGTTGAGCAGCACCACCAGCGCGATGAGGTCGGCGGCCTGTCCGGCGGTGGTGCCCATGGGCACGTCCTTGGTGATCACCGCGACCTCGGCCTCCAGGTCCAAGAGGTGGGCCACGTCGGTGGCCACGATGGGCGCCGTGGGGCCGAGCATCACGTCCGAACCGCCCTGGTACACCAGGGGTTCGAGTTCGTAGCGCGGCGGGATCGGTTCCTGGCGCCATTGGTAGATCAGGCGCGCGTGGTTGCGGTAAACCGAGGCGTCGGCCCATTGGTAGGCGCGGGGCAGCGGCGCCATGCAGTGGGCCGGGTCGAAGCGCTCGGCATCACGCCAGCCCCCGGCGTTCAGGGCGAGGTGGCGCTGCGCCAGGCCCGGGGCCTGGGTGTCCCAAGCGTCCAGCAGGGCTTGCATCGTGGGCAGGTCGCGGCCTGCGGGCACCCAGTGCGTGGCATGGGGATGGACCAGCATGAGTTCGCCGTCCCGGGTGCCGTTGTGGCGTGTAGCGAGTCGCAGGTGCAGGGAGCTTGGGGTCATGGGGCGGTGGGTTGGGCTGAGGAACGGGCGCGCTTTTCCCGCGTCCAGTGTTCGAGCGAGGGGTGCGCGTCCCGCGCGAAGTCTCGCACCATTCCGGGCGCGGCCACTTCGACCGTCAGTTCGAGCCGCAGCCCGTTGGGGTCGAAGAAGTAGATGGACTCAATGTAGCCGTCGTGGTCGGTGACGCCGATCACCGTCACGCCATGGGCCTGCAGCGTTTGCTTCATCGCGTGCAGGCGCTCCCGGCTGGCCACGCGCAGGGCGATGTGGTTCACCCAGCCGGGGGTGTTGGGCGAAGGCTCGGCGGCGGTGTCGTCGCCCAGGTCGAAAAAGGCGATGCAGGCGCCGTCGTTCATGCGGAAGAAGAGGTGCACGAAGGGGCAGTACTCGCCGGTGCTCGGCACGTGGTCCTTGCGGATGACGTGCACCAGCGGCAGGCCCAGCAGGTCCTCGTAGAAGGCGCGCGTCTCTTCGGCATCGCGGCAGCGCCAGGCGAAATGGTGCAGCCCCTCCACGGGCCGGGTGAGGGTGCTCATGCCTGCCTCAATCCAGTGAGATCTGGTTGGCGCGGATGACGGTGCCCCAGCGGGCGGACTCCGCGCGCGCGAGTTTGCGGAAGGCCTCCGGCGAGCCCACCAGGGGCTCGAAGCCGAACTCGGTGAAGCGCTTGAGCACGGCCGGGTCGGCCAGCGCCTGGTTCAGGGCCTGGTTCAGACGCGCCACGACGGGCGCGGGCAGGCCCGCGGGGCCCAGCAGCCCCTGGAAGGCGAAGACCTCGGCGTTCCGGATCCCGAGTTCGTCCAGGGTCGGCACGTCCGGCAGCAGGGGGGAGCGGCTGGCCGAGCCGATGGCCAGCGGCCTGACCTTGCCCGACTTGACGATGGACAGGCCGGAGGCCAGGTCGAGGAACATCACGGGCACCTGGCCTCCCATGACGTCCTGCATGGCCGGCGCGGCGCCGCGGTAGGGGATGTGGGTGATGAAGGTGCCGGTGCGGTTCTTGAACAGTTCCATGGCCAGGTGGTGCGGCGAGCCATTGCCCACGGAGGCGTAGCTGACCTGGCCGGGGCGGGCCTTCACATAGGCCAGGAACTCCTGGAAGTTCTGCGCCGGGAAGCTGGGGTGCACCACCAGCGCGAGCGGGAACTTGCCGATCGCACCGATGTAGGAGAAGTCCTTGTCCGGGTCGAACGGCAGCTTCTTGAACAGGTGCTCGTTGAACGCCAGCAGGGCGTTGTCGGCCGACATGACGGTGTGGCCGTCTGCCTTGGCGCGGGCGACGAACTCGCCGCCGATGTTGGTGGCGGCGCCGGGGCGGTTCTCCACGATGATGGGCTGGCCGATGCCGACCCGCATGCTGTCGGCCAGCGTGCGGGCCAGGTTGTCCGTGCCGCCCCCGGCTGGGTAGGGCACGACCCACTTGATGAGTGGGTCGGGGGACTGCGCCTGGACCAGGGCGAAAGGGCTGGCCGCGAGGGCCAGGGCGAGGGCGGTTCGAAGGACGTGGCGTCGCATGGGGGTGTCTCCTTGGAAGAAAGCGGGAAGGCGGTCAACCCGCCGAGAGGGAAGGGGTGGGCAGTTCGTGCAGCGCGGCATCGATCGCCTGCCGGCAGCGCTCCTCGTCCTGCACCTGCTCCATCAGCAGCAGCACCAGGCGCGCGAGGTACAGGGACTCGCGCTCGCGGCCGGCGGTGGCGATGGCGTTGCTGCATCGGGCATAGAGGCGGTCCTGCACCGCCGGTTCATGGCTCATGGGGTGGTCCTTTCTTCTGCGCCGCAGGCGGTTCGAATGGCGGCGAGCACCGCGTCGGTGTCCGGTTCGGTCCAGCGCGCGCACACGTGCCCGTCCGGCCGCAGCAGGTAGGCGCCGCGCGGGGCGCCGGCCGGCAGGCCGACGGCCTGGCACGGCAGGCCGGGCCAGGCCGGTGCGTGGGTGGCGGCTTCCACCGCGGCCCGGGCCGCCAGGCCCGCCGGGGCCACCAGGGTGAAGCCCTGGAAGGCGAGCCGGTCGGACAGATGGCGACCCTGGCCCAGCGCGAGGTCGACCAGGGGTTCGCCCAGGGCCGCGCCGTCCGGGCCGGCCGGCCCGTCGTCCTGCGTGGAGAGTGGCGAATCCACATAGGTGATGGCATTCGTCTGGCGCGGGTTGATCAGGCGCGCGATGCCCGTGTGGCGCTCGGCCAGCGACAGGCAGGCCTCGCGCATCAGCTCGAAGCCCCGGTTCGGTGGCGACATGAATTCGGTGCTGCGCATGGCGCTCTCGGCGTTGGTGTGGAAGGCCTGCACGCGCTCGCTGCTGTAGCTGTCCAGCAGCGCATCGGTGCCCCGCCCCTGGATCACCGCGGCCAGCTTCCACACCAGGTTGTCGGCGTCGTCGAGCCCGGAGTTCAGGCCGCGAACGCCGAAGATCGGCATCGCATGGGCCGCGTTGCCCGCGAACAGGATGCGGCCATGGCGGTAGGCGTCCAGTGTCATGGCGCCGGCCCGGTAGACCGAGGTCCAGACCGGTGCCCAGGGCCGGTGGCCTTCACCGATCGCGTCCAGGTGCGTCTGCACGAACGAGCGGATCTGTTCGGGTTGCATCGCGTCCGCCGCGTCGCGCCCGGCCGCGAGCTGGTAGTCGACCCGCCAGAGGTTGTCGGGCTGCCGGTGCATCAGGATGGTCGTGCCCCGGGCCCACGGCGGATCGAACCAGGCCCGGCGCTCGGTGGGGTGGTCGCTCTCGAGTTCGATGTCGACGATGGCGTAGCGGCCCTGGTAGCCCGTGCCCTTGAGGTCCAGGCCGAGGCTGTGGCGCACGAAACTCTGGCCCCCGTCGCAGGCCACCAGCCAGTCGGCGCGGGTGCGGTAGCTGCCCAGCGCGTTCTCGACCCGCACCGTCGCGCCCTGCGCATCGGCCTCGCAGGCCGTGACCTGGCTGGCCCAGCGCACCTGCACCCGGCCGGGCGAGGCCTCGTTGATGGCGTCGATCGCCTGCAGCAGGAACTGCTCGATGTAGTACTGCTCCAGGTTGATCATCGCCGGGTGCTTGTCGGTCGCGCTCTGCGGCATGTCAAAGACCAGCACCTCCTTCGTGCCGTAGAAGCTGCGGCCCCGGGTCCAGGGCAGGCCCTTGGCCAGGAAGGCCGACACCACGCCCAGCCGGTCGAGGATCTCGAGGCTTCTGCGCGAGATGCACGCGGCGCGGCTGCCTTCGCAGACCGAATCGTCCGCCTCGATGACCACACTGCTCACGCCCCAACGGGCCAGTCCCAGCGCCACCGACAGGCCCACCGGCCCGCCGCCGACCACCAGCACTCGGTGCGAGGCCAGTTCGTCGCCCTGGGCATCCAGCGCGGGCAACGATGGCGGATAACGCAGGTATTCGAACGGACCGATTCTCTCGATGGGCATGCGGGTCATCCTGGGGACGGGTTGGTCGTGTGGCCCGGATTCTCCCGACATCGGTGGCCGGATTTGTCCTGCAAAATGGGGACAGGAATACCCCAGATGAAAATGCAACCGGTCGCCATCGGGGCGGCGTCGCCCGACTTGTGTTTCACCACCGCGCTCATGCAGGCGATCGGTGCGGAGGACTTCGCTGCGCGGCTGTTGCGGGCGCTGGGCGAGCGCGTGCCCGCGAGCCACTGCACGGTCTTCGCCTTGCGCAGCAGCGGCCGCGTCGACGCGGTCTCCAGCGCCAGCGCCATCGGCGAAGTCGCGACCCTGACCGCGATCGAGTACATGCGGCTGGGCTTCGATCAGCAGGACTCCAACATGGTCTGGCTCGCCAGGCGAAAACCCGGCCAGCACACCCAGCTGTGGATCGGCCACCAGAGCGCGGACGAGGTGGCCAACGAGAACTACCGCCGCGTCTGCTATGGCGAGACCGGCATCCGCGAGCGCCTGTCGCTGCTGGCGGTGTTCGCCGATGGCTACCGCGTCGCCGTCAGCATCTACCGCAACTTCTCGTACCCCGACTACGGGCCGCAGGATGTCCGGTACCTGGAAACGAACGCCACCCTGATCGCGACGGCGGTCATGCGCCATGTGCAGGTCCAGCGACGGGCCCCGGCGGACCCACCCCTGCAGGCGCAACTGATGAAGACGCTTTCGGGGCGGGAGCGCGAACTGCTCACCCACGTGCTGGACGGCCTGACCACCAAGGAAGCCGCGCGCGAAATGGGGGTGACGCAGGCCACGGCGCTGACCTACCGCTACCGGGCGTTTCAGCACCTGGGTGTGCGCAGCCACCGGGAACTGCTGGTCCTGCTGAACACCAGTAGCCCCGGAGCCCGGCGTTTGCTGCGCCCGGGTTGAGCAGGCGGCGTTGGCCGCGCCGATGCACGGAATACCGATCGAGAAAGGAAACCCCCATGAACCGCTCCACCGACACCGCGATGCAGGCCGAGGCGGCGTTCTCGCCCGTCGTGACCTCGCTGCTGGGCACCGATCTCTACAAGTTCACCATGCTGCAGCCCATGCTGCACTCGATGCCGGCCAACCAGGCGGAGTACCGCTTCGTGTGCCGCAACGAACCCGGCTACCCCTTGAGCCAGATCCGGGAGGAGGTCGAGCGCCAGCTGGCGCACCTGTGCACCCTGCGCTTCACCGAAGAGGAGCTGCAGTACCTGGGCGGCCTGCGCTACATGAAGTCGGACTTCATCGACTTCCTGCGCATCTTCCAGCTCCAGCACCGCTACGTGACCGTGACCGCCGAGGGCGATCAACTGGTCATCGTGGCCCAGGGGCCGCAGATCCACGTGATGTTCTTCGAGATCTTCGTGCTGGCCATCGTCAACGAGATCTACTTCCGGCGCCTGGCCACGCCCGAGGTGCTGAGCGAAGGCCGCCGGCGCCTGCGCGAGAAGATCGCCCTGCTGCGCACCGTCGGCGCCCGACGCCGCAACCCTTTCGAGTTCTTCGACTTCGGTGTGCGCCGACGCTTCTCGGCCGCCTGGCAGGACGAAGTGGTGGCCACGTTTGCGAAGGAGGTGCCCGAGTTCTTCAAGGGCACCTCCAACGTGTACCTGGCGAAGAAGTACGGGCTGGTGCCGATCGGCACGATGGCGCACGAATACCTGCAGACCTTCCAGGCCATGGGCGTTCAGCTCAAGGGCTTCCAGAAGGCCGCGCTGGAGAACTGGGTTCAGGAGTACCGCGGCGACCTGGGCGTGGCCCTGACCGATGTGGTGGGCATGGACGCCTTCCTCGCCGACTTCGACCTCTACTTCGCCAAGCTCTTCGACGGCCTGCGCCACGACTCGGGCGATCCGGTGGCCTGGGGCGAGAAGGCGCTGGCGCATTACGAGCGCCTGAAGATCAATGCGCACACCAAGCGCCTGGTGTTCTCCGACGGCCTGGACCTGCCGACCGCGATCGGCCTCTACGAACACTTCGCCGATCGCATCCAGACCGGCTTCGGCATCGGCACCAACCTGACCAATGACGTGGGGTTGCGGCCGCTGAGCATCGTCATGAAGCTGGTGAGCTGCAACGGGCAACCGGTGGCCAAACTCTCCGACTCGCCGGGCAAGACCCTCTGCGACGACGAGACCTTTCTCGCCTACCTGCGGCAGGTGTTCCGCGTCGCGGTTCCGACTCTGGGGTTGGCGTGACCGTTCCTTCTCCTGTCGGTGAATCGATTGCAGCCATCAGCGTCGCGGCGCCGGCACAGCGCACGTCTCCAGCGAGCAGCGCTTTGTCGTGAAAGCCAAGAGAGATGCCATTGCTGCTTTGGTGCCGGAGTGACCCCAGCTTCGTATTGGCATAGGAAAAAACTTCTGGCCAACTGGCTGGACTCGAATTCCCCCAAGTCGGCCGTAAAAAGGGGCATCGTCAGGGTATTCCTTGAATCCGCATCTCGTTGACGATCTTGCCGCCGCCGAAACCCTTGTCGCCGGCCTGCTTGAGGATGTTGTCCATGTCTTGTTGAGACTTGACCGTGCCCGTGAGTCGGATGCTTCCGCTGGAGTCAAAACGAAGTACACCCAGGGAGGGCGACAAATTCCTCTTGATTGAATTCTCGAACTCGCGCGCTTTCATGAGTTCTTCATCCACTTTCAAGAGTTCCGAGTAGGCCGACTCGCTGTGCGTCAAAACGTTGCCGAACACCAGTTTCTTTTCTGCATCCGGCAAGCCTGCGATGGACGCGTAAATGGCATTGGCCTTTTCTTTTTGACCTGTGTCAGAGGCGACTTTTGCGTTGATTCCTACTTGATTTCGGTAGGTCGAGTTCGACCGGATCGCCTCCTCGTCGGTCAACGGTACCTCGCCCTGAAACGCCAGCATCAACCCTTCGGAGCGCTTGAGCGTCACCGCCAACGTGGTCGGATTTCGGGAGTAACCCGGTTTGCTGATGCGTGCGTATTCCTTTCCGGAGAACGAGGGCACCGAAGGAAAACGGAAGTAGAAGTTGCCGCTGGTGTTGGTCAGCGTGGTGGAAATGGGGCTGTTTTTGTCGTCAAACAGCACCACGGTGGCGCCCGTGACCGGCTTGTCCCCATTGGAGCCACCGGTCTCCACCACTTTTCCGGAAACCACAAACTCCACTGCCCAGGTCATCGGGCAATGCATTGCAAGAACCAGCAAGGCGAAGTACGGCGTTGGGTTCATCATTTCCTCACTAAAGAGCATGTTGGCTTGATCTTTTCAACATCGCGCAAATCGGTGCCAGGGCCACCCGTCAAACTGAATTCAGCCAGCTGCCGGCTCCGCGGCTTCACCACCGGCCAGGCCACCCGCAGGCGCGCCACGTCCTCGACCACAAGCCAGTCCTCATTGGATGCCCCGTCGATCGGCCGCCAGTAGCCCGGCGAGGTGGAGAACTTGCCTCCCGCCAGAGTCAGGTCGCATTCAACGCCAGTGAATGCTTCCATCGGACCCACCCTGAGCGTCCACAAAAAATCAGCGCGGTTTTCTTTCTCTCGGATCTGCTTGAGCGCGATGGTCGCCTGGGGGGCGTTCGGCCACACGACGAGCCGGGCGACTGCGGACTCGGAATGCGTGTCTCTGAAGATGCCCGCGTTGGCCTGCACAGACACATTGATCTTGTGTTCACCGGCCTTGAGCCCATCGGCAAAGAGCTGGTACGAGCGGCTCTTGGTCGCAGGAAGTGAAGTGCCTTGGGCGTCCACCAGTTTGAACTTCTCACCGGCTTGCGCTTCTCCCGGGCTCAGTGTCGGTTGAATTCGAATCTCGGACAGTTCAACATTGGAGAGTGCGTTCTCCACGGTAAGGATCGAAGTGAACGAGCCGCCTTCGTCGACCTCGTATTCGTGGTTGTTGAGCCTCACGGTGTACTGGGGTGCGGCAATCAAGACGTCATACCGCTTGTTGAGCACATCCAGTGCACCGAGCACTGCCACCGTGGTTAACAGCAAGGGCACCGCCTTGCTCTTCATCTTCTGGGAAAAGTCCGGCGCCTTTGTCAAGGGTTCCATCGCTGTCCCTGCCAGGGAAACCGTTGAGCTGCCCAGTCGGTATTGCAGCGTGGGCTCGTTGGCGTGTGCGTCGTCTGATGACGACCAGTACGCGATGAATCGCAGCTTCCCGTCCTGGTCTCTGACGGGCTGAACGGCATTCAGGCCTTTGAGGTTCTTCAACAGGTCGGTCGGAATTTCGACCAGCGTGCTTTCGTGAATAGCGACGAAAGCCGTGCTTCGAGGAGCCGGTGACTTCAATGCTTCGATAAGACGCTTGAATCCCAAGATGCCCTCCACTTGTCGCCATTGTGCCGGTCTGTGCGCGGCGAGCCGGGTGTTTCGACGGGCTCAACTCTAGTTTCCGCAGATGGCTTGTCAAGCCGTTTTGGGGGAAAGTCCGCGCCTGCTCGCCACCATGGGACCAATGGCCAGGGGCTTTCTCCCCGAGAAAGTGCGCCGGTCGAATTCCATTCTGTGGAATTTGGGTGGTGCGCGGTCGGACCAGGCGTCCTAAGCTGCGCGGAGGTGCCACGGCCACGCCGTGCCGCCTTCCCATACCTAGACCTGGAGACACCGACCGATGACCACCCAACACCCCTTGTCGCGCCGCCGCTTCAACGCCGCGCTCGGTGCCAGCCTGGTCCTGCCGTTCGCGGCACCCGCGCTGGCGCAGCCACAGGCTTTCCCGAACAAGCCGATCCGCATCCTGGTGCCGTTCGCGGCCGGCGGCCCGACCGACCTGATGGCCCGCGCCGTCGGCAAGAACCTCTCGACCTCCATGGGTCAGCCGGTGATCATCGAGAACAAACCCGGTGGCGGCGGCGTGATCGCCATGGGCGAGGTGGCGCGCGGCCCGGCCGATGGCTACACGCTGGTGTTCCCTTCCATCCTCGCGGTGACCAACCCCGCGCTCATGCCCAACTACCCGTTCGACACGCTGCGCGACTTCGCGCCACTGACGGTGGTGGGCTACATCCCGCACGCGCTGGTGGTGCGGCCCGATTTCCCGGCCAAGGACTTGCAGGCCCTGGTGGCCATGGCCAAGGCGGCGCCTGGCAGCGTCAACTACGGCTCCTCGGGCAACGGCACCTCGGCCCACCTCGGCGCCGCGCTGTTCGCGCAGCGCGCCGACATCAAGGTCACGCACGTGCCCTACCGCGGCGCGGCTCCGGCGGTGCAGGACCTGCTGGGAGGCCAGATCCAGTTCATGTTCCTCGACATGAGTTCGGCGCTGGCGCAGATCAAGACCGGCAAGCTGCGCGCGCTGGCCGTGGCCCCGGCCAACCGCTTCGCCGGCCTGCCCGACGTGCCCACCGTGGCCGAGCAGGGCTACCCGGGCTTCAACGTGCACGGCTGGTACGGCCTGTTCGCGCGCAGCGGCACGCCCGCACCCATCGTGCAGGCGCTCTACACCGAGGTGAAGAAGGCGCTGGCATCGACCGAGATCCGCGAGCTGTTCCAGAACTACGGCATCGAGGCCGGCGGCATGCCGCCCGAGGACTACACCGAGATCGTGCGCAAGGACCTCGCCATGTGGAAGCGCACCGTCGACCAGCTTCAGATCACCCTGCAATAAGTCCATGATCATTGCGATTCCCGACGACTACCAGGACTGCGTGCGGCACCTGGACTGCTTCGCCAAGCTGGCCGGCCACGAGGTGCGCATCTTCAACGACTCGGTGAAAGGCACCGATGCCCTGGCCGAGCGCTTCGCCGACGCCGAGGCCATCGTGCTCACGCGCGAGCGCACGCGCATCGACGCCGCCTTGCTCGACCGCCTGCCGAAACTGCGCCTCATCAGCCAGACCGGCAAGCTCGCGGGCCATGTGGACCTGGCCGCGTGCAGCGCGCGCGGCGTGCGGGTGGCCGAGGGCAGCGGCGCGGGGTCGGCCACGGCCGAGATCGCCTGGACGCTGGCGCTGGCCAGCCGGCGGCACCTGGTGAGCGAGGCCAACCGGCTGCGCGACGGGCAATGGCAGGGCCACCTGGGCCAGCAGCTCAGTGGCCAGCGCCTGGGCGTCTGGAGCTACGGCCGCATCGGCCGGCAGGTGGCGGGCTACGGCCGCGCCTTCGGCATGCAGGTCTGGGTGTGGGGCCGCGAAACCTCGACCGCCGCCGCGCGCGCCGACGGCTTCGAGGTCGCGCCGTCGCGCGAGGCCTTCTTCGCGCAGAGCGACGTGATCAGCCTGCACGTGCGGCTCTACGCCGACACCGTGGGCATCGTGACGGCCGACGACCTCGCGCGCATGAAGCCCACGGCGCTGCTGGTGAACACCAGCCGCGCCGAGCTGATCGCGCGCGGCGCGCTGGAGCACGCGCTGGTGCAGGGCCGGCCCGGTTTCGCGGCGGTGGACGTGTACGAAGAAGAGCCGGTGCTGGGCGCCAACCACCCTCTGCTGCGCCTGCCCAATGTGCTGTGCACCCCGCACATCGGCTATGTGGAGAAGGACAACTACGAGCGCTACTTCGGCATCGCCTTCGACCACATCGTGGCCTATGCAGAAGGCCGCCTGAGCGACGGGGTCAGTCCCGCAGCCAGTCCAGCAGCAGCGGGTTGATGGCGTCGGCCCGCTCGTACTGCACCCAGTGCCCGGCATCCGCCACGAGGCGGGTGCGGGCCTCGGGCAGGGGCTCGGCCAGCGCGGACGCGATGGCGGCCGGCTCGGCCGTCACATCGTGTTCGCCCCAGGCCAGCAGGGTCGGCCCGCCGTAGATCGCCAGCGCCCCGGCAAGGCCGCCGGCGCGTGAAATCTCCTTGCTGCGAAAGCGCGTGCGCACGCAGGCCTCGGTGTGCACGCGCAGCGCGAGCGGGTCGATGCCGTCGGCTGCCCCGCTGAGCATGTGCATGGCGAGGTTGTGGCGCATGGCGTGCTCCACCGCCGCCGCATCGCCCGCGCGCCAGGCCGGTTTCCAGTTGACCAGCTCGCCCCTGGGGCGGAGCGGCCCCTGGTGGCCGCCGGTGCCCAGCAAGGCCAGGCGCCGCACCTGGGGCCGCTGCGCGGCCAGGTGCGCGGCCACCAGGCCGCCGAACGAGAAGCCCACCAGCTGCGCCGGCGTGCCGGGGCCGATGAGGGTGTCCAGGGTCGACAAGGTCGGGGCCAGCAGAGCGGCCAGGCTTTCACCCTCGGGCGGATCCGAGTCGCCGAAGCCGGGCAGGTCGACCGCCCACACGGTGTGCTCGGCGGCCAGGGCTTCGATGTTGCGCACCCAGTGCAGCCAGCTGCCGTGGCCGCCGTGCACCAGCACCACCGGGCTGCCGCTGCCGAAGCCGCGCCAGCAGACCTGGCCGCCGGCCCAGGCCACGCGCTCGGTGCGGGCCTGCGCGGACAGCGTGTCGATGAAGTCCGCGTCAGCCCGCATCGGCCAACACCACCACGCCGTCGGCCGCCTTCAC